>Ga0255336_100037_pt1 | contig 320224 bp, 294 predicted proteins | sample MeOH1_35cm_T3_17_FD_189102 | JGI IMG/M metagenome (GOLD analysis project Ga0255336, IMG submission 189102) | Sandy soil microbial communities from University of British Columbia, Vancouver, Canada - MeOH1_35cm_T3_179 | ecosystem: Engineered > Artificial ecosystem > Sand microcosm > Unclassified...
AGCGCATAGGCCATCTGCTCCTCGGTAAAACGCGACTTCTTCACGCGCTGATTCCTCGTTTGGTAACGGGGCCCAGACGGCCGAAGTCCCTACTTTACGACGAGCCAGTTATCAGGGGCTGGGTCACCCACGAGAAGGAGATTGGACGTGAAGAAGCGTTTTTCCGAAGAACAGATCATTGGCTTCCTGCGTGAGGTCGAGGCCGACATGCCGGTCAAGGACCTGTGCCGCAAGCACGGTTTCAGCGAGGCCTCTTACTACCTGTGGCGGAGCAAGTTCGGTGGCATGAGCGTGCCGGAGGCCAAGCGACTGAAGGACCTTGAGACCGAGAACGGTCGGCTGAAGAAGCTGCTGGCCGAGCAGCTTTTGGAAAACGAGGTCATTCGAGACGCTCTGCGAAAAAAATGGTGCGCGCACCGGACCGGCGCGAGCTGATGCGCTATCTGGTCGGCCGGAAGCTGAGCGAGCGTCGCGCCATAAACGCTATGGCGTCGGGATGATCTATCTGAAGCTTCGCCAGGCCGGACACGCGGTGAATCACAAGCGGGTCGAGCGCCTGTATCAAGAGGCCAGCCTCCAGGTGCGGCGGCGCAAACGAAAGAAAGTCCCGCCGGCCGAAAGGCAGCCGCTGCTTCGCCCGGCGGCCGCGAACGAGGTCTGGTCGATTGATTTCGTGTTCGATCGCACCGCCGAGGGCCGCGTCATCAAATGCCTGAGTACCGAAGTGAACCGGATCCAAGCACAACGACTGCATCAGGGAGAGTTCCATTTTCCCTTGCCGATGACGCGCCCCTCCTTGTCGAGATCAAACGACCACGCCTCGATGTCCATGGACAATATGTTTTCGAACCACAGTCGTTCCACGCAGGGGCTCCGGCATCCGTCGGTGTCGTACTTTACGTAGGCAACTCCCGATGGCTTACTCACGAACTTCGCGTCAAATGCGTCGATGACCTTGTCCTTGGTATCGCCTATATGGACTGAGTTAAAGGTCGCGTTACGCTCATGCGATATGTAACTGCATGATACAAACGGCGATATCAAGACGATCACTACGATGAACCAAATCGACCTTCGTGCTTTCCCCGTTTTCTTCATTTGTGGGTCACGGTTGACCATCCCGCATTTCCAGTTTCGTAGTGTCAAGTGTTTCTCCATCCCCGTCACGCCTAATGATGCCGGTTGCCAGACCCACATGTGAATGGGAAATACCTGACCGGGTGCCCGCTCCTGCTCAACCGTTTCTGCTCTGAAACAGGGCCCGTCTTCTCAACAGCCCGCTACTGTTTTTCCACGAACTCTCCTTCGACGTCGGTGGACGGCGAAGCGAGTTCCCGGGCAAATGCATCGCGTATAGCCCGCAAGCTTTCCTGGGCATCGGCGCCATAGGCCTTCTCGAGTGCGTCGGCGACATGGCGCGCCGCATCGGCGAGGATCATGCCCCAAGCTTCTTCTTCAGGGACCTTGGAGGTCTCTTTGTACATACCTACCTTCAAAGAGGTGTACAGCCGCTTCTGCGCGATCCAGACGCGCATCATCTCTACTGAGTTCTCATCCAGTACCGCTGCTTCGGGGATCGGTTGCTGCTTCATCATGATACCTACGGTTTCGACGGTGGGGGCGACGCCGAAGCGGGAGGCGAAGTGATGCCAACTGCGTTCGATGTCATGAAGCCCGCGCTACAGATCACGAAGAAATTGACGCTGCCATCCCTTCGTCCGCTGGCAATGGCCAGGACGACCCTTCCATTAGGGACGCGCATATCATGGATTCTTGGCCTCCATGCTCAATGCAGTAGTGTCGAACTCCTCGCCCGTTCCGAGCCGACGCAAGCGTCCGGTCGCCAGTGCAAAATATAAACGATCGTAAATCTCGGCTCTATGGATAGCCGATATCGTCGCACTTACATCTTTGCCACCCGAGACATCAACAAGATGAATGCTCGGAGAATCACACCCGTCGCCGTCAAGGAAGAATCCGCTGTGCATGGTTGCAACGATTCTGGCGCGGATGGTGATTACTTCCGTGGCAGAGATCGTTCTGCGAATTGCAGGATCCCCAATCTGGCATGGCGTGAGCTCCCGGCCGATGCAAAACGTCGGTACGCAGAGAGCGAATAAGGGTAGTGAAAGAAGAAGTCTGTGCATTTAGGGTTTCCCTTCACAGGCGCGCAGAGAACATTGGAACTTCGCGTCTATCTCCGCAGATTTATAGATATTCTGTCTAGAGACCTTTTCTTGATCTGGACCGCCCAGCTTTGCCGTAAATTATGGCTCCAAGTTGTCTATGACAGTCTGGGCGGTCCAACCTGACCCCGATCGAGTACGCACAACAAGGTCGGAAAGCTACGTCACGAGCGGCCCGAGCCTCGTTTTGAACTGTCTGAAAAAAGGTCCGACGTCAACATAGTAGGTCACCATAGTCTGGGCTGGTACGGTTCCGTGTTGCTGCCAATGTTGATCGGCTTGCAAACGACGCCCCGTATTTGAGTAGCGTCGGATCAAGGCTTCCCTTCAACCATTCGAATCTCTGTCGTGTCGAGCCTCTCGGCGTTTCCAAGCCGAGTTAGGCGACCGGTTACAAACGCAACGTAAGGACGGTCGTACATTGCTTCAGAAGAGATTTTCCTAAGCGTCGCCGTTACCTCCGGGCCGCCAGATACATCCACCAAGACGATGCTCTTTGACTCGCATGTCGGATCGTATAACACGGGCCCGTGATGTACCGTAGGCTGAACTTGTGCGCGAACCGTGATGATTTCGTCGCTTGATATAGTGGCGCGCGTGACCACATCCGAAATCTGGCACGGTGTGAACTCGCGAGCGACACACGGAGTCAGAGAAAAGATACCCAGGCAGGACGCCATAACGATTGATTTCAACATTTTATGGGGCCCCTACACAGGTACGTTCCGCGCACGTGAGCTTTGCGTCTTTAGTAGCAGCGCGAACGATTGCCTCTTTCGACTTTTGTTCAGCAACGTCAGCATTCAAGTCAGGATTGAAGAGATAGAAATGTGACCGCATGCGTAGCCCTCCGTGGAAGTAGGCCTGAGTCCGAAACGCACTCAGCTCTCTGTTTAGTGTTTCTTTCCAGCAGAATCCCTTTAGCACGCCGGCTACGCGATCGACAACATGCTGCACTTCGTGAGCAACTGTCGCGGCTTTGTCGACCTCCCCTATGGCGTGAAATCCCGGTCGATGCAAAACGTCGGCACGCAGACAGCGAACAAGGGTAGTGAAAGAAGAAATCTGTGCATTTAAGGTTTCTCTTCACAGGTGCGCAGAGAACATTGACTTACGCATTCGCGGACATCTCTGATCGGTCGAAATCGACCGCCACCTGCGTTGCATGCCTGTTCCTGATAGGCGTAGGACGCATTCCCCATCCCTGACGTCGACCAGCTCGTCGCGCCGTTGTACTGCGCGCCCTGCAGACCACCGCCGTTGACGGACACACCCAAGTTGTAACCGGTCGCACCGGCGACGCCTGTCCAGCTGATCGTGTAGGCACCGCTGGTGCTCGTGCCTCCGCCGGCGATGCCCGGCGCGTTCATGCTCGGATCCCTCTACCGAGTCCCGTCTCATCCATCTGATCCCTCCTTAATGGAGGCGCTGCATCAGAGGGCGGAGGATGACATCGATCAGGGTTTCGCCTGCTCCATAGCTACTGACGTCGTTTCCAGCGTTTCGCTCGTACCGACACGGCGGAGGCGACCAGTTGCCAATGCGACGTGCGAGCGACCGTACATTTCTTCCGTGATAATCGCGTCCACCGCAACGCTCACACTCTTGTCGTTACTCAAGCTGACTAGCTCGATGCTGTGTGCATCGCATGCATGGTCGTGAAGGAATACGCCGCTGTGCATGGTCGGCGACACGCTTCCGCGGACCGTGATCACCTCGTCACTGGAGATCGTGGCACGGATACTGGAGTCCGCGATCTGGCAGGGGGTGAATTCGCGAGCAGTACAATATGTGGAGAGGAAAGTTACGCACAAAGCAGCTGCTACCGTAAACTTTGACATCGGTGACTCTCCCTAGCATTTATTAGTAGAACAAGCGTCTTTCGCATCGTCCGTCGCGCGCTCATAAATTGCCTGCTTAGAGAACTTCTCCTGGTCTACGGGGGGAAGGTCCGGGTTGAAGAGCAAGAGATGCGACCTCATGCGCATCCCTTCACTAAAGAAAGCTTGTGTTTGAAAGGCGCTTGCCTCGTTTGTCAGGGTATCGGTCCAACCTCCACTTTGCCACCTACCGGCTACGGCATCGACGACGTTCTGCACTTTGACGTTATCCCGCTTTTTCGACACAGCCCATAACTAGAGGTAAGGTCGCTTCACCCACCGGCCCGATCGGGCCCCGGAGGAGCGATGAAGAAGTCGCGGTTTACCGAAGAACAGGTCATCTACGCGCTGCGCCTGGCCGAGTCGGGAACGCTCGTCACGGATGTCTGCCACCAGCCCGCGCCAAGTCTTGCCATCACCGCAGCCTCATCAAAGCTCGACGAGTCAGGCAAAAGGAAATTCCGCTCAATACTTGTCAGCAACGTGGACTGTCTGAACGACGATGCCGTGATCCTTGCATCCACCGATGGCAATCATTCCTGGCTTTGCCCACGTGTCGATAAAGCCGCTTATGGTCACAACCTTTTCATCCATGCCCGAAAGTTGCCGGGACATGGAGTCATCACCACGCGGCACCAGCACGGGCAGGCAGGCACCAGGCATTGCCTTCCGATCTCGCTTGTCTGCAGGGTAAATCGCTTCGTGTTCGAACTGGTACCGAAGGTAGCCAGTGAGCGTGACCTTGCTTCCTACGACAAATGTCTTCTCTGTCAGCAGGGGATCCACCTCCATCCGCTTTGGGTGAACGGAAACGCAACCGCTGGCAAACACCAGCAGGGCAAGGCAAATGACCCGAGGAACGTCCGGCCATCGTGAAGGAGCCCCCACCATTGCTACCGAGTGCGACCGTGAGACGTCAGCGTTTCTGGTATGCATTGAGTTGCGTCCTTGTCATATCGCGCTGAAGTCGATCCAGCGAACCGCCAATTACACGATATTGATACTGTCCGTCGACTTTCTCAACAACGCCGGAAATGCCACTACGAACCAGATAGTTCGGGAATTTGTTCCTCGGGACAACATCGTCATCTCCGAAGCCTGGACCGCCCAGCTCTTCGTAGACACTCAAGAGCCGGTTTGTGCGTAACGCCGCCCGAACCCTACCGGGGATAGACCGGTAGTGAAGCGCCTGCGCGGACGTGTTGGGAGAAGGGCCGCGTTTAGGTGTTCCCGGATGCTTGTTCCCAGATGCTTGTTTCTGGACCAGAGCCTCGTAGGCAGGCAAATCCGGACAAGCTATATTTCGTGCGGAATGGCGCGTCCGCCATTAAAGGGGAGTTAACCGTGACGAGATGGATTGCGCTGGCCCTGGGGCTGGCTGCCGTTGTGTGGGGACCACTTTCGATTTCCGCCGATGCACCTGCACGGAATCCGGCACACGAAAGCCTTTCGCCTTCGTGCAAGGGCAAGCCGGCCAAGGTCGACGATTCGGGCTTTGTCGTCATTGGCGGAATCGAGCAGTGGGTGACCGCCAAGGGAGACAGCTGTGCCAACCCGGTCCTCCTCTTCATCAGTGGCGGCCCCGGCAATCCTCTGAGCGGACTTTCCGACAGCATCTACAGCGCCGGCGAGCGCGACTTCATCGTCGTTCAATGGGACCAGCGGGGATCCGGCATGACCTATGGGCGCAGTCCTCCGGCGCCGGACGAGAAGCTGACCATAGCGCGGATGGCGCAAGACGGAAATGAGCTGGCTGCCTACCTTGCCAAGCGGTATGGAAAGCGGAAAGTCATCTTGTGGGGCAGTTCCTGGGGCTCGATTCTTGCCGTCCATATGGCCAAGGCGCATCCGGAGTTGTTCTATGCGTATGTGGGTACGTCTCAGGTAGTCAACTCGGTTGAAGCCCAGGCCGCGAGCTACAAGAAGCTGCGGGCACTCGCTACGAGTGCGAACGACAAAGATTCCCTCGCCGTGCTCGATCAGGTTGGATCACCTCCGTGGACCGATCCTCGCAGCTTCGGGAAGGTGCGCCGGGTCATTCGCAAGTACGAATCGAAGGTAACGTTGCCACCGCCCGACAGCTGGCACCGAGCGCCAGCCTACACGACGGAAAAAGCGGAGGCGGATTACGAAGCCGGCGAGGACTACTCATTCATGAACTTCGTCGGGATGCACGGTGACGGCATGCTGTCGCAAGTGGATCTTCCGACGTTGGGAACGAACTTCACCATCCCTGTCTTCTTCGTCGAGGGTGCGCATGATCTGCTGGCGCCTCCGGAACTGGCGCGCCAGTACTACGAGAGCATCAGCGCGCCGGAGAAAGGTTGGGTGTTGCTGGAGCATTCCGGGCACGACCCGAACCAGGAAGTCGTAGACGCAGAGTACAAGGTGCTTCGCGAGAGAGTGTTGCCACTGACGAATGCTCGAGCGCCGATGCATGCTGGAAAATAGTGACAATGCCGCAGGCCCGAGACGTACTTCGTGTGCGGTCTCGGCTTGGCTCGTCGAATAAGCGATGCATCGTCGAGGTCCCTTAACCTTGTCACTTGAGCCTATAACCGTGCCGCTGCCCCTTTACCCTGCACTGTGGCTGGATGCCCTGCCTTCCGGCACTGACATGGCGCGCCGTAGGGACCCTATCGTCCTTAGCACGCCCAAGGAAGCTGAATGTCATGCTGAAGCGCTTGCTCTTGTGCCAACTGTTGTTGCTCGTCGCCATGCCCGCCGTGGCGCAGACCTCGGCGCGACTCCCTGCATTGAATGTACCTGACGCTGCGCCGGCGACACGGATCCTCGTCTTGGGCACGGTGCACTTGCGTGGTGCTCCTAAAGGCTTCAAGGTCGACTCGCTCAATCCCGTGATTGATCGCCTTGCAGTCTTTCAACCAACCGTGATCACCGTCGAAAGTACCTCCGGAGAGATGTGCGACTTGATGGCGCGTCATCCGGCAGTCTACGATCCCGTCGACGTCAAGGAGCACTATTGCCGCGACGCGAGCCATGCGAGGACAGCGGCTGGCCTGGACCTGACGGCGGCGCTCGCCGAGATGCGTCATTCGTTGAGTCATTGGCCTGACCATCCGACGGCATCGCAACGACGGCGGCTCGCGGCAGTATTTTTGGCTGCCGGCGACAGCACTTCCGCCACCGTGCAATGGCTGCAATTGGCTGTCCCCGAGCGTCGCGCCGGGGACGGCCTGGACAACGAGCTCGTCGCTGCGCTCGACCGGTTGGCCACCGGCACTAATAGCGAGAATTACCAGATCGCCGCGCGACTTGCCGCACGGCTCGGCCTCCAGCGCGTTTTCCCAGTGGACGACCACGCAAACGACGGCATCGATGTCGGCGACCAGGAGGCCTATGGAAAAGCCGTGTCGGCGCAGTGGGCGATTGCCGCACCCCGGCGGAAGACGATGGATGACGAACAGGATGCACTGCTGAAACGTGGTGAGATGTTGAGCCTGTATCGCTTGATCAACCGTCCTGAGAGCACTCTTCTCGCCAGTCGCACCGACTTTGGCGCCGCGTTGGCGGACCCGTCGCTGGAGCACTATGGGCAGCGCTACGTGGCCGGCTGGGAGGTTCGTAATCTCATCATCGCCGCCAACATCCGCATAGCGTCCGGCGCTACGCCGGGCGCTCGCGTTCTCGCCATCATCGGTGCGACGCACAAGCCATGGCTCGACGGGCTACTAGGACAGATGCAGGGTGTCCAGATCGTCGACGCGGAGCAAGTCCTGCGTTGAGTCGATGCAGGCACCGCTTCGCCTCGGGATGCCTCGGACAGCCAGGATGGGTTCCACGTCGCGATCTCCCTGCGCCACAAGGGCTCTGGGGTGGTCGGAACGACTCAGCCGATATCGACCTTGATGGCGATGTCCCAAGTGCCGGCGCCGTTCTTGGCCAGGCCGATCATCATCAGGCCGAGCGCTTCAAGCGACTGGGACATATGCAAGCCGCCAACGTCCAACGGACGCAGCCCCAGACTTTCCAGGAAGGCCGAGACGCGCGCCTTTGCGCCCGCATCGTCGGCTGCGATGAACGCGTCGAGACGTCCACCTTTGGTCAGCACGTGACCGAAGATGGCATTGAATGCCTTGACGACATGGGCGCCCGCCGGAACGCCCTTGGCGGTCTCCTGCGCAGCGGAACTGCCTTGGGGGGTGACGAGGCCCGATAAGTCCGCGGCGACGGGGTTGGTGATGTCGATAATCACTTTACCGTCGAGGGCTTTCCCAAAGTCGGCCACGACGGCTGCCGCGCTGGCGTACGGCACGGCGAGGATGACGATGTCGCCTGCCAGTTCCGCTCCATAGGTGCCCGTCGTTGCTCCCGCTGGGAGTTGGTCAGCCAGTGCCCGCGCCTTGGAAGGGTCGCGGCTGACGAGTTCGACGGTGTGCCCGGCCTTGGCGGTACGGACGGCTATCGCCGCGGCCATGCCGCCCGATCCGATGATGCTGATAGTGCTCATGTAAAGTCTCCTCGACGGTTGGGGTCAAGTCAGTGGGCAGGAAAGTAATGGCCGTTGTCCAAATCGGCGAACAGGCCAGGCTGCGTCGGTTCCCAACCGAGGACCCGGCGCGTGATGGCGGCGGACGCCGGGGTGTCCAGCGTGACCAGATTTGCAAGGAACCCGAAAAAGCCCGGCAACATGAGGGCGTCTGCGGGAATGGACACGGCCGGCAGGTTCAGGCGGCTGCCAAGGGCCTCGGCGAGCTCGCGAAAAGAAAAACCTTCATCCGCGACCGCGTGCCAGTTCTTGCCGGCGGCACCCTTCTCTAGCGCAAGGCGGAACACCGAGGCGAGATCGCGGGCGTGCACCGCGGTCCAGCGGTTTTCGCCGTCTCCGGGATAGCCGACGACGCCCTTCTCCTTGGCGAGCCCAATGAGCAGCGGCAGGAAGCCGGCGTTATCGGTGCTGCTATGCATGATTTCGGGAATCCGGACGATCGAAGACCGCACGCCCTGCTCGGCGAGACCGATCACCGTGGTCTCCACGATATTGCGAACCCGTAAGGCGCCTTTGTACGAATCGCCGCCGGGAAGGGACGGATCCTCCTCCGTAGCCGGCCGCCCCAGACCTTCCCACCCGGGTCCGCCGATGCTTGCCGACACGACCAGCGGCTTTCCCGTCCCCGCCAGCGCCTCGCCGTACGCCAGCATGATCTCGCGCTCTGCGGCAGCCACGGCGTTGATCCCGCCTGTGGGAAGCAGGTCTTGCCTGTGCGCGACATGGACCACGCCGTCGGCGTTCGCAGCCGCGGCCTTGAGCCCGTCGACGTCCTCGAGACTACCGCGACGCACCTTGGCGCCAAGCCTGGACACCGCCTCCTCGGCCTTGTCCGACCGGGCAAGGGCGGTGACTTCATGCCCAGCGGCGATGAGGTCGGAGATGATGTAGGGGCCGGAATGGCCGGTCCCGCCAGTGACAAAAACGTGCATGTGCTGCTCCTTGGAATGATGGGGTACGTCAGGTCGGGTGCGTGCGCTGTCAGCCGACAAAGCTGACGCCGATCGAGAAGTTGGTGTGTTTGATGGAGTGGGCCATGAGGCCCAGCGTGAGCATGCAGACGTGCTCGAGCGTCCGCGCCATGAGCAGCGATCCGACATCCAACGGCCGCTGTCCGAGGCTCTCGATGAACGCCGAGACCCGAGCGTTCGCCCGCGCGTCCTCTCCGGCCACGAACACATCCAGCGGGTGCCCGTCGACCGAACCGGCTTCGACGACGTGGGAGTACAGGGTGTTGAACGCCTTCACGACCTGCGCGTCGGCAGGTGCGGCCTGGGCGATCTCCTTCGCGCCGAAACTGTCCTCGGCGGTCAGGAAACCGGAGAAATCGGCTTTGATGGGATTGGTGATGTCGACGAGGAGCTTGCCTGACAGCATTTCGCCGTACTGCTTCAGCACATCCAGGACGGCTGCGTAGGGAAGCGCCAGGATGACGATGTCCCCGGCCGGGGCGGCGCCGAACGTTCCTGTCGTCGCGCCAGAGCCAAGCCGCCCGACCAACACCTGTGCCTTCGCGGCGTCGCGACTCATCACCTCCACGGTGTGCCCGGCCGCTACGGCAAGGCTACCGATCGCGGCTGCCATGCCACCTGATCCGATGATGCTGATAGTGCTCATGCGCAGTCTCGTGGTGAGTGGGCGGTGGTCGTGCTCCTAAAATCGTACGGTTTGCGGTACGATATGGATCACTGATCCAAATATATGGACCAGTGATCCACTTGTCAAGGGCGCCCCATGCGAGCCGACGCAAAAAAGAACTACAGCCACATCCTTGCGGTCGCGCGTGAGGCCGTCACCGAGCATGGTGCCGATGCGTCGATGCGCGATATCGCCCGCCGGGCCGACGTCGGCCTGGCCACGCTGCTTCGCCATTTCCCGACGCGAGAAGCGCTGTTCGAAGCGCTGCTGTGTACGAATCTGGACACGCTGACGCAGAAGGCAGACGAACTCGAAACGTCGACGTCACCCGGCGAAGCGCTCGTGTGCTGGTTTCGCGAATGGGTGCGATTCGCCCAAAGCTACAGGGGCGTCGTCGCGCTGATGGCGGCCGCCCATACGAATCCCGAATCCGCTTTGTATGCTTCGTGCGCAGCGGTGCACTCAGCCAGCGCGCGAATACTGCTTCGCGCTCAGGCCGAAGGCACGGCGCGCGCCGACATGAATGGGGACGATCTGTTCGCGCTGATGACGGCTCTCGGCTGGGCGGTCGACCAACCCTCGTTCGCCCCAAGGGCGGATCATCTCGTTCACCTTATTACAGGCGCCATCCTGACAAGTCCGTCGAAACGGAAACGATGACAAGGGCTGGACTATCCCACGCATCACGGAACCTCGTTGTCGCCTGCCCCGTGTCCACGCGGCGTTGTCCCCCTCATGAGTTTGGCGACACTCAACCAAAGCAGCAGCGACCCGAGCGCTATGCCGCCGAGCAACAGAAACGCCACGCGGTAGCCGAAGTACTGGGCAAGCACGCCACCAAGCAGCGGACTCAAGGCCGCTCCGACAGCCTGAAGCGTCATGACGGCCCCCTGCCCGACGTTGACATGGCCGGAGCCTTCCAGCAGGCGGGCGACCAGGGCGGGAACGGCGACGCTTTGCAGCCCGGCACCGATGCCATCGAGCGCCTGCACCGGCCACACACCCCATGATTTGATAACCAACGCGGCGACCACACCCCGCACCGGCAAGGCCAGGAACGTGATCAGGATGATCGACCAATAGCCGTGCCGCCGCAGCGATCGCATGGCGACATAGGAGGCGAGGATCATGACCAGTTGCGCGACCACGACCGTCTTCGCCGTGAAAATGGCCGGGTCTCCCTCGTGCGCATTCACCACGGCCATGCCGTAGAGCGGAAGCATGGCGGCGTTGCCGAGGTGAAACAACGCAAGGGCGGCGCCAAGGACCATCAGCGGGCGGCTTGCCAGCAGCACTTTGTAGGCAGGCAACGGATGCTGCTCGTCATCCGCCGTGAAGCCACGCGCGGCGCGGTGGTCGATGGCGCCGGCGGGAATAAGCAAGACGCTGACGATGGCGAGCACCGCGGAACACGCCGCCAGCACGAAGATAGCGCCGAATCCGAAGCGCCATCCGAGGTAACCGGAGGACGCCGCGGCGACGACGTTGCCAGCATGGTTGGCGATCTGGTTGCGACCGAACTGCTCGGCAAAACCCGACTCGCGCACCATGCCCAGCGTGATGCCCGCCAGCAGCGGTCCAAGGGCCGCGCCGCCGATGGCCGTGGCCATCTGCGACGCGGCCACCCAGGCATACGCCTGGGACCGCCAGAGCAATAGCGACGCAAGCACGGTAAAAATGCTGCATGTGACCACCAGCGATCGCTTGTAGCGCGTCGCGTCGACCAGGGCGCCCGCGGGACCGGTCGACAACATGCCCGCGATGCCGCCGATGGTCATCACCGACCCTATGGACGCCGGATTCCATCCCTTTGACTGCAGGAAAACACCAAGGAAAGGTCCTACACCGGCCTGGACGTCGGCCATGAAGAAGTTGAGCGCTTCAAGCGCGCGCCGCCCTTTGCTCGTACGCATCGTCATGGCGTCGGTCCGGTGAATGGTCAGGCAGTCAGTGCTTCTTCTTCGGAAGCGGCTCGATGGAGTCGACATCCGCACCGATGCCATCGGCCTGGATCACCGCCCCATGCGGCGTGTCCAACCAGCGGCCTTCCACACCGATGGACTGGCCGACAACCAGCTGTTCGGCTAGCGCATCGGCCGCATGCGGCGGTATGCGTACCGTCACACCGTCTTCGAGCAGGAAGCCGTGGACGTTTCCTTTCGGACCATGCAGAAGCCGCGCAATGTCGCCCTCGTACAACCAGCGCGAACCGTCGTCCTCGGGGTGATGCTTCTCGTGCGTGCCGCGGGGGCCTTCGTCCAGGATGCGTTTTCCCTTTGGCGGATCGATGGCCACGGCTACCAGCAGGTCGACCTCACGCAACGCGACGCCGCGCACCTCGACGACCACACCGGGTTTCAGTGCCTTTGCAATGGCCGCGGACAAATGCGGCGGTGTGTGAACCTCGGTGCCGTCGTCGAACAACAAGCCGTCGATGTCGCCGTGGCCGTTGAGAAGAAAGCGGTTGAGTGCGCCGCGGGTAACCGGCAGCCGATCGGGATCAAGGTGGTGCATGCGAGTCTCCAGGTAAAAGTCAGGGTGTGGGCGGCGGTGGCGGGTTGGCTGGGCCTGGCGGTGGGCCCACTGGCCGCTCCGCGCCAGGCGCTGGACCGATGGCGGTCACCTGCATCGCGCGCCCGAACGGCGAATCGATGCCGAAGCCCTTCGCACTCAGGTGTGCGCCAGGGCGAAGCAGCGGATTGTTCCGCGCCGCGGGAGGTGGCACCCGGACGATCGGACCGTTATCCAGAATCGCGCCAGCCACATCACCGCGGGGCCCATAGACCGGCTGCACGACGCGCCCGTTCGCTTGCATCGGTTGTAGCGGAGGCGGCGGTGGCGGAGCCACAGGCGGTAGCGGCGGCGTGTCCGTCAGTCGTTCGCCGTTGGACAAGCCGATCGACGCGGCTCGCACGAGCGGCAGCGCGCCGATACGAAATCCGTCGATCGCGACGCGGTCGCCTGCTTTTGCTTTCCGCGCGAGCGCGTTGCCCAACGGAGGCGGAACCGTCACTTGCGTGCGGCCATCCAGAAGCATGCCGTCGACATCGCCGTTGGGGTTGACGAGAAAGCGGCTGATGAGTCCCGTGATGTTGACTTGCTGCTGCGCCGAAGCGACGGGCGGACCGGGCGGAGCGGGCGGCCCATCGGCCGGCGCAGGAGGGGGCGCACCCGGCGCCGCGGTCTGTGGTGAAGGCGTCGCCGCGTTGACGTCGGCCAGGCCAAGGCAGGCGACGAGCGCAGCAAGATAGAGGGGGCGATGCATCATGATTCGACTCCGTGACAGCGGTGGGGAGGCCGCTGACAAAGTCGTTGCACGCGCCGTGCCAACCCGGCAAGCCCTGTGCGATGCGCCCTCGCGCCGTCACGACGCCGGGGAGTGTCCGTTTCGGGGACAACCATGTGTCCTCGAAAGAGACATCACTCCAGGCCGTAGTCCACCAGCTTGCGGTAGAGCAACTGCCGTCGAATGCCCAGGCGGCGCGCCGTTTCTGCGCGGTTTCCTCCGCTTTTCGCGAGCGCGTCGACAATCATCGACCGTTCCAGGCGCGCGACGGCTTCCGGAAGATCGGTCACGGCATCGTCATCCACAACTGCCGGCGCGGGCGAAGCGAACATGCTCGCAAGGTCGGCGGCGTCGATAACACGGCCTGCCACCAGAACGCGGCAGCGGTCCATCATGTTGCGCAGTTCCCGCACGTTGCCTGGCCAGTCATAGGCCTGCAGAGACGCCACCGCCGTCTCCGTCAGTTGCTTGGCGGGCAGATCGCCGTCGCGCAGAAATCGCTCGGCAAGCAAGGGAATATCTTCGCGACGATCGCGCAGCGCGCCAAGCTCGATCGGCAGAACATTCAAGCGATAGAACAGGTCGCTACGAAAGCGTCCGTCCGCGATCAGCCCATCGATCCGGCGATGCGTGGCAGCCAGCACGCGCACGTCGACCGGCACGGGCTGACTGCTGCCCAAGGGCGTTACGGCGGCTTCCTGAAGCACTCTCAACAATTTGGCTTGCATGGCGAGCGGCATGTCGCCGATTTCGTCGAGCAACAGCGTGCCGCCGTCGGCTTCGCGAAAGTAGCCCTGTCGCTCGGTCGTAGCGCCAGAGAACGCGCCGCGCCGATGGCCGAACAGTTCGCTCTCGAGCAGGTCCGCCGGTATCGCTGCGCAGTTCACGGCGACAAACGGGCCTCGCGCACGCGCACTGGCCCTGTGCAGAGCGCGGGCCACCAGCTCCTTGCCCGTGCCGGTTTCACCCGTGATAAGCACAGGTACGTCGCTGCCGGCAGCCAGGCCGATCCGCTTCTGCACCTGTCGCATCGCCTGGCTGTTGCCGGCGAGCTCGGTGTCGTCATCGACCGATACAGGAGCGACAGGCCGATGCGCCGATGTAAGCGCGCGGGTGACGATCTCCGCCAGGGCAGCGCGCCCGATCGGCTTGGTCAGATGATCGAAGGCGCCCAGACTCATCGCATCGATGGTGTTTTGCCCGGAGGCGAACGCGGTCAGCATCACCACCGGGACAGCTTGCAGCCGGGCGTGCTCCTGACGCCGGCGCAGGAACGCGATGCCATCCATCCTCGGCATCCGGTAGTCGACGAAGGCGAGTTCGATCGGCGCTTCCTGCAGCATGGCCAGTCCTTCTTCGCCATCGTGCGCAACGAGGACCTCGTGCCCCATCGAGCCGAGTGTCACCGCAAGGGTGGTGCGGAAATCGTGGTCGTCGTCGATCAGCAGGATCAGCGCCATGGCAACTCCACGATGAAAGAGGTAACGGCATCGCCGCGTTCGTGACGGGCCGTCCCACCATGCGCCTCGACGATCTCACGGACCAGCGCAAGCCCGAGGCCGTTGCCATCGACACGATCGGTAACGAAGGGCTCGAACAGCCGGTCGGCCACCGCGGGAGATATCGCGCTGCCCTGGTTGCTTACCGCCATGATCAGCCGGTCCGCACCGATGTGAATCGCCCAAGGGATCTTCGTACCTGCCTCGCGGTGTTGTAGCGCATTGCGCAGCAGATTCACGCACGCACGCTCCACCTGCGCCGGATCCATCGACCAGCTCGACACGCCGGCGTCGATGTGCAGCGTGATGGCGGTGGCATCGTCGCCGAGGGCGTTGACGACCTCTCGCGCCCACGACGCGACGTCCACGACTTTGAGCCGGACACGCACCGGCTGGACCATGCCGAGCAGGCTTTCGACCAGTTCGTCGAGCTTGCTCACCTGGGCCAGCATCAACGTCAGCGACGAACGCGCCGCCGCGGGCGCCGCATCGCCCTGCAACGCCAGCGCGTTCTCCGCTGCCAGCCGCAGCGTGGCGATGGGATTGCGGATTTCATGCGCCACGGTAGCCGTCATGCGCCCAAGCGTGGCGAGCCGCTCGTGGCGATGTGCTGCCGCCTTCAGTGCGGCGGCGGCCTGATGGCTTGCTGCAAGGCGCGTCGCATAGTCGACGACGGCCTGGGCCAGCCGATCCAGCTCCGGGGAACCCGTCGGCGGCAGATCGGGAATGGCCTCGCTCCCGGCCAGGGATCGCTCGATGAGGACGAGCCGGCGCGACCAGCGCCGCATGATGGCGGCCAGCGCGGCCGCCGAGGTCACGGTCAGTGCGAGCAGGACGGCAGCACCGGCGGCGAAAAGTGTCGACGAGCGGCCGGGCGCGGTCGCGACATGGGTCATCGTCCAGCCGGCGCGATGCGCGTCGATCGGACAGGCGGCGATCAGCAGCGACTCGCGCTCGCTCGAGCGGGTGTAGTCGGCCATGGCACCGCGCTTGAGCGCTGCCGCCGCCGTTGCCGCCAGGTTGGAACGTTCCGCGTCCGGCACATCCGTCTTCGACCCGGAGCCCTGATACGTCGGGTAGGCATAGGCGACGAAGCCCTGCCGGTTATCCCATATCCCGCCCTCGATGCCCTCTGCCTCGTCCAGCACGAGCTGGACGACGACATCGGCCAGTCCGCCAGCTTGCGAGTCTTCGCGAGCCGCGGTACTGGCGCCGTTATACCGACTGACGATAGCGGCGCAGGTAGTGGCCAGCGTCCGCTGCGCATGCGTGAGCTGTGCCGTGCCGGTCTGGTGCCACGCGGCGAAGAGCAGCCCGGCGATACCCAGGCACGAGGCGAGGACCAACACCCACACCAGAAACAATTGACGGGACAGTGTGGTTGGCATGCGGCACCGCGGACAAGGACGCCTGGAGGGTAAGCGGCCGAAGGACTGCCTTTTGTGAATATGCCAACGCCGGCATTTGTATCGCAACGTATCCCGGGACGGCCCGGACACATTCCCAGGGGTTTGACGGGGGCGACTGGACACATCCGAGACGACTCCGCCTGGTCTCCTAGGGTCGTCAAGCCACACACCCCGGAGAACTCCATGAACAAGACCATTGCCCTGGCGATCCTCGCCGCCCTGGCTGGCCCGATCGGCAACGCCCACGCCCAGTCCGCGCAGCCAGCGATCTCGCAGGTAGCCCAGCCGGCCCCGGCATCGCAAGATCCCCTGGGTCCACTGAAGCACGTCCACGCCGGGGTACTGGATGTCGCCTATGCCGAGCTGGGCCCGGCGGATGGCCCGGTGGTGATCCTCCTGCACGGCTGGCCCTACGACATCCACAGCTACGACGATGTTGCCCCTGCCCTAGCGGCCAAGGGTTACCGCGTGCTGGTGCCGTATGCGCGCGGCTACGGGCAGACCCGTTTCCTCTCCGCCGACACCATGAGGAACGCCGAGCCCGCCGCGCTGGGTCAGGACGTCATCGACTTCATGGACGCGCTGCACATCAGGCGCGCGGTCTTCGGTGGCTTCGACTGGGGTGCACGCTCGGCCGACATCGTTGCGGCGCTATGGCCGGAGCGCGTGAAAGCACTGGTCAGCGTGAGCGGCTATCTCATCGGCAGCCAGGAAGCCGGCAAGAACCCGCTGCCGCCGGAGGCCGAATACCAGTGGTGGTATCAGTACTACTTCGCTACCGAGCGTGGTCGTCTCGGCTACGAGAAAAACCACCACGACTTCGCCAAATTGATCTGGCGTAACGCCTCGCCGAAGTGGAACTTCGACGACGCGACCTACGAACGCAGCGCCCAGGCATTCGAGAATCCGGACCACGTCGCCATCACCGTCCACAACTATCGCTGGCGGCTGAACCTGGCCAACGGCGAGGCGAAATACGACGGGCTCGAGAAGCGACTTGCTCAGGCCCCGAAGATTTCAGTGCCGACGATCACGCTGGAGGGCGATGCGAACGGGGCGCCGCACCCGCAACCGGCGGCTTATGCCGGGCAGTTCACCGGGAAATATCAGTTCAGGCTGATCACCGGTGGCATCGGTCATAACTTGCCGGAAGAAGCACCGGAGGCCTTTACCCGGGCTCTTATCGACGCCGATCATCTTTGACGCCAATCGAGGTGGGCAACATTCTGGGTTGCCCACCTCTGCCTATCGGCGCCTCACGCGTCCTCGATGCGCCGCTCCCTTACTGAAGAACATGCGGCTTACAACTTGACCTTTACACCCAAGTTGAAGAACCGGCCGATCGCACCGTCCTGAGCGTACGTCGGGTTGTAGTTCGTGGCGGCATAGTTGGCAACATCAAGCGGCGCCTTGCGATCGAATGCGTTCATCACCGAAGCAGTGACGGCAATCCTCGGCGTGAACTGGTAGCTGCCGGTGAGGTTGAACTCGGTGAACGAACCCACGCGGCAACTGGAATAGCCATCGGGAATGCAATCACTGCCATACACATCCGGCGCCGTGTTCTTCAATCCGCTGGTGTGATAGAACGTGCCGGTAAGGGTGAGATTGTTCCAGATCATGGTGTTCGACCATGATTCGCGGTATCGCGGCGTACCTGCGCCGGACGACAGGTTGTAAGGACCGTGCGTGCCCGAGAAGGATTCCACCGTCCCATCGGGAAGCGTCAGCTTCCAGGTAAAGATATCCGTTCCGCTGAAATCGGAGATGTACTGGATACCGTTACCGAAGGCGAAATGGGCCTGCAAGTCGACGTCGAGGCCATCGGTCTTCAAGGAATTGGCATTGATATAGCTGCCGACCACTTCGATCGGACGCGCCAACGCGTTGGGATTGAGCGGATCCGGCTTATCGGCGATCACCTGAGTGCCTGCCGGCAAGGCTTGGCCGGCGTAGTAGGCATCGAGAATCGCATTGGCGTCGGTCGACGTGATCACATCGGTTTTCTTGATGTGATAGTAGTCGAACGATGCGTTCAGCCAGCTGGTTGGCTGCAACACGACGCCCAGCGTGTAGCTCTTCGCCCGCTCCGGCTTGATGTTCTTGTTGGCATCGGTGAACTCCGCCAGTTGGTACGCTTGTACATACCCGTTGTTGCCATGTGCAGCCGCGAAGTCCGCTGGCGGATTGTACGTTACGAAACCTTCGCTGGAGCTCGAGCCATTCTCGGAAAAGCTCGGCGCACGCACGCCCTTGGAAAACGTGCCACGCACCGCCAGCCAATCGAGCGCCTTCCACTTCAGGCCCAGCTTGGGAGCGAACTCCGTGCCGATGTCGGAATAATGATCGACACGGCCGGACAGATCCGCTTCCAGCGAATCCAGCAATGGCGCATCGAATTCGAGGTAGGCCCCTTCGACATCGCGGCTGCCCTTCGTCTGCGCATTGCCTAGACCCTGGAACTCGTTACCGGGGTTCAGCGTCGGGTCGTTCTGCGCTTCGTGACGCAGCTGTATACCTGCTGCCATCCCGAGCGCACCGCCGGGAAGATCGAACAACGTGCGATTGGCCGCCAGATCGAGTGCATCGAGGTCCGACGTGGATGTCTTGTCGTAGCCTGGTGCGAGGGCATTCCGCACTGCCGCACCGTTGGATGCCGGGTTGAGGAAGTTGTAGCTGCCGGTATTGACCGCGTTGATCAGGCCCGCGTACGACAGGTAGCCGAACAGCTGGCTATCGAGGCTGGTGTGGTTGAGAACCAATGCCGCATCGTAGTTCCACTCGCCCCAGGTTCCGGCGACATCGCCGACGATGCGCAGGTTGTGATTGTCGTAGCTGCTGCCACGGGGAATATCGCCAAATGCATAGTTGAGCAGGGCCGCCTGACCATTCGCCGCGAAGGGGTTGTTCGGGTTGAGGCTGCCATTGCTCAGATAGACCGGCAGAGCAATGTTGTCGGTGTTGTTCGGCGTACCCGACTGAATCTGTGCCGGGGAAGCGATGGCGTCGGTCTTCGTCTCCATGTAGCTGAGCGACACGTAGGCCTTGGTCGTGTCATTGATCTTCATGGTCAGGCGGCCATAGACGCCGCCTTCCTTGGTCTTGGCCTGGATCTGACCGTACTGCGCAACGGTGTTCTGCTGGCAGTAGGTACCCGTGCCGTCGTTGGTGAGGGTGCCTTTGGCCCCGCAGCCGCCCGTCAGCAGGCTGGCGGTCGCACCCGTATTCGGGATGCCAGTGGTGACATCGCCGGGAGTACCCAATGTGCCGGGGGTAACCGAGCCATAGATCGAACCTGAGCCGTTCGCTGGCTGGCCGGTCTGCAGGTTGGCGCCACCGATGCTGCTCAGATCGGCCGTGTTGTACGGAAATCCACGGTCGCCCGCGCTGATGGCGTTGTCTTCTTGAAACTGTGCGCTGAAGTAGGCGTTGTACCCGTCCTTATTCAGGTCGCCGCCGCCGACGAGAAAGCTACCCTTTCGCGTGAAGCCGCCTCCGTGCGCCGAGTTGCCTATGTCGGCTGTCGCCTCCGCCCCCTGGTAGCCGGGCTTGAGGATCACGTTGACCACGCCAGCGATGGCATCGGCGCCATACAGCGACGAGGCGCCGTCCTTCAGCACTTCGATGCGATCGACGGCGGCCAGAGGGATCGTATTCAGATCGACAAAGGAACGCTGACCATCGTCGGCCACGGCATAGTTCGCGGCGCGATGCCCGTCGATCAGGACCAGGGTGGAGTTCACGGTCAGGCCTCGCAAGGCCACGCCGGACGAGCCAGCAGCAAAGCCACTGGTAAAGCTGTTGGGAATCGACCCGCTGTTATCGGCGGAGATGGAGCGAACCACGTCGGAGATCGTGGTGTAACCGCTACGAGCTATGTCCTTGGCCGAGATCGTCGTCACCGGCGAGGCGGTTTCCGTATCGATACGTGGAATAGCGGAACCGGTCACCGTAATGGTCTGCAGAGTGCTCGGGGCGCCGCTGGCTGCCTGCGGGTCTGCATCGTTAGTGGTGGACTGTGCCCACGCCGTGCTCGCAACGGGAGCGAGAAGAAACGCGGCCAACGCGCACGCAAGATTATTACGTTTCATAAAGACGACTCTCACCCTTATTTTGAGCAAAGTGGGCTAGCCCGACACGATTGTCAGGAAGCTTCAAAGCACTGTGGATGACGAGATCATGAGTAGGGGAAGAGCTCGTCTGCCAACGAGTCTTTCACCATCACTGTGTGCACACAAGCATTTAACACGGCTGCAGGGAGTTGCGATCCCACCGATGGTCTCGTGCGATTCCGCTTAAGAAACGAAGTAAATCGCTTGCCGGTCGCTTGTCTAGCAAGCGGGCAAGCGGCACCTTCCGCAACTACTCTCGTCTTGCCCGTCGCACCATCTTGCGTTCATTTCAACGCCCTTTCATCGGTATGAATGGAAGGCAACGTGACCGCGAACTTAAATAAAAATGCCGCATGCGGGAAGCATGCGGCAATCGATGAGCAGCGTGCAGCGTACGTCAGGGTTGGCTTCCTGCTCTGACAGTCGCCTCGTTGATCGCTCGAACCCTTCCCTCGTCCACCTTCTCGATCTTGCGATCGTACGTGTACAAGCCGTTGTGCTCACCTTCCACGTCGGTGATCTGGGTGTAGACACTGCCCGATACGCCGATACCCGGACCCTTGTCCCGGAGCACCGCAGTATTGGCGACGTAGCCGTCGTTGAGTGCGGCGTTGTCCTTGACGTCGCCGTAAGGATTGATCGCGGTATTGGGCCACATGTGCCCTTGGACGCCGAGCGTCAGGCCACCGTGTTCGCCGTCCATCGAGGCCCGCGTTGCATCGGGCGCCGGCAGGCCCGGCCCTTGATAGTCGTGAATATCGATGAGATCACCAGCGTGCGGGTCGCCCTTGGTGTCGCAGCAATTGGCGCCGCTGCGCGCATTGACCAGCCGCGACGGATCGAGCTTCTTGATCTGCACGGCCAACTCGGCGGCAGAGGGAATGCTCCACTGCCCCCAGCCTTCGTTGAATGGAATCCAGCCGATAATCGACGTCTCGCCCTTGAGCTGCTCGACGATGGCCGAAACGTCGGCGCGGAAACCCGCCTTGTCGGCGTCACTGAGTTTCTCGTTGTGCCCGTTCGGCAGGGCCGGCATGTCCTGCCAGACCATCAAGCCGATGCGATCGGCCCAGTAATACCAGCGTGCCGGTTCCACCTTGATGTGCTTTCGGATGGTGTTGAAGCCGAGATCCTTGGTCTTCTGGATATCGAACTTCAACGCTTCGTCGGTGGGTGCGGTGTAGATGCCGTCCGGCCAGTAGCCCTGGTCCAGCGTGCCCAGCAGGAAGGTCGGCTTGCCGTTCAACACGATCCGGTTGAGGCCGCCCACCTTCGCCACCGCGATCGTACGCAGCCCCGCGTAGCTGGTCACCTCGTCGCGTTGCTTGTCCTGCGCGAGCGTGGCCTTGAAGGTGTAAAGGAAAGGATCCTGCGGGCTCCACAGGCGTGGATGCGCGATCGTCAGGCGCAGCGGCTTGCCGGCGGGACCGCTCGCCTCGCCTGCCGGCTTGCCGTCCGCATAAGCCGTGACATGCAACGTCGCCTTCGCGCTGCCACCTTGCAGCTTCGACGTCACGGTGAAGCCGTCCAGGCTCCGCACCGCCGTGAAATCCAGTTGTGCCAGGCTGGTCGCCGGCACGGGCTCCAGCCACACCGACTGCCAGATACCCGAGGCCGCCGTATAGAAGATGCCGTCGGGCTTCAGCCGCTGCTTGCCGACCATCACATTGACGCCGTCCACCGGTGCGTGCACGGCGACGACGATTTCCTGCGGACCGGTCGGATGAAGCGCCTGGGTGATGTCCGCACCGAAGGCGGTGTAGCCGCCGGTATGCCGCGCCACTTCCGTGCCGTTGACGTACACCGTGGCGTCCTGCGCGACGGCGCCGAAGTTCAGGCGTACATGCCTGCCCTGCGCCGTGAACGCAGCAGGGATATCCACCAGGCGGCGGTAGACCATGAAGTCCGCATGCTTCTGCACGCCCGAAAGCACCGATTCGATCGGGTATGGCACCAACACCCGATCTTTCAGTGCTTTGCCGAACGACGGCTTGCCCTGCCCGTCGGTTGCCGCGTACTCCCATAGACCGTTGAGGCTCATCCATTGAGGATGGTCGAGGGATGGGCGGGCTAGCTGAGGGCGTGGGTATTCGGGCAAGGCGTTGCCGGGCGAGACCTCGGATGTCCAGGGCGTGGCCAGGGGGGCTGGCTTGCCGTTCCAGACGGCGGTCTTGTCGGGCGCCGCCAGGGCTATGGGCGCAAAGGCTAGGGCCAACGCCATGGTGGTCCAGAGGGGTGATCGTTCCACTCGGACCGATCGCCGCTGAAGCGGCTCCCACAGTTCTACGGTGCCTTTTAGTTCTGCTTTGCCATTTAGTTCTGCTTTGCCTTTCGGTTCTGCTTTGCCTTTCGGTTCTGCTTTGCCTTTCACTTCTGCTTTGCCCTCCACGTCTGCGATGGTCTTCATGCTTGCCGGGTTATTCATGGGCTGCTTCATGGGTGGGTCGTGGTGGGGGCCGACATGGACGCCGGCGCATCGTGCGGATCGGTGCCCCAGGTCGTGCTGGGCTCGGGGCCCATGGTCAGTTCCAGGGTGGCGCCGTTGACGATATCGGCGTGGCTGAACCAGGGCTTGGTCCAGGGCTTGCCGTCGAGTGTGGCGGACTGGATGTACATGTTCCGCCCGGAGTTGTTGCGGGCCACGATCTCGAACACCTTGCCGTTACCCAGGCGCAGGCGAACACGGTCGAAGATCGGGCTGCCGATGATGTAGTCCGGCGTGGCCGGGTCGACCGGGTAGAAGCCCATCGCGCTGAGCACGTACCACGAGGACGTCGATCCCTGGTCGTCCATGCCGGGGTAGCCATAGCCCGCGGCGTCGCTGCCGTACAGATCGGCGAGGATGCGTCGCGTCAGCGCCTGCGTCTTCCACGGCTGACCGCTCCATGCGTAGAGATACGCGGCCTGCTGGTCCGGCTGGTTGCCCTGCACGTACTGGCCGATCACGCCAGTGCAATCGCGGCAGATGCCTTTGGGCGCATACGGCGTATGAAAGAACGTGTCGAGCTTGGCATTGAACGCATCGCGTCCGCCAAGCAGGTTCATCAGGCCCTGTACGTCATGCGGGACCAGCCAGAGTGTGGACCAGCCCGAGCCTTCCTTCATCATGAAGTTGTAGTAAGGCTCCGCCGGATCGAACGGCGAAATCCACTTGCCGTCTTCGGTACGGCCGCGGAAGAACCCGACCGAGGGATCGAACACGTTGCGGTAGTTCGCCGCGCGACGCTGGAACATCTCGGCGTCGTCCGTCTTGCCGACGCGTCGGGCGAGATCGGCCAGCGCATGATCGTCCCAGGCATATTCCAGGGTCGTAGCCACGCCGGCCTTGCCGCCGGCATAGGGCGGGCTCGGGTTACCCGGCGGGACGATGTCGGAGATCCAGCCGTTCTTGTCGTATTCGGCGAGGTAACCACGCGGCCCCTTGGGATCGGTCGCGTTCTTGCGCAGCACCTCGTAGGCGCCGGCATAATCGAACGGGATGCCTCGCTGCATGGCACCGTCGTAGAGGAACACGGCGTGATCGCCATGGAACGAGGTGTTCATGTATCCGTGTTCGCGCGCCCGCTCCAGCTCGGAACGCATGATGTCCTGCACGACGTCAGGCTCGAGCAGCATCAACAGCGCGATCTGGTTGCGCCCGGTGTCCCAATACGGTACGGGGCTGTAAAGGTCGTACGCGGCGACCTTGAGCTGGCCCTTGGCGTCGGTGTACTGCTCGCCCTTGCGTGCGACGACACGTGGACTGGCGAACGAGTGATAGAGCGTCGAATAGAACAAGGCCCGCTGTTTCGGCGTGCCGCCGGTGACCTGGACGCGGTCGAACAACTGCGCCCATGCTTGCCGAGCTTTCGCGTGCACGCCGTCGAAATCCCCATCGGCCGCGTGCAGTCGCCGAGCCGCCTCGTCGGCGCTGTGACCGTGGGCAATCCTCACCACTACCTGATCGCCCTCCTTCGTGTCGAAGGTGGCGTAGGCGCCCGCATAGCTGCCGGACACCGTACGCTGGCCGGCCTGCACGTCTTCATGGCCGAGGCCTTCGCCCTTGTCGTTGATGTCGGCGTGGAACGTGCCGAAGCTGGAAAACGGACGCGAGAACTCCGCGACGAACCAGGGGCCGTCGGCGTCGTGGTTGCCGCGACTGCCGGTGTCGACACCGCGAATTGTGCGATCTCCGACCACTTCCACATCGCCGCCGGCGCGACGCAGGTTGACCACCACGTTCGAGCGATGGCTCGCCGGGAAAGTGAAGCGCATCAGGCTGGTCCACTGCGTCACCGTGAGCTCCGCGCGCGTATGGAACGTGGCCAGATCCACAGCGTAGTAACCCGGTGACGCCTTCTCGGTCGACTTGTCGTAATACGACGCGGCGTAGTCCGGCGGCACGGTCCAGTCGCCCACCACGGGCATGATCATCGGCGCGGCGCGCGCACCGTACGTCGAGCCGCCGCCGGTGAAGCCGATCATGGCCGGGCGCCCATAGGCGTAGGACACCGGAACGCCCGTGGCGAAGCTCAGGTCGGCATTGATATTGACTGGCGCCGCATCCGTGGAGCTCTGTGGCAGGCTCGCGCCCGGTGAGGTCATGCCGGAGTAGAGCGGCTCGCCCGGCGGCGGCGCGTTACCGATCAGTTCCTGCCGATCCAACGGTGCGGTACCGACCAGGGGGTTCGCGACGTCCACGCTCGATGGGGAGGCATGCGGCGGCTTGGCGTTCTGCGCATCGACCGCGCCGATACATCCAAGGGCGACCATCGTCAGCGCCACGGCGAAGGCCGGACGCCGGCGAAGCAAGGCGAGTGGGGAATTCATGTTTTCTTCCTGGGGACGGAAACGAACACGGGGCCGGGCATGACGCCCGGCCCCGTCGGTCTTTCATCAACCACCATCGCCAAACTTGTACGTGATACCGACGTAGTACTGGCGCCCCGCGTATTCGAGGCTGACCAGGCGGGCCGTGGTATCGCTACCGAGGTACTCGTGCGGTGTCGACTTCGTCAGGTTGATCACCGAGGCGGTGACCATCAGGTGCTTGTTGAACTCGTAATCGCCGTTCAAGTCGATCTGGTGGTAGGGCGCCGAGTAGATCGGAAGGCCCGACGACAGACCCTGCATGGTCCGGCCGGTGAAGTTGTCGCTGGCACGAAGCAGCAGCCCGTTCTTTTCGTAGAACACCGACACGTTGGCCGCGTACTTGGCGCTACCGATCAACTCGGACTTGCCCACCTGCGTGTCGCCCAGCGACACCGGCGTTTCGGTGGTGTGGTTGAGCGTGTAGTTGGCGATGTAGCCGAAGCCGGAGTCCCAGGTGTGCTGGGTGTAGAGCTCCACACCCTTCGACGTGCCGGAGCGGCCGTTGGCGTTGGTGCTGTACTGCATGAAGTTCGTCGGCGTACCCGCCACGTCGACATTGATGTTTTCGACGGTGACCGGAACGACGAAGTTCTTCACCTTCTTCTGGAACAGATCCACGCCGACCACCGAGTGCGGTGCGTAGTACCACTCGGTCGCCAGGTCGAACTGGGTCGCAGTGAACGGCTTCAGATCGGCGTTCGCGCCGCTACCGTACCAACCCGGCAACGGTGCGCCGAACTGCTTGCGATCGTTGTAGTAGGCCTGGGTGTTGTTGGTGAGGCTGCCCAGCTGGGCCAGGTCGGTGTAGTTGGCGCGCGCCAGCGCCTGCGAACCCGCGGCACGAATCACGACATCGTCGGCGACGGTCCAGGCGATGTTGAAGCTCGGCAACGCCTTGTTGTAGCGCTTGCGTGTGGAGGCATTGGAGAACGTCTGGACGACGGCCTGCTCGCGCGGCTGGTACTGGAAATCGCCCGGTGCGCAGGCACCGCCGGCAATGTTCTGTCCGGTGGTCGGGCAGATGAGGATGTTGCCGCCGCCATCGTGGTAATACACCGCGTTGTTGGTGGTGATTTCGTCGGCGACGGTCAGGTTCTGCCCGGTGCTGACGAAGCGCAGGCCAACGTTGCCGCGGATCGTGCCCGTGTCGAAGTTGGCCTGGACGTAAGCCGCCGCGATTTTTTCCTGGATCGAGGACTTGTCGTCGGGGTGGTTATAGATCACCCGGTCGTAGGTCTGGTTGAGATAGTTGTAGTACGCCGGGAAATTGATCGCCGGGAAGGTGCTGTCGCTATAGGCCTCGTTCGTGCCGTCGAGCGAGTTTGCCTGGAGGAAGCCCGCAGGCAACTGTCCGGCGTTTGGATCGCAGGTCTGGAATTGCGATGTGGTGCCCTTGCAGTACCAACGCACTTCGTTGCTCGTCTGCTCGGCGTGGTTGTCGCGGTACTTGAGGCCGAACTGCAGCGATTGCAGCCAGGTGGAATCGAACGCCCAGGTGAAATCCGCCTGGGCGAAGTTCTGCGAGTTGCTGGTATTGACCATGTTCGAACCGGTCGAGCCCAGGTCGACCTGCCCTGCACCGGCCAACATGTTCTGCAGCACGTCCGGCGAGGCGGAGAGGGTCGGCTTGCCACCCAGCGTCCAGGCGGCGCCGTTGCTGCCGTGCACCCATTGGCCATTGACGAAGTTGCGCGGCTTGGCGGCCATGCCCAGTTCGATCGACGGGCCGCCGGTGGCCCAGGTGCGGCCGACATTGAACGATCCGCTCAGGCTACCGCCGTTGTCCCACTCGCCCTCGAGATTGAGGGTCTGCGAGGTGGCTTTCTCCACGGAGTAATTGCCGTTGAGCCACGGAATCTCCGTGGAGCAGGTGTCCACCGCCTGGCGCGTCGCGCCGGTGATCGGGTTGGTCAGCGAGTTGCAGCCGACGCCCGCGGGCGGCAGGACATAGTTGGCACCGGTGACGATGGTGTGCGACGGGTCGAAGGTCAGTCCGTTCGGCGCAAGCAGGCGGCCCTGCTGGTCCGCATAGTTGCTGTTGCTGGGCAGGCCCCACTCGGGCACTTCCAGCGTGTTGGTGATCTGGGTCTGCTGGCGCTGGAAACGGAAGTAGTTACCCGTCAGCAGGAAATGGTCGCTGGGCTTGAACTGCATGGTCGCCTGGGCGCCCTTGGTCTTCAGGTCCAGCTGGTTCCGGTTGGTCGAGAACTGTTGCGGCATCCAGTAGCCGGAGTCGACATTGCCCGCCTGGTCGACCACGCCGCCACCCGGCCACAGGGCCAGGTTCGGCGCCACGTCCGCACCGTAAGGCCTGCCGTGTACATCCGTCGGCGGTGCGGTACAGGTAGCCTGGCTGGTGCAGTCGTTGCTCCACCAGTGCCAGCTGTCGGCCTTGGCCGTGTAATCCACATCGCGACGCTTCAGGTATGAACCGGCGACGAGAACGCCGAAGGTCTCGTCTTTGTTCTTCCACGACCACAGGGCCGAGGTCTGCGGGGTGATCTTGCCGCTGTTATCCGAGCCCGCCCCGTTGAGGGACACGAAGCCGTCGTTCGCCTTCATTTCCAGCGGACGACGCGTGTGCAGGTCCACGTTGCCGCCAATGCCGCCTTCGTCCAGGCGTGCCTCGAGGCTCTTGTAGAGTTTGATCTCGGAGAACATGTTGGCTGGCATCAGCGTGTAGTTGAACGAGCGCGTCAGGCCGGCGGAGGTATCGGCGGAGGCCACGTAGTTGCCGTTCAACTCCGTCAGCGTCAACTCGGGCGCGAGGCCACGGATACTGACCGTCTTGCCTTCGCCCGACTCACGGCTGATGACCACGCCAGGGACATGCGCCAGCGCATCGGCGATGTTCTTGGCCGGAAACTGGGCGATGTTCTGGGCGTTGATGACCTCGACGATGGAGTTCGCGTCCCGCTTGTCCAACACGTTCTGGTCGATCGACTGGCGGTAGCTGGTGACGACGACCGTGTCCAGGTTGGTCGGACCGGCCGCGGTGTCGTTGCTCTGCTTATCTGCCTTCTTGTCCTTGTCGTCCTTCTTCACCGCTGGATTGGCGGTGGCCTGTGCTTGTGCGGGCGCCGTCGTTGCGGAAGGCGTAGTTGACTGCGCAAAGGCCTCGGCGGGTACCCCCAGATATCCGGCGAGCGACAAGGTCGCGGTAGCGAGCGCGGCGTAAAGTGGCTTGCGCTTAAGCATATGTGGCAGATAAGTCACGTTTTATTTCCCTCAGTGGTGTGCGCCCTTTTGGAGTCGGCGCGATGATCCCCCGTACATCACTGCTGCAGAGTCGCGATCTAGTGCTGCATGTATCCTCCGAGTGATCCGGCTTGGATCGATCCAAATTTTTGACGCAACCGTGCCCGCGAGCACTCTCCGCGAAGAGGCTTCGTTGCGATCAAGCCATGGGCAGCTTCGGCGCCGCGATAAAGGTGTTATTTCCGCCTGGCGGCGGACATCATCGGCACAGGCACGCCTGACGCGTGCGCGACGATTGCCATGGATAAACAGCTAGTGCTTGGCTTCATGTTGCGGCTTCCCATTCCCCTTTACGGGCCGGTGGGAAGCAGCGACGTTCCGGACCGCGCTCGATGCGCAAACCTTCCGCCCTCCCCACGCCGGCCCAAGTCATCCGGATCGTTCGCAGCCGCGACATGATCCGAACCCTATGTGACTTGGATCGATCTAAATCCCCTGGGGATGAATTAAGACGCTAAAGCGCAAAGCTGTCACGCTGCGCTGCAAAAATCTTAAGGCGATCGGTTGTATTCGCAACGGCGGCCGACGCGGGGCGTCACGCCGTGCGCGGGTCCGCGGATACGGAAGGCGGCGACAGCGAGGTCGTCCGGCCGCCTTCCTCGCTGTCGGTCACGACGCTGTTGCGCCCCTTGCGCTTGGCACGGTAGAGGGCGGCATCCGCTGCGCGGCACAATCGCTGCAAGTCGTAGCCGGTGATATCGGTGCATGCAAGGCCGATGCTGGCCGAGAAGGAAATCACCAGACCGTCCATGATCAGCGGCGATGCCGCCAAGGCGACGCGGATACGCTCGGCGACGACGGTGCCCTGCAGGCGTGGTGTATCCATCAGCAGCATGCCGAACTCTTCGCCGCCGAGGCGTCCAAACAGATCGGCCTTGCGCAATTGCCCCTTGCAGGTCGCTACAGCATGCTTGAGCACCGCGTCGCCCACAGCGTGGCCGTGCGTGTCGTTCACATGCTTGAAGTGATCCAGGTCGAGGAAGACCAGGCAACCGTCGCCAGACCGTTTCTCGAGAACCTGTAACGCCCGCTCGGATTCACTCATGAAATGCTGGTGGTGGAAGATCCCGGTCAGTCCATCGCACGACGACAGCCACTTGAAGCGAAGCTGCGAGCGTTTGATGCGGAGCATCCAGAAGATGATCGACAACAGAACCAGGGACATCACCACGATGTAAAGCCGGCTCGTCTCCACGGCCTTTGCATCCAATGCCTGCTGAAGTCGCAGGATGCGGTTTTCCTTGCCAAGGCCTTCCGTCTCGAGCTTCTCGGCGCGAAAGTGCTGGCGGGCAGCCTCATAAGCCGCATTCCTCACGTTCGCATCGCGCAGGTAGCCTTGATCCTGGATCACGTAGTGTTCGTAGTAATTCAGCGCGCTGGCGTGATGACCTTGCGCTTTCTCGATGGAATACAACACGCGATAGGCGAAACGAAGCGCCTCGTTGATGTCGCCGGCGTGGCCCATGGCGACGGTCTCGAGCGCCGCCTTTCGCGCCTCGGCAACCTTGCCCATCTGTTCGTAAATCTGAGCGCGCTGGCTCGCAAGGGAGATCACGTGCGGAAAGTATTGGCTCGCCTGGATCCCGGGCTCGATCCGTTTGATGGCAGCCAGAGCCTCGGTCAGCCGGCGCTCCTCGTAAAGACGGTCCACGAGGATGAGCGACATGGTGTTGGCGAAAATCGGCTGGCCGTCCGCCGTGCAGGTCTCGATCGTCTTCAACAATTCGGGACTGCTGGACGTCAACTCGCGCGAGCCCTCCAGCGCGGTGACTTTTTGCACCATGGCCTGACATACGGATTGGCCCGCGGGCGTGGCCTCCAGCATCATGTCGGCGTACTTCAGGCCCAGGTCGGGCTGACCCGCAAAGGTCAGCATCTGCGACAGGTTAGCCAATAGCACGAAGCGGGCCACCGGATCGTTCACGACTGGCAGCGTGTCCGCCGCGCGGGTCGCTATGGCATAGGCCTCCGCGTACTTGCCCTGCTCGCTCAGGTTGTTCATCAACATGGCGGTGGCGCGGGTACCCAGCGCGTCGTCATCGGCCTGTACCATGACGTCGCGAAGAATAGCTTCCGCTTCCGGATAGCGGCCTTCGTAGTTCGATTCCCATCCGTCGAGGTAGCGCAGGTACCGCTTTTCGCTCACCGTCAGGTTGGCCGCATCGCGATGGAGCTGCCCGAGCCCTTCGACGAAGCGCGCGTGATCCGTCGTGCGAATGCTATCTACCTGGGCGAGCCGCTCGCTTTCGGATTCCGCTGGCAACAGCGCAGCGGCATGGACGGCATTGGCTTGCGCCCAAAGGGCTATTGCCAAAGGCACCAGCCAGACACGCGTGCGGCGAAGGCAGCTGAGGGCCATGCCCGACCCGCCTCAAGTCGAGGGCGTATCTTTGCCACGATCGTCTGGCTGCTTCTTCGGCTTGTCGTCCTTGTCTTTGTCGTCGTCGTGGTGATGGTGGTGGTGATCATCATGGCCATCGCCCTCATGCCCGCCGGTCTGGCTCTGATGCTCGACGTGCATCTGCACGAGGCCAAGCTCCTCGGTCAGGGCGGCGCTGTCGCCGCTGGCAACCAGTTCGCGCAGGCCGGCCGAGGCTTTCTCGGCCTCCAGCGCCCTTGCCAGTTCTTCGGGCGACGCGTGGCGCAGCTTGGCATCACGGCCGATGGCCTCAAGCAGTTCGACGGTGTCACGCATGTTCTTCCCCTGATCCATGTTTGGTTTGGCCCCTCCACCCGCATTCGATGGCGCAAAGACGGTATGGCATAAAGCGGTAGCGGCAGGCTGGACGATACCTTTAGTGCTTAGGCTGGTACGGCGGGTTCGGCCCCCGTGCCATAAACCGCATCGAGTTCGTCCAGACGCGCACGCATGATGGCGTTCGGCTTTAGCGCATGGGCGGGCGGCAATACCAACGTCTCCTGCCCCGTGAACTCGGCGGCCGGAAAGTCGCGCAAGGCCATGCGCTGGATGTGTGGCCCCTCGACCGGCAACGTCGGCGCACGATAGACGGTGACTTCGTGATCCGCTGGGTAATCCTGGTACAGGCGTTCGACCAGGAGCTCCCGGTACGCGTCTGGCGTCCGGAAACGCCCGAGCGAGCGATCGCCGACGACACCGAGTTGCCAGAGAATCACGTGGCTGGTGGTGTCCAGGTTGCGCTCGAAGAAAAGCAACTGACTGGCCTCGAGATGCTGGCAGCCGACCCGGCCGGGATCGATGCCGAGATCGGCGTACAGGCAATCTTCGGCGGACACGCCGGGCTCCATGTGTGCCTGGTAGCCCTCGGCGCGGGCAACTTCGATCACCTTGTGCGGCGACCAGGCAAAAATGCCCGGATGGCCATAAAAAACGCTGCAAACGCGCTTCCCTGCTCGCACCTCGGACATCATGACGTCGACCCATTCGCGATAGGTCTTCATCCGCGACTTGCCTGGACGGTAGTAAGACTGAAGGCTACGAACGTCCGGATTCAGTCGTTCCAGCCATAGCTGCACCACATGATCGGAGAGAGCGGCGAACACCACATCCGCGGTCTCGATATGGTTGCGCGCAAGCGGCGTCAGGTGCGAGCCGAGCGTGATGCCCATGCCGACGCAGGCGATGCTGCCCTGCCGCGCTTCGTTCGGTACTGGAGTGGGTGTGTTCATGGGGTGCCATAATGCGACAAAACGCACAGTCCCGGCAGGGGCCGTCGTGTAGCAATTTCCTGGGGTCGATATGTGGGGACGTGGAGGACATGACGCCGTGGTACTCGCGGCGGATGGCAGCGCCGGGCTGGAGAAGCCCATGCAACGGCTGACCATCGGTGGGGAAACCCTCTTGCAGCGCGCGGTGCGCCTGGCGAAGGAGACCTGCCCCACCCGTCTCCTGGTGGTGCTGGGTGCTCATGCCGAATCACTCGCGCCCCTGGTCACGGGCACGACGATCGTGTTCAACCCCACCTGGGAATCCGGGGTCGCGTCGTCGCTGGCCCGGGCCGCCACGGCGCTCGCCGGGCGCGCGTATCCCGTACTGGTCACCGTGGTGGATCAGCCATGTCTCGCTACCGATCACCTGCAGAAGCTGTTCGCCGCCTACGACGGCAGCTGCGACGTGGTTTCCGCCTATGGCGAGGCGCTGGGGCCACCGGCCTTGCTCCGCCCCCAGTCCCTGGCGCTCGCCGGTACGCTGCAGGGTGTGCCGGGCGACGCCGCCTTCCGGCGCCTGTGGGCAGGGGCGCATCCGGCGGCGGTGCGCCGTGATGCGCTGAGTCGACGAATCGGCACGCCGGAAGACGTGGCGGACGCCATCCGCGCAGGCCTGCTGGACGGCTAGGCGTGCAGAAGGCTATGCGTTTTCGGCCGCCCACGCCTTGGCATCGGCACCGGCGGGGATGCGCATCGGTGCCGACGGATCGGTCACTGCGTGCCACACGGCTTCGGCCACGTCCTGCGAATACGTAACCGGCGAGGTCGTATCCAACATCCTTGCGAACACTTTCTGGACGAACGCTGCGTACGCCTCGTGATCCAGACCGTGCATGTGGCCACCCGCGTTGTCGCGAAAGGCCGTCTCGGGCGAGCGCCCCGGTAGCACCAGGTGAGCCCGGACTCCGAACGGGGCAAGCTCCTCGGCCAGGGATTCGGTGAACGCATTCACGGCAGCCTTGCTTGCTCGATATACGGACACCAGCGGTAACGGCTTGAGCGTCACGCTCGATGTGACGTTGACGACCACACCTGCCTTGCGCTGGCGAAACTGCGGCAACACGGCCTGGGTCATGGCGATGGTCCCGAACGTATTGGTCTCGAAGACCTCGCGCACCGTCGACATCGGCGTCAGCTCCGCCGGCGATGCGGCGCCGAAGCCCGCGTTGTTGACCAGGGCGTCGATCGGGCCGGCCATCTCGACGGCGCTCCGGATGCTTTCCTGGTCCGTCACATCGAGCGGAAGAATGCGCAGGCGATCTGACGGAGCGAACAGATCGTTCCGGGGGTTTCGCATGGTCGCGACGACATGCCAGTCGCGGGCAAGGAAGTAGCGAGCGATCTCGAGGCCGAAGCCGGACGAGCAACCGGTGATAAGGATGGTCTTCATGGAGAACCTTCATGGGTGAGCGAAGAATCCACGATAGGCCGCCGTTGGCGAACTTGCTACAATCGAAAATCCGAATTTCTTTAGCAGGAGTCCGACCATGGCCGACCCGTTCGCTGAGGTGGTCACCCTGCTCCAGCCGCGCATGCGCTACTTCAAGCTCGTGCACGGCGCCGGCCCGTGGCGCATCAGCCGCTCCGACGCCGGGCAGCCGTCCTATTGCGCCGTGCTCGATGGCGCCTGCCGCATGGCCGTCGACGGCCAGGAACCGGTGGTGCTTTCGCCCGGCGATTTCACCCTGATCCCGGCGACGTACGGCGTGGTCATGTCGAGTCTCGACGCACCGCCCGTGGGCATCGAGTCGGGACCGCCCAGGCAGGTGGCGCCTAACGAGTTCCGCATCGGCACGCCGGAGGGCGACACCGATCTGCGCCTGCTCGCCGGACATTGCACCTTCGGCTCGCCGGATGCGTCGCTGCTGGTATCCCTGCTACCGCGCTTCGTCCATGTGCGCGGGGAACCGCGCCTGGTCACCCTCCTGCAGTTGATGCGCGAGGAATCGCGCGCGCAACGACCGGCACGCGACGTCGTCCTCACGCGCCTGCTCGAGCTCGTCCTCATCGAGGCGCTCCGCTCATCGGCAGGAACCGACGCGTCGCCAGGCCTGGTGCGAGGCCTTGCCGACGACCGGGTCGCTGCCGCGCTTCGCGCCCTGCACGATCGGCCCACGCATTCGTGGACGGTGGTTGAGCTGGCGAAGGAAGCGGCGCTTTCGCGCACGACGTTCTTCGAGCGCTTCCAACACACGGTGGGTGTCACGCCGATGGAATACTTGCTGACCTGGCGCATGGCGATGGCCAAAGACCTGCTGCGCCGCCATGAAGGCCGCGTCGCCGAGGTGGCCGAGCGCGTGGGCTATGGGTCGGCAAGTACCTTCACCGTCGCCTTCTCGCGGCATGTCGGTCAATCGCCGGCGCAGTACGCGCGGAGCATCGTCGCCTATGCCGACCCGGCGTAGTGCACGGCGCGTGCACCCGTTTCGACGATAATCCTCGCCATGAAGAAACGTAGCGGCTTTGTCAGCGTTCGCGGCGCTCGCGAGCACAACCTCAAGAACATCGACGTGGACGTGCCCCGCGATGCTCTGGTGGTCTTCTCCGGCGTCTCCGGCTCGGGCAAGTCCTCGCTGGCCTTCGGGACGTTGTACGCCGAAGCGCAGCGTCGCTACTTCGAATCCGTGGCCCCCTATGCCCGCCGACTGATCGACCAGGTGGGCGTGCCGGATGTGGACGAGATCGAAGGACTGCCGCCGGCGGTCGCGCTCCAGCAGCAACGCGGTACGCCAGGTACGCGATCGTCCGTCGGCAGCGTTACGACGCTTTCGAGCCTGGTGCGTATGCTCTACTCACGGGCCGGTAGCTATCCGCCCAAGCAGCCGATGCTTTTCGCGGAAGACTTCTCGCCGAATACGCCGCAGGGTGCCTGCCCGAACTGCCACGGCCTGGGCAAGGTGTACGAGGTCACCGAGCAGACCATGGTGCCCGATCCCTCGCTGACCATCCGCGAACGCGCCATCGCTTCCTGGCCGCCGGCGTGGCACGGGCAGAACCTGCGCGACATTCTCGTCACCCTGGGCTACGACGTGGACATCCCGTGGCGCGACCTGCCAAAGAAGCAGCGCGACTGGATCCTGTTCACCGAGGAACAACCGGTGGCGCCGGTCTATGCGGGCTTCACGCCAGCGGAGACCCGGGCGGCGCTGAAACGCAAGACCGAACCGAGCTACATGGGCACCTACATGGGCGCGCGGCGCTACGTGCTGCACACGTTCGCCACGACGCAGAGCCCGCTGATGAAGAAGCGGGTGTCGCGCTTCATGATCGGCAGCCTGTGTCCTGTGTGCGACGGCAAGCGCCTGAAACGCGAAGCGCTTTCGGTCACGTTCGCCGGTGTCGATATCGGCAGCCTCTCCGCGATGTCCTTCGATACCCTGGCCGACACGCTGCGTCCCGCCGCCGAAGGTCGCTTCGACGACCTCGCCAGCGCAGGCAAGGCAACGCAGACGCGAGCCGCGGGACAACGCGACATCGCGCGCCGCGTGGCGGCAGGCGGCCTGGGGCATGAAGGCTCGTCGGATGTACGACGCACGCCGAATCTGTCGGAAGAGAAGCGCATCGCCGCGCAGCGCATTGCAGAGGATCTTCTTGCGCGCATCGGGACGCTGCAGTCCCTCGGTCTGGGCTACCTGTCGATGGATCGCAGCGGTCCCACCCTGTCACCCGGCGAGCTGCAGCGCCTGCGTCTCGCCACGCAGATACGCAGCAACCTGTTCGGCGTGGTCTACGTGCTCGACGAACCCTCGGCGGGCCTGCATCCGGCCGACGGCGAGGCATTGTTCGACGCCCTCGACCAACTGAAGGCATCGGGCAACTCGATCTTCGTCGTCGAACACGACCTGGACATGATGCGACGCGCCGACTGGCTGGTCGACGTAGGTCCGGACGCGGGCGAACGCGGCGGCGAAATCCTCTATAGCGGGCCTCCCGCAGGCCTGGCCAAGATCGCCACTTCGCACACCGCGCATTACCTCTTCGGCAAAGCCGGACTCGCGCGCCGCGAGCCGCGCGAGCCGACGGGATGGCTCGAGCTGCGCCATGTCACGCGCAACAACCTCCACCACCTGGCGGCACGTTTTCCGCTGGGGGTATTCACCGCCGTGACGGGTATCTCCGGCTCCGGCAAGTCGAGCCTGGTCAGCCAGGCGCTGGTTGAGCTGCTCGGCGAACATCTCGGCCACGAGCCACGCGTCGCCGAGGACGAAAGCGAGGACATGGAGCCGAATGTCATCACCAGAACCACCGGCCACATCCATGCGGGTGCCGACGCCATCACGCGCCTGGTCCAGGTAGACCAGAAACCGATCGGTCGCACCCCGCGTTCGAATCTGGCGACGTATACGGGATTGTTCGACCATGTGCGCAAGCTGTTCGCTGCCACGAAGGCAGCGAGGGCGAAGCGCTACGACGCCGGGCGCTTCTCCTTCAATGTCGCCAAGGGCCGCTGCGAGACCTGCGAGGGCGAAGGCTTCGTCAGTGTCGAACTGTTGTTCATGCCCAGCGTTTACGCACCCTGCCCCACCTGCCACGGCGCCCGGTACAACGAACAGACCCTGGCCATCCGCTGGAACGATAAGAACATCGCCGAGGTACTCGGCATGACGGTGGACGAGGCCTGCGCATTCTTCGCCGGCGAGCCCAACGTCTTGAAGTCGCTCCTGCTGCTTCGCGATATCGGACTCGGCTACCTTCGCCTGGGCCAACCGGCCACGGAGCTCTCCGGCGGCGAAGCCCAGCGCATCAAGCTGGCTACCGAGTTGCAGCGCGTCCAGCGCGGAAGCAGTGTCTATATCCTCGACGAACCGACGACCGGCCTGCACCCCTCCGATGTCGACAAGCTGGTCGCCCAGTTGCAGGGTCTGGTAGACGCCGGCAACACCGTCATCGTCGTCGAGCACGAGATGCGCGTCGTGGCGGGAAGCGACTGGGTGATCGACGTCGGGCCCGGCGCCGGCGACCAGGGCGGCCGGATCGTCGCAGCCGGCACGCCGGACGACGTCGCCAGGTCGACGGAGAGCCGCACCGCGCCTTACCTCGCCGCGTTGCTGAACATGCCAGGCACGATCAAGCGGGCTTGATGTCCGCGCCCACTATGTTCCCGCGAGCCAGACGGCTGCGTTCGCGGGCAACTGCCCATCGGCGAGCAGAGGTTCGCTAGCGACGATCGCCCGTCCGTCGGGCAAGGCGACCGGGTAGTCGTTGGTGTTGACGAAGACCCTGACCGGGCCATTGGCGAAGGCGACCACGCCTGGGGCGCAAGCCAGCCAGGTCAGCGTGCCCGTTCCCAGCGCGGAAACGCGGCGCTGCTTCAACGCCGATCGGTAGAGTTCAAGCGTCGAGCCGGCCACGCCATCCTGCCGATTGACGGCGTAGCGCGCGAATGAAGCCGGCTGGGGCAGCCATGTCGCGCTCCCGCTGCCGAAGCCATAGCTGGGCTGATCGCTGTGCCACGGTAGCGGCACGCGGCAACCATCGCGGCCGATTTCGGCGCCGCCGGTACGGAAGAATGCCGGATCCTGCCGGTGCTCAGCCTCGAGGGTGGTGTGCTCGGGAAGCCCGAGCTCTTCGCCCTGGTACAGATACGCCGAACCCGGCAGTGCCAGGGTAAGCAGGGCAGCGGCGCGCGCACGTCGGAGGCCAAGTGCTTCGTCGGGCTGTTCGCCGGCGGCATCGATGCCGCGCGGTCGCGCACCCGGTATGCTGAGCCCATAACGCGAGCTGTGCCGCACCGTGTCGTGATTGGACATGACCCATGTGGTCGGCGCGCCGACTTCACCGACCACGGCAAGCGAGCGATCGATCACCGCACGGAAGTCGTCGGCGTTCCAGTGGGTCAGCAGGTAGTCGAAGTTGAATGCCTGTTGCATCTCGTCGGCGCGCACATAGCGGGCGAGGCGTGCCGGGGGATGAACCCACGCCTCGGCCACCATCATGCGGTCGCCCGGATACTCGTCCAGGACACGACGCCAGCTACGGTAGATGTCATGCACGCCTTCCTGGTCCCACATCGGACCATGATTGGAATGCGCGCCGCCACTGCCCTCGACCATCGCCACGTGGCCGGCGAAGTCAGGCAGGCCTTCCGCCTTGATCAGGCCATGGGCCACGTCCACGCGGAAGCCATCGACGCCGCGGTCGAGCCAGAAGCGGAGCACGTCCTCGAAGTCCTTTCGAACGTCGGGATGGTTCCAGTCCAGATCGGGCTGTCGACTGTCGAACAGGTGCAGGTACCACTGGCTGTCGCCGGGGACTTTCGACCAGGCCCTGCCGCCGAAGATGCTCTGCCAGTTGTTCGGTGGAAGCTCGCCGTACTCGCCCGTACCGTCGCGAAAGAGGTAGCGCTTCCGCTCGGGACTGCCGGCCGGCGAGGAGAGCGCTTCGCGAAACCACGCGTGCTCGTCGGAGGTGTGATTGGGGACGAGGTCGACGATCACGCGCAGACCCAGGCGATGCGCCTGCTGCAGCATCCGGTCGAAATCATCGAGCGTGCCGAACAGCGGATCGACGTCGCGATAATCGGAGACGTCGTATCCGGCGTCCGCCTGCGGTGACCGGTAGAACGGCGAAAGCCAGACGGCATCGACACCAAGGGCTGCCAAGTACGGCAAACGCGTGGTGATACCGGGCAAGTCGCCGATGCCATCGCCGTTGCCGTCGGCGAAGGAGCGCGGATAGACCTGGTAGATGACAGCGTGGCGCCACCAGGTGAGCGCATCGGGTGATTCGGAACGCGCGAGCTGCTGCGACGTCATAGGGATCTCCTCGGGTGGCTCACCGTAGCTCAGCCAGCACATCGGTTTCAATCGATCCAACGGCCTAAGACCAAGCGTACGTTCATACTGCTGCGGCCGCGGACGCTACACTTCGGTGCCCATCCCATCTGTGAGGTGTTCGTCCCATGCGCCAGTGATGCCCCGTCTTAACTGACGGCAAGACTCCGAAGCCCCTGCCCGCAGGGGGAGTTCTTAGCATTGCTGGAAAAACGCATGACGAACCCAAGCCTGACCCTTCAAGGGGTTACCTGCCTGCTGCCGGACGGTCGCCGGCTGTTCTCCGACCTTCATGAAACCTTCGACCTGCGGCGTACCGGCCTGGTCGGCCGCAACGGGGTTGGCAAGAGCGTGCTCGCACGCGTGCTGGCCGGACTATGGCAGCCCACATCCGGTCGCCTGCTGGTCCACGGCAGGACGCACTATCTCGCCCAGGAGCCACCTGGCGGCGACGACGCGACCGTTGCCACGGCGACCGGCGTCGCGCCGATCCTCGACGCGCTCGCGCGCATCGAAGGCGGCAGCGTGGACCCGCGCGACTACGAGATCGTCGGCACACGATGGAGCATCCGCCAGGACCTCGATACCGTTCTTCAGGCGCAAGGCCTTGGCCATCTGGATACGAACGTGCCGATGCGGCGGCTGAGCGGCGGCGAAGCGACGCGCGTCGCCTTCGTGGGCGCCCTGCTCAGCGAAGCGGACTTCCTCATCCTCGACGAGCCGAGCAACCACCTCGATCGCCATGCGCGCCGTTCGCTCATCGATCGACTGGAACGCTGGCCGAATGGAGCGATCGTGGTCAGCCACGATCGCGAACTGTTGCGTCACATGGAGCGCATCGTCGAACTGTCGCCGCTCGGCTTACGCTCGTACGGCGGCAACTATGACCTGTATGCCACGCGCAGCGAGGAAGAACGTGCCGAAGCCGAGCGCGACCTCGACCAGCGCAAGGCCGAACGTCGCCGCGAGGAGCGCGCCTTGCGTGAGCAGCGCGAGCGGGCCGAGCGCCGCGAGGCGCGCGGCAACCGTGGCGCGCGCCTCGCCAACCAGGCGCCCATCCTGCTCGGCCGGCAGAAAGAACGCAGCCAGGCCACCGCAGGACGCGTGCGCGAACGCCAGGACGAACAGCGTGCGTTGTTGAGCGAACGCGTTCGCGACGCCGCGCGACGGGTGGACGACCGCGCCATGCCGGTCATGCGCCTTGCCAACGGGGCGAGCCACCGCCCGTTTCGCATCGCCAGTCTCGAACAGGTGCGACTGGCCCATCTGCCGGGAACGCGGGAGCGGCTGGACCTGTCGATCACCGTGGGCCAACGGATCGGGCTTCTCGGCCCGAACGGCTCGGGCAAGTCGACATTGCTGCGGACGCTGGCGGGAAAACTGGCCCCGGCGGAGGGACGTCGCCAGGCCTTGGCGCCCGTCGCCTACCTCGACCAGCACTGTGTCGAGGTCGACCCGCAGGTATCCGCGCTCGAACTGCTACGCAGCGCGAACGTGGCCGCGTCCGAGAGTGAAATTCGCACCCGCCTGGCACAGATCGGCATCGACGCGCGTGCGTCCACCCTGCCCTCGGGCCACCTGAGCGGGGGGCAACGGCTGGCCACCGGGCTGGCCATGGCGATCTACGCCGACCCACCGGCGGCACTCCTGCTCCTGGACGAGCCGGGCAACCATCTCGACCTTCCATCGCTTCACGCGCTCGAGGCGATGCTTCGCGACTATGACGGCGCACTGGTGGTCGTATCTCACGACGAGGTTTTCCTGGAGCGGATAGGCCTCACCGAACGTCTCGAAGCGACGGCGACGGGATGGCGTCGCCGGCTTACTGGACGTTGACGACGTCGCGGACGCTGTAGACGTCGATCGCGTAGGGCGACTTCGCGTCGTCGGTGGAACGGAAGCGACCCGATACCGTGGCGGTCGCCTGCGCTCCATTGGACGCCACCGCGCGCTTGAACGATGCGATGTCGCGCTTGCGGGTACCGCCGTCGTCCAGGGTGAGGCTGACGCTGCCCTTGCACTCCGCGTCGGAAAGCAGGGTGACCTTGCCCGCCGACGAGGCCACGCCCCGTACCGTCACGGTGGTGCCGAGATAGCGGGCAGCCGTCCCGATGACCGTGCAGAGGGTATCCGGCGGGGTTTCATCCGCCGAACGGGCCGCGGCCGGACCGGCGGCGAGTGCCATAAGCAAGGCGAACGCGCTCGCCCGAAAGATCGATTTCGTATACATAGGTGTTCCCCTTGTTACCCGACCCCAGGACGGGCCGTGCCGAATGGACGGCTAAACGCAGCACACCGTGTTTGCGGCGTCGCGTCAATAAGAAATTTGGGCAGTAAACTCGCCTTCCTTGCCGTTTTCGCAGGAGTTACCCTTGGAAGATCGCGCCCGCCTGGGCTTGGGCATCGGCTTCGGCATCGCCGCGGGGGCCCTGTGGGGACTGGTCTTCCTGGCACCGGAACTGGCCCGGGATTTCACCGCCCTGCAACTGGCCGCCGGCCGCTACCTCGTCTACGGCCTGATCTCGGCAGGCCTGCTCGTGCCCCGCTGGCGCCCCCTGCATGCGTGGCTCGAAGGATCCCACTGGCGCGGGCTGGTCGGCCTCAGCCTGCTGGGAAACATCCTCTACTACGTGCTCCTGGCCAGTGCCGTGCAATGGGGAGGGGTCGCGATGACCTCGCTGGTGATCGGCTTCCTGCCCGTCGTGGTGACCCTGGTCGGAAGTCGCGCCGCGGGCGCCATTTCGCTGCGTCGACTGGCTCCCTCGCTATGGCTCAGCGCCATGGCCATCGCCTGCATCGCCTGGCAAGCGATGGCCGGGACACAGGGTCAGACGCACCCCCATCGACTGCTCGGCCTGCTCTGCGCGATCGGTGCCCTCGCCGCGTGGACGGCGTACGCCGTGGTCAACGCACGCTGGCTTGCGCGCCTGGACCACGTGTCCGCGCATGACTGGAACCTGCTCACCGGCGTGGTCACCGGCGCACTGGCCCTCCTCCTCGTGCCAGTCGCCCTGCTTGCCGACGCCACGACGCACGACACTTCGGCCTGGCTCCGTTTCCTGGCGATCAGCACCGGTATCGCGGTCTTCGCGTCGATCCTGGGCAACGGCCTGTGGAACCGGATGAGTCGTCTGCTGCCGCTCACCCTGGTCGGACAGATGATCCTGTTCGAGACCCTCTTCGCCCTGCTCTACGGCTTCCTCTGGGAGCGGCGGCTGCCGACCGCGATCGAGTGCCTCGCGGTCGTAGCGCTGGTCACTGGCGTACTGCTGTGCGTACGCGTGCACCGGCCGCACGCGGCATGACGACTCAGGCCTTGCCCGCGGCGATGTTCACGCTGATGGCGATGATGAAGACATTGAAGAAGAAGGCGATCGCGCTATGCAACAGGGCGACACGGCGGAGGTAGCGTGTCGTGATCTGCACATCGGACACCTGGAAAGTCATGCCGATGGTGAAGGAGAAATAGGCGAAGTCCCAATAGTCCGGGTGGTCGTCCCCTGGGAAGTCCAGGCCCTTGTGCTCCGCGCCGATATCGCCGTAGTAACCATGCGCGTAGTGCAAGGCGAACAAGGTGTTCATGAACAACCACGAGAGGATGATCGTTACCGCCGCCACGGCTATCGCGAAGGCGCCGCCCTTGCTTCCCGAGTTGAGTTCGGTGGTCACCGCCGTCAGCACGATAGCCGACAGCGCGACACCGCTAAGCAAGGTGGTCCAGCGCCCCGAATCCTGCATGCGTGCCTGTCGGCGCATCGTCGCCTGGTTAGCCCCGAAGAAGATGCGCAGGATCATCAGCAGATAGGCCAGCGCACCGATGTCGAAACCGAGCAGGAGCGCCACGCTGCGGTGCAGCCCCGTGAACTCCAGGCCGACCGCGGCGACCACCGCGATGACCGCGGCAATGAGCAGTCGCGGCCGGGAACGCGCATAACGAATCGGTCCCCAGCCTTTCTTGCGACGATGGGCTGCCGCCGGCTCCTGGGTATGTTCGCTCATGCCGCCACTCCACGATGTCAGGTGGCGGGACTATAGCGGAGGCGAGGCGATCGTAAGTTCGTGCGTCACCGGGGACGGGCCGCGAGGATCGCCGTGGCCTGTGTCAGCAGCGCCGAGGCCCGGCGGGTCGCCACCGCCGTCAGGCGCACCTCGTCCCGCGCCTCGTCCCACGCGCGCGCATCGATCGCATCGCCGATCCCCGGCAGGGGGGCCGTGTCCTCGCCTTCCCTGCGTCCAGGGGCCTGGAGAAGATGCCGGTACCAGGAGCGCTGCGGCAATCCCGACGCCTGCAGGAAGGCCGGTGCGATCTCGCGGAGCGCCCGGTTGACCCCAGCCGACTGGGTCGCGGTGATCGTTCCTGCCGCGGCTGCGGCCTGGTCGTAGGCCTGCGCGGCCGCCAGCAGCTCGCGCTGTGCATCGTGCAGTGGCCCGAGGTCGATTTCCTGCCACGCATCGTTCACCGGCGAAGGCGGCTGCTCATGGCGATAGGCGACGGCCGCGAGGCGATAGGCATCGTGCTCGAGCAACGTATTGCGACGTACCGCATCGCGATGCTCCGCCGCGGTGCCCGTCGCGAGCCGGTCGATGTCCTTGCCCAGCGACAGCGCGAACGCCGTATAGCGCCATGGCAGGATGTCGGCATTGGCGACGCGAAGCACCAGTCGGGCGTTGGTCCGGGCCAGCAGGTTCACGTAGGCGAGCCCGGGATCGCCGAAGCGCTGGTAATGCGCATAGGTGTCGTAGAGCGAGTGATAGACCGGCACGTTTTCGTCGTCGCCGTCACGGTCGTAGCCGTAGCGCACATGCAATGACGGAACGCCGAGCCGATGGGCAAAGGCCAGGTAGTCCGAACCGGTACCCAGGCGTTGCGGCACGATCCCGCCGTCGACATCCTTGCCCTTTTCCGCCGCATCCACCGCGCGCTTGGCCAGGCGACGTGCCTGCACCGTGGCGCCGGTTTCCGGGTCGCGCAGTTCATCGGCGACACTATCGACCAGGTTCGCCAGCGACGGGTCGCCCGCGGCAGCGAGGAAGCCACGCCCGGTGGTGTCGTTATTGAGGTAGAACACCGCCTTGCGCGCGAGCTCGGCGGCATGGCGGTCCGTCCATGCCTTGGAGCCGAGGATGCCCAGCTCCTCGCCATCCCAGCTGGCGAAGACCAGTGTGCGCCGCGGCCGATGACCCGCCCTGGCCTGTTCGCCGATGGCGCGCGCCTCGGCAAGCAGCGCCGTGGTACCGGCGAGCGGATCCCATGCACCGTAGACCCAGGCGTCGTGATGAACGCCGCGAATCACCCACTCGTCGGGATACTCGCTGCCACGCAGCGTGCCGACCACGTTGTAGAGCGTGCGCCATTCCCAGGGCGAACGCACCTCGAGATGAACCGTCGCATCGCCGCCGATGTGATAGGTCAGCGGCAGGCCGCCTTGCCACCGGTTCGGCACCGCCGGACCGCCCAGCGCACGCAGGAAGTGCTCGGCATCGCCGTAACCGATGGTGACAACGGGAAGGCGCAGGTCGTCGGTGTGCCGGTTCGCCTGGAAGGTCTTCGCACTCTTCGTGTCCAGCACGCTGTCGATACCCAGCGTGCCTCGCTGCAAGGTGCGCGGCGTTCGCCAGGCGCCGTCGGGATAGACGTCACCCTTGGCGAAGCCGTCGGCATCCGGATCGGAGTAGATCACCACGCCGACGGCGCCGTGCTGCTGCGCGAGGCGCGGCTTCACCCAGCGTCCGGCGCCGGTGGATTTCACCAGAACGACCTTCCCCTCGACGGACTGACCGGACCGGGCGAGTTCGTCGTAGTCCTTCGACAAGCCTTCGTTGACGTAGATCAACGGCGCGTCGACCGAGCCGTCCGCTGCATAGGCTTCCATGCCGGGCAGCACACCGTCCCGACGCGTCGTGTCCGGATCGCCCGCCACGGCCGGCTCGCCGAAGTCGGCGGCGTAGCGGTCGCCTCCCGCCAGCGAAAGCTTCTGCACCGTCGGATACGCCACCAGGACACGCGTCTGCTCCACCGCGACCTGCCAGCCCCAGCTGCGCAGGCTCGCCGCGATGAACTCGGCATTCTCCTTGTTGTGAAGCGAGCCGACCTGGTTGGGCGCGGACGTCAGCCGCTTGAGCCAGCCATCCAGGTCGGCGGCGGCGATCGACGCATCTACCGATTGCTCGAGCTCGCGTTGTGCCGGCGCGATGGCAGTCTGTGCCGGCGTCGCCATGGCAACGGTGAGCAGCAGCGCGGGTAACAACAGCTTCATCGTCATCACTTCCACCGGTAGGTCACGCTGGCATAGTAGTAGCGTCCGTTCCAGCTGAGCGGTGAAAATAGGCTGTACTTGAAGTTACCGTTGGTCGAATTGGCATACTTGACCTGCTCCGGTCGCGCGTTGGTCACGTTGTCCGCGCCGGCGCTGAAGGTCCAGTTGTCCAGGTTGTAGTCGGCCGAGAGATCCAGCGTCCAGCGATGCGCGAAGTTCTGGTCGAGCGCATTGCCGCTGTTGCTATAGACGGTGTAGTTACCGTAACGCTGCACATTGGCGTGAGCCGCCCAACGCTCGTGCAGGTAATCGAAGCCGACGTCCAGCTTGGTCCGCGGATTTGTATCGCCAAGCAGGCCGAGCCGCTCGCGACGCTCCACACGCTGCACCGCCACGCCCAGCTCGTCGAGAATCGCCGGGTTGGGCTTCACCTTGGTCACTTCGTTTTCGTTGTACGCCCAGCCCAGCGTCGTGTTCAGGCGGTCGCCGTTGGCGAAGTCGAAAGCGTACTGGCTGACCAGGTCCAGACCGCGCGTGCGCGTATCCACGGCATTGGTGAAGTAACGGATCGACTGGTAGTTCGCATCGACACCGTTGGCCAGAAGATAGGTGTTGACCGCCGGGGTGTTGACCGGAATGTTCGACGACAGATTGATGCGGTTGGCGATCTTGATGTAGTACGCATCGACACTCACGTTCCAACCCGTGAGCGGCTCGAGCACCAGGCCGAGCGTCGCACTACGCGATTTTTCGGGCTTGAGTTTCTCGGCACCAAGAAGACTAGCTGCCTGGGCATCGACCGGGAACGTCCCTGACTGCACCAGCACCTGACCGTGGCCGAGGTCCTGCAGTTGCTGCGAAATGTCGGCATAGTGCTGCTGTACGAGGGTCGGTGCGCGGAACCCGGTACCGATACTTCCACGCAAGGCGACGCGCGGCGTGAAATCGAAGCGACCGGACAACGAACCGGAGGTGGTGCCGCCGAAGTCGCTGTACTGTTCGTGGCGGCCGGCGAGCGACAGCGCGAAACGATCGGTGATATTGGTTTCGAGATCGATGTACTCGGACACATCGTGGCGCTGCCAGTTACCTCGCAGGTCGCCGGTGATGCCGCCGTTCGCGCCGTACTGCGATACGGCATCGCCAGGTGTCACCTTGTAGGCCTGGCGCAGGTACTCCACGCCGAACGACACACTGACCGGATTGGCCAGCCACGATGGCGAGAACTCCTTGCTGATGTCGACGTTGCCGACCTGCTGGTTGGTCTTGTAATCGGCGCCCTGAATGAAGAACGGCGTGTAGCCGAAGGCCTTGTACCAGTCGGCGTTGATGGCATGGCTGCGCTGGTCGTACTCGTTGGAGCCGTGGCTGACGGACGCGTCATAGTGCCAGCCGTCGCCGAGTTCGCCACGCAGACCGGCGGTAAGCGTGGTGTCGTCGACGATGGGAACGCTGACCGGCAGATAGCCTTCGGGATAAATGGCGGTCACGTTCGTGGCATCGCCACGGTGCCGGTAGAGGCTCGCGGTTTCGTCGCGGTCGCGACGATACAGGGCTTCGAAGTACACCTCGGCCGCCTTGCTGAATGCGTACTGGCCAACCAGGGACACCTTGTTCGACTGCACGGCGGGGTCGCCCAGGCGGTAGACCTTCTGGTTGTATGTCGTGCCTTTGGCGGCGGCCGTCTGGTCGCGGCCTGCGCGATTGGTGTAGTCGTTGTTTTGCGTATCGATCGCGACGTGGATCGAACCCTTGTCGCCGAGCCTGAAGCCGGTATCCGCGCTGAGCTGCCGCTGCAGCCCGTCGCCGGCGTCATAGCCACCGAACTTCGCGGTGACCTGACCGCCCTCGCCGCCCTTCTTCAGGATGACGTTGATCACGCCGCCGATCGCGTCCGAACCGTAACGCGCGGACTGGCCGTCGCGTAGCACCTCGATGCGCTCGATCGCCGAGATCGGAATGGCGTTGAGATCGACCGGATTGGAGCCTCGTCCGATAGCGCCGCCCAGGTTGAGAAAGGCGCCGCTGTGCTGGCGTTTGCCGTCGATCAGGACCAGGACCTGATCCGGGCTCAGGCCACGCAGGGTCACCGGACGCGCCACTTCGGCACCGCTGATCGTGGTCGGCTGCGGGAAGTTCAACGAAGGCACCAGCCGCGCCAGGGCGGCCGTGAGCTGGGTGGCGCCGCTTTGCTGCAATTGCTGCGGCGTGATCACATCGATCGGCTGCAGCGAACTGGATACGGTCCGTTCCGTACTGCGCGTGCCGGTGACGATGACGGTGTCGAGCTGGCTGGCCCTGGCGGACTCGGGCTTGTCGGCGGGCGTGGCGTCCTGTGCGAGGACGGGTGCCGCGGAAGCGGCCAGGACCAGCGAAACGGCGATGGACAAAGGCGTGCGGCGACGTGGGACGAGAGCGAACATGGACGAGGATTCCCCTGGGGACGAGGTGGAACACCGACGCCACCGGGCGCCGGGTGTGGGAAGACGGCCATGCCCCGGCGACGCGACAAGGCGACGCCGATCGGGCACGACCGGAAGAACGAGGGAGGAAGAGCGACCGCGGCGCGGCCGCGGTGTCTACGTCAGGGCGTCAGGCGCCGGACGTGGGCGACTCAGGCCAGTCGACAACAACAACACGCGCAAACCACCGAGCAACGCGGCATGGCCGCGAACGTCATCGGGGAGGTCTTTGCGCTGAAGTCGAGTGCGTTCACTGGTGAGTGGATCGCCTGGGAAAGGGCTTGGAAGGCTATTTGTTGCATTGCGGCGCAGGTTTGTCAACTCGGAAAATGCGATCATGACCGCCTGACCGACAGGCGCATCCCCATGAATTCCTACGACGACGAATCCTACGAAGAACGCGACTACGACGATGACGAGAGCGAGGACACCGTCGAGAAACACGTCTGGCAGCTCCTGCTCATGATCAACCCTGGCGACGAGGAAGCCGCCAAGAAACAGTTCGGCGACTACCGCAACGAAGTCGAAGACCAGGGCGATGACGACCCCATTCGTCTGGTCTGCCAGGTGACGGACTGGCAATCCAGCTTCGAAGTGGATGCCGACGACACGCGCGCCCTGGTCGAGGCGCTCCAGGAACTGGTATCGCGCTTCCACGATGTCAGCATGGACTGGGACGGCGATCCGGACGACGACGAGTTCCATGAAGATATCGACGCCGCCGAAATTTTCAACCGCGCCTATGACCAACTCAAGCCGCATGGCTATACCTTGTGGTCACGCGAGGCGGACGACGACGTTTCCGCCGGCTGGATCACCTCGTCGAACGACGACGAATCGATGCTGGTGGTCGCCACGGCCTTGCACATCAACCTGCGTCGCGGCGACCAGATGAGCTGACACATGCACGAGGGCGACTAGACGGTGAGCACCGTCTTGCCGCGCTTCGCGCGGGAGTCGGCATCGAGGAACGCCTTCCGCGCTTCGCCGAGACGATAGGTCCGATCGACCTGTACCGCGATACGTCCGTCGGCCACCCAGCGCACGATCTCCGCCAGTTGCGCGGGATCGGGTTTGACGATGAACCAGAAGGCTTCGATGCCGAGCTGCTGCGCACGCTCGGGCGATGGCGCATCCTCGGCCTCGCCCGAAATGGTAACCAGGCGTGTGCCGGGTTTCGCGAACTGCCAGCTGCGTTCGAGCAGATCCCGACCCACGGTGTCGAAGATGACATCGACGGCGCCCGCCGAGTCCTCGAAGCGTCCCTGCGTCGTATCGATCGCCACATCGGCACCGAGTTCGCGGCACAGGGCGAGCCCTTCATCGCCGCGCGCCGTGGCGACGACGCGCGCGCCAATGCCCTTGGCGATCTGGACGGCGAACGTTCCCACCGCACCCGCGCCACCGTGGATAAGCACGGTCTCGCCGGCCTTGAGCCTGGCGAAGTCGAACAGCCCCTGCCAGGCCGTCAGCGCACCGATCGGCAAGGTCGACGCCTCGACCGCGGAGACCGCATCGGGCAAGCGCGCGATCTCGCCGGGGAGCACGCTGGCCTGCTCCGCCGCGGCGCCATTGCGCCAGAAATCGATGAGACCGACCACGCGATCGCCCACCGAGAAGCCGCTGGTCGCGGAACCGACATGCGCGACACGGCCGGCGAATTCATGGCCAACAATCACCGGTAGAGGCCGTTTCGAGCCGTCCGGTAGCGCCATGGTCCCGTTGGTGACCCAGTGCGGCTCGCCGAAGGTCAGTCCGACGGCGTCGACATTCACCAGAAGGCGCTCGTCGGCATGCGCCGGTGGATCCGTGTCGCCCACGCGAATCGACAGGTCGCCACCGGCCGCATCGGCAATCCACGCGGCCTTCATGGCGTCGCTCCCTTTCCGGTACCGATCGCGGCAACACGCATGGCGAAACCCTCGCTGGTGTGTGAGCGGGAGCGTTTCACGGCTGGCTTCAGGGTGCTTGCAGGGAATGATCGCGCAAACGTTCACGCAGGAGATCGATGAAGGCGCGTACTTTCACCGACGGCTGGCGTACCGGATAGACCGCATGCACGCCCCCCTCCGGCAGGCGAAAATCCGACAACACCGTCACCAACCGTCCCGCGGCCAGGTCCTCGGCCACCACGTAGTCCGGCAGCACCGATACGCCCATGCCGGCGACGACCAGTCCGTGCGCGGCCAGGGTGGTATTCGCGCTGGCCGTGCTGCGCATCTGCACGGCGTGCTCGGCAGCGTTGGCGTCGGTGAAGGTCCAGCGCGTGGGCGAGGCGAGAATGGTCAGTGCGATCCACCGATGCCCGGCCAGTTCGGCCGGTGTTTGAGGGGTGCCGTGTTTTGCAAGATAGGCCGGCGATGCGACGAGGCACTGGCGAAAGCTCGCCAGCTTCGCGGCGCGCAGGCTGGAATCTCGCAGCCAACCCAGTCGAATCGAAAGATCGAAACGCTCGGCGATGAGGTCGACCACCGCGTCACTGACCACGAGCTCCACGCTCACTTGCGGATAGCGCTCGGCGAACGCGGCCAGCGCCGGCGCGACGACCGCAGGCCCATGGTCGGCAGCCGCCGCCACGCGCAATACGCCCATCGGTGTGTTCCGGCACTCGCCGAGGCGTGCGATGGCGGATTCGGCATCGGCCAGCACGCGAGCACAGTCTTCGTGGAATCGTTCGCCGGCATCGGTGAGCGACATCTTACGCGTGCTGCGCACGAGCAGGTTCACCCCCAGCTCCTCTTCGAGCCTGGCCAGGTGCTGACTGACCATCGCCTTCGTGGTCCCCAGTTGCCGGGCGGCCGCGGTGAACGAGCCCGCGCGAACCAGGGCGACGAAGACGCCGAGGCGGTTGAGGTTGATCTCGCTAGCCATGTGGCCCACTCGATTGTAAAGCCATACTTTACGATGAATTGTCCAGGAAGGCGTATTTCCGCAACGATCGAAGGCGCATCCTTCATTCCATCCTTTCCCTGACGCAGGCCTACCCCCATGAAGATCGTCCTGTTCGGCGCTACCGGCAACATCGGCCGTGTGATCCTCGACGAAGCCCTCGACCGCGGCCACCAGGTCACCGCCGTGGTCCGTGACCCGGCAAAGCTGGCCACGACGCATGCCGCCCTGACCGTGGTCCAGGGCGATGTCGGCCAGCCCGCCTCCTACGCGACCGCCGTCGCCGGCGCCGATGCGGCGATCGCCAGTCTCAGCGACCATGCCGACCCGGCCAATGTGCCCCGTCAGGCCACGCAGCTACTGGACGCACTGTCCAAGGCTGGCGTGCGCCGTTTCGCCTGGGTTGGTGGGGCCGCCAGCCTGGAGACCGCGCCCGGCGTTCGCCTGATCGACAGTCCGGATTTCCCGGAAGCCTGGAAGACCGGCGCCAAGGCACAGATCGCGGCCCTGGACGTCTTCCGCGCCAGCAAGGCGCCCATCGACTGGACCTACATCAGCCCGGCCGCCGAAATCGCACCGGGCGAGCGCAAGGGCAGCTTCCGGGTCGGCGGCGAACAGTTGCTGGTCGACGCCGAAGGACACAGCCGGATTTCGATCGCGGATTTCGCGATGGGCGTGCTCGACCGGATCGAGAAAGGCGATGCGGCGAAGAAGCGCGTCACGTTCGCGTATTGAGGCAACTACCCTTCGCCGATTCGTCGGCGATCCCGCGAAGCGGGCCAGTCCCCCGGCCCGCTATACTGGGCGAATGAATTATCGTCACGCGTACCATGCCGGCAACTTTGCCGATGTCCTCAAGCACATGGTGCTGGTGGCCCTGATCGACTCGCTGAAGCAGAAGGCATCGCCCTTCTGCTACATCGACACCCATGCCGGTAGCGGACGCTACGACCTCCGCGGCAACGAAGCCCGCAAAACCGGCGAAGCCGACGACGGCTTCAACGTGCTCAAGACCGCCTCGGGCCTGCCGCCGCTCCTGTGGAAATGGCTGGAAATCGTCCGCGCCTGCAACCCGGGCGACGATTCGCTGCGCTATTACCCGGGTTCGCCCTGGTTCGCCGCGCATCTCATGCGCGAAAACGACACCGCGCAGATGGTCGACACGCGCAACGACGAATCCAGTGCCCTGCGCCAGCTGTTCCACCACGACAAGCGTATCCATGTGCACGAGCGCGACGGCTACGAGGCGTTGAAGGCCTTCGTTCCGCCGAAGGACAAACGCGGCCTCGTGCTGATCGACCCGCCGTTCGAAGCGCAGGAAGCCGAGTTCCGCATCATCGAGAAAACACTCAAGGCCGCGCTCGAGAAGTGGCCCACCGGCATGTATGCCGTGTGGTACCCGATCAAGTTGCGCAGCCACGTCCAGCCCTTCCACCGCTGGCTGACCAAGTGCGGGGCAAAGCGTGTCCTCGTCGCCGAACTCCTGCTCCGGCCGGACAACTCCCCGCTCACCCTCAACGGTACGGGCATCGCCATCATCAACGCCCCGTGGAAACTGGATGAAGCCCTCCGCGACTCGCTGCGCCTGCTGCCCAAGTTGCTCGGCAAGCCGGGCGAGTCGGAGTATCGGCTGACCTGGCTGGTCGAGGACAGCAAGGATGAAGAGCCTGCCCACACTCCGCACTCACCCCGTTCAGTCCGCCGGCGCTAAAGTTCAGCTACCTGCCAGGAGCTGACTCATGCGCCCGAACGTCGTCCGTCTAGCCGTCCCTGCCGCCCTTCTCGCGCTGGCTCTCGCCGGCTGCGCACCGGCGCCGATCTACAAGCCGACGGCGAACAACGTCGCCGTGCCGCCCTCCCAGGTGGCCCGCGAGCCGGAGCGCTATGGCAGCTCCGACGTGATCTGGGGCGGGCGTATCGTGCAGGTGCGCAACTTCGCCGACCATAGCGAAATCGAAATCCTCGCCTATCCGCTCGACGGCTCGCAGCGTCCGCGATCCAACGACACCGGCAACGGTCGTTTCATCGCGGCCATGCCGGGCTATGTCGAGAGCCTCGACTACCCCGCCGGCGGTCTCGTTACCGTGGCCGGCCGGATCAACGGCACGCGCGCCAGCAACGTGGGCCAGGCCTCCTATACCTTCCCCCTGGTCACGGTGAACCAGTCCCACGTGTGGACGGCCAAGGAGATGTCCGGCGGCCATCCGAACGTCAGCTTCGGCGTGGGTGTCGGCGTCATACGGTAAGATCTTTCGATCGATCACCGGGACAGGGATACACATGTCGGGACACGCCGATTCGAAGCGCGCCATCTTCCTCGCGCTCGGAGCCAACTTCGCCATCTTCATCGCCAAGCTGGTCGCCGCCCTGTTCACCGGCTCAGGGGCCATGCTCGCCGAAGCGGTCCACTCGGCAGCCGACTGCGGCAACCAGGGCCTGCTCCTGCTCGGCATGAAGCAGGCCCGGCGGCCGCCTTCGCCGGACTATCCGCTGGGCTGGGGGCGAGCGCTCTATTTCTGGTCGTTCCTTGTCGCGATCCTACTGTTCAGCGTCGGCGGCATGTTCTCGCTGTACGAGGGCGTGCACAAGCTGACGGATCCGGAGCCGCTCAAGTGGCCCTGGCTCGCCGTCGGCGTGCTCGCCTTCTCCATCGTCACCGAAGGCATTTCCATGCACGGCTGCATGCAGGAAGTGAACAAGGCCCGCGAAGGCCGCACCCTCTGGCAGTGGTTTCGCGAGACCCGCGCCAGCGAGCTGCTCGTCATTTTCGGCGAAGACCTCGCAGCCCTGGTCGGCCTGTGCCTGGCCATGCTGGCCGTCGTCGCGACCATCCTCACCGGCAACCTGGTCTATGACGCCATCGGCACGATCGCCATCGGCGTGCTGCTGATCGTGGTGGCCGTGGCCGTGGCCCGCGAGGTGAAAGCGCTTCTCATCGGCCAGGGCGTGGAGCCCAAGCGCCGCGCCGAGATGATCGCCTTCCTCGACGCACGCCCCGAAATCGACTCGGTCTACAACCTGCTGACCCTGCAGATGGGTACGGATGTCATGGTGGCGACCAAGGCTAAAATGGCTCCCGCACCCACGGCGAAGGCCATGATCGAGGCGATCAATATCGTCGAGGCCGACTTCAAGGCGGAATTCAAGGACGTGCGCTGGAGCTTCTTCGAGCCGGATATAACCGACTGAGCCCACACAACCCCTTCGCCCCCGGGTAGTACAATCATCGGCTTGCCCGCAGCTGCCAAGCCGACTTCATGCCTGTAGCGCTCCCCCGTCCGCCGCTTCCCGCCAACGCCAAGACCCGCCGCTACTGGGCCGTGCCCCATGGCTCCGCCTGGGCGCTGGAGGTGGCCGAGGCGGCCCGGGCACACGACGGCCTGCTGGTCGTCGTGGCACGCGATACCCGCAGCGCCGACAGCCTCGAAGGCGAGCTGGCCGTGTTCGCCGGCGACTTGCCGGTGTTGCACTTCCCGGACTGGGAAACCCTGCCCTACGACGTCTTCAGCCCGCACCCGGAAGTCGTTTCCCAGCGCATCGCCACGCTGTATCGCCTGCCGAGCATCAAGCGTGGCGTGCTCGTGGTGCCCGTGGCCACGCTGATGCAGCGCATCGCGCCGCGCACGCATATCACCGGATCGGGCCTGGTCCTGCGCAAGGGCCAGAAGCTGGACATCGGCGCCGAGCAGCGCCGCCTGGAAGCCGCCGGCTACCGCAACGTGCCCCAGGTAGGCGAGCCGGGCGATTTCGCCGTACGCGGCGCGCTGATCGACATCTTCGCCATGGGTGCGAACGAGCCCTACCGCGTCGAGCTGTTCGACGACGAAGTGGAATCGATCCGCACCTTCGACACCGAAACACAACGCTCGCAGCATCAGGTCGACAGCGTCGACCTCCTGCCCGCGCGCGAATTCCCGGTAACCGAAGACGCCGCGAAGAACTTCCGCGCCAACCTGCGCGAACGCTTTCCCATCGACACGCGTCGCTGCCCGCTCTATCAGGACATGAAGGAAGGTGTGACGCCGGGCGGCATCGAGTACTACCTGCCGCTGTTCTTCCCGGCGACCGAAACGCTGTTCGACTACATCGCCGGCGACGCCCTCTTCGTGCTGGGCGATGGCGCGCTGGACGCCGCCGAGCAGTTCTGGACCCAGACCTCCGAGCGTTACGACCAGCGCGCGCACGATATCGAGCGCCCCGTGCTGCCGCCCGCCGATATCTACCTGCCGCCGGAACAACTGCGCGAGCGCCTGAATAAACAGGTCCGCATCGACGTGGTGCCGAAGAGCCACGAGCACGCGGTCGACCTCGGCACGATGCCCGCTCCCGACGTGCCGCTCAATCGAAAGGGCGAAGAGCCGGGCACGTCGCTGCGTCACTTCCTCGCCAGCTACAAGGGCAGCGTGCTGATCGCCGCGGATTCCGCCGGTCGCCGGGAGGCGCTGATCGAGCAACTCGCCGGCGCGGGCGGCATGAAGCCGGTCAATGTGGACGACTGGAAAGACTTCCTGGCGAAGGACGAACGCTTTGCGATCACCGTCGCTTCGCTCGAGCAAGGCTTCGCGCTGACCAAGCCGGCGCTGACGGTCTTCACCGAGCGCGAGCTGTTCGGCGAACGCGTGCGCACCGACCGCAAGAAGCGCGCCGGCGCGGCTCGCGATCCCGAAAGCATCATCAAGGATCTCACCGAACTCTCGATCGGCTCGCCCATTGTCCATATCGACCATGGCGTGGGCCGCTACCAGGGCCTGGTTTCGCTCGACGTCGGCGACATGCCGGGCGAGTTCCTGACCATCGAGTACGCCAAGGGCGACAAGCTCTACGTGCCGGTGGCGCAGCTCGGCCTGGTCAGTCGTTACACCGGCACTGCGCCGGAGCTGGCGCCACTGCATTCGCTGGGCGGCGACGCCTGGGAACGCGCGCGCAAGAAAGCCGCGGAAAAAGTACGCGACGTCGCCGCCGAGCTGCTCGCGATCTACGCGCAGCGCGAAGCGCGCCAGGGCGAATCGCTGCCGGTCGACCGGCAGATGCTCGAGGAATTCGCCGCCACCTTCCCGTTCGAAGAGACCGCCGACCAGCAGGCGGCGATCGATGCCGTCATCGTCGATCTCGCCGCACCGCGGGCCATGGATCGCGTCGTCTGCGGCGACGTGGGCTTCGGCAAGACCGAGGTCGCCCTGCGTGCCGCCTTCGCCGCGGCCACCGCCGGCAAGCAGGTGGCGGTGCTCGTACCGACCACCCTGCTCGCCCAGCAGCATTACCGCAACTTCGCCGACCGCTTCGCCGATTGGCCCGTGCGCGTGGACGTCCTCTCCCGCTTCAAGTCGAAAAAGGAGACCGATGCGGCCTTGGAGCGCCTGGCCGATGGCCAGGTCGACGTCATGGTCGGTACGCACAAGCTGCTGCAGTCCGACATCCGTTTCAAGAACCTTGGCCTGGTCATCGTCGACGAGGAACAGCGTTTCGGCGTGCGCCAGAAGGAGCAGCTGAAGAAGCTACGTGCCGAGGTGGATCTGCTCACGCTCACGGCGACGCCGATCCCGCGCACGCTGAACATGGCGATGAGCGGCCTGCGCGACCTCTCCATCATCGCGACGCCGCCCGCACATCGCACCGCCGTGCGCACGCTCATTTCGACCTACCAGCCCGCGCTGATCCGCGAAGCGATCCAGCGCGAGCTGGCACGTGGCGGCCAGGTGTACTTCCTGCACAACGAAGTGGAGTCGATCGAACGCACCGCGCGCGAGCTCGGCGAGTTGGTTCCCGAGGCGCGTATCCGTGTCGCCCACGGCCAGATGCCGGAGCGCGAACTGGAGCAGGTCATGGCGGACTTCCACCGCCAGCGCTTCAACGTGCTCGTCTCGACCACCATCATCGAATCGGGCATCGACATTCCGACGGCGAACACCATCGTGGTCAATCGCGCCGACCGCTTCGGCCTCGCCCAGCTGCACCAGCTACGCGGTCGCGTAGGCCGTTCGCATCACCGCGCTTACGCCTACCTCATCGTGCCGGATCGCAAGACCATGACGGCCGATGCCGAGAAGCGCCTCGAGGCGCTGGCGTCGCTGGAAGAACTCGGCGCCGGCTTCACCCTCGCCACGCACGACCTGGAAATCCGCGGCGCCGGCGAGATGCTCGGCGACGAACAGTCCGGGCAGATCCAGGAAATCGGCTTCGGCCTGTACACCGAATTGCTCGATCGCGCCGTGCGGGCATTGAAGTCGGGCAAGGTACCCGACTTCGATCTCACCTCCGAGCACGAGACCGAGGTGGAGCTGCACCTGCCCGCCCTGATTCCGAACGACTACCTGCCCGACGTACACGCCCGTCTGACCCTGTACAAGCGCATCGCCAGCGCACGCAACGACGAGGCGCTGCGCGAGCTGCAGGTGGAGATGATCGACCGCTTCGGCCTGCTGCCCGACCAGACCAAGTGCCTGTTCGCCGTGTCCCAGCTCAAGCTCATGGCCACGCCGCTCGGTATCCGCAAGGTGGACTTCGGTGCCAGCGGTGGCCGCATCACGTTCCGCGACAAACCGGACATCGACCCGGTCGCCCTGATCAAGCTGATCCAGACCCAGCCGCGCATCTTCAAGATGGACGGCCAGGACAAGCTCCGCGTGATCATGGAACTTCCCGGCTCCGCCGAACGCATCCGCACGGCGCAGGAAACGCTCGTGTCCCTGGGCGCCCGCCGCCCGAGCTAACAAGCTAACCGCCGATGCCTTCCGTGGAAGCCGCTTCACCGTGGAAGCCGCTCTACTGTGGAAGCCTCTTCACCGTGGAAGCCGCTCCACTGTGGGAGCCGCTTCACCGTGGGAGCCGCTTCACCGCGGGAGCCGCTCTACTGTGGGAGCCGCTTTAGCGGCGATTCCTGCGCAGCGAAACGATGACGGCTATCGCGACCGGGATTTCGCCGATGAATCGGCTCCTACAGAACAAGACCCGCGATGGCTCAAGCCGCCGGCGTCGAGCGCACGAGGTACTGCACGCTGAAGCGACGATCCGCGTCCGTCCAGACTTTCGCCACGCTCAGTCCGGCCTTCTCCGCCATCTGCGCGAAGTCCTCGAGGGAGTACTTGCAGCTGTATTCCACCTGCATGGCTTCGTCCTCGCGAAAGGCGAAGGTGTCGTGGCCGACGTGCACATCCTGCCGTTTCGTACTCACCAGCGAGGTTTCGATACGTCCCGCGAGCGCGTTGTAACGCGCCCGGTGACGGAATGCCTTCAAGTCGAAGTCCGTGCCGATCTCACGATTCAGGCGAACCAGCATGTTGAGCGTAAAGTCGCTCGTCACGCCGGCCGCATCGTTGTAGGCAGCTTCGATCTCCGCCGGGTCTTTCTTCAGGTCGACGCCGACGATGATGCCGCCGCCGTCGCTCATTTCCGTGCGCATCAGGCGCAGGATACGAATAGCTTCCTTCGACTCGAAGTTGCCGATGGTCGAACCGGGAAAGTAGATCGCGGTGCGGCGCGGCGAGCGTGATGCCACGGGCAGACGCAGAGGCTGGGTGAAGTCGGCGCACACTGGCTGCATCGGCACATCCGGAAAGCGCGTCGCCAGCTCGGCGACACTTTCCATCAAGGCGGAGCGCGAGATTTCCACCGGCACGTAAGCCACCGGCGTCACCAGGTGTTCGAGCAGCATGCGCGTCTTGATGCCGCTGCCGCTGCCGTACTCGACCAGGCGCACATCGGGCCCCAGCGTGTCGGCGATATCGCCCGCGTGCTCGCGCATGATGGCGATCTCGGTGCGCGTCAGGTAGTACTCGGGTTGCTCGCAGATCGCTTCGAAAAGCGCGGAGCCGCGCTCATCGTAGAACAGCCGCGATGGCAGTCGTTTCGTCTTCAGGGCGAGACCACGGCGAACGGTATGCAGCGTGTCCTCGACATCCGGATGGCGGTCGTCGACGCGGATGTCTTTCGGTTGAGCGCTCATCGATCGTTTCCCAGTCGTATCCCCGAAAACTGCCAGCGGGCATGGGGAGGAAAGAAGTTCCGGTAAGTCGCACGAACATGATCGGCAGGCGTGGCGCACGAACCTCCACGGAGGATCCACTGCCCGTTCATGAACTTACCGTTGTATTCGCCAAGGGCGCCGGCCAATGTCCGAAAGCCCGGATAACTGACATATGGGCTCATCGTCCATTCCCAAACGTCGCCGTACATTTGTCCGAGCGGGGTCTCGAACGAGGACGCGCGAGGTTGGAACGCCCCGGTGTCCTGAAGGTTCCCTCGCACGGGCAAGGCGGTGGCCATCGTTTCCCATTCCACTTCGGTGGGAAGGCGCGCGCCGGCCCAACGCGCGAACGCGTCGGCCTCGAAATAACTGATGTGACATACGGGCGCGTGTGGATCGATCGCGCGGCGCCCCTGGAGGGTGAACTCGGTCTCCAGCGCTTCGTCCCAATACAGCGGACGCTGCCACTGCTCGGTCTGCACCGTCGCCCAGCCGTCGGCCAGCCAGAGCGTGGGCTCGCGATAACCACCATCGCTGACGAAGGCCATGAACTCGGCATTGGTGACGGGACGATTGGCCAGCGAACCCGCCTGCCTGTAGGTGCGATGCCGCGGGCCTTCGTTGTCGAACGAGAAGCCGTCACCCGCGTAACCGATCTCGACGATCCCTTCTTCGAACGGCACGAAGGCAAGCGCAGGCGCCGCCACCGACAGCGAGCGAGGCGCATCGGGCGCGAACGCCGGCTCCAGCGGGTTCTGCGCGAACGCGTGCTTGATGTCCGTGAGCAGGAGCTCCTGGTGCTGCTGTTCGTGCTGCAGACCCAGTTCGACGAGGGCGGGCAAGGTGGGGTCGTCGCCACGTGCGATAAGCCCTGCGATCGCCTCGTCCACGCGACATCGATAGTCCCCTACCTCGTCCAGTGCCGGCCGCGTGAGCAGGCCACGTTTCGGCCGGGCATGCATCGGTCCGACGGACTGGTAGTAGGAGTTGAACAGGTAGTGCCATTCCGGATTCGGCGAAACGTAGGCCGGGTCGCGCGACAGGATGAACTGCTCGAAGAACCACGTGGTATGGGCGAGGTGCCACTTGGTCGGACTGGCATCGGGCATGGACTGGACCACGGTGTCCTCGGGTCTCAGGCGCGATGCCAGTTCCACCGTACGGCCGCGAATGCTGAGGAAGCGGTGAGCGAGGTCCGCGCTGGCCGGCGGGCGGGGGTCGATGCCAAGCGGTCGCACGGTCATAAGGTGGGTCTTCCTACACTGCCGAGGGACTCGCCAGTCATTACCGAAACCTTGCCAGCGGAAACGTTCAACGAACGTGATCGGACCCGACCGCCGCCTTAACGGTAGATGCACCCAGCGCCTGTCATCTCTCGTTTCCGGCCGCGATCCGGCTTAACGTGCAGATTCCTACGAAGGAGAGCCCGGCCATGAAAGTCCGTCATCTGTTTGTCGCTTCTATGCTCCTTACCGTGGCCGCCCACGCCGCCGAACAGGCACCCACCTCCGGTCCGGGGCCCGCCGCCAAGCCCCTCGAATTCAACGACTGCATGCGGACCGACCGCATCACCGACTGGAAGGTGGTCGACGACCAGACCTTGCTGGTCGCGACCGGGCCCGATCACTTCCTGGTCAAGACCGACGTGGCCTGTCCGCGCATGGGCCTGGGTGGAGGGGTCCGCTTCAAGACCGCCGAGAGCAACAAGGCGATCGGCGGCTTCCGCATCTGCGGCACGCCCACCGAAAAAGTCGAGCGCATCAACAACGATCCGCCATGCAGCATCCAGTCGGTAAGCAAGATCGACGACGCAACCTACAAGGCCATGTCGAAGAAGGCAAAACTCAGCGGTTCCGGCGCCGGCACCAGCGGCTCCAGACCCTGAGTCAGGAAAGGCCCTGCAGAAAACATGGCCGGGGATGAAAGGCCGGGTGTGAAAGGCTGTGTGTGAAAGGCCGGGGATGAAAGGCCGGGGATGAAAGGCGGTGTGTGGGAGCCGGCTGTGCCGGCGATGGCGGTGCGGCAACCTCGCTATCGCCGCTGAAGCGGCTCCCACACAAAGCCAGCCAGCCACGAAGCCAGCCGTGAAAGGCTGTGTGGGAGCCGGCTGTGCCGGCGATGGCGGTGCGGCAACCTCGCTATCGCCGCTGAAGCGGCTCCCACACAAAGCCAGCCAGCCACGAAGCCAGCCGTGAAAGGCTGTGTGTGGGAGCCGGCTGTGCCGGCGATGGCGGTGCGGCAACCTCGCTATCGCCGCTGAAGCGGCTCCCACACAAAGCCAGCCGGCCACAAAGCCAGCCGTGAAAGGCTGTGTGTGGGAGCCGGCTGTGCCGGCGATGGCGGTGCGGCAACCTCGCTATCGCCGCTGAAGCGGCTCCCACACAAAGCCAGCCAGCCGAAGCGCCGGGCGGGTGCTGAAGGCAGAGGCTCGAGAGCGAGGCTCCCCGGACAGCCTCCAAAAAAGAAGCCCGGCGATAAGCCGGGCTTCCTGTTTTCAGCGACTACCCGCCAAACGCAGATCAATAACCGTCGTCACGCACGTAGCGCGTGGTGCTGTAGCCATCGTCCACGTAGGTGGTGGTGGTCACGCGGCGCGTCACGACCGGAGCGTCCTGATAGACGACCGTCGCCGGACGGTAGTAGGCCGGGCCATCGTCGTAGACGACCGTGCGCGGCTGCGTGGCGTTGGCGACGAGGCCAACGACGGCACCGGCAACGATGGCGCCTGCGATCCAACGACCGGCGTTGTCATAGTGACCGCGACCGTAGTAGCCGCCGTGACCGTAATAGCCACCGTGGCCGTAGTAACCGCCATGGTAGCCGCCGTAGCCATACCCACGTGCGAACGCAGCAGGTGCGAACGCCATCAGACCCGCGGCGGCGAGAAGAAGGGCGGACTTAGCGAACTTAGCTTTCATGACAGTTACCTCCAGGTGTTGAGCGCAGATTCGCGCTCGGCCACTGAATCCGGACTGAAGTTTTCTCCACCACCCGTTCACGTTTTCCACGGGTTCACGTACGGCTTCCGAAGCAGCCAGCAGCCATGGATGTTGTGGCGGCGGGCGAAGTCGAACGGGATGCTTGGCGCACTCCAGTCTTCTATCTGGAAATGGGGCTCCAGCGCGGCCCGATCAAGCTGGAAACGGCGGAAGTTGTTCGAAAAAACGATCACGCCGTCCGGCAACAGCCGCTCGTTGCAGGCCAGGAGCAGCTTCACGTGGTCGCGCTGCACGTCGAAGTCGTCGGCCTTCTTCGAGTTGGAGAAGGTCGGCGGATCCACGTAGATCAGGCCGTACTGCATGGAACGCTTCTCGAGGAAGGTCAGCGCGTCTTCCTGCACCAGCCGGTGGCGAGCGCCGTTGAAGCCATTGAGGTCGAGATTGCGCGAGGCCCAGTCCAGATAGGTGCCCGACAGGTCCACCGTGGTGGTATCCCGGGCGTCGCCGGCCGCCGCGTAGACGCTGGCCGTGCCCGTATAGGCGAACAGGTTGAGGAAATGCTTGCCGGCGGCAAGTTCCCGGATCTTCGCGCGCACGAGGCGGTGATCGAGGAACAGGCCGGTGTCCAGGTAGTCCGTGGGATTGATCAGGAACTTCAACCCGCCCTCATGGACCTCGACGAATTCGCCCTTCTGGTCGAACTGGCCATACTTGGAACCGCCCTTGCCGCGCTCGCGCGTCTTCACGGCAATGCGGTCACGCGGGATTTCGAGCACCTCGCCGGCGACGCGGACGATTTCGCGCATGCGAATCCGTGCGACATCGACCGGTACGTCCAGCGGCGCCTTGTATTCCTGAATGTGCAGCCAGTCCTCGTAGACGTCGATGGCCGCCGCGTACTCGGGCAGATCCTGGTCATAGGCGCGCCAGCAGGTGATGCCTTCGCGACTCAGGCGCTTACGCAGGTGGCGGACGTTCTTGTCCAGCCGGTTCTTGAGCATCTGCGCGCCGTCGGACAGCGGCCTGGCCTCGCGCGGCGCCTCGTCACGGGCGCGCAGCGCGAAGGTCAGCAGGGGCGTCTCCAGGGCGCCGTTGAACAACGCGTAGCGCTTGTCGGGGCTCAGGCGCAGGGCGCGGCCCAGCTCGTCGTCGCCCGCCAGCACCGCGGCGCGCCAGCCCGCGAAGCGATCCTTCAGGGCCTGGCCGAGGTCGCGGTAGAGCGCCGGCAGCTCGGCGCGGTCGCCCAGACGCTCGCCATACGGCGGGTTGGTGATGACCAGGCCGAGCGGCGTCTCCGGCGGCGGTTCGACATGGACGGCATCGCGGCGGTCCAGGTGGATAAAGCCCGCCACGCCGGCATTCTGCGCATTGCGCTTGCTGGTCTGGACCATGTGCGGATCGGAATCGCTGCCGAAGAACACCGGGCGTAGCGTCCGCAGGCCTTCGTCGGCACGGGTCTTGGCCTCGTCATAGATCGAGCGCCACAACGCGTAGTCGTGTTTCGCCCAGCCGAGGAAACCGTAGTAGTCGCGACGCAGGCCGGGAGCCACGTCGGCGGCCATCAGTGCGCCCTCGATCAACAGCGTGCCCGAGCCGCACATGGGATCGACCAGCGCGCCGCCTTCGGCGTAGATCCGCGGCCATTGCGCACGGACCAGCATGGCCGCGGCGAGGTTTTCCTTGAGCGGGGCCTCGCCCTGCTCCGCGCGCCAGTTGCGGCGGTGCAACGGCAGGCCGGACAGGTCGATCGACAGGGTGGCGCGATCGCGACGCACGCGTACGTTGACGCGGAGGTCCGGCTCTTCGGGGTCCACGTCGGGGCGCGAACCGCTGGCGGCGCGGAACTGGTCGACAATGGCGTCCTTGGTCTTCAGCGCGATGAACTGGCTGTGGGTGAGCTTGCTCATCGCCGTATTGGCATCCACGGCCAACGTGCCGTGCGGCGCCAGGTGCTCGGACCAGTCGATGTCCTGGATGCCCGCATAAAGCTGCTCCGGATCGGCGGCGTCGAACTCGGCCAGTGGCAGCAGGACACGGCTGGCCATGCGCGACCACAGGCAGGCGCGATAAGCGGTCTCGATGGACCCCGTGAAGGCCACGCCGGCCAGCGCTTCGCGCACGTCGCCGGCGCCGATGGCGATCAGTTCGTCCTTCAGCAGGTACTCGAGGCCTTTCGGGCAGGTGGCAAAGAACTTGGTCATGCGAGGTTCCCCAGGAAGCGGAGGAACTCGGCTTCGATATCGGGCAAGGTGGCGCCTAGGCGGTGGTCGTCCTGCACGAGCAGGGCGGGAATGGCATGGTCGCGGGCGAAAGCCAGCGCATCGTCCAGAGGGCAGACGTCGTCGGCATAGCCGTGGACGAGGAACGAGGGCACGCCCGGCCGTACGTCGAATGCCCGGGGGTAGCCGGGGATCCGGGTCGGCAGGGCCAGCAGGAACAACCCGGCCACGGGGGCGTCCAGCGAGGCCAGCCCGGAAACGAAGGCACCCATGCTCGAGCCCACCAGCACCGGCGGTACCGGGGAGGCCGCGATGGCCCTGGCCAGCTGGGCCAGGCGCGGGTCGATGCTGCCGGCATAGCCGCGGGCGTCGTCCTCACGGTAATCCGGCCGGACCGTGGTCCAGCCCTGCGATTCGGCCAGGGCCGCCAGGACGCTCACCTTGGTGGCGTCGGGGCCCGAATCGGAACCGTGGGAAAGAATGATGTGGCCGCGCATGGCGGTCTCCGGACGCGGAATGACCGGCTATGTTATCAAAGCGCCATGATCGACATCCTCGACACCCCCCTTCCCTATGTCGCCCGCCTGCCCGAGCGGGCCGGGGAGACCATCGACCTCGTGGTCATCCACTGCACCGAGCTGCCCGACCTGGCCATGGCTCGCGAGTACGGCGAGAAGGTGCTGTACGACTCGGGCGCCGGCAACAGCGGGCACTATTACGTCGATCGCGACGGCACGGTGCTGTGCTACGTCGACCCCCTGCGCGTCGCCCACCACACCCGCGGCTACAACCCACGCTCCATCGGTATCGAACTGGTCAATACGGGGCGTTACCCGGACTGGTTCCATTCGGCGAAGCAGACCATGACCGAGCCTTACCCGGAAGCGCAGATCGTCGCCCTGCGCGCCCTGCTCGACCACCTGGTCGAACGCTTCCCCTCGCTCAGGCACATCGCCGGCCACGAAGACCTGGACACCGCGATGGTCCCGTCCAGCGACGATCCCGAGAACGAAGTGCCGCGCAAACGCGATCCCGGTCCGCAATTCCCCTGGGCCCGCGCCTACGATGCCGGGCGCCTGGGCAGGCTGGGCAGCTGACGCCCGCTATACTCCGCGCTCATTCGCTCCACGGTCAGAAGGGAACCCCATGTCGGACGCTCACGTCGGCGAACTCGTCGAACTCCTCGAACTCGAACGCCTGGAAGACAACCTCTTCCGGGGTCAGAGTCGGGACATCGGCACCCGCTTCGTCTTCGGCGGCCAGGTGCTCGGCCAGGCCCTCTCGGCCGCGCAGCGCACCGTGGATGCCAAGCGCGAAGCACACTCGCTGCACGCCTATTTCCTGCGCGCCGGCGATATCAACGCGCCGATCGTCTACAGCGTGGAACGCACGCGCGACGGCGGCTCGTTCTCGTCGCGCCGCGTCGTCGCCATCCAGCACGGCCAGCCCATCCTCAACGGCTCCATTTCGTTCCAGGAGCCGGAAACCGGCTACGAGCACCAGATGACGATGCCGGAGGTGCCGGCACCCGAAGACATCGAGCCGATGCACGCGATGAACGCCGAGCAGGTCGCCAAGCTGCCGGAGAAAACCCAGCGCTGGCTCGGCATCAACGGCCCGTTCGAGTTCCGCCACGTGTGGCCCCGGGATGAAATGCGTCCGGCCAAGCGTCCGCCCTACCAGCACATCTGGTTCCGGCTGACCGCACCGATCGAAGACACCCAGGCGCTGCACCAGGCCCTGCTCGCTTATGCCTCCGATTTCCACCTGATCGGTACGGCCACGCTGCCGCACGGTATCTCCTACCTCACCCGCAACATGCAGATGGCGAGCCTGGACCACGCGCTGTGGTTCCACCGTCCGTTTCGCATCGACGAGTGGCTGCTGTACTCCTTCGACAGCCCGACCTCGCAGGGCGCGCGCGGCCTCGCGCGCGGCATGATCTACACGCGCGATGGCCGACTCGTCGCCTCCACGGCGCAGGAAGGCCTGATCCGCGTCCGCCCCGACTGACCGCATGAGCATCGAGCTACGGCACCTGCGTTACTTCATCGCCGTCGCCGATGAGCTGCACTTCAGTCGCGCCGCCGAGCGGCTGGGCATTTCCCAGCCGCCACTGAGCCAGCAGATCCGCGATCTCGAAGGCATGCTGGGATTGCGCTTGCTGCGGCGAACCAACCGGCGTGTGGAGCTGACCGATGCGGGACGCGTTTACCTCGATGCCGCCCGCGACGTCCTGTCTCGTGTGGACGAAGCCGGCGACCTCGCGCGCCGCGCGGAACGCGGCGAGATCGGCGAACTGCATGTCGGATTCACGCAGAGCACGCCGTTGATCGCTCGCTTTCCTCGTGCCGTGCGTGCCTTCCGCGACGCCTTCCCCGCCGTGCGACTGGTGCTGAAGGAACACAACACGCTGCAACAGATTGAGCGCTTGCTCGAAGGAAGTCAGCAAGTCGGCCTTGTTCGCGGCACCGACCTGCCGCCGTCATTGACAGCACGCAAGCTGGTCGAGGATCCCCTGGTTGCGGTGCTGCGCACGGACCACCCGCTGGCAAAGGGCCGGCGGCCACGCGTGCGCGTCGAGCAGCTCGCCGCGGAGCCCTTCGTGATTTTCAGCCGGAATGCAGGCACGGGGGTCGCGGCGCAGGTCCAGGCCATGTGTCGTCGCGCGGGTTTCGCACCGCGCATCGCGCAGGAAGCCGGCGAGTCCGCCACGATGGTCGGCCTGGTCGCCGCCGGTCTCGGCGTCGCCGTGCTTCCGGTATCCATGAGCCAGCTGCATGTCGAAGGTGTCGCCTACGTACCCATCGATTCACCCGATGCGGCCAGCGCGCTCTACCTCGTGCACCGCCGGGGCGATACGTCTCCACTGGTGAAAGCCTTCATGCAGCTGATGCTGAAGGCGTGAGCTTCCGCAGCTTGAGCGCGATGGCGAGGCCGGCGAGGACGAGCACGGTCACGTAGCCGGGCCCATCGCGAAGACAAGGGATTCGCGATGCACTTCTTCGCTGAGGTAAGTCATCGCGACAGCTGGCAGGCCGGCCAACGTGACGCCGAGCAAGGCACGGGCGACGAGCAACGGGGTCCAGCTCGGCGACACGGCCTTGAGCAACACCAGCACGAAGGACGATGCGCCGTCCACGGGAATCTCCAGCGAATAAGCCGTTTGACAAATCGCTAGACCCTGAATCAAGTCAGATTGAGATATCCAAAGCACTGGTTCGATAGCCAGAACGAATCCATCGGGGACTATCCAATACCGCACCGTCGATGAGCCCGGCATCCGCTTCTTCAAGACACTGGGGCGTGACGGAACGAATCACCTGCACGGCTACGCGCGGGGTACTACACCGCACGACGTAGGATTAATCCTATTTTACGTCGGCCTCCACAGCAGCAGGCCGAATCGCGTTTAAGATGCGGTCCCTTTTTCAGGAGGATCATGATGATCCCGACCACACATCGTCCATCTGCCGCATTCGTCGGCGCATCCTGGATGGCACTGATCGCGGGCATGGCAACGTATTTCATCGGCCTGTGGCGCTCCGACATGCAGCTCAACGAGAAGGGCTACTACTTCGCGGTGATCATGTATGGCCTTTTCGCGGCCATTTCCGTGCAGAAGGCCGTGCGCGACCGCCTCATGAACATCGCGGTCACCAATCTTTACTACGGCCTGGCGTGGATTTCCCTCCTGATCGCCATTGGCCTGCTTTGCATCGGTCTTATCAATGCACAGCTTGGCTCGAGCGAGAAAGGCTTCTACGCCATGTCGTTCGGCTTGAGCCTTTTCGCAGCTATCGCCGTACAGAAGAACACGCGAGACAGCGCCGACTGACTTCCCTCAACGCAACTCTGACAACGACGAGCGTTTTTTCGCACCGGCCACTGTTGGCCGGTGCATTTTTTTATCGGAACCTAGCCTCATGCCGACGTCGCCACTCATCGAGCCGATTCCTGGAGCCGACCCGGGCGGCATCGACCTTACTTTCCGCTCTGAATTCGATGCCATTCAGGAGGCGCGGCGTGCTGACGACCCGTCTCTCGATCAGGGTGAGTGGTCCAGGGACCTGAAGACAGCGGACTGGCCGCTCGTGGCTCGCTTGTGCCGGGACGCGCTGAGCAAACAGACGAAGGACCTGCGCGTCGCCGGGTGGTACCTCGAAGCCCGCACCCACATCGACGGCCTTCCCGGGCTCGCTGAGGGATACCACGTGGTGGCGAGCCTTTGCGAACACCGCTGGGCCGAACTACATCCGCGTGGTGAAGACAGTGAAGAGCGCCTCGGCTGCCTGCACTGGCTCGTTGGACAGTCCCCGCGCTGGATCCGCACCGCGCCCCTCGTCCGACACGACGATATTTCGCTGGGAACGATGTCCACGATCGTCGAGCGAGACCCGGATCGCAAGAGAGATGCCACCGCCAAGGTGGCGGCGTGGCGCGAAGCCATTCCCGCCAGTGCCCGCGATGAGTCGGTTGGCGCGGTCGACATCGCTCTCGCCGCACTCGACCAACTCGAGCAGGCTGTCGACCGGTATGCGCCTGGCGAGGGACCGTCCCTCACTACCGTGCGTGAAGCGCTTCGCGACGTCGTCATTGCGATCGAGTGGCCTTTGGCCGGAAACGCCCCCAGAGAAACACACACGACAGGTGCCACTGGCTCTTCGCCCCGCCTGCCACTCGACAACGAAGCCGACGCCATCCCCCCCTCCGCATCACCCGTGAACCGAGGCGACGGGCCGCACAGGATCGACAGCCGCGAGAAAGCCCTCGACTGTCTGCGCGAAGTCGCCCAGTTCTTCCGACAGACTGAACCTCACAGTCCCGTCGCCTATCTTGCAGAGAAGGCCGCACGATGGGGCGAGATGCCGCTCCACGAGTGGCTGCACCGGGTCCTTGGTGACGGCGACGCACTGACTCGCCTCCGCGACGTTCTTGACGTACGTGGCAACCAGGCCACTAAGTGACCCAGTCGGTGCTGTCCTGTCGCGCCAGTCAGTCCGCTTTGGCGCCTCGGGAAGCGCCACGCCGCTGGGCGTCGATGTGTTCGACCAGGACGCTGAGCACGGCAACGTCCGCGCTGACCGACGCCGCGGCTCGACGCTTCCTCCCCGGTGAGCCCTTCGCATGTGCGACCTGCTTTTTCGCGCCACCGTGCTCGACGCGTACCGGAGCGGCAATGACGGAGGGCGCGGAAACACTGGCATGGAATGGCGCGATCGCGAGGCCCGCGTCGACGAATGGCGGCAATGCAATCGCCGCCATCTCCCGGCTCATCGATTCATTTGCTGACGGCGAGAACGGCATGAGAAACACGCTCACCGCCAGCAGCGCACACGGCGCGACGAGCGCCAGCGCCACCAACCACGGGTGCGCCCCGACCGTCCTCCAGCGGGATGCGTTGTCCATGTCGGAAAGAATGCGTTGCGACGGATCGCGGCGGGGCGTGGTCCGGTTCGAAAGAAGACCGTCGTCCATCGGGGTCATGTGCAAGCTCCGTGCTGACCTGTCGGCAATGGCGCACCTTACACAAGCGATGTCGGCCTGCCAATCGCGGATGGGCGCAGACGCCTCTGGCAGAGGTGTCATGTGAACGCCGCCGCTCATGTGGAGGCGGCTTACGACAGCACGATGACGTACCTGCTCGTCTTCGCGACCGCCGCTTGTGTACTGCTCCTTTGCCTTTTCTTCCCGGAAACCGTTGCCGCGGTACGGCAATGGATTCGAAAGCGACTTACGGCATCGACGCGTCGTGGCGTCGATCACATGCAGCTGGTGCGCGGTTCTGCCTGCAGGAGCTGGGGCGCAACGTGGCGAACCATTCACCGCGTTGCATACGGCATCGTCGCCACCCGTAAACTGGCGAGCCTACTGGCAGGCCTAGCCCTGATACCGCCGCTTCTCGCTTTGACCTTTGCCGCCGGAACGATTGAACTCGACGGCTTCGAACGACATCAGGGCCCATCTAAGGGCGCCATGCCTGTGGTCGCTGCATTGCTGGAGGGCGAGCACCTCGCGCCACCGCTGCCGCTTCCGCCGGAACTGTTCACGACGCGCGACGTCGTCACCGTGCGGCCAGCCCTCGCGACCGCCAGCCGTGCGTGGGAACTTCTCGACGACGCGTTCAGCCAGAAGCTGCTTCTGGTGTATCGATCGATGAAAGACCAGTACGGCTACGAGATGGTCTTGCTTGAGGGATATCGGAGTCCGGAACGTCAGAACGAGCTCGCTGCGGCGGGAAGCCACGTTACCAACGCCGCTGCGTGGCAGAGCTATCACCAATACGGGCTCGCTGCCGACAGCGCCTTTTTGAAAGATGGCCGCGTCGTGATTTCCGAGCGCGATCCGTGGGCTATGCGTGGGTACGAATTGTTCGGAGACCTCGCGGCGGCCGCTGGGCTGACGTGGGGTGGGAACTGGAAAATGGCGGATCTGGGGCATGTGGAATGGCGGAAGGCTGGGGCGCGGACCAGAAACAGCGATCCGTAGCCGCTGTTGCGGCAACTAGGTACGTGGGCGACTGAGCGAAATCTCATAGCATTTTCAGATTTGTCCTAGAGAAAGGGCACCTCTCGGTTGTTAGCGTGGCATCCCATTTGCGCGCGGGAAAACCATGAGCACGATCCCGAACATCAAGGAACACTTCGCCAGCGAAATCGGCGACCAGCGACGCATGCTCGCCGTCGAATTCGGTGGCCGAAAGGCCGAACTCCGCCCGCCTGAACGCTCGTTTCTGCCCTGTCGTCTGGAACTGACCGAGAGCCTTTCGACGCCGTTCCGCGCCGTCGTTCACGGCCTGACACCCGACTTCTGGCGTTACCCACACGACGACATACCCGGCGACCGCGATGTCGAGCCGCATCCGGACCGCTTCCTTGGGCTACCCACCAGGATCACGGTTCGGGCCGAAGGTCGCGTTCGTCTGATTCATGGCGTGGTGACGCGTGTGCGGCACCTGGGCAACTGGTTCAGCGAAACCGAGCATGCGGGCTACGACGCGTTCGAACTGGTGGTCGAGGCGCCACTCAGGCTACTCGACCTGCGTCGGGCCAGCCGCGTGTATCAGGAACGCACCACCCTGCAGATCCTCCACGAGCTGCTCGACGAACATCTCTTCCTCAATCCCGTCGTCGCCGACACCCTGCGCGCAACGTTTCCGAATCAGCGTCACGATGATTACTTGGCACGCGCTTGCCGTACCCAGTACCAGGAGTCGGATCTCGACTTCATCCAACGGCTATTGATCGACGAAGGTCTCAACTACGTGCTCGAGGCCGAGGCCGGCTTTAACGGCTTCGGCAATGCGTGGAACGTCTTCGGCGCCGACCATGATTTCGGTAAGACACACGACGCCATACTGAATACCGCGCCCCGCCCGGGTGATCTGGAACTGCTGAACTGGCATGGGCACCGCCAGATGGTGCCGGCCTATACCCACGCGGTCACTCACGACTACAAGGACAACGTCCACTACGAGGGCACGGGTCGGGGCCGCGACAACATCGGTATGGGCACGACGGCCCGGGGCGCCTTCGGCAGCTACGAGAGCCTGTCGCCCCGCGCGGTCAAGAAGCCATCCTCGGGGATGGACGTGCCAGCCAGCCACCGGCAGTGGGCGCACGATATGGAGGCCGAAGTCTATGACGGCGAGACCACCGCCCCGCTCAGCCTGGCAAAACCCATTCGCGTCCTAGGGCTGGAAACCGCCCGTACGCCCTTGCGCACAAGCGAGGAAGCCAACGAACGCGATGACGACTATGTCGTGACGGCGCAGACCATTGTCGCCACCGCACCGCTCCGACCCGAAATGCGCGAGCGTTGGGCGTCACTGGCGTCGGACGTACGGAACCGTGCGGGCGTCGAACTCTTCCATCCGGACGATGCCGACACCCGCCCCCTCCGGGTAATGTTCAAGGCACACCCGCGCCGCTCGCGCATCGTGCCACCGCACCCACGGCACGCCCGTCGCCCGGTGCCCGGCGCGATGACCGCCACGGTCGTCGGTGGCGAAGGCGCCGTCGTCGAGACCGACGAGCTGGGTCGCATTGCGGTGGTATTTCACTGGGAACGTGCACCGGACGTACCGCAGTTTGCAGCGAACTTCCCGAAGTTTCCGCGCCCACCGACTCGTGTCCGCTACGTCCATCCTGGCGCCGGTCAGGGTGTTGGCATGCAATACCTGCCTCGCGTTGGCGACGAGGTGCTGATCCTGTTCATCGATAACGACCCGGATAGACCCATCGCGGTGGGCAGTGTGCATAACGGGCACCTGGGCACGCCGAGGTTCGGTGGCGTGGCGAGCCTGCCAAAGGATTCAGCGCTTACCGGGTTACGTACAGGCGAGCATAAGGGTGGTGGCGCTAATGAGCTGGTGTTCGACGATACGACCGATGAAGTGGGGTTGCGTCTGGGAAGTACGACGGCAGCGACCGATCTGAGCCTTGGGCATATCGCGACAGCGCGCCAGGGTGGCAAAGCGGCTCCGCGCGGAACAGGCGCCCAGCTGCGTACCGACGGCGCGGCAGCGTTACGCGCAGCCCAAGGCATGCTCCTCAGCACCTACGGTGCCGCCAAAGATAGCCCGCACTTGCAGCACGGCGATTTGACAAGACTACTTGAGCGTTGCCGCGAATTGACTCTGTCCCTCAGTGACGCCATCGCACGGGCGGGTGGCACAGCACCCGCCATCGACGGTCAAGGAGCGGTCCAGGAAGCCATGTCATCGTGGACACGACCCTCGACGACGTCTGGCCCCGGCGCCGAAACCCCCGAGGCCGTCTTCGCCGTCCAAAGCAAGAAAGGCATTGCGACCGCAACCGACGCATCGCACGTGCTCTTTGCAGGCGAAGACATGCATGCGGTTGCCGAGGGTCGCACGCAACACACGAGCGGCGGCACGTTCAACCTAACCTCGGGGCATCGCCTCACGCTGTTCGCTCTCGACGAGGGCATTGATGCCATAGCCGGCAAAGGCAATCTGCACCTCCAGTCCCAGCACGACAGCATCGTCGCCGAGGCACGTACTGACGTGACCGTCTCTGCGTCCGAGGGGCGCGTGCAGATCACGGGACTGGAGATCGACTTGATCGCCCACGACGGCAGCTTCCTTCGCATCGGCAACGGCATCGAGTTCGGAACGAACGAAAACGTGCTCATTCACGCGAAGCACGTTACCCGGGATGCCCCACAAACCCTCTCGACGATCCGTAAGGCACCGGAGGGCCACGCCACCGATCAGCGCTTCCGCGTGCAGTTCACGAATGATCCCGAAGGCGCAAGAGGCGCCGGCGCCCGGCCCATTCAAACCATCGCCGACGATGGCACCGTCCATGCGGGTGAATCGTCCGTCGACGGACTGACTGACACCATCACCGACACGCTCACTCGCAGCCTCCGGGCACATGTACTGGATCATCCGCTATGACCGACCACGGACTCAAACCTGACTTCGCGCATGTACGCGGGAGCGCCACGGCGCTCACCCTGCCGAACCGTCGCATGGATTGCACCGTCGGCATCAACGGGTTGCTGCCGGGAGCGATCATCTTCCTGCACGGGGTGAATGATCCGGGGGCGACGTACAAAACGGTTGAAACCGGACTATGTCAGGGCCTCAACGAGAGGCTGGGGCGCAATGACCTGCGGCCGGGAGAGTACGGCAATGCATTTCGTGATGTGACGAAGCGTGCTTCCGAGCAAGTTCTACGCTGGAATGAACAGGCGATTCTCGATGACCCCGATGCCTATCTCTACGCACGCACGGTTGCCGAAACCACGCACAGCCCGTTCATCCCCTTCTACTGGGGCTACCGCGCCGATGATGCGTCGATTGAAAAGATGCCGGGCACCAATGAGGCGAGAACGATACGCGGGCAGTATCAGCATGTGAAAGGGCACCGACTGGATCGCACATTCGCGAAGGAAGGCGGGTTCTTTCCAAACGCGACCAACAACATTCCTGACATGTTCGGCGCTGGATTTGACGCCGGATTGCTGGAGAAAGCGGTAACTGCAACCAAAGAAGCGGGACTGGCCGGCTTCATCGCCGACGGTCCCGATCGCACCTATTTTCTTCTCGCTTCTCACCGCCTGGCGATGCTCATCCGAACCATGCGCAACGTCGATTCGAAGAACGTGAGCAAGGACCCGGCTAGAGACACCATCACCATCATCGGCCATAGCCAGGGCACGCTGATCGCCCTGCTCGCGCAAGCGTTGCTTCATCAGCAGGGCCAACGATGCGCCGACTGCCTCATCCTCGTTGACAGCCCTTACGCCGTGCAAGAGGAAAAGAATGTGGCCGGTGGAGACAAGGAGGCCGCTCAGACGTCGTACGCCAAGGTTCAGACGCTGATCGACATCGTCAATGCGGTAACGGAAAAACCGTTCGAGCTTCCGGCGCTCGCCGACTTGTTGGCGTGCGCGTCGGACGACGAAGGACGAACTGGAACTCGCTGGACACCCAAGGAAGGTAAACGCCCCGCCAAAGAAGGCAAAGGCCTCGTAACGTTCACGGAGCGCGATAACCGCGGAAAGGTGTACTGCTATTTCTGCCCGGAAGATACCGTCGTGGCCCTGAGCAGTATCCGCGGTATCGGCACTTTCGGCGTGCCGGAGACGATTACGGAAGAGTCGTCCGTCGGACAACTCTCATCCGACGGATGGAAACCGGTAAGCCGCCAGTTACCAGTCATGGCCGCACTTGCCGATCCGGCACAGCGGCTGCGCTTCTACCAGCGCATGTGGACCCGCCTGCCGCGAAAGGGGTCCGACGGAATTCTCCGTGCTGTTCCAGTGGGAGCTTCACCTGGACACTTCGCAGTACGCGAGAAGGGTCAACGGAGCCATGCTGGTCCCAACGAAGGTATGGTGGAAGACGCGATGTACGCGACGCATCAGGTAGGGCAGCTTTTTCACATCAATGCCGAAGCACTTCTGCCTCCACACTTCCCGGAGATGTACGGAGGGGAGCTAAAGAAAGGGAACGTTGATGGGGAGGGCGTCGATCACGCAGGCCAGGTCGCACCCGATCGCGTGACCGAGGATGTCATCCTCGGCAATAGATACGTTGAATCCCGCTGGGTACCTATGCCCAATATCTTTGAACCTGGCGTCAAGCCGGATGTCGCCCTCTTCAGGGAGGAGTTCAACAAGGGCAAGACGCGTGATGACCGTACCGATGAAGTGCGAGCCGTGGTTGTCACGCACTTCGCGCTTAAGAAGCGCTATCGGCTGGAGCGACAAGAAACACCGCGCGAGGTCCGGGCGCGCCTACCGCAAGAAGAGAAGTACCTCGAAGACAACAATTATCACTCAGCCATTCTCAATCACACTGAAAACCATCGTTGGGTGACGGCAATGGATGTGGCCATCGGTCAGGCCGTGACGCTGGACGATCCCGAGTGGCGTGAGTTGATCCTGGCGATGGGACGTTGGCGTTACGACAAGAGAGAATTCGGCCAACTCAATAAAAACAAGAACTACGGACGATTGGAACCGTCGGCCAAACGTCTCCTTGAGGCCACGGCGACATACTTCCAGGAAGGCAAGTTTCCAGATGAAGCCATCGTCCCAACCGTGCTCCCGCCGTTGGTAACCAGTGGCACCGTTGGCGAGCGGAGGAAGAAGAGGCCGACCGTGCTCGAAGTACTCACCGTTCGCGGCAAGCCATTCACGTCGAATCATGCACGAGGGCAGGCATGAGGTCACCGTCCCGCCGAACTGTCACGTCCGTCATGCATGCCATCAACGTCTCCCTCGTTGGGGCATGCATCATTCAGTGTTTCCGCGTGTTCGACGAGCACCTCGATCGCTTCGCTCACATTTTCGGAGGTCCCGACGTGGCCAGGTTTCTTCTCACCATTGTTACCGGTGCCATCCTTTGCGGCACGGCGTACGCCGCACTAAAGCACGTGATGGCCGAGCCTGAGCCGGAAAGCTCGCATACACTGGCGCCAACGGGCCCGTTACATGACCGGCTCCTCGCCGGCCGTGGTACGAACTACGCGCTTGAGATCCGCAACGCCGTCGTGGCCGTACAAGGTTGGGGCGGTCGGCAGCTCTGGCGCAAGGTGCGCGAGACTGCGAGTCAGGACCGTTCGTTCCTCGAAAATGAAGATCCCGAGCGTGCTTATCCACGCGACGTGGCGAGCGTCGGCCAGACCTATGGCATTCTCTCGGGCGCTGTCTTTGGCTCCGCCGGGACATTCGCTGTGGAGTACTGGCCTGTTCCCACTTTTGTCCTTGGTCCACCACAGCATCCCGAAGCGTTCGGCCGGCCTGCTGACTATATCCGGGACGGCCGGCAAGGCGGCGGTCTCGCCGTCACGCTCTTCCTGTGGCAGGACGACGAGATGAGTGAGAACGGACAGGCAATGATCGAGCGTTTGTTTGCATTCTTTGACGCGAATCCAGATGTTCCAGAGGCGCTGGTGGTCGTCAATGACGGTGACTACGAACGTATCGCTCCCGGGAGCGGACTTCTTTCCAGAGCCGCTGGCATACCGAGGATCCTTAACACACACGCCGCAATGTTGGTGTCGCGAAGCGACCGAGTGGACAAGATCATCCGGCCGTATGTCAATCATCACGAGGGCGACGTCAGCCTCAAGGACACCGAATCCGTCGGCACGCGCTTCTGGCAGTTTTACTGGCACAAGAACAACGGGCAGACTCCGGACGCCTTCGAAGCCTATTACACCGCGAAGCTCGTTGCGGAAGGCAAGTCGGGGCTGGCGCCCATGATGTCGACCGACTGGTGGCACACGCAACTACCCGAGTTCTGGAACGCCATCGGCCCGCAAGGCGACTTCAAGCCCACGCCCTTCCTGCCCATCCGCTGGACCGCGGCGCAACTGAAGCATTTCGACAACACCGCCCTGGTTGGCTACCTGCATCGTCCGGTGCGCGTCCCCTTGCGGGACGACGAGGGGAAATCCCTGCCCCGTTCGGCGCTGGTCGCGAACCTTCAGGCCGGCTGGGCGAAGGCCTTGAACGACGCGCAAGGTGGTCGCCCCTCGCGCGTCGTCTTCGATAGCAGCCACGATGCGGCGTGGAGCGACGTCCTGACCGACGCCCTGAAGGGCGTGCCTGAACCGCTCGCCCTGGACGAAGAACCCGTCGGCTACGATCTGCGGCACCGCATCGGCAACACCGGCGCAGCCTCACCACTGGCTCAGATCGCCGTCGCTGCGATGGCAGGCCACGAGGACGGACGGGTCAGCGCCACGATCAATGTTGGCCTGGATGGCCATGCCGACATCATTCTCGTGACGCCGCCGGATGAGGCGCAACGTGAAAATAACGAACTCAGCAACGCGGCGTACACGCTGTTCGGCGAAACGAAATAGTACGTCACCGCGACTTCCGTCACGCATGCCACCAACGTCTCCCTCGTTGGGGCATGCATCATTCAGTGTTTCCGCCTGTTCGACGAGCACGTCGACCGCTTCGCTCACATTTTCGGAGGTCCCGACGTGGCCAGGTTTCTTCTCACCATCGTGACCGGTGCCATCCTCTGCGGCACGGCGTACGCCGCACTAAAGCACGTGATGGCCGAGCCTGAGCCGGAAAGCTCGCATACCCTGGCGCCAACGGGCCCCTTACACGACCGGCTCCTCGCCGGCCGAGGTGCGAGCTACGTGCTTGAAATTCGAAATGCTGACGTGGCGGTTCAACGATGGGGCGGTCGACAACTCTGGCGAAAGATACGTGAGGCCGCGAGTCAACAGCATTCGTTTCTGGAGAATGAAGATCCTAAGCGCGCCTATCCCCGCGATTCGGCGAGCGTCGGTCAGACCTACGGCATTCTCTCGGGCACCGTCTTCGGCTCTGCCGGGACGTTCGCCGTGGAGTACTGGCCCGTTCCGACGTTCGTTCTTGGCCCTCCTCAACACCCCGAGCGTCTGGATCGGCCTGCGGGGGACATCGCTGGCTGGCGGCAAAGTGCGGGTCTCGCCGTCACCCTCTTCCTGTGGCAGGACGATGAGATGAGCGACAACGGGCAGGCGATGATCGAGCGCCTGTTTGCCTTCTTCGACGCGAACCCAGATGTGCCCGAAGCGCTGGTATTCGTCAACGATGGAGACTACGCGCGCATCTTGGCGGACCGCCCCGGAAGCGGCCGCTTGTCCAAGCCCATGGGTGTCCCGCATGTCCTGAACACGCACGCCGCAATACTGGTGTCGCGCAGCGACCGGGTGGATTCGCTCATTCGGCCGTATGTCAATCATCGCGAGGGCGACGTCAGCCTCAAGGACACCGAATCCGTCGGCACGCGCTTCTGGCAGTTTTACTGGCACAAGAACAACGGGCAGACGCCAGACGCGTTCACTGCTCACTACACCGCGAAGCTGGCGGCTGAGGGCAAAACCGGACTAGCGCCCATGATGTCGACCGACTGGTGGCACACACAGCTACCCGAGTTCTGGAACGCCGTCGGACCACAAGGCGACTTCAAGCCCACGCCCTTCCTGCCCATCCGATGGACCGCAGCGCAGCTCAAGCACTTCGACAACACCGCGTTGGTCGGCTATCTGCATCGCCCCGTGCACGTCCCCTTGCAGGACGACGAGGGGAAAGCCCTACCCCGTTCGGCACTGGTCGCGAACCTCCAGGCCGGCTGGGCGCAGGCCTTGAACGTGGCGCAGGCAGGTGGGCGCCCCTCACGCGTCGTCTTCGATAGCAGCCACGATGCAGCGTGGAGCGATGTGCTGACCGACGCCCTGAAGGGCGTGCCTGAACCGCTCGCCCTGGACGAAGAACCCGTCGGCTACGACCTTCGGCACCGCATCGGCAACACCGGCGCAGCCTCACCACTGGCTCAGATCGCCGTCGCTGCGATGGCAGGCCATGAGGACGGACGGGTCAGCGCGACGATCAATGTCGGTCTGGATGGCCATGCCGACATCATTCTCGTCACGCCTCCGGATGAGGCGCAACGTGAAAAGAACGAACTCAGCAACGCGGCGTACACGCTGTTCGGTGAAGCCAAGTAAGCCGTCACTAATACGCCATTCCGTCCCGCTCTTTTTTAAATACGACGTTCGCACAACTTGGAGAACCACCCCACATGGAGCGCTTTCGTTCCTCGCAGCTCCCCCTCGCCATGCTTTTCGCATTGGGATTTTTCGCCGCTATAAGTCCCACGCCTTGGATGCAGTGGACACTCGTTACTCTTTTCATTGGCTGCCTGGTGGCGGTCATCTTTGTGTTCCTTGTCAAACCCTATTGGGCCAAGAAAGCAGCACGTGGGCTAGAAAAGAATGTCGTTGGCGACGGGGGTGACGAATCGGATATTTCCGCAGACGTATCCTCTTCGGCCGACCCGAAAGGCGACGACAAGCTCTCGCAGGCCGAACTGAAAAATCGCCTGAAGCTCGCCGTGCGAACCGTCCGTGATTCCCGCCTCGGTGAGTCACGCGGCCGGGCCGCCCTGTACGACCTTCCCTGGTACATGCTTATTGGCCACTCCGCCGCCGGCAAGAGCACGGCCGTCACGCGGGCCGGGTTACGGTTTCCGCTGGGTGAAGAGCATGGCCGCGCCGTGCCGGGAGTTGGCGGCACGCGCGACTGTGACTGGTATTTCACCGCCGAGGGCATCCTGCTCGACACCGCCGGACGCTACAGCCAGTCGCGGGGCGACCACAGCCAATGGCAGGCATTCCTCGACATGCTCCGCAAGCATCGACCCCGAGCGCCCATCAACGGCGTCATCGTCACCGCGAGCTTAGACAACATTCGCCGACAGGCAAATGAAACCGCCGTTCCCGACGCGATCGAGCGGCACGCAGCCGACCTCCGCCAGCGCATCCACGAGGTCACTGAGCGCCTTCAAGTCACCGTACCGGTCTATGTGATCTTCACCATGGCCGATCGGATCGGCGGTTTCACCGAGTTCTTCAGCTTGCTGGATGCCGACGAGCGCAGTCGCGTATGGGGGGCCACGCTTCCCTTCGAGACCGAGGGCACCACGAATCCGACAGGTTTGTTCGCCGACCACTTCGACCAACTCGTGTCGGGACTTCGCTCGCACGCACGTACCCAGATGGCCCTGTCACCGGGCGCCATCCCAGGCGCGCTTCTGACCATGCCATCGGAGTTTGCGTCCTTCAAGCCGCTGTTGAGCCGTTTCATCGATGCCCTGTTTGAGGACAACCCGTTCCAGTTCCGCTCTGTTTTCCGTGGCTTCTATTTCACGAGCGCGGAGCAACACGGCGCAACAGCATCGGACCTGACGAAATCCATCGCCGAGCGATTCGCGCTCGATCCCCCTGGACGTTCTGAGGCTTCCGGTGGCATCAAGAAGGACGAGGCGGGGCCATCCAACGGCAGCAATGGTCACGCCTACTTCCTCCACGACCTCTTCCGGCAGGTAGTCTTCGCGGATTCCAAACTGGTCCGACAGGTCCGCACGCGAAGCGCCCGCCGCAGGCATACGGGCTTGGCCGTGTCGGGTTGTCTGGGCATCGGCTTGCTCTTCGCCGCGTTCGCCAGTGCATATCGCGCGAACCAGCAGCTGATTCGTAACGTCGCCGCTGACTTCGTGGAGGTGAAGCGTCTGCAGTCCGACCGCATCGACCTGAAGAGCCGCCTCGACGCGATGCTTGTCCTCCAGGATCGTCTGCAGCAGTTGCTCGCCTATCGGGATCGTTCGCCTATGGCGTTCTGGCCACTCTACTCAGGTGACAAGCTTCTCGACGCGGTGCGACGCGAATACTTCGCCGGCATGCGCCAACTCATGGTGACGCCCGTAAGCGCTGAGATGGAAACCTATCTGGCGCAGGTGGTGGCACAGGGGGGGAAGGCCGCGAGCCCGACCAAGGCTACCGACAGGACGGCTGAGCATTCGCCCTACCAGCCCACGTCGGCGACCGACAAAGGCGAGGCCTACAAGACCCTCAAAGCATACCTGATGCTGACCGATGCCCATCGAGCCGAGTCGGCTCACCTCGCGGCACAGCTGACGCGCTTCTGGCGCCAGTGGCTCGAGGAGCACCGGGGCGCGATGAGCCGCGAGGAACTGGTCGAGCGTGCCGAAAAGCTACTGTCGCTCCACGTCACGCTGGCAGCGGAGCCAGGCTGGCCCTCGATCCAGCCCCGTGCGGCCCTCGTGGACGACACCCGTCGCCTCCTGGCCGAGGCCATGCAGGGCGTTTCTGCACGCGATCGCGTCTTCGCCGAGATTGTCGCCCGCGCGTCGGCACGCTACCCCGCCACCACCGTGCGCGAGATCGTCGGCGGGTCCGGCGACTCGACCCTCGCGGGAAGCTACGCCATTCCGGGTGCCTATTCCGTGGCAGCCTGGAACGGTTACGTGAAACAGGCCATCGGCGATGCCTCGCGCAAGGCACTGGACACCAGTGACTGGGTGCTTCAGGACACCCATGTGGACGACCTGACCCTGTCAGGAAGTCCCGAGCACATCCGGAAAGACCTGCAAGCGCTGTACGCCGCGAACTACGTCGAGGAGTGGCAGCGCTTCCTCTCCGGCATCGGCACGGCGGAGTTCGCGGACTTCGGCCAGGCCGTGGCTGCCATGGAGCGTCTGGGCGATAGCGAGCAATCGCCCTTGCGCAAGCTGCTTGAGCGAGCGCGCGGCGAGACGGGCTGGGACGCATCGCCCGCCGGGAAGGTCGCGAGGGTACGCGAGAGCGGAGATGTCCTTGGCCTGGGTGACAAAGCGCCGGTCCTTCCCGAGGTGAACGCCACGGTGGCTTCTGACGGCCCGGTCTCCCGCGCCTTCGCCGGCCTTGCGAGGATGGTCGATGCTCGCGATGGTGCCGAACCTCCGCTGCGCGCCTATCTCGCGGCCCTCGGCCGGCTTCGCACTCGGCTGCATGGCATCGAAAACGAAGGCGAGATCGGCCCCGGGGCGCGGCGTCTGGTCGAAGCCACCTTGCAGGGCAAGGCATCCGAACTGGTCGATGCGCTACGAATCACCGACGAGCACATGTTGGTCGGCCTTTCCGACGAGCAACGCCGTGCACTTCGCCCTCTCCTTCTGCGCCCGCTGATGCAGACGTTCGCGTCACTGATGCCGCACGTGGAGAACGAACTCAACCGTGTGTGGAGTGCGCAGGTGTTCGAGCCCTTCCGCAAGGACCTGTTCCGCAAATTCCCCTTCGATGAGGAAGGTCGCGTGGAAGCGAACGCTGAGGAAATGGGAACCGTCTTCGGCCCATCGGGCGCCATTGCCCGGTTTGCAAGCGAAGCGCTTGGCCCCATGGTGGAGCGGCGTGGTGACGTCCTGACGCCGAGGCAGTGGGGCGAGAGCGGCATTGCCCTCGTGCCTACCCTGCTCTCAGACTTCCCGCAGTGGGTAGCGCCGCTGGGCAGCACCGTGGCCGGTCCGCAGACCCTGTTCCAGCTGATGCCCGAACCCACGCCTGGTGGTGTTTCCGAGTACACCGTGACGATCGGCAGCCAGAGTCTTCGCTATCGCAACGAACCACCGCAGTGGAGCAATTTCGCGTGGGGCGGGTCGTCGATGACGCCGATCGTCGTCATCGAAGCCACGGCCCGAGACGGCCGTATCGTTCGCATCGCCGATCTGCAGGGCGCCGATGCCCTTGGCGAACTGGTGCGCGCGGCGGAACGCAAGCGCGCCGACGACGGCACGCATAGCCTCAGCTGGTCCAGGGAGGGCCTGACCGTGGGCATGCGCCTGAAGATCGTCAGCACGGCTCAGGTCGACGCGGACGGCGCGCGCAAACGCGGACTTCGCGGTGTGCAACTCCCCGCCGTGGTCGCGGGCAAGGCCGACCCGGTGGCGACGACGGAGGGCGCGCCATGATGCGTACCCCCTCCGTCATCCCGAGCTACTTCGGTAAAGTGCCTTCGACCGACGACTTCATCAGTTCACCTGGTTCCGACCACCGCCTTGTGCGCCGCCTGGATCGCTGGCTGGCCGAGTGCATGGCACGGCTTGCGGAGTTTCCGGGCTGGCAGGCGGCCTACGACGCCACCGGGCCTCTCGACATCCTCGCCGCCGCCACCGCAAGCGACAGTGTGGTCGCCGCCTCGTGCCGCCCCAGTCAAGATCGCGCTGGCCGTCGCTTCCCCCTGCTCGCATGCCTTCGCGTGCGGTCGCGAACACCGATATCGTTCGCTGCATCGGCACCTGCATCACTCGCCACCCTCTGGTCGCGCTTGCAGCACGACCTCGCACAGCTTCATAGCGTCGACGACGCAGGACCATCGCTCCGGGCGATGTCCATGTCGGCGGTTTCGCTGGCCGGGGGCGCCGGGCACACCGAAAAGGCGCTCGACGAGTACGTGGCGACAGAGTCCGTCGCCGACCTCGACCAGCTGATCGCGGCGGCAGGCCACTACACCCAGGTCTTACACGTGCTCGCCGCGCTACACCCGCTCCTGCGAGCCGTTGCCGCGCAGCCCGACGCCAGTATCCACCGAGGCCTTATCCTCCCGCTGCCGGCGGATCCTTTGCGCCGGCCGCGAGTCGCGGCGTTCTGGATGACCCAGGTCGCGACTTATCTCGCAGCCCGCGATGTGGAAGTCGTGGCATTGCTCGCGACGACACCGACCCCTCGCCTGGTCCTCAGTCTCGACGGCACACGTGGAACGGAGCTCACGGCCGCCGTCCACGCCGACTGGGTGAGGGACGCGTATATCGACCTCACGGATGCACCACCGCCTTCGCACGAACAACTGCCCAGCCGTATGCCGGTCTCGCCGCACGTGCCTTTGTCGCGCCTTAGTGACGCCTTTCTGTCCGCTCATCGGAAAAATTCGTAATGCGTAAGACATCCCTCGGGCGCGCCCTGGCAATCGGCCTCGCACTCGTATTCAGCCATCCTACGGCGGCAGCCGACGCTCCGGTTGTCGTCGAAGGGCTCGTTGCCGATGAGGCAACCCGTGCAGGCATCCTCCAACGACTGCGCGCCATCTACGGCGACGCGAGGGTCATGGATCGTATGGAAGTCGGGGCTGTTACCGCCCCTGCCAACTGGTCGCGTTATGTGACGCAAGTCCTCACGGAAGACTTCAAGCAGGTTTCGGCTGGCGAACTTCGTGTCGACGGGAGCGCCGTACATCTGAGTGGCAAGGTGGCCGATAAGGACCGGCTCGAACGCCTTCAGGCCCATGTGAAAGCGGCCTTCAACCCCACCTACGAAATCCACGACGAACTGACCATCGACGACACCGGCGAAAGGCAGGACGTGCTGAACCGCGCACTCGCCAGCCGCACCGTCCAGTTTGAAAGCGGCAGTGCCATCCTCACAGTTGCAGGCCAGGGCGTACTCGACGACATGGCCGCCGCCATCATACGCGTGGGCGTTCCCCAGCTCGACATCGTGGGTCACACCGACAGCGCCGGTGACAGGCAGAACAATATCCTTCTGAGTGTGCAACGAGCCGACGCCGTCAAGGCGTATCTCAATCAACGCGGTATCGAAGCGCAACGCATGATCGTCAGTGGCCGCGGCCCCGACCTGCCGGTGGCCGACAACGCGACGTCCGCGGGCCGCGCTCAGAACCGACGCATCGAATTCATCATCCGCCGCTCGTAACAGCGGTAAGCAAGGAGTACTGCATGAGCAAACCCCTCATCGTCGTCGGAGATTCTCACTCGCACGGCGGCAATGTCCTGACCTCGTCCTCGCACATGGATATCGGCGGCAAGCTCGTTGTATGCCTGGGAGACGAGGCGATCTGTCACGTGCATGGGCGTACGCACGTGGCGCAGGCGTCGTCGAACCTCACGTGCTATGGACGCACGGTTGCTTGCGATGGTGATCGACTGGCGTGCGGGGGCGTGCTCAAAGCGAGTCAAGGAACAGTTGATTGCGTTTGACTTCATTCGGTTCAACGTCTCGCGCACACACCAAGAATAATCGTGGTCAATTTTCAGATTCGTCCTAGTTCGGACATTGCTTAGCCTTGCTAGCGTAATGCCCCGCACACGCACGGTGTCACTATGGGTACGATCCCGAATATCAAGGAACACTTCGCCAGCGAGATGAACGACCAGCGACGCATGCTCGCCGTCGACTTCGGCGGCTGGAGTGCCGAAACCCGGCCGCCTGAACGCTCGTTCCTTCCCTGCCGTCTCGAACTGACCGAGAGCCTTTCGACGCCGTTCCGTGCCGTCGTCCACGGACTGACGCCGGACTTCTGGCGGTACCCGCATGTCGATGTCCCCGGTGATCGCGATGTCGAGCCGCATCCGGACCGCTTCCTCGGGCTGGCTACCCGAATCACGATTCGGGCCGAAGGGCGCGTCCATCTGGTTCACGGCGTGGTGATGCGCGCGCGGCACCTGGGCAACTGGTTCAGCGAATCCGAGCGTGTGGGCTACGACGCGTTCGAACTGGTGGTCGAGGCGCCGCTCAATCTACTTGACTTGCGCCGCGCCAGCCGCGTGTACCAGGAACGCACCACCCTGCAGATCCTGCACGAGCTGCTCGAGGAACATCGATTGCACAATCACGTCGTCGCCAAGACCTTACGTGCGACGTTCCCCAATCAGCGTTACGATGGCTATCTGACACGTGCTTGCCGCACCCAGTATCAGGAGTCGGATCTCGACTTCATCCAGCGCCTGCTGATCGGCGAAGGCCTCAACTACGTGCTGGAAGCCGAGGCCGGCTCCAACGGCTTCGGCAATGCGTGGCACGTCTTCGGCGCCGACCACGATTTCGGCAAGACCCACGACGCCATCCTGAATACCACGCCCGGTCGCGGCGAGCTGGAACTGTTGAACTGGTACGGGCACCGCCAAATGGTGCCGGCCTATACGCACGCGGTCAGCCACGACTACAAGGACAACACCCACTACGAGGGTACGGCACGTGGCCGCGACAACATCGGCGTGGGCGCCATCGCCCGGGGCGCGTTCGGTAGCTACGAGAGCCTCTCGCCTCGCGCGGTCAAGACACCGTCCTCCGAGATGGACGTGCCAGCCAGCCACCGGCAGTGGGCGCACGATATGGAGGCCGAGGTCTATGACGGCGAGACGACCGCCCCGCTCGGGCTGGCAAAGCCCATTCGCGTCCTCGGTCTGGAAACCGCCCGTACGCCCCTGCGCACGAGCGAGGAAGCCAACGAGCGTGACGACGACTATATCGTCACGGCACAGACCGTCATTGCCACCGCGCCCCTGCACGCGGAAATGCGCCAACGCTGGGCGTCACTGGCGACGGACGTGCGAAGACGTGCGGGCGTTGAGCTCTTTCAGGCCGACGATGACGAGACCCGTCCCCTCCGGGTGACGTTCAAGGCACACCCGCGTCGCTCGCGCATCGTACCGCCGCACCCACGGCACGCCCGCCGGCCTTTACCGGGCGCAATGACGGCCACGGTCGTCGGTGGCGAAGGCGCCGTCGTCGAAACCGACGAGCTGGGCCGTATCGCGGTGGTATTTCACTGGGAACGCGCACCCGACGTCCCGCAGTTTGCAGTGAACTTCCCGACGTTTCCACGCCCACCGACCCGCGTCCGCTACGTCCATCCGGGCGCCGGTCAGGGTGTCGGCATGCAATACCTGCCTCGCGTCGGCGACGAGGTGCTGATCCTGTTCATCGACAACGACCCGGATAGACCCATCGCCGTGGGTAGTGTGCACAACGGCGAACTGGGCACGCCGCGATTCGGTGGCGTGGCGAGCCTGCCGAAGGATTCGGCGCTTACCGGATTACGCACAGGCGAGCATAAGGGTGGTGGTGCCAATGAACTGGTGTTCGACGATACGACCGGTGAAGTTGGCGTACGGTTGGGTAGCTCCACATCCGCGACTGATCTCAACTTGGGGCACATCGCGGCAGCGCGTCAGGGTGGCGAAGCGGCCCCGCGCGGAACAGGTGCGGAGCTCCGTACCAACGGCTCTGCTGCGATCCGAGCAGCGCAGGGCATGTTGCTTACGACATATGGGCGTTCCCAGAATCAGGGAGCACAACTCGACCACCAGGAACTAGATACGCTCCTCGCCTCATGTTTTGACCTATTTCGAGGCCTGGGCGAGAGCGCTGGCCGCGCTCATGGAAGGTCGCATGACCTTCGAAGCCGCGACGCCGTCACGGAAGCGCTGGATTCATGGAAGTCGAATGGCGAACCATCTGCCAGGTCTCCCGTTGTAGCTGTTGCCGCAGTAGGCGGCCTATTGGCAGCTACTCCGGACGCGGCATTGGTATATGCCGGGTCGAATATCGATATGGTTGCTGCCGCGCACGTCCAGCTCTGCAGCGGTGCCGAAACTTCGATCACAGCTGCAACCGGCTTAGCGTTCGACTCACAGTCTGGTGGCATCCGAGCTGCGTCGGAACAAGGCTCCATCGGCATCCACGCGAAGAATGACAGCATCCGTGCCGAAGCCAAGCAGGAAATCAGACTGATCGCTGAACTCGACACGCTCTCTCTGCAGGGGAAGACGATTCGTCTAATCGCCCAGGATGGCAGTTACGTGACCATCGGAGACGGAGGGGTTGAGATCGGATCCGAGGGTCATCTCGTTATCAAAACGTCCAAAATTCACCACCGGGGCCCGTCGAAGTTGTCCCCCGAAAAGCTTGGCGACCACGAAAGCGAGTCAACGCCTCTCTTGCAACGATACAACTGGCTTTCTCACGACGAGGGCGAACACCGATGACCGAAACGAACCTTGCATTCGCACACGTAGAGTCGTCGGCGGACGTGTCTATTAGGAAAGCACGCAGTGAAAGAATGCCTTCGAAGATGTGGACGTATCCGTTCCCGCTTCGCAATCTCGATCAACCTAACGACATGCGTAGTCACTTCGAGGCGATGTCGACAATGAAATTCGGATTCTTTCCGCTAAGCGCCACAGGTGCCGCACAGGGAAGCATTCATTTCGGACGAGATTCCAACGCAGCCCTCAACCAGGATGACGGCTTTCACTGCATCGCCGACGGCGAAGTTGTCGCGTACCGGCTGGACAGCACATTGTGCCGCCTCGACTACGATCCCGACCGGGTGATTTTCCACTCGCTTGGTTTTGTGCTTGTAAGACATCGGATCGCGCTCCCGCCGGAGCCCGTCGCGCCGGCTGATGATGGGGGCGTGACCGCTGGTGAGGCAGCGATTGCCCCGCCCGCTGGGGACGGAATCGACGTCTATAGCCTATACACCTATACGCGCCCACTCGATGCGTACCCTTACAGCCCGCCCGGGTTCACCGAAGGAACACTGCCGTACTGGAAGGGTACGCGCACGTTCCGTGCGGGTGAGCGCAGCTCTGATCGGCAAAAGCCCCCCCACACACCTGACAGTCCCGAAGACCGCGCGGCACGTCGCGCGGCGCAACTTGATCCAGCAGCTCAGGCTCCCGCACCCGTGGTGGGATTGAACATCCGGTCCGAAGGCCGAAGCGGTGCGCGCATCCTCGGCATCCTACCCCGCGGCAGCGTGATCACGGCCCGCGATGGCAAGGATCATGGATGGGCACAGCTGCAGGCCATTAGGACTGGAGCACCGGTTGGTGCCATCGTGGGGGACGCACCGGATCCGACGGTCCTGAACGGCTGGGTCTTCCTGGGCGAACTCGATGCCAACAACCAGCCCGACGCGGATACTCTTGATCGAGTTGTCGTGTTGGAAACGCCGCATCCCGTGAAGGCGGGCGATCTCCTGGGCTATCTCGGGGAAAACACCGGCCCCGGCGATGCACGACCGCCCACTGGCGCCGCACAGTCTCGCCCCGCTCTGGCCCTGGAGGTATTTGCCGGTGACGGTTTCACCGACTACCTCGCCGAAGCTCGGCGCCGCGCGGCAGCCATGCCCGATCGCGAGAAGTCGATTCTCGTCATTGAGGCCGGGGCCACCCTGTGCTCGGCCCTACGTCCGGCAGACGCCAACTACGCAGACGATCACCAAGTCGTCCCAGACGCAAACGCACCAAGCGGCGGCATCCTCGTTCACGGCCAGCTGCATCGCGTCGCCGGCCGTCAGCCTGGCAACATCGCCCGTGGTGAAAAGACGACCGGCTTCCATCGCTCCGCCGACGGCCTGCGCAGGATCGAGTCCGCTGAATATACCGCGCTGAGTTCGTCGGCGAAAACCGAGTACCCGATGATCGAAGTTCTCGCGCCCATCACTCCCACAGTAACGTGCTGGGCGGATCGCACCGATTCCCTATTGGACGGCGCGCCCATCGTCGCATGGACAACGGCGCCTCTGTCCCTGACCGACGCAAACGTAACCACTGGCTACGAAGCCATCTTTCACCGGGCCGAACTCAACGCCTTGGCGAAGGAGCGAAAGTTCGTCGAGCCAGACGGAACACTCTGGTGGCAAGTCGAACTAGGTAGCCCTGACAACGCCCCGATACTGGCGTGGGTCCGCGAAAAGGAGCACCCCGGAACGCGCTGGGAGATACCGCATGCGTGGCCCGGCTTCACCGTCATCGACGGCACGCTGGCAACGCCAGAGAATGCGTTCCGCCGGCACGTCTGCATCACCGGGCGCGTACGGCCCGAAGAAGAAGAGGAATTTCAGGCAAGCGCTTCGGAGCTCAGCCAAAGCGCATTTATCCGTGGGATAGAAACAGCCATCGATAAGGCCGGTACCCTAGATGGAAAGGTCACCGGCGCCGACATCGGCAAGGCACGTTCATCGTACTGGCTATCGCATGCTCTGAGCCGATTGATCGTCCGCTTCGAAAGCCAGTGGAGTGAAGATATGAGCCGCTGGCGGTGCCTCGACCAGGTCATGCACCCGGACTGGCTCGTGGAGATGCAGCGGCAAGAAAAGCGTGCCTGGTGGGGTGTTATGGCCGGCCAGCTGGAAGGATTTCCGAGTGATGCACATGTGCACCACATTCACCCTTTTGGCTGGGTGGATAATTTCAAACCGCGCTCCGTGATGATCGACGTAGAGGAGTTCATCCGACTTTATCTAGCAATCCATGCCGAGTTAGGCGCCTACCAGACAAAGGAACGCACCGTCGTGAGAGCGCCCCCTATGAAAGAGGCATCGACGAGAAATCTGCGTGAACTACTCACACGAATTATCGCACTCTACGGCGAATCAAACGAAGACCCGTCGATACCGCATATCGCCTACATGCTAGCGACCGCAAGGCACGAAGCTTACAACCCCTATCAAGCGTTGTTCTTCTCTCCAATCTCTGAACGAATAAGCGAAGTCAAAGCCGAGATTAGATATGGTCTGGCGGATGATCCGGATCTTGACATTACAAAGGAAACCGACAGAAAAAAACAAAGACTCAAGAACGAGAGGTCAAGAAAGAACGGAAACACCGAACCGGGTGACGGCTTCAGATATAGGGGTCGGGGTTTTGTTCAGATCACTTGGAAGAACAATTATAAGAGGCACGGCCGCAATCTGAATATCGACCTCGTTGCAAATCCTGACCTTGCATTGGATTGGACGACCGCGAGCAGAATTATGTTCTTCGGAATGAAGAACGGATTGTTCACTGGTCGATCGCTCGCAGACTATACTCACGAAGGAAAGACCGACTATGTCAAAGCTAGATCGATCATCAATGGTGACGAACGGGAGGCACAGGAGGCGATCGCATCGTTTGCCCTGGCCATTGAGGCTTGCTTGCGAGCTGCAAGTCGCTAGCGCATTGTTACTGCTCGGAACAGAAGAGGTAGCGGCAGCATCCTCTAACAACGAGTGTGTCGTTACGACAAATGAAGCTGGTGATCTCCTGTGCACGACTCAGAACGGCGACGTTGCACTCGGCAAGGGCTTCATCATCGACGTACCGTTAGAGCAGACTAGTATTGTGGATCGAGACGACGGCCAATTTTTGATTAGTCAAAGTTACGCAGCCGACCACAACATTATCGTGGTACCCGTACGCCAAGATCATGGAGCACCGTACTTTGATCGCATAATTGAATTTGCGAGAGACAGACTTAGTGTTTCCGAGCAACTTGACTACTCTATTTATGGGCACGAATACACCCTACCCACTAGGCACTCTCTAAAGGTATTCAGCTGGGATAACGTGCGATATCTCAGGGACACCCAGGCAACATTAGCGGACAAAAAAGCCGAACAAGCACGAGATGGCAGCAAGGGGAACATAGCCACACCCCAAGGCTTCACCCTTACAGAGACACGTGTCTATGGCGCCGACGGCGGACAGAGGGGCGTGCGGTACTACATCGATCCGATGCGGCGGGGCTTCTCTGTTGACTCAACTGGATGTTTCATCAATTGCCCAACGAGCGCCAAAAGCGAACTGTCTAGATATAGCGGAGGAGTCGGCAAGTCTTATATTACCGGGGATATGCAAATCAACGGCAGGCAGTTCAAGGGAAGCTACAAATACACCTCCGGAAGTCACTCTCTTGAAATCAGCGGCACTTCGAACGAGAAGAACGAGGTTGAACTCGTCGAGAGTGATCCCAAAGGCGCATCAAAAGTAACGGGCCGAATTCGAGGAAGGATACGCATTCGCGGGATTGAGGGGATATGGACGTCGCCGGATGGTAAACGGACGGCACCCTTCTTTTTCATGCCCCAAATCCTATAGAAACGATCCGATTTTGTGGACATCTTCGGTGAAAGCCGGGTGCCAGACGGGCGAGGTACTCGCGCCGATCATCTCGGTCGTCTTGTGCTTGATGGATCGCACCAATTTACGTCGATACGGTGCTCCCTTCGCGGCTTGAATAACGGTGCCTCTGTCGCTGGCCGGTGCGGAACCAAACACCGGCCACAAGGCCCTCGTCCACCACGTCAAGCTCAAAGCCTCCGCGAACGAGCTGGAGCTCGTCGAGCGAATGACTCGCTCTTCGGGCAGGTCGAGTCGTGCACCAAGGTGTCAGTACCAGAATGAGAGGCAAGCGCTTTAATCAAAAGGCAAGACCGTCGCAACGACCGCAGTGTCGTCCCTAACGTGAATGACCAGTGTGGCTCCTCCGGAAGACTTGGTCGCCTGGACCGCATATGCCAAGGTGGCTAACGACGCGCCGTTCCCAAGAGAGATCGCCTTCGACCGAACGTTAATGACAGCTCTTGACGCGCTAGGCGCCGCCGGGGCGACGGGATTCAGGATGTCGTAGACAAGTTGAAAGACGCTACGCGACTCCGGCATTTCATCGATCAACGCACGCTGCACATCGTTTGGATCGAGCAAATCACCGCTTGGGCCACACTTCGGCAACGCAGAGCCGCCAGGCAGCGCAGGACCGCGCCGCATGTCACTTACCGACGTAGAAACCGACCGGCGGAGCAATCCAAGGCACGTTGTATTATCCAAAGCATGAAGCTCACGCAACCGCCAGGGCACGGGTGCAAAGATGCTGCGACCAGGAAAATTCTGCTCAGGCGTTAAGGCAAACGTCGGCTCTATCTTCGACCGCCAGACGTCGGCATCCAGCCGTAGTCCTGTTGCCCTCCCAGGATCCAGTTCATTCGTTGCCTTCAAAAACAGAGAGAGCACTGGATCTGACTGACATGCTGCTTCGGCTGGGGTCTTCTCGACTGCAAATGGCCTGATGGCCGTCTCGATGTTATCTCTTTTGGTGATGAACATTGCGCTCACGCTGGACGTCACACTGCTTGACGTGCCAGGCCTGTATGTCGGACCGTCGGCGCTCACTACCAAGAGCATCGGTAACGTCGGATTCTGATCGAATACGGAGAATATTGCCTCGTTCACATCAGTCCCGTACTTAGTTTCGGGACGCATCGATATGAAACACAGGCTTGCATAGCGCGGCCCTAACTCAGCGATAGCGGCCACCGGGTTGAGCGGCTCGACGCCATCGTCCTCGGGAGGCCATACAAGGATTGGGACAAGTGAAGTGCACGGTATCGAGTCGCATATCCCTTGCATGGCGCGAGCCAATGGACTCAGCGGATGCGGCCCGCCTCGGAAACGCTGCACCGGGCCATCCTCAGCAGTTGGTGCGTGTTCAGAAGATCTGCCGTCACGCAGGGCATGCCAGGCGCCAATCCCAATCTCATTGCCCACCACGAGAGAGAGACCACGAATTTCGAGCATTCCCTCATCCGGACGGAGCAAGGCGTCCCTAGTCCCAGCCTCCACGCTGCGAGCATTGGAGGTCGAGGCGATTTCCATCCCGATGAGGCTGCCACAAACGACAAAGATGCTCGCCAGGCCTAACATAAGAAGATCGCTCCACCCCTGGTTCCCTGGCAGTTCGAGTATGTCTACGGAAAACGCTATGACGGCGACCGCTACGGCCCATGATGCGCTAGACACGACTGCGATGAGGCCATACTTTCGCGCAGCCAACGAAACGGTTCCTCTCGACGCACGAATTCGACCCAAAATACCCGAGAAGTATGCTTCAGACATGGGCATCTCCAGCTGCGGACGCTCGGGCATGCTTACACACCAATTTCTGATCCTTCGCGACAGACAGCTTGATCGGCTGCTTGTGCTTGCTTAAATGGTCATCCACCATGATCAAGGAAGCGATCGAACCAACAACCTCCCCGTCTATAATCCGAATAGCATCCCGCGCCCCCGCATCAGCCTCCTTGCATCGCGACAGCACCCAATCGACCACGGCCTTGCCGTAACTAAGGCCAGCTCCGTGCTTCGCAATCAGCCGCGCACCGACAGCGTCCAACCGACTCCGGATTACAACCTCCAGCACATCGTCACTCAGCGGGTAGAAAGGCACGACTGTCGTGCGCCCGAGGAACGCAGGTTTGAACGCCTTGTAAAGCGACGGCCGCAACACGTTGAGAAGCGCGTCGCGATCGGGGCGTTCGTCGCCGTCCAGGTTGAGGCATGCCTGCATGATCGCAGCGGATCCCACATTGCTCGTCAGGATGATCGTCGTCTGTCGGAAGTCGACCTCGCGGCCTTCAGCATCGGCCATATAGCCGCGGTCGAACACCTGGTAGAACAGCTCCAGGACATCGCCGTGCGCCTTTTCCACTTCGTCGAGCAGCAGGACGCTATACGGCTGCCTGCGAACAGCTTCCGTGAGAGTCCCGCCCTCTCCATACCCGACATAACCTGCAGGCGCTCCCTTGAGGCCAGAGACCGAATGGGCTTCCTGATACTCGCTCATATTGATGGTGATGAGCTTTCGCTCGCTACCGCTCAGGGCTTCGGCAAGGGCGAGTGCCGTCTCCGTCTTGCCGACACCGGATGGTCCGACGAACAGGAACACGCCCTGCGGCCGGCGGGGATCCGCCAGCCCGGCACGAGCTGACCTAACGCGATTCGCCACCTCCGCGAGGGCGTGGCCCTGCCCCGTCACGCGCTCGGCCAGGCGCGATTCGAGTTGGGACAACGCCAGGGCTTCGGTGCTGGCAATGCGACCCGCGGGAACGCCTGTCCACTCGGCCACGACAGCGGCGACCACGCTCGCATCGACGACCCACGGTACCAGGGGTATATCGGCTTGCATCTCTTCCAGATCGCGAATGGCGGACGCATGCCCAAGGTCCCCTGCGACTGGCTCAGTCCCCTCTCTACCGACCTCAATGCGTTCGACAAGCGCACGCTCCGCCGCCAGTGCCTCTTGCATTCCTTCGAGACGCCGGGCCGCCAGCTCGACTTCGAGGCGTGCGTCGCCGGCGCGTTCGTGAGATACATCCACCACTTTCATATCTCGCAGGAGCGCCTCTACCCGTGCCTTAGCCCGGAAAAGCCGCGCACCCTCGAGCGTCACACTCGGATGCGGCTCGCAGCGACTCAACATGACGCGGGCCACTGCCGTGTCGAGCAACGCGATGGCCTTGTCGGGAAGCTGGCGGTCCGCGATATATCGCGCCGACAGCGCGACCGCCGCCTGGACCGCCTCGTCCACGATGCGAACACCAGCATGCGCCTCAAGCGTCGGTACGATGGCGCGAAGCATGTCCTCCGCCGTGGCGTGGTCGGGCTCGGAGACCTTTACCGGCTGGAACCGACGTGTCAGCGCTGCATCCTTCTCCACGTAGCGCTTGTACTCCGCCCATGTCGTGGCGGCGATCGTACGCAGCTCGCCCCGTGCGAGGGCGGGCTTGAGCAGGTTGGCAGCATCGTTCTGACCTGCCGTTCCGCCGGCGCCTATAAGGGTGTGGGCCTCGTCGATGAACAGGATGATTGGATGGGGACTGGACTGAACCTCACTGAGCAAGTCGCGAAGGCGACTCTCGAACTCACCCTTCACGCTCGCTCCGGCCTGCAGCAGCCCCATGTCGAGTGACCTGATCTCCGTATTCTTGAGGAGTTCGGGCACCTGGCCTCGAGCGATCGACAGCGCAAGGCCTTCCACGACCGCCGTCTTTCCGACGCCGGCCTCACCCACCAGGATCGGGTTATTCTGCCGACGTCGACACAGTATGTTGATTAGCTGCAGCGTCTCGGCTTCGCGGCCGACAACAGGGTCCAGCTGGCCGTTGCGGGCGCGATCGGTGAGATCGAGAGAGAACCTGTCAAGGGCGATCCGCGTACCGCATGTCGCGTTCACAGGTATCGAAGGGGCGTCCGCCGGCGGCAGATTCGTGTCCTCTGGTGGGGACTCGGCAACGCCGGTGGCGAGCAGCATCAGTTGCGAACGCACCACGTGTACATCGATGGATGCCAGTCGCGGAGAAACGCGTGCAAGCATCGGTCGCCACTCATCTCGACCAAGCAGCGCGGCCAGTACGTGACCGCTTCGAATGGGCTGCCCGTTTCGTTCCTGGTTCGCGACGACATCCGCTTGCTCAAAAAGCGACGGGATGAAGCCGGCGAAGACCGGTGTATGCGCATTGCCGTCACGGAATCCCTTGAGTCGGCCCTCGAGGTCGGCGCGTACGCCCGCACCAAGATTGCCCAACCGATCCAGAAGGAGATTCAGGTCGCAGCCGGGCGTTTCGAGCATCGCGAGCAGCACGTGCTCGACGTCGACCTCATGGTGCCCACGTGTGACACACAGATTGGCGGCACGTGCCGTCGCTCCGCGGCATGTCGGGGTCATGCGACCGATGAGGGATGAAAGGTGGTCAGACATAAAGCGTCCTTGTCAAAGGGATAGCAGATACTTGGCGTCGCTGCGGTGGGCCGCACTCGGCGCGGAAATGAGGAAGGCATCACGCCCGAGCCCACCCTGACCCGCCCTGCCAAGGCAGACGGCATCGACATCGTCCTTGTGGAGCAGCGGCACGACTTCGTATTCGTAGTTATGGCCAAGCGTCGCGACGATCCAACGACGTAACGAGATGGCGGCTTCACCATCGGTGAGAAACGCGAGGTAGCGCTCACGTCGGAGTGGACCAACGTGGAGGCGCAGCCGCAGGTGCCGCTGCCAGCTGCGTTCGCCAAGCAGCGTATCGACCCCCAGCGCCACGTTGGCGGTTCCGAGGCGGGCATGCAGGCCTCCGGGGAGTTCGTACCAGGCGCCGACGAAATCTTCGACACGGATCGGCTCACCGAGGCATGCCGTCAGGAGCTTACTCAGGTAAGGTCCGGACATGGGCTTGTGCCTCAAGGCGGCGCACACACTCGCGATGTCTTCGTCCGAGATCCCGTCCTGCGAAGGCCTCACCCCGGATCCCTGACTCTCCAGGCCGTAGCCGGCGAGGGAGCGCATAACCTGGCCCAGTGCGCTTCCACCGGCTTCTTCATGTCCCAGAACCGGGTGCTGATATCGCCATGCGGCGTAGAAGCGCCGCATAGGCCGATCGCTCAGGATGTCGAGGAACGCGCGCGCGGCGCCGTGGCGCCGCCGCGGTTCCCGTGCGGTGACTTCCTCCGTAAAACTCAGGGGTAAGCCACCAAACGTTCCCGTGAGGCTCATGAATGCCACGGTGACCTCGACCTCGACGCATGGGTCGGCGAACGCTGCAAGCGCCTCATCCAGATCATGGATCGCGCTGCCATCTTTCAACACGCGAATCGACTCGATATCGCCGACCGCGTATCCCAGCGACACGCTATTGCGGAACCTGATTCGGCTCATCGCATCGATGTGGCCAGCCTGGCCCAGCGCATGCTGGAGAATGCGCACGGCTTGCTGGAACTCGAAGGGCTGTGGTCCGGCGAGGAGCCGCCGCCTCAGATCAACGGACCGCTTCCGGCACGCAACGCGCATCGGTGAACCTCCTTGCGGGTATGCGAGGACGTGATGACCAGCTGGACAAAGCTGTTCACCTGCGCGTAGAGCGAAAAGAAGGTGTCGAGAACGCGGACAAGCCCATGGAGCCCGATGCCCACGAGCTGCGTCTCATCGACCGACAGCTTGATCTCGGTTCCACGTGCGAGCGTGGGCGGAAAGGACCCGGGAAGCCAGCACGTAACGGGAGTTTGACGTACAGCGACGAGTGCTCGGGTGACCTGTCCGCACCAGGACGACTCCGGGGGCATATAGAGTCCAAGCAGTTCCTTGAGCACGTCACCGGATGGCTCGAGCAGTGATGTGTGCGTCATGGCGAGTTGGGACACCAGACGCCAGGTCTCATGCTTACCGACCGCAAACCTGGATACCGCCGATGGCCGTGTCACGAGGCGACCGGATACGGAGGATGCTTTGTCCGACGCGTAGATATCCGCGGGCGGGGTGCCGCACACGATATGGCACGGCCGGTCGCCATCGCTGCACAGAAGCGCGATGCTCATGCCAAGGCCCCCGTCGATGGACTTGAACGCACGGTCGACTATCATGATTTGTTCCGCTCCGGTCGCTTCGTTCTCACCGGCCGATATCCAGAACAAACCGTCGCTGTCGATCCCATCGCGCCGGATGGCGAAGAAATGCGGAATATCGAATGGCTCTGTAGCGTCCGGACGCGTGCCGGCGACGGACTCGACGGCCACAAAGCCGCCCGTCGGACCGAGCGCAAGGCGGGGATCGATATCGATCGTCGAACGGACGTGGGCTTCGATCGAGACGCCCATCGAACCGGAAAAAGCGTTCACCACCGGTGCGCATCGGGTAAGCAGGTTCCGTGCGCTCAATGACTGGAGCGTCCTGCCATCGCCGATTGCGGCCGAATCGAGCAGAACAATGGCACGCCCGTCGCCCGGAGCATCCCCTTGCCCTCCCGGGAGCTGGAGATCGAAAAAGCCGAACTTGTCGGGAAAGGCAAAGAACTCCCTGAGCAAGCGAAAGCCTGGGTGCGTCGAGGCGGGGTCGCTGAGCACGCAGCTGTCGTCATCGAGGCCGACAGCCTGGATCGAGCCACCGGCCACGACGAACCGCGGATCCGACGGATCCGGAACCATGACATGCCGCACGGCCAGCCCGAGTGCGTCACGTACGCATGCCGCCACAGAGGCATCGCCTTCAACAAAGAGGCGGAAACCATCCCGTGATGACCCACGCCAGGTGAGCGAGATGTGGGGTCCCACATATGTCTCATCCGATCGGGTTCGAAACACACCAGCGGGATGGAACGTCGCCGAGAGTATGTCCGGCGCGCTCGTGTCCACGCCATATACGGAGGTAAACCGGTGCCGCGTCGTTCCACCCGGAGGTCCTGCGTAGACGAGAGACCTTTCACGCGCGTACCCACCCAAGGCGCCTTGCGCAAATTGGGCGATCGCACACGCTGGGAAGGGCCGTCTGTAATGAGGGTAGATGGCGTCCAGAAGCTTGGCGGCGAAGCCCGCATAATCATCATCGAGCCGGCTGGCGACGCGCCCGGTAAGCAGGGCAACCGACTGGATCAGGCGTTCGATATGGGGATCGTCGCTACCCTCGTCAGACAGACGAAGCCCGGCTGCGACGCGCGGGTAGCGATCGGAGAATTCGCGGCCACGAACTTTCAACGCGGCCAGTTCGCCCTCGTAGTAAGGAAGCAGACTATCCATAGGGGTCACAGCGAAGGGGTGGCGGAAGGATTGACGGCAAATTGCAGGGTCGTCGACTGAAACCACGCCTCGAACCCGACGTCCTTCGCCAGGCCGACAAGCTCCAGACGCGCACGAATGGAAAATTGCAGAAGGGCGCTGGCTCTCGCGTCTTCGGGAAGCACTACCTGAACGTCCTTCAAGCGTCTATCGAAGGTCTCGATCGTCGTCTTGACCGAGTCGACGAGAGCCTGACGGTGCTTGCCGTTTGAAAGGCTCAACGCGGAGAAGTCCGGCAGTCCCAGCATCGCAACGGACGAGTCGACGAGGCTCACTGGCGCAACCAACTTCGGCTCGCCGTCCGAAATGATTTTCCTACGTACATTGCGGGTGTTCAGCAGCTGCTCGATGTCACGAGCGACAGACGCGATGTATTTCGCCTCGCTCGTCTGGCCCGGGGGAATCGATGGATCGAAGTCTTCATCGTCGAGCAGCCGGTCGAGCAGGCTCGCGGTAACGGTTCTTACGTGCATGGTGCTCCCGATGAGGCGAACGGAAGCCCGTTCGCCTCGTGTACCGTCAGACCGCGAAGGTCTTGTCGTTCTTCGTCAGGCTCCAGGCGCCCTGTGTCACACCGCCCTGGCCACCGTCGATGTTCTGCTTCTGGTACTTCCACTGGACGGCGGCGTACTTCAGCGACAGCGTCTCGGTCGGGAGTGCCGTGCCATCGATCTTCGGAACGACGCGCGCGATCAGGACGTTCTTCAGCTGGATTTCGAGGTACTTCACGCGCTTGCCGTCACCGGCATCGCGGAAGAACTCGATCTGCGCCGTCTGGAACGTCGTGCCGCCGGACACCGCTTGGTAGAGCAGCGGGCTGGACGAGTCCAGGTCTTTCACCAGCACCATGTCACCATGCTCGGTCCGCTCTGCGGTGTGGCCGCCAGAGGTCGAAGCCGATCCTGACTTCGGCTGGGAAATGGAGTGATTCCACGATGTAATCTCGATCCACTGGTCGTGATCCTTGTCGGCCGACTCGCCTTTAAGATCCGGGCTGGTGAGCTTGAGGTAGATGCTCTTCATGGGTGTTTACCTTTGGTTGGGGGAGGAAAGGCGCTGTCAACCGCCGGTGCCCGCAGGCAACTCGGTGACGAGACGCAGGGAAACGGAGAGTTCGTCCAGCTGGAAGTGCGGACGAAGGAAGGCGACGGCTCGATATACACCCGGCTTGCCTGCGACTTCGGACACTTGGACGGAAGCCTCGCGCAGGGGAAACTGGGCTTTCGCTTCGTGGGTTGCGTTGTCATCGAGGAGGACGTACTGCGTGATCCACTCGTTGAGAAACGTCTCGACACTCGAGGCGGACGCGAAGCTTCCCACCTTGTCCCGCATCATCGCCTTGAGGTAGTGGGCGATACGCGACACGGCGAGGATGTACTGAAGCTGCGTCGACAGAATCGCGTTGGCGTTCGCCGCGTCGGTGTTGTATCTGGCGGCCCTCTGGATCGACTGGGCCCCGAAGAACGCTGCGTAGTCTGTGTTCTTGCAGTGGACAAGCGAGATAAACCCCAGGTCACTAAGCTCTTTCTCACGACGATCCGTAATGGCGATCTCTGCCGGACACTTCAAGGCGAGCTCACCATCGCCCGTCTTGAATGTGTGCGTCGGCAGGTCTTCGACCAGGCCACCACCTTCGACACCACGGATAGCTGCGCACCAGCCATGCTCGGAGAACGCACTCACCAGGCGGGATGCGAATGCATAGGCTGCGTTGCACCAGAGGTATTTCTCATGGTCCGTCCCGTCCACTTCCTCGTGAAACGAAAAACCCTCGGTCGGGAGGCCGTCGATGGGGTCATACGGAAGACGACCGAGGTAGCGAGGCAGCGTTAACCCAACATATCTGGCGTCTTCCGAAGCACGCAGCGCGCGCCATTTCACATACTCGACGGTATCGAAGAGCTTCGCCAGGTCGCGAGGCTTGCTCAGATCAGCGTAGGACGACAGGCCGAACAGAGCGGGCGCCGCAGCCGACAGGAACGGGGCATGTGCTGCTGCCGCAACGTGCGACATCTGGTCGAGGAGATACATGTCCTCAGGCTGCCTTCCAAACTCGAAATCACCCACCAACGCCCCGAAAGGTGCGCCACCGAATGACCCAAACTCTTCTTCGTACACCTTCTTAAACAGCGTGCTCTGATCGAACTCGACCGCCGAGCGGAAATCCTTTGAAAGCTCCTGCGTCGTCGCATTGAGTAGTTTTACCTTCACCGCCGAGCTGGCCGAGGCATTCGAGCAGAGGTAGTGGAGTCCGCGCCAGCTGGACTCGAGTTTTTTGAAAGCCGGTGCGTGCATGACCGCGCTCAACTGCGTCGAGATCAGGCTATCGATCTCGGCAATACGCACGTCGATCGACCTGCCAAGGCTCTCCGAGACCACGATGGTCCCGTCCATGACCTCCCGCACCAACTCGCTGATGACGTCGGCGGCCCGGTCACGCTCCGCCGGCGTTTGCGCGATATGCGTACGGGCGATGATCTCCGCCAGCGCTTGCTCGTTCACCACCCCGGCGGCGGCTGCCTGCGACGCGTGGAAGGCCGGTGCGTTCATGCGTCATCCTCGCGGACCGGGTTGCCAGCGCCGCGCTCCCGGGTGGTGGCGAGAACATCGATCAGCATGTCTTCGAGGAGGTCGCTTCCGTTCATCTTGTTGCGCAGGTCCGCAAGGCGCTCTCGTGCTTCGATGAGGCGACGTAATGGCTCGACCTGACGCGCAACGGACTCCGGGCGGAAATCGTCGATACCATGGAACGCCAGACTCACCGGGAACGTGCCCCGGCCTTCCAATTCATTCGGGACAGTGAATGCGGCGGACGGTGCGAGACCCTCCATGACGTCATCGAAGTTGTCCACGTCGACATTCACGAATTGCCGATCGCGCAGCTTCGCCTTCGACGCGCTCTGCCCCGCGAAATCTCCGAGAACACCGACGACGAAGGGCAGTTCCTTCGCTTCGATTGCCTCGCCTCGCTCCACCTCGTAGGTAAGCTGGACACGAGGCGCCCTGACTTTTTCCAGCTTTTTCTGCGTACTGCGTTGCTTGGACATGACGTTACCGTTGAAGTGGTGGGCTCAGTTATCCGCGCGTAAAGCGGAGAACGGATCGCTCGAATCGGACAGGCCGCGGATCACCGCCGCGCCTCGTCTGGTATCCGCCGCCGCCGCACCCGGCGACTTGACCCCCTTGCGCTTTTTCTTAGGCGGCGTCAGCAAGTCCTGCCCCAATGTCTCCCGCAATTTCTGCGCGACCTTCGCTGCTTCGAGGTGCGCGGGACCTTTCGGGTCGGACTCGCGGTGGATCATGCCGAGAGCGTCGATGGCAACACGAAGACCGGACACGGTAAGAACGCTCTGCGCCGTCGAGTCCATGGGGTCGCGCTTGAGAACTTCCTGAGCTTCGGTGATCGCTGGGCCGTAGTCCTGCGCGTTGAAGTCCAGCTCGGCGAGGCGGCGCCATGGCTCTTTAGCCTGCGGATCCGCCTCGGCCGCCTTGCGAAAATTCGCCTTTGCCGACACCACGTTCTGTGCGCGAATACTGGCTTCAGCACTGGCCATCCACATGTCGTAAGGCGCGAGAGTGGACTTAGTGGGAGCCTGCTGACATGCGGACAAAGCGAGGATCACAGCCGGCATCGCAGCCAGCTTGGGAAAACGTTTCAAATGGAACTTCCTTTTACTCAGGGATAGGGAGCACTTCGCGGCGTGGCCAGCGATGGCGGACGCTTTATATAGATGTCCGCCTACATATGTTTGAGAATCCTCCTGACATGCCTCTTTTCGTATTGCGTTCGTTCATGAGACATCGTCACTCGATGTGTCATTGACAACCATTCGTCGTTGCCCGCGCGTGCGTGTGCGTCGCCGCCCGCGGCATCACGTCGCGTTTGACCGATACAAAGTTTCTCGTTGCTGCGCTACGATGCGCGCCCCACTGAATGGACGTCCGTTGTCTCACCAACATCGACGTACCACGAGAGAGTCACGTGACATCCCTATCGAAAGTTCTCTGGTCCGAGGGACTCTTCCTTCGACCGCAGCACCTGCAATGCCAGGATCGCCACCACGAGGAACGACTGCACGCGGTAGCGCGCTCCGTTCACCCGTTTCCGTGGGGTGTCCGGCGTGTCATGGCTGCCATCCTGGGCGCGGAGGCGGACGCTGTGTCGCTAACCAGCCTGGATGCGGTACTCCCCACCGGCGAGCACCTGCAATCACCGAGCCCCGATGACCTGCCCGCTCCGCTTTCCATGGACGAGCTGACGACAAAGGCCGACACCGTCATCGTGAGCGTCACCCTACCCCCTGTTCGCGCGGATGGCGGGAACTGTGCAATGGAAGGTGAAGCGCATCGCCGTTACGCCGCCCGAAACGTTCCGGTGCCGGATTTGTTCGGCTCGGCGGCCAGCGCAACCATTCACTTCGCCACGTACGCACCGAGGCTCGTTTTCGACGACGACCCGAGCGACAACTCGAGTAAGCTGGCGTTGCTCAGGCTTCGACGCGGCGCCACCGGCAAGTTCGAGATCGACGACGCGTTTATCGCGCCGTCGATCGCGGTGGGGTCGTCGGCGCCGCTCGTCGGCCGGCTTTCGCGGTTGCTAGGGATGCTTCAGGCGAAAGCTTCGGCGCTTATGGACGAGCACGCCGAGCCTCTTCGCGATACCGTCGCGTTCAGGGCCGGCGACCATGCATCGTTCTGGCTACTCCATACGGTGAGTAGTGCGGCCGCAGCGCTCGGTCACATCAAGTCGGTTCCGGGTGTTTCGCCCGAAGCGCTCCATTGTGAACTTCTGCGACTCGCTGGCGGCCTCATGGCCTTCTCGCGTAGCAAGACGCTCGCCGATCTGCCGGACTACGTCCATGCATCACCTCACGAAGGATTTCGAACGTTGTTCGACCTGGTTACCGACCTCATCGACACGGTGATTCCGACACGCTTTATCCCCATCACGCTCGAGAAGCTCGGAAACGCCTACCTCGGCGGACGCATCGACGCGGAAAAGATCGACGCGTCGGCTACGCTATACCTTGGCGTATCCACGGGGGCCGCCGGGCAGGATATCGCGACGACGGTGCCGGCCCGCTTCAAGATCGGCGCACCTGATGACGTCGAGAAGGCGGTCACCTCGGCGATACCCTGCGTCCGTGCAAAGCACGTTACAGCGCCACCGTCCGCCATTCCGGTCAAGCCCGGCTACACCTATTTCGTGCTCGACGCCCGTGGCGCGCCCTACGAGCGGATGTTAAAGGGCGGCTCGATCCGGATATTCACGCCTTCCGGCACGGATGACCTCAAGCTCGAAATGTTCGCGGTGACGTCATGAGTCGCCATTCGCAATCCATTCCCCACTCGACTCCCGTGCTGGTCAGTCCTCCCGAGATCGCTGGGTTTTCGCTGATCGACGAATATTCGGGAGGGTTCCAGCTGTTGCATATGCTCCACAACGGTTACACCCCGACCAACCGCAAAAGACTCGTTACCGAAGTCGGCACGCTGGTCGCTACTACCAGGAAGCGCGGCCTGGCGGCGGGGCTCGACCCGCAGTCGGTCGAAGATGCCGGGTATGCGTTCGTCGCAGCGATCGACGAGGCCGTGCTTGCCTCGGCCTGCACGTTCCGCGCGGAGTGGGAGTCCGAGCCGCTGCAGTTGACACTCTTCGGCGACCATCTCGCCGGCGAGCACTTCTTCGAGCGACTGGAGCACCTTCGTGAACGTGGCAACGGCCAGTTGCCCGTGATTGAGGTCTTCCACCGATGCCTGACGCTTGGATTTCGCGGTCGATACCATCTTGAAGGCGACGACAAGCTGCGCTATCTGATGGCCCGCCTCGCGGAAGAAATCACTCGGGGGCGCCAGGACGCGGGCCCCCTCGCCCCTCATTGGGCGAGGCCGGACAGTGCTCAGTTCGAACTGCGCCGAATCGTCTCGCCTCTCCTCGTGGCCGCTCTGTTGGTGTTCGTCGGCGGCGCAGCCTGGGGAATGCTTCGCTTAACGCTCAATCGACAGGCACCAGCAGCGCTTGCCGGTCAGGAGGATCTCGTTCAGTTGCCGGCCCGTGTAGCCCACCTCTCGATCACGCTGCCATAGGCGGGACGAGCTTCCGCAGCTTGACCGCAATGACCAGGCCACCCACCACAAGCGAAGACACATACAACACCACGCCGTTCCAGCCACCGTACATCCAGGCCAGGCCGCCGATCGAGCCGGCGATGCTCGAACCCATGTAGTACGAAAACAGATAGAACGACGAGGCATGCGCGCGTGCGAACGTCGCGCGCTTGCCAACCCAGCCGCTTGCGATGGAGTGACCGCCGAAGAAACCAAAGGTCATCATCGCGATGCCCGCCACGATCGCCCACAGTGACGAGCTCGCGGTCAACGCCACACCGGCCAGCATGATCACGAAGGTCGTCCAGAGCACGCGCGGACGTCCGAGTCTGTCAGCGACCTTGCCCATCCACGCTGAACTCGCCACACCGACGACGTAAACCATGAACACGGCGCCGACATGCGATTGCGATAGCGAGAACGGCGCCGCCAGCAGGCGATACGCGACGTAGTTGTAGATGGTGACGAAAGCACCCATCAGCAGGAAACCTTCGGCGAACAGCCAGGGCAGTCCCTTGTCGCGCCATAGCGAACCGAATGAGGCAAGCAGCGCGCGTGGATGCGAGCGACGCTTTTCGAAATGCGCCGACGCAGGAAGACCGCGGGCAACGAGCACCGCGGCGATCAACCCCACGGCGCCGATGATCGCCACGGCGACACGCCATGAGGCGTGATCTGCCGCGAAGCCGGAGATCAACCGACCGCCCATGCCGCCGATGGCGTTACCGCCGATGTACAGGCCCATGGCGAAGCCCAGCGAATCGCCGTGGATCTCTTCGCTCACGTAGGTCATCGCCACGGCGGGCAAGCCCGCCAGCGTGATGCCCAGCAACGCCCTCAGCACGAGGAAGGTGCCCCAGGTCGGCGCCATCGCACTGAGCAACACGAGCAACGAGGAGCCGAGCAGCGAAGCCAGCATGATCGGCTTGCGACCGAAGACGTCCGAGATCGCGCCGGCAAACAGCATCGAAACGGCGAGCACGCCGGTGGTCAGCGAGAGCGAAAGACTGCTCGATGCCGCATCGAGCGAGAACGCGCGCGAAAACGCCGGCAGCAAGGGCTGCACGCAATACAGCAGGCCGAACGTCGCGAAGCCGGACGAAAACAGCGCCAGGTTGGTACGCCGGAATGCCGGCGTGCCATGACGAATGCGCCGATCCACGACAACCGCCGGCGCGGCGGACGATGTGCCGTCCAAGGGAACCTCCAGGGAATGAGCCATGCGACAAGGCTAAACCCTGAATTGAGTCGGATCGAGATACCTACGCCACCGGTTCGATAGCTTCAACGTATCAATTGAGCGCCGCTCTCACGCCCCGCCGATATTGATATGCAGCGTAAAAAGGATACACAGGAGGGTCAGGCAGCAGACCGAAATCGCCAGCCATAGTTGGCCGAACCGGGGCCGACGCTCAGTCCAGACAGCGAGGGCCAGGAAGACTCCTGGGGCCGCGCCGACGTATCGCGTCATCGAGATGAGGGTTCCCGTCGACAACGGCGCCAGCAGGGTGAGCGACGTAAACACGGCCAGCTCGCGCCAGCCTTTCCGCCAGCAGGTCACGACACTGCACAAGGCCAGCACGGTCGTGCCGAAATGAATCAGCACGGGATTCCACGGATAAGCGATCTTGAGCGGGCGGTTGATGACGTTCATCAGCGCCTGCCACGGAAGGTGGAACGAGCGGCCCCATGCCACCTGGATGTCCTTGAAGGCGAGAGGATTGCCGGTAATGGCCCATAGGTAGGCCATGAAGATCGCCAGGCCCACGCCTATCGGAAGGAGACTGGCTAGTTCCGCGGCCCGACGCTCCCCGCGCAGCCATCGACCGACGAGCATCGCAGGTGCGAGGAAGATGCCGTTTGCGCGCGCGGCGCCGGCAAACCCACCAATGATCGAGGCCAGCCAGGGACGTCGGGACAACGCTGCCAGGAACGAGGCCGTGACCAGCATCAGGAACAGCGCCTCGGTGTGCGGCAGCATCATGAAATACGCTGACGGCCAGAACGATGCGAAAAGGACGGTGTTGTCGGCGACCTGCTCGGAATCGGTCAGGCGCCTGGCCAGCTCCCATAGAAGGCAAAACGCGACCATGGCCATCACGTTGGCCATGATGACGCCCGACCAGAGCCACTCGCCCGTGAGGGCTGCCGCAGCTCGCCACAGAAGTGGGTGAAGGGGGAAGAACGCCCAGTTCGCTGCCTTCGAGGTGTCAAACGAGCGATGCTCGTAGCCTTTCGAAGCTATCTCGTAATAAAACGACGAGTCGTTGCCAATAGCCACCCCGGCGAAGCCGTCCGCCAGGGCGCCGGGGGATAGCCTCAAAGACATCGTGTCGCTGGCGCCCCAGTGCGCAGCCAGCCCGGATTGGAGCAGCGGAATGCCCGCGAACAGCAGAACAATCAGCATGCGCGAGACGAGGAACGGAGCAAGGGTGCGCCGGAAACCGAGCGGAAGCGACCGTATCAGGGCGCCCAACACCTCGCGCGTCGACGACACGAACGGCGCGCGAACGATGGCGTTCATAGCTTCCCTGCTTTCTACCGGCAATCCCGGAAGGGCAGAATGTTACGACATTCCCATGGCATCTTGCTGCCGCTTCAGCGCGAGGCAGTCCCCACGGCGCCGCCGTCCCACTGGATCGCCGACGCCAGTTCATCGTCGGTCAGGGCCAGTGCCCCCGAATCTGCCTCCGTCTTCAGCGACACCACATGCCCGTCGTGCCGCGACAGCTCGCGCGCTCCCGAACTTGCCATGGCATGGGCTCGCTCATCGTCCGAGGACAGCAACACCAGCAAGGTCTTCGACCCGGCAACGAAGCGTACCCCGCTGGTCGCACCCGACGTAGCCAACGCCTTCGAATCCAGCGGCACGGCCTTCACCTTGCCCGACCAGCGAGGTGGCGCAACGAATGTATAACCCGCCGCTTCGTCCCGCCACGCAAAGCGCTTCATCGGTTCCTGTGTCGGGGCAGCCTGGCCGTGCGTGCCCGGCCGCATCTGTGCCGAGGCCATCAGCGGGATGCCGAGCAGCAAGGCAAGCGTGATCGATTTCATGGTGACATCTCCTGGCGTTCTTGCAGCCTACGCTTCGCGCGTAGCGATGGCGTCAAGCGCCACGATCGCCTGCAGCTTCCCCAGCGTCGGCGGCGCTATCCCTGCCGCTGACCCAGGCGAACAGGGCGATGCCGACCATGATGGCCACGGCACCCAAGACGGCAACCGGTCCGGGTAAAGCCTCGCGCAGGAAGATCACTCCAATAACGGTGGCGAACAGCAGTTCGGCAGCCTGCATCGCCTCCACGCCAGCAAGGGCGGTCGCCTGCCGCCCCACCATCTCGGTCGCATGGAAAAACAGCACCGTGGCGATCACACCTGAAGACAACGCCACACCACCGGCGAGCAAAGCTTCACGGAGCGACGGCGGCCCGATGGTGAGCCACGTGACGACGGCAAGCAGCAACCACAAAGGCCAACTCGCCAACGTCATCCCGAACACACGCTGCACCGCGCCAAGCTTCGTTCCCGTGCGTTCCAGATGCAGCAGGATCATCCGGTTGCCAAGCGGGTAAGCGAAAGCGGCGAAAACCACGGCACCCACCGCAAGCCAAGCCGATGCGTCGAGTGCCCCGTGCGAGTGCCCGAACTGCAGCAACATCACGCCGCCGACGATCAGCACGCCGATCGACAGCGCAGCAACGTGCCAGCGCGCCCGTGCATCGCGATAAATGAAGGGCGCCAGCAAGGGCCCCGCCAATACCGTGGTCTGAAAACTCCCGGCGACGAGCCAGGACGGCCCACTACTCGCCGCCCAGGTCAGCGGCACGCCGAACAACACGAAGCCCACACTGCTCCATGTCAGCCACTGGCGAGCATGGGTGCGCAACTCGTACGGCAACGCGCCCAACCCGCCCTGAAACGGCAGCACCACCGCCAACAACGGCAACGTGATCAGGTAACGAAGTATCACCGCCCACTGCCAATGGCCGCCGCCACTGACGACGGCACGATTCAGGACATAAGTGAGCGTGAAGAACAGCGCCGAGAGTAGCGCGATCGCCACCGCCTTGAGGGCATGGGAACGCATGGAAAGCCTTGCATGAAGCGAAGGCCGAGTGTGCCAGTCTCGCGCGGGTGCGTCAGCCGGTTTCGTTCAATTCCAGGAAGAGTTCCTGCAGCTCGCCGCCGATGACCTGGCCGCCCACGGACAGCGTCACGTCGCCGTCGACACCGGATACCGGACAACAGCCATCGACGATGCCAAGGATATTGGCCGTCGTATCGATCATGACGTTGGCGATCACTTCGATGAGGGTGTCCTTGCCCTCGTCGTCGAGCGTGTTGAACATGGTCAGCGCGCGGATCCACAGGGGATCCACTGCCCGATCCACGGGCGTGGTCCGGAACATCTCGTTGTAGACAGCGAGGTTGTCGCGGACCACGGCGCGCTGGATGGCCTGGACAAAACCATCGGGAGACATAGGGTGCCACCTCGTAAGGAGACAGGTTGAGGACTGCACCCTATGTGTGGGAGGAAGGCCCGGAGGTCAATGGGGCTGTCGGCCTCAATAGTTCTCCCGGCCTGCACGCCGCGGACAGCGCGAGGCGGGCACGTAGCCCGGCCATATCGCGTCATAGAAGTAGCGCTCCAGCGCCGAAGGCGGCTCGCACGGCCGGCCAGCGGCCGGAATCAGCTTCCGCAGCCGGGCCTCGTTGTGTTCCGCCCAGCGCATGACCATGCGCTGCATCAGCGAGACGCCACGCATGGTGGTGCCCTGCCCGCGCCTCGGCCCGTAACGCCAGCGCACGACCCAGTCGCCGTCCTGTGGGCTGACGCGGGCAAACGCCCGCGACGTCCCTTCCAGGATCGCGTACTGCCGTTCCCCCATCTGGACCCAGTGAACCGTTGCCATGGGGCGAGGTTAGGCGGGGGGCGTCTCAGATATGTGGACGGGGCGGCAGGTTTACCTGAACTTTCTCGGGCAAGTGACTGAGCCAGCCGGATTCGGCCGTTCACGGATCAGCGTTGTCGATGTCGTGATCGGACTGGCCATGCCGTGTGAAGCACTGTGGGCCTGCTGCGTGCGCCCAGCCGCCAACGCCATATGGCGCGCGGCCTTCGTCCTCGGAAGCGGCGTCGAAGGTAGCGTATAGCCTGAAGCTGTCTTTGCCGGTCACCTCGTAGTGGTAAGGTGTTCCGGTAACAGGATCGGTCGACACATTGCCACCGACACCCACCGCCGCAAGCGACGAAGGGAGGGCCTTCTTGCGGTCGAGTTCACTACCGATAAGCGTCGAAAGCGTGCGCAGGTTTTGCACACGCTGGTAGTCCAGGCGGAGCGCCCGCTGGTGCGCGGGCGAGCCAAGCAAAGAAAGTCCTGCCACCACGGCCGCCACCATGGCAACGCCACCCGCGATCGCCAGCCACTTCCCCGGGGTCGGCCTGCTCATGCTTCACGCTCGTCGCGGCGAAGATCCCACAGGTAGTAGCCGAATACGGCCACCGAAATGACCGCGGCCACGAGCGCCTTGAGCAGGAAACGGACACTCAACTCGCCGCCGAGCCCGTGATCGACCAGCGTGATCAGGTCACACAGGAGAACGACTGCGGCAAGGAACAGCGTGAGGTAGGTAAGCCAACGCCGCACGCCAGAGAGACGTTTCTCCGGATGCCGGGTGAGCTCGGCGCCGATCTTCAGCGACATACCGATGAAGACCGGAAAGGCGACGATGATCGACGCAATCGACCAACGGATGCCATCCGGAGTGCTTGTCGCGAAACGTGCCGGGTCCGGAAACGCTCGGTTGATCAGGTCGAAAAGCAGACTACCCAGGTGATAGGTGCTCAGGTAAAGCGTGGTGAATAGCGCGAGGTAAAGAAACGCCTCGCGTGCCGACAGGTAAGGCCGCGGCCGCGGCACCGGCAACACGAACGGCACATCCGCAAAACCGGATAGCGCGCTGCGCACCTGCTCGGTAGTCCACCCTGCGGAGCTAAGCGCCGCCCGCACATCCTCCTTGCTGCTTCCCTTCTCCAGCGCCCTGCGAACGAATCGTTCCAGATCCTGCGTGCTGCTTGCTGCTTGCCATGCTGTCCTTCCCCTGGCGTTGACCGGTCGTGGGGTCATCATACGGGGCGCTGGGGCCTTGGTGTAGCGCACTGATGGCTTTTCCGCGGCGCAGAACGCGTCGACAAGCTGGTTGATTTCCGCTTTCGTTGAACACCGTTTCGACGAACCGGTTCTCCCGCGCGGCAAACCGTTCCGATCAGCCCAGCGCTTCCATATGCGTCAGCAACAGCCGCAAACTCTCCCTGCCCTGCCAGTCGTTCACGGACAACTCGTACGCCACCCGCATGCGGCCAGGCGGCGGCGTGCCGTCATAGCAGTTGAACATCACCGCATCCAGCGGCGCCCCGCCCTGCGCGTGACGCAGCTGCAACCGGAGGTGCCGGCTGCCCATCGGCTTCCACGAAGCACATTCGAAGCGTGCCTCGAAGATCGGCGGTGGGAAGCCCTGGCCCCAGGGACCGGCGTAACGCAGCTGCTTCGCCAGGTCGAGCGTGTGGTCGCGGTAGTCGAGTTCGCCATCGGTGTGGACGAGGGACTGGAGGCGCTCGTCGTCGAGATGCGAGCGTGCGGTCGCGTCGAATGCGACAGCGAAACGATCGAAGTCACTGGCGTGCAGGCTGAGACCAGCCGCCATGGCGTGGCCGCCGAATCGCAGGATCAGGCCAGGATGCTTCGCATCGATTTCCGCCAGCGCATCACGAATATGAAACCCAGGAATCGAGCGCGCCGACCCACGCAATTCGTCGCTGTCATCGCCAGCCGGCGCGAAAGCCATCACGGGTCGGTGCAGCTTTTCCTTCAGCTTCGAAGCGATCAGTCCGACGATCCCCGGATGCCAGCCTTCGTCGAATAGCGCGACGCCGACCGAGTCCACGTGGGCGGCACGGGCGACCATCGCTTCGGCTTCTTCGACCATCCCGGCCTGCATCTCGCGACGCTCCTGGTTGATGGCGGAGAGCTGTTCGGCGTAACGACGCGCTATCGCCGCATCGTCGGTGAGCAGGCAGGCGACGCCGAGCGACATGTCTTCAAGACGACCGGCTGCGTTCAGCCGTGGGCCGATCGCGAAGGCGAGGTCGGTCGCACCAATCGTGGCCAGCGAGCGGCCACTCGCTTCGATCAGGGCCGTGATGCCTGCGCAGGCCTTGCCGGCGCGCATGCGTTTCAGGCCCGCTTCGACCAGCACGCGGTTGTTGAAATCCAGCGACACCAGGTCGGCGACGGTTCCCAGCGCGACGAGATCGAGCAGCGCACTGAGGTCCGGTTCGCCGCCAGCGAAGTGACCGGCGTCGCGCATGGCGGCGCGAAGTGCCAGCAACAGGTAGAACATCACGCCGACACCGGCGAGCGCCTTGCTCGGGAACCCGTCGCCTGCGAGATTCGGATTAACCATCGCATTGGCATCAGGCAGCGTGTCGCCCGGCAAATGATGATCGGTGATCAGTACGGCGATACCGCGTGCGCGTGCAGCGGCAACACCAGCCACGCTTGCCACGCCATTGTCGACGGTGACGATCAGGTCCGGCGACGGGTCCAGCGAAGCGACCAGTGCTTCGCTCAGGCCGTAACCATGGACAAAGCGATTGGGCACCACGTGACGAACGTGCCGTGCGCCCAGCAGCCGCAGGCCCCGCTCGGCCACGGCCGTACCGGTGGCGCCGTCGCAGTCGTAATCCCCCGCGATGACAATATGCTTGTCGCTGGCGATGGCTTCCATCAGCAAGGCGACGGCCGCGTCCATGCCGCCTAGCAACGTCGGTGAGAGCATCTTCGCCAGGCGATGTTCGACACCGTCGGGCGTGGGGACGCCACGCGCCGCGTAGATGCGTTGGATGACCGGGTGTACATGCGGAGGCCAGCCGCTGGGCGCGGTGGCGACCTGACGCTGGCGCCAGACGCGCCCGGTCATGCCTTGCGCCAGAAGCGCAGGCGGTGGCTCTTGCGTATCACCATGCGTACGCCATCGGCGAAGGCCAGGCGAAGTTCGGTGCCGGCTTCGAGCCGGGCCTCGATGGCGGGCCACCAGACCTGTTCGAATTCGGCCGGCTGGATGTCCTGAAGGTCGAGCAGGCTGTAGGGCATTTCATCACCTTTACTGCCCTTTGCGGGACTGCTGCCCTTTGTGGGACTGCTGCCCTTTGTGGGACTGCTGCCCTTTGTGGGACTGCTGCCCTTTGTGGGGCTGCTGCTCTTTGTGGGAGCCGCTTCAGCGGCGATAGCAGTCTTGCCACGAGCCCCCATCGCCGCTGAAGCGGCTCCCACAGAAGCAGCCGCTGAAGCGGCTCCCACAGGAGCGGCTCCCACAAACGCGGTGCGTGGCTGCACGTCGACGTTGGCTCGGTGGCCCAGGGCCCAGGCGAGCAGATCGTCGCTGTAGATACGACCCAGACCGCACTCGACCCAGTCCGGCAGCGCACCCGCGCCCCACAACCACACGCTGTTGACCGGCGGCAGGCCTCGCGCGACGCGTGCCGCATTCACTGGATGGTTGTGCAACACCACCTGCGCCTCGTTGATCAGCGCACGCCAGCGACGGCCTTCCTCGCCCTTGGGCAATTGCTCGAAGAGATCCGCACCCAGCGCCTCTTCGGGCTCGGGGAACGACGGCACGTCGACGTACCTGGGCAGGCTTAACTGCCAGTGCTGCGAATCGCCGACAAGCAGCTTCATGCCCTCGGCCTCGAAGGTCTCGGCGAGGGCATGGACCAGGGCCATGGACTCTTCCAGCCGCAGGCCGAGATTGCCGCAGGCGAGAAGGCGTGCGCCGTTGAGTTCCGGCTGCACCCAGGCGGGATCCGCCGAGAGCCATAGCGCGTCGCCGGCGTCGCCCGCCACGGATTGACGGATGAGCGCGGCGGCCGGCAGCGGCCCGCTCGGCCAGCGGAACTGTTCGGCCATCGCCACGAGGTATCCGGGCATGGCCGCCGGCAAGGTGGTGCCGCGCGCGAGCCACGCCGCGAAGGCGGGTACATGGCGAAGCTTGTCGCGGTTCGGCAGCAGGACGTTGACCGCAGCGCTCATGCTCAGACCTCGATCTGTTCCAGTATCCCGAGCCATTCCAGCTCGAGCGCTTCTTTTTCGCCGCGCAGTTCGGCCTGGCGCTGGCCGAGTTTCATCAGGTCCGACGTGCCGCCACCGTACACGGTCGGGTCGGCAAGCTTGCCTTCGATGCTGGTCAGTTCCTGGTCCATCGTTGCGATGAGCGTCTCGATTTTCTTCACGCGGGCACGCAGCGGCTTCTCTTTCTCGCGCTCGTCGGCGCTGAGCTTGCGCTTCTCTTTCGCAGCCTCTTGCACCGGTGCGTTCTGTGGCGCCGAGGCGACAGCCGCGGTCTTGCGCGTGGTGCCGCGCGTGCGCAACCACTTGGCGTAGTCGTCCAGGTCGCCGTCGAACGGTTCGGCCTTGCCGTCGGCCACACGCCAGAACTCGTCGCAGACCATGCCGAGCAGATGGCGATCATGCGAGACGAGCACGAGCGCGCCATCGAAGTCGGCCAGCGCATCGGCGAGTGCTTCGCGCATATCGAGGTCGAGATGGTTGGTCGGCTCGTCGAGCAGCAGCAGGTTCGGCTTGTCCCAGGCGATCAGCGCAAGGGCAAGGCGTGCACGTTCGCCACCGGAGAACTTGTCCACCGGTTCGAAGACGCGATCGGCCGGGAAGTTCCATGTGCCGAGATAGTCGCGCAGCACCTGCGCGCCGGCATTCGGTGCCTTCTCCTGAAGGTGGTCGAACGCGCTCCAGCCTTCGTGCAGGCTTTCGACCGTGTGCTGGGCGAAGTAGCCGATCTTCATGTCCTTGTGGAACGTGCGCTCGCCGACCATCGGCTCGAGTTCGCCGACCAGGGATTTGACCATGGTGGATTTACCGGCGCCGTTCGGGCCGAGCAGCCCGATGCGATCGCCGGCTTCCAGCCCGAAGGCGACATCGTGGAGCACGACGTGATCGCCATAGCCCGCATCGATGTGATCGAGCTGCAGCATCGAGGTCGGCAACCGGTCGGGCGTGGGGAACGAGAAGCTGAAGGAACGCTCCGCACGCACGGCTTCGGTGCCGGCCATCTTTTCCAGGCGCTTCATGCGCGACTGCGCCTGCTTGGCCTTCGATGCCTTGGCCTTGAAGCGGTCGATGAAGGACTGCAGGTGAGCGCGCTCGGCCTGTTCGCGTACGTGCGCGATCTGCTGCTGGCGCAGGTGTTCCGCGCGCTGGCGTTCGAAGGCGGTGTAGTCGCCGGTGTAGAGCTTGGCCTTGCCTTCGTGCAGGTGCAGCGTGTGCGAGATCACGCCGTCGAGGAATTCGCGATCGTGCGAGATGATCAGCAGCGTGCCGGGGTAGCGGCGCAACCATTCTTCCAGCCAGAGCACGGCGTCGAGATCGAGATGGTTGGTCGGTTCGTCGAGCAGGAGCAGGTCCGATGGCGCCATCAGCGCACGCGCCAGGTTCAAACGAACGCGCCAGCCACCCGAGAACGAGGCGACGGGCTGCTCGTGGGTCTCCGGACTGAAGCCCAGCCCATGCATGAGCCGTCCGGCACGCGCACGCGCGTCGTAGCCGTTGACCTCTTCGATGCGCATGTTCGCCCTGGCCACCGCTTCGTAGTCTTCCGCCTCGTAGGCGTCGGCTTCCATCTTCAGCGCAGCGGCCACTTCGACGTCACCGCCGAGCACGTATTCGATCGCGGGATCGGGCAAGGCCGGGGTTTCCTGGGCTACCGAGGCCAGGCGGACCTTGGTGGGCATGTCCAGGTCGCCGACTTCCGGCTCCAGCTCACCCTTGAGGGCAGCGAACAGGGTCGACTTGCCACAGCCGTTGCGGCCGATGACGCCCAGGGCCCAGCCGCTCTGGATAGTGAGGTCCATCTGCGAAAGCAGCGTACGGCTGCCCCGGCGCAGGGCGAGGTTGCGAAAAGAGATCATGGATAGGGTTACTGCGATGAGCGACTGCCCATGATAGCTGCCCCGCCCTCCGCTGGGGCCGAAACGCGACACAGCACACAGCCGTGAAGCCCGGCACACGCCGCCCATGGCGCGGGATGGGGCGGCATGTTAAAACGGCGTCTTGCGCCGCATGGGGAGCGCGACGGAGCCGACATGAATACCTTCAAGCCTGTTTTCACCGCGATCGCCCTGGCCATCGTGTCCGCGTCCGTGGCGCCTTCGGTACACGCCGACAGCCTGCTGATGCAGCGTGTCCAGCAGGAAAAGGGCATGAGCCTGCCCAAGAAGGGCATGAGCATGGCCCAGGTGGAACGCCAGTTCGGCGCGCCGACCTCCAAGCTCGACGCCCGCGGCGGCGGCAGCGCCAAGCAGCCGGTCATTAACCGCTGGATGTACCCGGGCTACATCGTCTATTTCGAGCGCAGCCATGTCGTCCACACGGTGCTGAACACACCGGCGGGGAACAATACGAATCCGCAGGCGCCAAAATAAGCCGCGAGCACCCATCGCCGCTGAAGCGGCTCCCACACAAAGCCGCCCGCGATGCTCTGGGCAGGTCTTGTGTGGGAGCCGCCCCCGATGCTCTGGGCAGGTTTTGTGTGGGAGCCGCCCCCGATGCTCTGGGCAGGTCTTGTGTGGGGGCCGCCCCCGATAATCTGGGCAGGTTTTGTGTGGGAGCCGCTTCAGCGGCGATTGCCCGTTAGGGCAACGGTAACCCGGAAGCCCTACAATAGCCGGCTTCCCCCGCTGCCTCCCCGCCTGCCATGACCGACCGCACTTCTTATCGACTTCCCGCCGAATGGGAGCCGCAGGCCGGCGTGCTGATCGCCTGGCCGCATGCCGACACCGACTGGGCCGACCGGCTGGCCGAGGTCGAGACGACCTACGTGGCGCTGGCCACCGCGGTGACCCGATTCGAACCGCTGCACATCATCGTGGCCGATGCCGCGCTGCGTGAGCGCGCCCGCCTGGCGATCACCGAAGCCGGCGCGGACCTCTCGCGCGTGCATTTCATCGAGCTGCCCTACGACGACACCTGGCTGCGCGATTCCGGTCCGATCACACTGACCGGCCCGAACGGCGTGCTGCTCAACGATTACCGGTTCACCGGCTGGGGCGGCAAGTTCGGCGCCGAGCAGGACGACGCCCTGATCTCCGGCCTGCTCGAGCGCGGCGTGCTTTCCGGCCTGCCGCACAAGCGCATCGACTGGGCTCTGGAAGGCGGCGGCATCGAGAGCGACGGCCGCGGCACCATCCTGACCACCTGGAAGTGCCTCAACCAGCGCCATCCGGAGCTCTCCCGGGAAACAATGACCGAGACGCTCGCCAGCACCCTGCACGCCGAGCGCGTGCTGTGGCTGGACCACGGCTACCTTGAAGGCGACGACACCGACGCCCATATCGACACGCTGGCGCGCTTCTCCGAGGACGGCGGCATCGTGTACCAGGCTTGCGACGACGAGAGCGACCCGCACTTCGCCGAACTGGGCCAGATGGGCTCGGAACTCGCCGCGCTGCGCTCGCCCGAAGGCAAGCCCTACCCGCTGCATCCGCTGCCCTGGGCCGAGCCGATCCTCGACGAGGGTCGCCGTCTGGCGGCGTCCTACGCGAACTACCTGATCGTCAACGGCGCGGTACTCGTGCCGGCATATGGCGACAGCAAGGACGCCGAAGCGGCGCGGATCATCGGCCTGGCCCATCCGGGCCGCGAAGTCGTCCAGGTGCCGTGCCGTCCGTTGATCTGGCAGAACGGCAGCCTGCATTGCATCACCATGCAGCTGCCCGCCGCGATCGCCCAGTAATCCGAGGAAGACGAGATGACCCGCAAGACCCTCAAGGTCGCCCTGCTCCAGGAAACCGACCGCGGTAGCCGCGACGCCAACCTGGATGCGATCGAGGCCGGCCTGCGTGAAGCCGCGAAAGCCGGCGTCGAACTGGTGCTGCTGCAGGAACTGCACAACGGCCCATATTTCTGCCAGCGCGAGAGCGTGGACGTGTTCGATCTGGCCGAGACCATCCCCGGCCCGGGCACCGAACGCATCGGCAAGCTCGCCGAGGAACTCAAGCTCGTCGTCATCGCGTCGATCTTCGAGAAGCGCGCGACCGGCCTGTACCACAACACGGCCGTGGTCTTCGATCGCTCGCGCGAGATCGCCGGCAAGTACCGCAAGATGCACATCCCCGACGACCCGGCGTTCTACGAGAAGTTCTACTTCACGCCGGGCGATCTCGGGTTCGACCCGATCCAGACCTCGGTCGGCAAGCTCGGCGTGCTGGTGTGCTGGGACCAGTGGTATCCGGAAGCCGCGCGCCTGATGGCGCTGGCCGGCGCCGACATCCTGTTCTATCCCACCGCCATCGGCTGGGACCCGAACGACGACGATGCCGAGAAGGCCCGCCAGCGCGAAGCCTGGATCACCGTGCAGCGCGGCCACGCCGTCGCCAACGGTCTGCCCCTGCTCTCGTGCAATCGCACGGGCTACGAGGCTGACCCGTCGAACGTCGGCAGCGGCATCCAGTTCTGGGGCTCGAGCTTCGTGGCCGGGCCACAGGGCGAGTTCATCGCCCAGGCCGGCACCGACGGTAGCGAACTGCTCATCTGCGACGTCGACATGGAGCGCAGCGAGCATGTCCGCCGCATCTGGCCGTTCCTGCGCGACCGCCGCATCGACGCCTACGGCGACCTGACCAAGCGCTTCCGCGACTGATCCCCCTCTTAAGGACTCCGAGCGCATGATCCCTGCCGAGAACGACGCAACGCTCCCCGCCGCCCTGGAAGGCCAACCTATCGAGCGCATGAGGCGCGACGGGGTCGACTACGTCATCCTCGGCACGGCTCACGTGTCGCGCGCGAGCGTGCACGCGGTCGAGGCCCTGCTCGACACCGAGCATTTCGATGCGGTCGCCGTCGAACTCTGCGCCAGTCGCGCGCACGGCATCCGCGATCCGGAAGCGTTCAAGCAACTCGATCTCTTCCAGGTGATCCGCCAGGGCAAGGCCGGCATGGTGGCGGCGAGCCTCGTCCTCGGCTCGTTCCAGAAGCGGCTCGCCGCGCAGTACGGCATCGAGCCCGGCGCCGAGATGAAGGCCGCGATGGATGGCGCCGATGCGCGCAACCTCCCGGTCTGGCTGGTCGACCGCGAGGTCGGCACGACACTCAAGCGCGCCTGGCGCAGCGTCGGTTTCTTCCAACGTTTCGGTCTGCTGGCCGGCATGCTCGGCAGCGTGTTCGAGCGCGAGGAGATCGCCGAAGCCGACATCGAGAAGCTGAAGGAATCCGATCTGCTCGAAAGCGCTTTCAGCGAGTTCGCCACCAACTCGGCGCCGCTGTACAACGCACTGATTGCCGAGCGCGACACGTACATGGCCGCGCGCCTGCGCGAGAACGGCTTGCGCATGGATGCCGAGGCACCGACGCGCAAGGTGCTCGTCGTCATCGGTGCAGGCCATCTCAAGGGCATGAGCGAGAAGCTTGCCCACCAGCATGGCGACGCCCAGGCCCTCGCGGACGACCTCGCTGTCACCCCGCCCGCGTCGAAGTGGCCGAAGGTCGTCGCCGTCGGCCTGGTGCTGGCGATCTTCGCCGCCATCGGCTTTGCCTTCTACCGCAGCCCGAGCCTGGGCGCCGATGCCGTGAAGAGCTGGATCATCATGACCGGCGGCCTCTCGGCGCTCGGCGCCCTCATCGCCGGCGGCCATCCGCTTTCGATCGTCGCGGCCTTCATCGCCGGGCCGCTGAAACCGTTCCGTCCCGGCATCCCCTCCGGCGCCTTCAGCGCCATGGCCGAGGCCTGGATCCGCAAGCCACGCGTGGTCGACTTCGAGCACCTGCGCGACGACATCACCCATTGGACCGGCTGGTGGAAGAATCGCGTAGCGCGGACCCTGCTCAATTTCTTCCTGGTCTGCGCCGGTACCATTGCGGGCGAGTACATCGCGGGATTCCATATCATTCGCAGCCTGATCTGAGGCCGGCGCCCCCTGAGTTGTCCGTCGTCGCAACAGGCCTCTATACTTCGACGGCTTTTCAACCCCGGCCCCGCCCGGCACCCAGGGAACTCTTAATGAAGCGTCTGCAACTGGTTGGTCTGATCGCTGTAGCACTGTGCGCCGCGTCCGCCGCGCACGCCGAAGGGGACAAGGCCAAGGGACGGACGCTGGTCTATACCTGCAACGGCTGCCACGGCGTGCCGGGCTATGCCAACGCTTACCCCGAGTACCACGTACCGCACATCGCGGGCCAGAACGAGCAGTACATCGTCAACGCCCTCAAGGCCTACAAGAGCGGCGAGCGCACCCACCCGACGATGGGTATCCAGGCGCAGAGCCTGTCCGATGAGGAAATCGCGGACGTTGCCGCCTACCTCTCCAGTCTCGCCAAGTAAGCCGCCGAGGACGAATGATGATCCGTGGGTATTCCCTGCTAGCCATGGGCGCGCTGCTTGCGCTGACCGCCACCCAGACCTTCGCCGCCGGTGACCCCGCGCGCGGCAAGACCAAGATCGCCACCTGCGTGGCCTGCCACGGCCAGGATGGCAACGCCGTCGACCCGCAGTACCCGCGACTGGCCGGCCAGTACGCCGACTATCTCGCGATGGCCCTGCACGAGTACAAGGACGGCCGCCGCGGCAACCCGATCATGAAGGGCTTCGCCGCCACCCTGTCCGACCAGGACATCGAGGATGTCTCGGCGTACTTCGCCACCATGCCGACCAAGCTGGATGGCCTGGAGCATCACGTGCAGGGCAGCGACTAATCAAGTGGGCAGAGATTAATCAGATGGGCAGAGACTAATCAGATGTGGGAGCCGCTTCAGCGGCGATTGGGCTTGCCGCGACCTGCCATCGCCGCTGAAGCGGCTCCCACACAGAGCAGTCACTGAGCAGTCACTGAGCCGACAGAGCCGACAGAGCACCTATACCACCTTAGCCGGCGGCTTTGGCGAAATACGGCGTCTCACCGGTTTCATGGTCGGTGACGTCGCGCACCTCGGTGATTTCCGGAATACGTTCGCGCAGCGTTTTCTCGACGCCGTTCTTCAGCGTCACATCCACCATGCCGCAACCATGGCAGCCGCCGCCGAAGCGCAGCACCACGATATTGCCGGCGGCGACCTCGACCAGTGAAATGCGCCCACCGTGCGAGGCGATCTGCGGGGCGATTTCGGACTCCAGCACGAACTGCACGCGCTCGATGAGGCCGGCGCCCTCGCCCGGTGCCTCGCCCTTGATCCGCGGTGCGCGGATATTGAGCTGGCTGCCGGTGGCGGTGGTCTCGTAGTCGATGCTGGCCGGATCCAGCCAGCGCGCGCTCTCACCGTCCACGTAGAGATTGAAGCCCGTGCATTCGATGGTCCATTCGTCGCCGGTGAGTTCCGAGGTGGAGCAGAACTCCAGTTCGCACTGCGCAGAGGGCGTACCGGCATGGACCACGCGCACGCGAATGCCGAGGTCGTCGTCGCCCTGCTGCGAGAGCAGACGCTGGAAATGCGCCTGTGCGCGCTCCGAGATGTCGATCATGGGTGGCTCCGGACTGGGTCCAGCGTGGGGGCGCCGGATATAGCACCATTCTAGTCCTGTTTCGATTTTAGCGCCGCCTTTTGACAATTCAAGCGCGACCGCCGACGCTTCGCGCTTTAAGCGAACGGATGTTCACCATGCCCCTCTCCCCCCTGGCCAGCCAGCACTGCACGCCACGCAAGGGCGCCGAGAACGCGCTCGATCGCGCGGCCATCGACAGCCACCTGGCGACCCTGCCGGGATGGAAGGTCACCGCGGACGGCAAGGCCATCGTCAAGGATTTCCCGTTCAAGGACTTCCACCACACACTTGGCTTCATCAATGCGGTCGGCTTCATGGCCAATCAGGAAGATCACCACCCCGACCTCGAGGCCGGCTACGGCCACTGCCAGGTGCTGTGGTCCACCCATGACGTGGGCGGACTGTCGCTCAACGACATGATCTGCGCCGCCCGCGTCGAGGCCTTGCTCGATCGCTGAGATGCTCAAGCTGCCGCCTCGCTGGACCGCCGCCGCGGCAGTGCTGCTGGCGGTCGCCTCGCTTTTTGTCCTGCCCTGGTTCGCCGCGGCGGTCGTACGGGGAGCGATCGAACGCGACAGCGCGAACGACCGTGCCACGTATGCCGCGGGTTCGTCGCCCTGGCGGTGGCATTTTCGCGGCAGCGACGATGTCGTTGCCGGGCGGGCCTTCGGCGGCGGCCGCCTGCAACAGGCTGCCCGCGGCCTGCAGGTGCAGGCCACCGACGGCACCCCGTTCGAGGTCGGCCTTCCGTTACGGCGCGAGGCCGACCTGCGCGCGTTGACGACACTGCGCCTGGAGGGCTTCGCGTCGGCGCCTGGCCGTTACGGTCTCGCCGTTCGCCAGACACTGCAGGCACCCGAGATCCGGGCCGATCTTGGAGAATGGCGGCCGGAGGCCTTGTCGCGCGCCCTGCCGCTCGACCGCCTGACATGGCGCGACGCCACCGGCCACAAAGTGAATGCACCCGGCCGCGCCGCCATGCTGCGGATCGTCGCAACGTTACCGGCTGGCAAGACGCTGACCCTCCGCGAGGCCGCCCTCGTGCCCTCGCCGGGATGGCTACCGCCGGCCGCCATGGCTTTGCCGGGGGGGCTGACTGCCGAAGGCCTGCTCGACTGGCGTGACGATCGACTGGCCACCTCGCCGACGGCCAGCTTCGGGCTGGCGCGGGCGCAACCGTCGGCACCGGCGTGGCAACCCTGGGCCGCACCGCTGCTCTATCTGCTCGTGCTGGTGATCGTGCCGCGGATACGCGTCACGATGACATCCGGCGATCCGGAGGCGCCGACGAACGCCAAGGCGGGGCCTGTCGAGGCCTTGCTCGTCCTGGCCGGGCCACTCTGGTTCATCGCAGGCCTCGGGCTATCGGTGCGGCCGGCCGCTCCCGCTGTCGCGATGTTCCTGCTCGGTGTCGCCTACGCCCTGCTACTGGCGGGCAGACGGCGTCTTCCGCGCTGGCACTGGTTCGGCGCCTGGCATGCGGCCGGCTGGCCGTTGCTCGCCCTGCCCGTCACCATCGCCATCCTCGCGGTGGCCGGGCACGCGCCCGTCTGGCCGACGGCAGGGCGCGCCCTGCTCTATATCGGCTGGGCCTTCTTCCAGCAGTGGCTGATCCTGGCCGTGGTCGCCGCGCTGCTCGCGCGGGCACTCCCGCGGCCGCTGGCGGTGTTGCTCGCCGCGCTGGCGTTCGCCCTGCTACACACGCCCAATGGCCTGCTGATGCAGTTGTGCTTCGTCGCCGAGCTTGGCTGGGCCTGGTGGTACCTGCATCGCCGGGCGCTGCTACCGGTGGCGCTGGCGCATGCATTCAGCGCCCTGCTCCTGCAGGCCTGCCTCGCCGGCGGGATCCTGCGCTCCCTCGAAGTGAGCGCCCGCTTCCTCGGTTGACCGGTCTGTGTCGGGTCAACCGGCCAGTTTGTCGAGGAACGCCTTCAGTTCGTCCGGCAACGGCGCCGAAAAGTCGTAGTTCTTGCCGTCCAGGTCGAAACTCATCCGCGCCGCATGCAGGAACATCCGTTTCAGGCCCATGGCGCGGAAGCGCTTGTTAGCCGCCTCGTCGCCGTATTTCGGATCGCCGGCCAGCGGGTGGCCGGCGTACTGGGCATGAACGCGGATCTGGTGGGTGCGGCCGGTGCCCAGCGTGGCCTGCATCAGGCGGGCGTCCGGATACTGCTCCAGTTCCTTGAAGTAGGTCAGCGAGGGCTTGCCGGCGTCATCGACCCGGACCAGCCGCTCGCCGCCGTGCATCACCGACTTCAGCAGTGGGGCGTTGACGTCGAATTTGGCTTTGCGCGGCGTCCCGGTCATCAGGCAGAGGTACTGCTTGGTCACCTCATTGGTCCGGATCAACGCCTGCAGGCCGGTCAGGCCCGAGCGGGACTTGGCCAGCACGAGCACGCCGCTGGTATCCCGATCGAGGCGATGGACCAGTTCAAGGTGCTCGTTCGGCCGCGCCGCGCGCAGGAGCTCGATGGCGCCGTGGCTCACTCCGCTGCCACCATGAGCGGCGATGCCGACCGGCTTGTCGATCACCAGGAAGTGCTTGTCTTCGAAGATCACGGCGTCGGCGACCGACTTCACCATGCCCGTTGGGGCCACGCCCTCCTCGCGCTCGGCCACGCGGACCGGGGGGATGCGCAACATATCGCCCAGGGCAAGGCGCGTTTCCGGCTTGGCCCGCTTGCCGTTGATCCGGACCTGGCCGGTTCTCAGGATGCGATAGACCAGGCTGCGCGGCACGCCCTTGAGCATGGTCATCAGGGCGTTGTCCACGCGCTGACCGTCCCGCTCGGGGCCGATTTCGACGATGCGCACACCTTGGCCGCCGTCGAGGGAAGTTACCGTCTGCATTGATAAAACTCGAATTTGATAGGATACTCGGCGAGCGCCAGGCTCCGCTGAAGACTTATCTCTCGCGGGGTGCCTGTACCGTCACGTAAGGCGAGTGTCATGCCATTCCGTCCGAGGGGTCGGAAGGTGAGCACACCCCACATCGTAACGGTTCGGGTTGCGGTTGTCCGGCTAATCCGTAAGGACGCGGACCGGTTGCAAGGCGCTTATCACGAATCACGCCGGGTCCAGGTATCGGTCCCGGATCCCATGCCGCTTGAAGCCTCACCGCTGCGGCGCGATCCCCGGCAGGCCGCCCCAAAGGGCGCCACCGCGGCCCGCGGCCGCGCGGCAAGGCCGAGGAATTACAATGAAGCGTATGTTGATCAACGCGACTCAGCGCGAAGAGTTGCGCGTTGCCATCGTCGATGGCCAGAATCTTTACGATCTCGATATCGAAATCCCGTCCCGGGAACAGAAAAAAGCCAACATCTACAAGGGACGCATCACCCGCGTCGAACCGTCGCTCGAAGCCTGCTTCGTCGACTACGGCGCCGAGCGCCACGGCTTCCTTCCGCTCAAGGAAGTGGCCCGCGAGTACTTCAACCCGAACGCGGAAGGCAAGTCCAACATCCGCGAGCTGTTGAAGGAAGGCCAGGAAATCATCGTCCAGGTCGAGAAGGAAGAGCGCGGCAACAAGGGTGCCGCCCTCACCACCTTCATCAGCCTCGCCGGTCGTTACATGGTGCTGATGCCGAACAACCCCCGTGCCGGTGGCGTATCCCGTCGCATCGAGGGTGAAGACCGCCAGGCCCTGAAGGAAGCGATGGAGCACCTCTCGGTGCCCGACGACATGGGCCTGATCGTGCGCACCGCCGGCATGGGTCGCGACGCCGAAGAACTCCAGTGGGACCTCGACTACCTCCTGCAACTGTGGAAGTCGGTCTCGGCCGCCGCGAACTCGCAGAAGGCCCCGTTCCTGATCTACCAGGAATCGAAGCTGTTCATCCGCGCCCTGCGCGACTACCTGCGCAACGATATCGGCGAGATCCTCATCGACGAGGAGCAGCTGTTCAGCGACGCCCGCGACTTCGTCCAGCAGGTGATGCCGAACAATCTTCGCAAGCTCAAGCTCTACCAGGATCCGACCCCGCTGTTCTCGCGGTACCAGATCGAAACCCAGATCGAAAGCATCTTCGAGCGCAACGTACGCCTTCCCTCGGGCGGCTCCATCGTCATCGACCAGACCGAAGCCCTCACCGCCATCGACATCAACTCGTCGAAGGCCACCAAGGGCAGCGATATCGAAGAGACGGCGTTCAACACCAATCTCGAAGCCGCCAGCGAGATCGCCCGCCAGCTGCGCATCCGCGATGCCGGCGGCCTGATCGTCATCGACTTCATCGACATGGACAGCCCGCGCCACCAGCGCGAGGTGGAAGAACGCCTCAAGGACGCCCTCAAGGCGGACCGCGCCCGCGTCCAGATCGGTCGCATCTCGCGCTTCGGCCTGCTCGAAATGTCGCGTCAGCGCCTGCGCCCGAGCCTCGGCGAGGCCACCCAGATCGTCTGCCCGCGTTGCGAAGGCCATGGCCACATCCGCAGCGTGGAATCGCTCGCCCTGTCCACCCTGCGTCTCATCGAAGAGCACGCGATGAAGGAAAACACCGGGCAGGTCCTGGTGCAGGCGCCGCCCGCGGTCGCCAACTTCATGCTCAACGAGAAGCGCGCCAGCGTGGTCGAGATCGAGCTGCGCCATAGCGTGCATGTGGTCGTCGTCGCCGACGACAAGCTCGAGACCCCGCATCTGGAAATCACCCGTATCCGCGAAGCGGACATGGGCGAGCACAGCAAGCCGAGCTACGAGCGCACCACCCCGGTGATCGCCGCCGCCCTGCCGAAGATGGGCCAGGCCCTGGGCAGTGGCGAACAGCCGCTGGTCACCGGCGTCGTGCCGTCCACGCCGGCGCCCATCCGCGACGACGAAGACGAAACACCCGTCGCACCGGTCGCTGCCGCCAAGGCACGCCCGGTCGTCGCCGCTCCGGCACCGACCGGTGGCTTCTTCTCGCGCCTGTTCGGCAGCCTGTTCGGCGCGTCCGCCCCGGCGGCTCCGGCCGCCGAGCCGGCACCTGCCCGCCGCGAGGAATCGCGCCAGGGCAACGGCCGCAACGAACGCAGCCCGCGCCGCGACGACCGTCGTAGCAACGAGGGTCGCAACAAGAACAACGAGCAGCGCCAGCCGGGTCAGCGTGGCGAGCGTGCTGAACGTGGCGAGCGTGGCGAGCGTGGCGAGCGCAAGGACAACGCCCAGCAGCAGCCGAAGGGTCAGCAGCAGGCCAAGGGCGGCAACAAGCAGCAGGGCCGCGGCGAGCCGCGCCAGGGCGACGAGAAGCAGCCGCGCCAGCCGAAGGAACAGCAGCAGGGAAGCCGCCAGGGCGGTCGCCAGGAACAGCCGCAGGGCCAGAGCGGCGAAGGCCGTCGCCAGCCACGCGGCGAGCGCCAGCCACAGGGCGAGAAGGTCGAGAAGATCGAGAAGGCCACCACGCTGGTTGCCGGCGCTGCACAGACTGCCGCAGCGGGTGCCGTGCGTGTCCCCGCCGAGAAGTCGACCGCGCCGCTGAAGGACGAGGAAGGCGTGTCGCCGGTCATCACCGACGAGGCCCTGACCCAGGTCGAGGGCTCGCTGGCCGCCGATGGCAGCGCTCCGTCCACCGAAACCAAGGACACCGAGGGTGGTCAGCGCCGTCGTCGTGGCCGTCGCGGCGGTCGCCGTCGTCGTCGCCAGGAAGACGGCACGCAGGCCGGCTCGACCGAGGGCGGCAATGCCGACGACCTCGATGACGACGAGAGCGAGACCGACGACGCCACCGAGACGGCACAGGCCGGTACGACGCGCGACAGCGCCAGCGTACCGCCGATGCTCGATACGGCTGCCGCCGCCGAGAACGCGTTCGCCGTCGAAGCGCCTCGCAACGAAGCGACCCGTCCGGGCCCGGCCAAGGCCTCGGCCGAACTGCCCCTGGCGGACGACGAGTCCGTGCCTTCCGCCCTGACGCTGAGCTCGCTGCCGAAGCTGCCGCCGATCCCGGGCAGCCCCGCGCCGGCAACGTCGCATGCCCGTCCTGTCGACCCGGCCACGCCGGCCGATTCGGCGCAGGCGCGTACCACCGAGCGTCGCCAGACCGAATCGGACGCTCCGCTGAAGACCGCTGGCGTGTCCGTCGAGACCCCGGTTCCGGCGGCTGCGGTCGAATCCCACCTCGCCCCGGCCTCCGACGCGGCACCTGCCCCGGCGGCGGAAGATGCTTCGATCGAGCTCTCGACCTCGGGCAAGCAGGCGTCCGTGCTCGATGCGCCGGCTCGCGGCATGCTGCCGGAGACCCCGGCTGAAGAGCCGAAGCCCGGCATCGTTCCCACGCCGGCTCCGGTCGCCGCGACGGCGACCGAAGAGGCCTCCGTGGTCGCTCCGAAGCCGCTGCCGACTGCCAAGGAAGCCAAGGCTCCCGACGTTCACGCACCGGCACCCGCAGTCGCCCCGGTAGCTGCGCCCGCGCCTGCTCCGGTCGTCGCGGCGCCCGTGCCGGCACCGGCGCCCGTCCCAGCCCCTGCACCCTCTCCGGCCCCTGCACCCTCTCCAGCCCCGGCCCCGGTCGCGGCGCCCGTACCGACGCCAGCCGCTTCACCGGCCCCGGCGCCTGCTCCGGCCGTCGTTCCAGCTCCAGCTCCGGCTCCGGCTCAGGTCGCGCCGACGCCTGTCACCGCCGCACCGGTCGCACCGAACGCGCCCGAGGCCTCGGACGTCGCACACGAGTCCGATACGGCATCGGACGGTTCGCCGTGGACACCGCCGGCTCAGGGTGACCTCCTGACGCGTCCGCGCCAGGAACCGCCGCACGCTGAAACCCCGCGCGACGAGCACTAAACAGAATGCGGGAAGGCTTCGGCCTTCCTGCGTGATGGCACAAAAAAACGCCGGGCATTGCCCGGCGTTTTTTTTGTGTTCGCTTGCGAACTATCTCAATTGCCGACCTGATGATTGTGCGTGTCGAGCAGTCCGTGCACCGTCATCAGGTGAGCAAGACCCACAACGTGATCGACGTGCAGCTTCTCCATCAGGCGTTGTTTGTACGTGGACACCGTCTTGGGACTGAGGTTGAGACGCTCACCGATCGACGTGAGCGGCATGCCGCGAACCAGCATCATCGAGACTTCCATCTCGCGCGTGGACAACGTATCGAACGGCGATTCCGAGCCATCCAGCGTGGCGAGAGCGAGTTGCTGGGCCACCGACGGCGCGAGATAGCGACGACCCGAAGCTACCTGACGCACGGCGCTGAGCAACTCATCCGATGAACAGCCCTTGGTGAGGTATCCGAGGGCGCCGGCGTCGAGCAGCCGCTTGGGAAAGCGCGCATCGTCGACAATGGTGAGGATGACGATATTCGTACGCAGCTTGGCGCGCACGACGCGCTCTGTGAGTTCGACGCCGCTCATACCCGGCATGTGGACATCCACGAGCGCGATGTCCGGTGCCAGCGTACGGATGAGCCGCAGGCCCTCTTCCGCGGTACCCGCCTCCCCCCTGACCCGGAAATCCGCTTGCTGCTGCAGGATCATCCGGAAACCGGTCCTGACCAACTCGTGGTCGTCGACCAATACAACGTTAATCATTTAGTGCCCTCCCTGGGCCGACTGTGCTTCGTTGCGCGCCGAATCGATCGCGCGCGGCCTGCGGACGCATACAATGCCAGATGTGCAGGCGAGACAACCAGCGTGTACATATCATCGGCCTCGGCCGCGACAGCCTGTAGCGGTAGACGCCTTGCTGCGTGAGGTGACATGACCTGATGTTCGTGTCATCGTCGCCCACGCCTGTTTGTAGGCGTACACGAAGGACTTGCTTTTTCTCATGGAAGACAGACCCTACCTCCTCGGCAAGCTTGCCGCACTGGAATCGGCGCTCGACGCTGCGATCGCCACACACCCGGATCGCGCCGCATTGGTCGCCGCGCTCGCCGATGCAATGTGTCGGTATACACCAGCGTACCGACCTCAAAACGAGAGTTCATTCGCAGAAGGATGGATGGCAATCGTGACGCCTTTATTGACAGACCAGGCGTGTCGCGCGGCCAACCCCATTTTCACCAGCCGATCCGCCAGTGGAGACGGGGTGCAAAACGGCCGTAAACGCCGGACGCACTGACGCGTCGAGACGACGCCTTCACGCACTGGGCACGACATCGTCAAGGTCATCGCAGCAAGATGCTTTCCTTCCAAAGCGAAGGAGTACACCGCGTGGCCAACGAGAAAAATCGCCCGCCGCAACATCCGGGCCAGAACGATCCGCCGAGCGACAAACGCAATCCCACGCGTGAGCCGGAGACGGACTCGTCGGGGGATCCGCTCGACGATTCGGGCGAAGACAACCATCAGAAGAAATGACGGGTCGGGCCAGGCGCCTTCGCCGTTAGTCCGGCGCGGCTTGGACCTTGGCATCGAGACGACGGACGGCGCGGCGGGCATCACGTGCCGCCGCCCGTCGACGCAGCAGGATGATCGCCGCAAGAATGAGAATCGTCGGTCCCCAGCGCCCACCCGCCGCCATCGCCAGCAGCTTGCCCGCGGCCATGGCACCCAGGGTGTTCGTGTGTTCGGTGGACATGAGGCGTCTCCACAAAATCCTGCGATGGCTGAAGATTCAACGCGGTCGCATGGGCAGATCGTGAAGCCCAGGGCTATACGTCCTCACACCCAGCGGTGCTCACGGGTGGGAAGTCGACAAGCGTCGTTACGCCAGCCAAACTAAGCGCCGTTACTCACCCGGCTCCGCCATCCGATGCGTCGAACCCTTGCCGACTTTGCTCCCTGGATCGCCATCGCCCTGGCTCTTGCCGTTGCAGGAGCGTATTTCGCCTTGAATGCGCCTAGCGGGCATGAAAGCTACGACGACTGCCTTGCACGCCTCGCCACCTCGGACGACACCGACGCCACCCGCGCATTGAATCGCGCATCCTGCGCCAACAAGCCCCACGCGGACATCGGCTCCGCCGCCCACTAGCCGCCCTTCGCGCCCGTTTCATTGCGCTGCAACCAGCATGGGCGCATGGGTTACTCAGCCTGGATTCTCTTCATCGGCATGCTGCTGGTGGCCACCTCCATGGCCGCGGGCGTGATACATCGCGGTCCGATCACATCGTTCGCCGTGTATCTGGGGGCCGGTATCGTCGTGGGCCCCGCCGTTCTCGGCCTCGCACGCATTTCGTTCGATCACGACAACGCGGAATGGCTACGCGCCGTCACCGAGACGGGCCTCGTCGTCTCGCTCTTCATCACCGGGCTGAAGCTGCGGGTGCCGTTCGGGCATGGCGGCTGGATGACCGCCACGCGCCTGGCCATACCCGCCATGCTGCTCACCATCGGCGGCATCATGGCATTGGCCCACGTGGCACTGGGCTGGTCCTGGCCGCTCGCCCTGGCGCTCGCCGCGATCCTCTCGCCTACCGATCCCGTGCTTGCCAGCCTGGTGTCGGTCGACGACGCCCGTGACGACGATGCCCTGCGCGTGGCCCTGTCGGGGGAGGCCGGCCTCAACGACGGCACGGCCCTGCCCTTCCTCCTTCTTGCGCTGACACTGATCACCACGCACGAGGGTGGCGTCGCCTTATGGATGCACTGGGCCGGTATCGACCTCGCCTGGGGCTGGCTTGCCGGCATCGGGCTTGGCTTCGGCATCGGCTGGCTGGTCGGCTACGCCGGGACCCACATGCGCCATGTGACACAGGACGTGGCGCCGAGCGACTTCCTCGCCCTGGGCATCATGGCCCTGGCCTATGGCGGGGCCGAGCTCGTTCACGCGTCCGGGTTCCTCGCCGCTTTCGCCGCTGGCGTCGGCCTCCGTCGCGTTGAAGTACGGGTCGCCGCCAGGCATTCGGAGGAAAACCCCGAAGCGGAACGGACCGAGGGCGGGACGGCTCCCGCGGAACTGCTCGTGCGGCCGAACGAACGCAGCACGGCCGGCAACGATCACCCGGTACAAACCGTGGGCTGGGTGGTCTCCGATGCCCTGTCCTTCGGCGACACCATCGAACGCCTGATCGGCGCCGCACTGGTCTTCGTGGTCGGCGTGGCGGTGCTGCCCGCTTTCAGTTGGGCCGGGGCCCTCGTAGCGCTCATCCTTTTCGTCGGTATCCGGCCGGCGTCGGTGTGGCTGTCGACCGCCCGGGACCGGTTGCCCTGGCAACGCCGCCTGCTGCTTGGCTGGTTTGGCATCCGTGGCCTGGGCAGCCTCAACTACCTGGCCTACGCCCTGACCCACGGCCTGGCAGGACGCGACGGCGACGATCTGTCCACGATCGCCCTGACTGTCGTCGCCCTCAGCATCTTCGTCCACGGCATGACCACGACGCCGCTCATGAACTGGCGAGGCAGAGCCCTCGAGCGGCAACGACGCAAAACGGCCATTAAGTAGAACTACGGTGGCGGGCGCCGATCGTTTCACGCGTACTCGTCGGCATGGACGCCGTGGCCACGCGTCCGCTTCGGAGAATCCACCCATGGGCAACTACACCACCGTGTCCACCCGGTTGGCGCCGCATCGGCGTCGAGCCCCCCTGACATCCCGGCGCGAACAGCATGTCATCTCTGCCGATGACGGCGTGCAGTTGAACCGACGCGCCAACCTCCGCGGCATCCTGATCGAACTGGACTGGACCGGCGTCTGTTCGTACGAGAACCAGGCGTCCTTCCTCGGATTGGGAAAACGCCAGGTGCTGACCGAGTTTCTGCGCGGCGTCGACATCACGACGGCGGTCGCGCGCGACATCGAATGGGCCATGCAGAAGCGCCGCGGCTGGATGGATGAAGACCATCGCGGGGAACCGCTCGACGATTGACAGCTTCGCGGCGTCGAAACCCGTCACGAACCGGCGCGCGCACGAGGCGGCTATCCCGAGCCCGCACCCGTTGGAAACGGACAACGATGGTGAGCGCCACCACGTACCCCCGCCCGCTTGCTCATTGTCGAAGACGATCCCGCGCTTGGCGCAACACTGGTCCAGGCGTTGATTTTTACGGTAAACGCGTAGTGGGCTGCGCCCGCGACAGCCGCACGGCCCCGGCATGCGCGCCCTCCATACCACGGCGGCGGTTGTCGAATACAACCTTCAGGACGGTCCCTGCGATCAACTGCTCGACACCCTTGCGTTCGTCGGCATTCCCGTAGCACTTCTCACCGGCTACCGCCCTAACGAACTGCCAACCTCCTACCTGCGCCTTGCGCGCCGCTGTGCCTACCAGCCATTCAGGGGCGGGACCCAAGACCCACACCGTTCCACGTCTTGCTTCTTGTAGTCCTTGGACTACAAGGCGCGTCGACACTCCCTGACAGACGGCCCTGCCCGGTGTGCTCATTATCGCGCTGGCCAGCGTCGGGCTGTGGACGATCATTCCAAGGGGCAATCGATGAAGCTTCGCTCTATCCTGGCCGCAGGCATCGCCGCGTGCCTGATGCTACCGCTCGCGGCCCAGGCCCAGTCCACCCAAAAATACTTCGGCTACTTCGGTGGCGACTACACCAGCAACAACCCCTCCAACCCGGGAGGGCCAACGATCAATGAGATCAAGGGACATACAAATCTCTACTCGATCGCGTTCTGGTCCGGTGACACCAGCCCCGCGGGAAAGACAACGTCCGAAACTTACGTCCTCGGACAGCTAGCAGCCGCCAAGGCCGCGCACATGCATGCCGTCGTCCCTGCCACCCCGTTCGTCTTCCAGGGGACAGGCACCGGTTGTCGGTTCATGGATTCCGACGCGGCACGTGGCTGGTCGAGTTTCGCCCAGAAGATGGTCGACCAGGGCTACCTCATTCCCGATGACCCTGTCCGAAGCACGGTCGTTGCGGTCTACCTCGTCGATGAGCCCAACGGCGATGGGTGCCTGGATGATGTAAACGATGCGGTGAATCCGATTCTTCAGAACGCGATCAACGCCATACGCGGGTTCCCGGCGACAGGAACGCTTCCCATGGCGTCGGTCCTCACCACGGACTTCAAGAGCTTCAAGAGAGGCATCGAGGTCATCGACTGGGTCGGATTCGACCAATACGGTGACAGCGACAAGGACTGGGCTGGTCACATGAGTAGCCTGAAGAACTACGCCCCCGGAAAGAAGTTTATCGTCGTGCCCGGCGCGATGCAGGGTTGCGCCAATGTATCGGTCGACAGTACCGGTCGATTCACGGATGCCTTGTCGAACGACCCCGATGTCGTATGGATGGCGCCTTTCATGTGGGTATCGCTATCAGGTACCTGCCTCGGCGTGCGCGACCTCCCGTCGCTGCGTGCCACTTATACGAACTTCGGACTATCGATCAAGAATCAGCAGTGCAACTCGTCACCCGCCGCGAAGCGATTCTGCCAGGCAGCGAACATCTCGCCGGCTGTGGACTACCTGCTCGGTGACTGAAGTCATCACTCACACTAGCCCAAGGGAAAGCCCATGAAGCTTCGCTCGTTCCTGGCCGCAGGCGTCGTCGCTTGCGGAATGTTCACCACTAGCCCCAGCTACGCCGGCGGTGTCGTGACCGGTAACATCATTCATGTTTACGTTCGCCAGAACGACGGCCTGGTGTTCTTCGAACTCGACGGCGCGATCTCCGGTCGTGCCGCGTGTGCCACGTCCAATAACCTCTGGATTCTTCCCTTGGAGAACAGCGACACATCCAAGCGCCAGTACGCGGCACTCCTTTCCGCGCGCGCCGCCGGCATACCCGTGGGCGTACAGGGTTCAGGACAGTGCACTCGCTGGCCCAATAGCGAAGACGTCGACACTCTGATTTTCTAAGCTCCAACAAGGAGTACACCATGCGAACCCGCATTCTTGTTGCATCCCTCTGCCTTGCCATTTCGGCCACTGCATCGGCAGGCGAATCCACCTCGGCTTACGCCGAGCTCGCGGCAGATCGCGTCGTCGGGCCAGCCGATGTGGTCGTGCTCAGCAATTCGGTTTCGCTCGCGCAGAACGCGTGGGTCTATCTGCAATCGGACGGAAGGTACATTCCCAGCGCCGCCGCTATCGCGACGACGCGGATCTTTGTTGATGGCGCGCCCGTCGGCAATGCCAGCGTGACGGACTGGTCGGTTTCGAAGAGCCCACAACAGCACAGCTACAACAACATCGCGGCCGTCTTCTTGGGCGCCGGCAACCACACGATCGAGTTGCACGCGTCATCGCAGAACAGCCGATCGTTCACCATCGGAGCGGAGAGTAACCTGAGCGCCTTGGTGAATCCGGCGGCCGCCGTGGCTACGGGCTCTCCTGGTGCCGACACCGGCGTCATCGCACCGAATGTCGCCGGCATGAGCAGTACCTCGGTTCTGCCCACCACCAATCTGGTGAATCTGACCGTGAATGCCGGCGCGGGGCAACCTGTGGTCGCCCTGTCCTCGGCGCGGATCTTTCGATGGGGCAATGCCGGTGACCCGCTGACGACCGTTGCGCTGGATGGCGGTACGCTGCCGAACAATCAGGCGAGCTGGTCGGACAACGACATGTACGAGTACGCCGAGAACCAGGCACCCTTCTTTACCCAGGCATTCGTGCCGTCGCTGACTGGTGCGCACACAGCATCGCTAGTGTCGACCGCCCTGCCCTACGCGGGCGAGAACGTTCAGTATCGGGTTGGGGGTGATTCCACCCTCGTCACGCTGACCGGCGGCATGAGCGTTGTCGGCGCCGCGTCGGCACCGACCGATCCGCACAACGTGACCAATTACATCTGCATTGCCACCAGTCAGGGGTCGGCCGGATGCCCCGCGACCGGTTCGGATGTGATTGTTACCGAAGGAGACATCGTGGTGCCCGCGGGACACAACGGTGTCGTCCTGGTCAGTGGCAAGACGAGGATACAAGCCGACGCGTCCGATCCCGGTGGACAGGGCTTCCTCTACCTGACCATCGATGGCATACGCCGCGGCTCCCTCGGCGTCCAGCAGCTGGCATCACCCTCGTCGGTGAGTACCCGAACGCTGGGCACCAGCTATCTCGCCGCCGGTGCGGCTGCCCTTACGCCAGGCGTTCACCATGTCGTGCTGCATGCGTCCACCACGGGAAGCTTTATTCATTTGGCGATGACGCGCGATCTTCCATTGATCTGGTTCGATTGACTCATGAGCAACGAGCAGACTTGGAAAGCTGAGAACCGTAACTCGACCGTCGCATCCCACCGATCGATAAGGACATTCGCCATGAATCGATTCACCCTATCGCTTCTCGCCGCCGCTGCCCTGTGCGTATCGGCCGCCGCCTCGGCGGGAGACGGAAGCGGCAATATTACCCGCCTGACGGCCTACGGAACGGCTGTCATCTTTACCGTTGAGAGCCATCCGAGCCCAGCGCCGTGCGGCCCGGGAGGTGCATTCGTCATCAATGCCTCGACGCCGGAAGGAAAGACGATGTACGCGACGCTTCTGACGGCGATCGCATCGTCAAGGCCCATCTCGGTATACGGGAGCAACACCTGCCCTTCCTATTGGGGTGACTCGGAACTGTCCAATTCGGTCACGATCGCCATGTGACGTCGCAGGCCAAGGGCTACATCAAGTTCGGCATGGACCTAATGCAATGATCGGATTCCGGCTGACATTGGGTGCGCAGCACCGACACAATGAAGCGCATCACCATCAGGAGGACCCATGAAGCTAGTCGAATTAATCATTGGCATGACTTTTCTTGTCTCAGCGCAAGCCAGTGCAACGGACGATGTCAATCGCACAATTGTGTCAATCGGCGCACAGACAACCACGAGTGCTTACGTGGGTTTCAAGGAAGGAACGTCGGCGCCCTGCAAGTTCAATCTTGTGTTCCTGGGGGATATGAGCCAACCGATGCCCAAGGCGATGCTTGCCATACTTATTTCCGCTCAGGCCCGCGGGTCCCTTGTCTCAAACGTTACATACGAAATGGACGCTAGTGGGTTCTGCAATGCGACCAAGGTAGAGGTCTTGACGTAAATTTCCGCCGAGAATCGATGTCGATACATTCGCCTCATCAGGGACCGACATATGGAAAGTTTGAAGCCGTGGATCGTTGCGGCCATTTGCGCCGCAAGCATGACGTCGGAAATGACATGCGCCACCGTTCCTTTACCGAGCGGGTCATTCGTGATGATGGAGGCGACAAAGAGCTGCCCGGCTGACGGTTCAGGGGCGCAAACCACTTGCTACATGACCAGTCCTGCGCAGGCGCTAAAAGCGGTCACGAATCTCCAGGAGGCGGGTGTCGAATACTTCATGATTCCGTCGGCAACTCTCGACGAGGCAGAAGTGCTCGCGGCGGCGATCGACAGCAGGTCGGCTAAGTTTCTCAGCTCGGAACGGTGGACACTCGACCCAGCCATCAATGCCGACACAGGCGTGTTTGACTGCAACGCTTACACACAACAACGTATCAATACGTTTCTTATTCCCTTGAAGCTGCACCATCCAGAGTCATTCATTGGCCTGCAGCTCAAGGACGAGGCCGCGCAACCGGAGCATGCAAACCTCGGCGCACTGGTGCAATGTGTACGGAACCAACCCATTCTCGCCGACCTGAAGATTTTTGTTAATCTCGCTCCGGTCAACGCGAACGATGCATCGCTCTACACGCCAAATCCGCCGCAGGGTCAAGCTGGCGCAATTTCGCCAGCCGATTTTGGCGTGGATTGCATCTCGAACGCCATCGTTGACCGTTCCAAGCTCAATGCCATGACGAACCGATACACCAGCTTCGTCGTTTCCGCTCTAGACAAGATCAAACCCGACTACATCGCTTACGACCTCTATCCGTTTAACGCGGCGCTCGGTACCTGCACCGTTGCTCGCGAACAGTTGATGACCAGCAATTCGAGCATCATTGCGCAACAGGCGAATGTTCGCGGCGTCGTGTCCGTCACCTACCTACAGAATTACCAACAAGCCGCACCTGAAGGGAATCCCAACGAGCCCCAACACGCGTCGTTTCGCGACCTTCGGTGGTACGCCGCCTGGTTTTACGCCTTTGGTGGGCGGGGCACGGCCAACTTTATCAGTCACGACGAGGGACAGAACTTCGGAATGCTCGACGCTGCGAACAATCCGAGAGATATTGCCTTCGAGCAACAAAGCGTATTCGGCTTTACCCGACAGGTGCAGGACGCGCTCCGAGGGTATAGCTATATCGACTTCTTAGCACCATGGCTCGGCGTCCCCAGCGGATCATTCGTAGGATGGCTACCGTCCCAGGACATCATGGCCAGCGAATACAGCAATCCGACGAACGGAACGGATATCGTCATCTTTGTAACGAGGCCCAACGGGCCAGTGGCGCCGGCGACTTCCGGCCTGAATAATTGGCGGACCAAGGTCGAAAAGCTCAACTTCGGTACGGGCCTGTGGGAAACAGTGGGTCAGAGTACAAACGCCATAAACATCGACTTCGGCGATCTGCCTGCCGCCGTCTACCGTCTCACTGATTAGTATATATCCGCGCGTACAGGGCGGACTGAGTGGCCTTTACCGACCCCGGCGCACTCAGTCTGTCCGGCAATATCTAGAGGTCGGTCAGAAGGAATATTCAGCTTTGACGCCCCAAACGTTAAGGGAATAGGTTTCGGTGCCATAGCGCCCGAAGCTAAACGACGGATGGTAGCGATCTAGAGTAAGTGACAGCTCGACGTGATCCGACAGCTTGTAGCCCGTACTCAGGCCGTAGTAGTGGCTTCCGCGGCGCTCTTTGTAGTCACTTCGAGAGTCGTCTGAAAGGTTATCGAATGTGCCGTGACTGGCGATGACGAAGTTCGTTCTGTATTTCGCTGCACCGAGATGGGCCGAAAGATTCCACCGATCAGTGATATCCCACTGTCCATTGACGCCGAGAAGATAGGCCTTGGTCTGGTAGTACCGACGCTCCCGCCATGTCAACACGTGATCGACACCGTTGATGTCGGTCAAAACATACTCGCTATAGGAATTGCCGCTGGCTTTGCCTAAATCGCCATACCCTGCTTCAACGCCAAGACTGAACGAGGGAGCGACTGACCATCGGTACCCAGTGAACAAGGTGATAGCCCTGTCGCGTCGATCAGGGACGCTGGCGCGGTCGATCAGCAACCGACTTTGGCCCGCTGAAACCGAAATGAATGCACCTTGGTCAGATGCGCGGGTGACGGGTACGGCAGCTAGTGTCAGCGACACCATAAACAGAATCTTCTTCATGAAATTCCCTGTTCCGAATACACCCCGGCGAACCCACCGGAACGGCCATGGAGGCAGTGCATTCTACCAGTGGAATACCTCGGATCGTAGGCAGGAATCTCGACCTGGTATGCATTCCACCTCATCGGCCGCGGAATAGCGGATAGTATTTGTTCGCGACTGGATGCCCTGGCCTGCGATGTCCTGCCAACGAATTTTCTCGCGCGGGAGGACGCCATCGACGTGGTCAAGAACAGCGAAGAAGCGACTATGTCGAGCTCATGCGTCATGCGCTCGACCATCAGGTCGGGCGCGCCAGAAGAGCATCGTCCAGACGTCCGTCTCATTGCTAATCGCACTTCTGGCGCTTGCCAGGAGATTTGTCTTGCTTGATCTACAACCGTCAGCGCAGGCCAGTCGCTTGCGCTGGCGGGTGCCCCACTGGCGTTGGGCCTAACCTATTGGCTCATTCGAGCCTGCCATGGAACAAGCGACGCGTAACGATCGACTCCGTGACATGACCCGTGCTGGCGACCCGCGATTCTTAGCAGCCACCTCGCGCTTTTCCAGCGCTAGGTCGCGTCATCGGTTGCCCAGCGGGTGCACACTCGAGTCCCCGCCGGAACGACGCCGCCTCCTTGCCATGGGTCGAGAATGCTACGGATCGCGAGTGAGCTAGGTCGGATCGGACTCGAGCCTCTCTAAGACTCCTCAAGGTGTAAGGGAAATCCTACAGACTTCACGTGAGGCATCTAAGACGATGAGCCGCCGCCAGCGGGCGGTATCACGCAAGGAATATTTATGAGGAACTTCGTTCTAGGTCTGGTCGTTGCCTTTTCCGGCTTGGTCATGACCCCGGTTGGCCATGCACAAGCGGCCCCTTCGAGCGCCATCGTTTCAAACGCGACCAACCAGTGCTGGGACGTCGTCGATTTCTCCACAGTCGACGGAGCGGTCATTCAATTGTATCCCTGCACCGGAACGTCAAATCAATCATGGGCTTTTCAGGTGTATGCGTTCAATGCGGGCGCCTCAATGGCACGGATCGTGAACGTTGGATCTGGCATGTGCGCTGCCGTTGAGAGCACCGACCCGAACTCGGGCTCATTTGGCCTTCGCCAACATGTGTGCAACGTCAATGATCCCCTGCAACAGTTCACTATTGAAGCTCCTGTACAGAACGTCACAGTGGGGACGAGTACCTTCCCCGCGCCACTTCTGGCTCGACACATCGTCAGTGTTGCGACCCACTGGTGTTTGAGGGCTGACGCAAGCTTTTACCGCCCCTATGAGGTTTCCGGATGCGGCGCGGTGAATGACCAGTCCACACGCTGGAAGATGATCGGGGTTTAGCCACGCTACATAGCTCGGAGGAGCTTGGTGCTCCTCCGGCTAGGGCCACCTCCGTCGGAGACTTTCGATCGCACCGACCGCCGTACCCAGCTCGGCCTGCTTGAGAGCGTAAGCGACCTTCCCCTCGGAAAACGCGACTTCTTCATGCGCGGAATCCTCGTTGGTCACGGGGCCCAGTCGGCCGAAGTCTCTACTTTACGATGAGCCAGTTATCAGGGGATGGGTCACGCGGACCTTACTCACGCGCTTACTCACATGCTTGACTTGGATGCCAGCGGACGCAGGCGGATCGTAATGCCCGTAGAACCTGGCATTTGCACCCATCTAGTCGCGTTCTGTGGCCCTGCATGGACGCCCTTGGAGACGTCTCTGGTGCCCGGAGTGGGACTCGAACCCACATACCCTTTCGGATGAGGGATTTTAAGTCCCTTGCGTCTACCGGTTTCGCCATCCGGGCGGAAAGAAAAAAGGCGCAGCCGCGGTAACGGTTGCGCCTTCTGAAATGCGATGGAGGCCGAGGTCGGAATCGAACCGGCGTACGCGGATTTGCAGTCCGCTGCATGACCACTCTGCCACCCGGCCATCGCTTGCGCAGCGCGAGAGTACCCGCGTGGCGCTTAAAAAACAAAACCTCGGAGGTCCGAGGTTTTGTAGAATTACATGGAGCGGGAAACGAGACTCGAACTCGCGACCCCGACCTTGGCAAGGTCGTGCTCTACCAACTGAGCTATTCCCGCGTCGTTGTCCAGCTATTTTAGATCAGATCGGAATTGTGTCAACCACTTTGCACCGACTTTTTTTCATTTTTTTTCACGTCCTCTGAATCCCCGCGCAAACTGGGCCACGCCGCCCTCAAATAGTCGACGCCGGACCAGATCGTCAGGATGCCGGCGAGGACCAGGAGCGCTTCGCCCACGTTGTACGATGCCAGCGATTCGGTGTCGTGCTGAACCAGCAGCACCACCAGGGCGACCATCTGGGCCAGCGTCTTCAGCTTGCCGAGGAAGGCCACCTTCACCTTGGAGCGGGCGCCGATCTGGGCCATCCACTCGCGTAGCGCGCTGACGCTGATCTCGCGACCCACGATCACCGAGGCGGTGACGGCCAGGAGCACGCCCTGCCACCCGCCCGGATGGGACTGCACCAGCAGGAACAGGGTGACCGCCACCATGAGCTTGTCGGCCACCGGGTCGAGGAAGGCCCCGAACGCCGAGGTGAGGTTCATGCGGCGGGCCAGGTAGCCATCGAGCCAGTCGGTGAAGCCGGCGATCACGAAGACCGCGGCGGCGCCGAGGTTCGACCAACGAAACGGCAGGTAGAAAACGACGACCATGACCGGGAGCAGGAGCACGCGGAAGAGGGTCAGCCAGGTAGGCAGGTTGATTCGCATAGTCGGTCGCATGCAACTTAGGGGTGAAGCATGGCATAGATGCGTTCGGCGAGGCCGCGATCAATCCCCTTCACGCTCATCAATTCTTCGACGCCTGCCGCTTCGACACCGGCCAGACCGCCAAAAGCCTTCAACAGCGCAGCGCGTCGACGTGCACCCACGCCTGCGACGTCTTCCAGCGTACTCCGCTCACGGGCCGCTTCACGCCGCCGGCGGTGCCCGCTGATCGCAAAACGGTGCGCTTCGTCACGAACCGCGGCGACCAGGTGCAGCGCCGGCGACGAGGTACCCGGATGCAGCGTCTTCCCGCTCTCGGCGAGCACCAGCGTCTCCTCCCCGGCGCGACGCCCCGGCCCCTTCGCCACGCCAACCACACGAATGCCTTCGACGCCGAGCTCGCGCAGCACGTCCATGGCCTGCCCCACCTGACCGGCACCACCGTCGATCAGCAGGATGTCCGGCCTGGCCCCGCCCTCCACGACCTTCTTGAAGCGGCGCGTGAGGGCCTGGTACATCGCGGCATAGTCGTCGCCAGGGGTGATGCCCGCGATATTGAAGCGGCGGTAATGCGACTTCTCCGGACCTTCCGGGCCGAACACCACGCACGATGCCACCGTGGCCTCGCCGCGCGTATGACTGATATCGAAACACTCGATCCGTCGCGGCGGCGCATCCAACTGGAGCACCTTCTGCAGATCGTCGAAGCGGGCCAGCAGCGTATGTCGGCTGGCGAGGCGCGAGGTGAGCGCGGCACTGGCGTTGCGCTGGGCCATTTCGAGGAAGCGTGCACGCTCGCCGCGAACGCTGGGTTTCAGCGACACGACATAGCCGGCGTGATCGGAAAGCACCTGCGCAAGCACCTCGATGTCTTCCACCGGATCGCTCAGCACCAGTTCCCGCGGTACCTGGCGCTCCAGGTAGTACTGCGCGATGAACTGCGCGAGCACATCGCCCACGGAAGCATCGATCGGCAGGCGCGGGAAGAAATCGCGCGACCCCAGGCTCACGCCGTTACGGAAGAACAGCACGCTCACGCAGGCCATGCCGCCCTCCAGGCAACAGGCGATCACATCCATGTCCGCGCTGGCACCCTGCACGAAGTGCTGGGCCTGGAGTTTGCGCAGTGCCGACACCTGGTCACGCAATGTGGCCGCGCGCTCGAAGTTCAGCGCCATGCTGGCCTGGTCCATCGCCACGGCCAGCTCGTCGATGACCGCGCTGCTGCGACCCTCGAGGAACATCTCGGCATGGCGCACGTCGTTCTGGTAGTCGGGCACGTCGATCAGGCGCACGCAGGGCGCGCTGCAGCGGCCGATCTGGTGCTGCAGGCACGGGCGAGAACGATTACGGAAATAACTGTCTTCGCACTGGCGCACCTTGAACAGCTTCTGCATCAGGCCAAGGCTCTCGCGCACGGCGAACGTGCTCGGGTAAGGACCGAAATACCGACCCGGCCCGGTCTTCGCGCCGCGATGGAAACCCAGGCGCGGATACTCCTCGCCCGCCGACAGGTAAATGTAGGGATAGCTCTTGTCGTCGCGCAGCACGATGTTGTAGCGCGGCTTGAGCGACTTGATCAGTTGCGATTCGAGAAGCAGCGCCTCGCCCGCCGTACGCGTGAGGGTGACTTCGGCCCGCGCGATCTGCGACACCATGGAGGCGATGCGCGGATCCATGGGCGGCTTCAGGAAGTAGTTGCTGACGCGCTTCTTGAGATTGGCCGCCTTACCGACATACAGGAGCTCGTCCTCCGCATCGAAATAGCGGTAGACGCCTGGCGAGGTGGTGAGGTGGCGGACGAAGGCCTTGCCATCGAACGGATGCGACTCGGTGTGCTCCATGGCCGACATTTTAGCGTGTCGGCGCTGACCGGACGCAAAAACGCCGGCATGGGGTGGACCATGCCGGCGCTAACCTTCCGTGGGGTGTCGCCGCCCTTGGGGGATGACAGTGGCGACAGGGATAGATTAAGGGCTCACCCTCGCTGGCGCCCTCGGCGCAGGTCGGCCCCGTGAGTCGGGCTCGCCCTCGCCGGGCTGTAAGGAATCCCTGACCCCGCTCAGTGGCCGCCCGAGGCCAGCCAGCGCTCCGCCCGCACCAGGTCCTCGGCGGTGTCGATGCCCGGCGGGAAGGGTTCCGGCGTCAGTTGGACCGAGATGGGGTAACCGTGTTCAAGGGCACGCAGCTGTTCGAGCGACTCCGCGCGCTCCAGGGGCGTCCTCGGCAGCGCCGCCAGGCGGCGCAGGAAGCCCGCACGGTAGGCGTAGATGCCGATATGACGAAGGAAGGGGACGTCCGTCGGAAGGGTCTGCCGACTCTGGGCGAAAGCGTCGCGCGCCCAGGGCGCCGGCGACCGGGTGAAATAGAGTGCGCGGCCGTTGCCGGCGCGAACGACCTTCACGATATTCGGATCGAAGAATTCCTCCGCGTGCGTGATCGGCGTGGCGAGGGTGGCCATCGGCGCCTCGTCGCCGGCCAGCGCCGCGACCACGGCGCGGATGCCCGCTGCCGGCGCGAACGGCTCGTCGCCCTGCAGGTTCACCACGATGGTGTCCTCGGGCCAGCCGAAATGGCTGGCCGTCTCGGCGATACGGTCGCTGCCCGACGCGTGATCCTCGCGGGTCATGCAGACCAGGATGTCACCGCAGCCGCGCAACTCGTGGGCGACGCGGTCGTCGTCGGTCGCCACCACCACTTGCGCCGCACCGGCCTGCCCTGCCCGGGCCGCCACACGGCGGATCATCGACTCGCCGTCGATCTTCAGCAACGGCTTGCCCGGCAGGCGAGTCGAGCCGAAGCGCGCGGGCACCACGACGACGAACGGTGGGATCTTGAGGGCCATGACGACTTCCGTAACGGGAAAGCAAAGCGTAACGCCTTCCCGCCATCGGGGCCATGTATCAGCGTGCGCTTTCCAGCTGGAAACCGACGCTGTTGGCCAGCGCCATGAAGCCGGGGAACGACGTGGCGACGTTGCCGCAGTCGCCGATGGCGATCGGCGCCGAGGCCACGAGGCCGGCCACGGCGAAGCTCATGGCGATGCGGTGATCGCCGTGGCTGTCGATCGCGCCGCCGCCGATCGTGCCGCCCTGGATCATCGCGCCGTCCGGCAACTCGTCGATCTTCACGCCACAGGCTTGCAGGCCCGCCGCCATGCTGGCAATGCGGTCCGACTCCTTCACACGGAGCTCGGCGGCCCCACGAATGGTGGTGAGTCCGTCGGCCACCGCGGCGGCGACGAACAACGCAGGAAACTCGTCGATCATGTCCGGCACGATATCCAGCGGCAGTGCGACCCCATGCAAACGCCGATAACGAACGACGAGATCGCCGATGTCTTCGCCGCCGCTGCTGCGCTCGTTCTCCACCGAGATGTCGGCACCCATCAGTTCCAGCGCGGCCAGCAAGCCGGTGCGCCGCGGATTGAGGCCGACGCCTTTGAAGCGCAACGCGGAACCGGGGACGATGCAGGCCGCGACGATGAAAAACGCCGCCGACGAAATATCCGCAGGCACGTCGACATCCACCGCGCGCAGGGTGTGGCCGCCTTCGACCGTCGCCTTGCCTGGCGAGTAGACGATGGGCCAGCCGAAAGCCTTGAGCATGCTTTCGGTGTAGTCGCGCGTCGGGTGCGGCTCGATGACTTCGGTCTTGCCCTCGGCATACAGGCCGGCGAGCAACAGTGCCGACTTGATCTGCGCGCTGGCAACGGGCGGGTGATACGTGATGCCTTTGAGCTTCGCGCCCCCATGGATGCGCAAGGGCGGCTTGCCGTCCTCGGTGTCGATCGAGGCACCCATCGTCGTCAGCGGATCGGTAACGCGACGCATCGGCCGGCGCGACAACGACTCGTCGCCAACGAGGGTGGAATCGAATGCCTGCCCGGCGAGCAGCCCCGCGAGCAAGCGCATACCCGTGCCTGCGTTACCGCAATCGAGCGGTTCGCTCGCTCCGCGCAAGCCGTGCAGGCCGACACCATGGACAAGGCGCTCGCCGGCGGCGGGCGTGTCGAAACGCACACCCAGCTTGCCGAGGATGGCCGCCGTGGCGCGCGTGTCCTCGCCCTCGAGGAAGCCACGGATATGCGACGTACCTTCGGCGAGGGCACCGAACATCAACGCCCGATGCGACACGGATTTGTCGCCCGGCACGACGACGTCGCCATGCAAGGGGCCGGCAGCGGCGCGGCTCAGCCAGTCCAGGCGGGTCATGGCAGGTTCTCCAGAAGGCGTTGAAGCTCGGCGCGGCTACCGATACTGACCCGCACGGTATGCGGCAGACGATAACCACCCATCGGGCGCACGATCACCCCGCGTTCGAACAAATGCGCTTCGAAAGCGGCGGCATCGCGACCCAGGTCGACGAGCAGGAAATTGGTTTGCGACGGCAACACGCGCAGGCCGCGAGCGGTGAGCTCGTCGGCCAGCCACCCGCGATCGCGTCGATTGGCCTCGCGCACCCGGGCCCGATGCTCGTGATCGCCAAGCGCCGCCTCGGCGGCGGCCAGGGCCACCCCGTTGACGTTGAACGATTCGCGCAGGCGCTCGCAAACGGCGGCGACGGATGGATGGCTGAGCATGTAGCCGATGCGCAGGCCGGCCAGCGCGTACGCCTTGGAGAACGTACGCGTGACGATGAGGTTCGGGAAACGACCGAGCAGGTGCATCGCCGTGCTGAGACCCGGGGCATCCACGTATTCGTGATACGCCTCGTCCACGACGACCAGCGTCTGGATCGGCACCTTGTTGAGGAAGTCCTCGAGTGCGGCGTCCGTGAACCACGTGCCGGTGGGGTTGTTCGGGTTGGCCAGGTAGACCAGCCGCGTCGACGGCGTCACCGCCGCCGCGATCGCGTCGAGGTCGTGGCCATACGGCGCCTCCGGGTGGTCGGACGGCAATGCCGGCACGGCAAGGGACGGCGCACCCGCCGCCGCTGCGGCGATCGGAAACACCGCGAAGCCATAGTGCGAATGCACCACGGGATGCTCGGCATCGGCGAAACACTGCGCCAGCAGCATCAGTAGTTCATGCGAGCCGTTGCCCAGCGTGATGCCGGAGACAGGCACGCCCAGTTCGCTCGATAGCCGGTGCTTCAGCGCGGCGCCGAGAGGATCGGGGTAGCGCCAGATGTCCTCGAGTACGCGCGTGGCGGCGCGCATGGCAAGCGGGCTCGGCCCGAGCGGGTTCTCATTGGAACCGAGCTCGGACAGCACGCTGCCGAACTGCAGGCGCAGGGCGGGAAGGTCGTGACCGGGATCGTAGGCACGCAGGGCCGACGTCGCCCGGTTGGCGAGCGTCGCCGCATCGAACGCCGCGGTCATGGCAAGGCGACAGGGTAGGAGCCGAGCACGCGCACATCCGCGGCGGCGGGCTTCATCTCGTCGAGCGCGGCCTGCAGCGCTTCATCCTCGACATGACCGGAGACGTCGATGAAGAAGGCGTACTGCCACTTGCCCGTATGCGCCGGACGCGACTCGATACGGTTCATGCTGATGTCGTGGCGTGCGAGTGGGCTGAGCACGTCGTACAAGGCACCCGGCTTGTCCTTCACCGAAACCAGCAGCGACGTGCGGTCGTTACCCGACGGCGGGAAGATGGAACGGCCGATGACAAGGAAGCGCGTGGTGTTGTCCGACCGATCCTCGATCGGCCCGGCGATGGTCTTCAGCCCGTAGACACGACCGGCGGTTTCGCCGGCGATGGCCGCGGCTTCCGGCGCCAGACGCGCCATCCGTGCGGCTTCGGCGTTGCTCGACACCGGCACGCGCTCGGCATCCGGCAGGTTGACGCGCAGCCATGCCTGGCACTGCTGCAACGACTGCGGATGCGAATAGATGCGCTTGACGTCCTTCAGCTCGCCGCTGAGCGAGAGCAGGTTCTGGTGAACGCGCAGTTCCACTTCGCCGCAGATGGTGGCCTTGGAGACGAGGAACATATCCAGGGTCATCTGGATCATGCCCTGCCCCGAGTTTTCCACCGGGACGACACCGAAGTCGGCGTTGCCGGCAGCCACTTCCTGGAACACTTCCTCGATGCTGCCCAGCGGCAGACCGTACGCGGCATGACCGAAATGTTTGCGCACTGCCTGCTCGCTGAAGGTGCCCTCGGGGCCGAGGAAACCGATCTTCAGCGGCTGCTGCTGCGAAAGGCAGGACGACATGATCTCGCGGAACAGACGTACCAGCTCCGCGTTCGGCAGCGGGCCGTCGTTGCGGTCGATCACGCCGCGCAGCACCTGGGCTTCCCGTTCGGGTCGGTAATACTCCACCGCCGCCTTCAACGGGCCCTTGGCCCGGCCGACCTGCTGCGCCCACCGGGCACGTTCGCTGATGAGCGACTGCAGTTGCTGGTCGATGCTGTCGATGCGCGTACGCGCTTCGGTCAGCGTGGCTTGTTTGTCGGCGGGGGTCTTACTCATGAACGTCCAGGCGGTTAAGTGGTTACAAATGAAACGGTTACCACCGCAACAGCTATGCTGCACTGCGGTGACCCCCGACTTTAACCGTGCTTCGCTGCAAAGTCCCGCATGAAGTTCACGAGCGCATCCACAGCCTCCTGGGGAACCGCGTTGTACAGCGATGCGCGCATGCCGCCGACGGCCTTGTGTCCTTTCAGCGCAAGCAGGCCGGCCGCTTCGGATTCGGCGAGAAATGCCGCATCCAACGCGCTGTCATGCAGGGTGAAAGGCACGTTCATCCGCGACCGCGAGTCGACCGCCACCGGGCTGCGATAGAAGCCGCCGGAGCCGTCGATCGCGTCGTAGAGCGTTTTCGCCTTGCGCGCGTTACGCTCGCCCATGGCGGCCAGACCGCCCTGGGCTTCCAGCCATTCGAAGGTGAGGCCGGCGAGATACCAGCCCCAGGTATTGGGTGTATTGAGCATGGAATCGCTCGCCGCATGCTCCGCATAGCGAAAGATCTTCGCCATCGGCCGGCCTTTGCGCGCCAGCAGGTCGTCGCGAAAGATCATGACGACCAGGCCGGACGGACCGATATTCTTCTGCGCGCCGGCGTAGATCAGCCCGAATTTCGAGACGTCCACCGGCTCACTGAGGATATTCGACGACATATCGGCGATCAGGGGAATGTCACCCACCTCCGGCACGTCGTGGAATTCCACGCCGTGAATCGTTTCGTTCGGGGTGTAATGAATGTACGAAGCGCGTGGATTGAGCGTCCAACCCTCCCGCGGCGGCAAGGCGAGGTAGTTCGCCGCCTCCGAGGTGGCCGCCACGCGGGCATCGATATAAGGCGCTGCTTCGCGTACGGCCTTTTCGCCCCAGTGGCCGGTGACGATGTAATCGGCACTATCGCCTTCGGCAGCAAGATTCATCGGAATCTGTGCGAAATGCTGGGTCGCCCCGCCCTGCAGGAACAGGACCTTGTAGTTCGCCGGTACCGCCAACAGCATCCGCAGCCTTTGCTCGGCGGCGGCGGCTAATTCCATGAAACGCTTGCCGCGATGGGAAAGCTCCATCACCGACGCACCCGATCCGTTCCAATCGAGCATTTCCGCTTGCGCGCGCTTGAGGACCATTTCCGGCAAGGCTGCGGGGCCGGCGCTGAAATTCCAGACTCTGCTCACTTCGTTCTCGGGTCGGAAGGGGAACAGCCATTATGCCTCGGACGGGCATTCCTGAAACCTAACCGAAAAATGATGCGGAGATAACATTTCGAGGCGTAAATCTGACCGTGCCAGCCCATCCATGGAAGGCGCCAACCGGCGTCGGGATATCAGACAAAAGGACCTTGTCATGAGCGACCAGCCCGTTCCGCCGGCCGTCGAGCAGCCCACCGCCCTCCAGCGCCTGCGCGAGAGGGGGATCCACTCCGTCTTCGATGTCGTCCGCGAGGAACGCGGCGATTTTGTCGCACGCATGGGAAGCGACGAGACGAGCGAAGCGGAGGCCCGGGAGCTGTACGACCTAGCCCTGCAACGGGCTTCGGGCCTGGTTCGCCTGCATACGGAGCTGATCGCGCGCGATGAGCCGGCCAGCCGGACCCTGCCGAAACTGGCATCCGGCGGTTCGCATGAGCGGATGGAGGCGCTGTCGATCGGAGACGGCGGCGATTACGAAAGCTGGTTCGCCAGGGCAGGCCTGTTCCCCGCACCGGACTCGGTGGCTTCGCTGTTCTCGCCGGCGAGCTACCTGGTCGACCTGTACCGCGTGGCGAAGAAACTGCACGCCACGACAAGCGAGTACCACATCGACAAGCGGCGCCCCGATCTCCAAGGGCTCCCGTTGACCCAGGCGCGCATGGATACCGAACTGCCGACGCTAGAACTCGTCAACGAGATTCTTGCGCGTGGCATCGAGGGTTCGACGACGGCGACGGACACCGCCGATCAACTCATCGCCGGTGCGGTGTTTCCCTTCGGCCTGCCGTACGACGTGCGCGCCGATGAGATTAGCCTGGGGATGCGTGCGCTGGGAACCGACGAAGTGCGGGTTCGCCAGGCATTGGGCGAGCTGGATCATGGCAGCTTTCAGATCGGTGCCGATCCGGCGGCACAGCACCGCAGCACTTTTTCCGGCGAAGTGGTTCGAGCCTGCCTCGATCTGTCGCCCGGTGAATACGGGATGATGGTCAACACCGTTGCGGACGATCCCGCGGCCACTGCGCGCCACTGGGGTGGATCAAATCCTGCCGTCGTAGCAGCCAGTGACATCATCGACCGATCGCGATGCTCACTCGCCGACATCCATGAAGTACTTGCCACGACGCGGGCTAACATAGGCAACCAAGAGAACAACAACATCGCCGAACCCGCGGCATATGGTGCGAAGTTCCTGAATTCCAAACGCCCTTCCCCCTCCGTCACCTTCGATGCGGCACCCGATGCTCCCGACCCCTATGGGGCGTTCGTGAACATGACCGGGCAGCACCCCGAGTATCTCCACCGCCTCATGCGGCTGAAGGCTCGCGTTCCCCTGACCTACGAGGAAATCGATTGGATCTACGCGCAAAGTGGCGACTCAGGTTCAGCGCTGAGCGCGACACTTCGAGGCATTGCTACATACCTGCGTCTACACGATCGTTCGGGTTTGACTGTCGACGTGTTCGCCGCCCTCGTCGGCAACATCAACTTCTACACCAAGGGACGAAAGTCGCCGTTTCTTGAAGAACTCTTTCAACGCGATTTCTTGCTTGAACTCGGCAGGAACATCGATTTCGGAACGGCCCCCGACCCGGCCGGGAATAGCGCCACACCGACACGACTCGCACAAGGTCTCGGCATAGACCTGCAAACGTTGCGCAAGCTGGCTTGCCTAGCCACGAAGAAGGAACTGGCAGAACACGTCGTCATCTCGCAGTCTCTCGATTTCTGGGGCGCGCTGTACCGACTGGTCCACATCCCGCGTCTGGCGGGCCTCAACGTGGACGAAGGGCTTGCACTATGGTCCTGCATGGAATCCACACCCGGCGCCATAGTGGGCAAGCTATGCCAGGCCGCGGGCACGGATCGCTTTGACAGCGCACAGCATATTCTGCTGCGCACGCTGGCTTGCACCGACTGGCTGCGCGAACGCGAGATCGACATACCCACCCTGATGGCACTGGTGTCGACAAAGCACCGCACCACGGCGACGGTAGACATCCTTCAGTTCATCGCCAATCTGCACGCAAGCACCAACGGCGATGCGGGGGACTTCGCCTCCATCAAGGCGTCGGACGATGAGTTCATGCAAGACCAGCTGGCCCGACACGTCGGCGCGCAGTTTGGCCTGACCGCTGGCGTCGCCCGGGCCATGATCTACTGGATCGATCGGGTCATCGCCACGATGGATCCGGAGCTCAAGGACTACTCGAGCGAACAGTTTTGGAAAGACATCGCCAGTCCTTACAAGGCCTCCGCACCGACATCGCTCGGCGAGATCGGCCCCAGGCCCGTGCAGTACTGCCACCTGCTCGGACAGTTCGCCCTTGCCTGCCACCTGACCGGCTTGCAGGAACAGGACATCGCCCTGATCGTCGCGCCCAGGGACGGCACATCGCGACTGTGCAGTAGCGAGATTCCTCCGCTGACGCTGGAGACCGTGTTCTGGCTGTTCAACTACACAGAATGGCGCGATGCGCTGACAGGATCGGCGGCAGAAGCCCGGCTTCATCTGGGGCACAGCGCAGTCGCACCGCCGGCGTCCGAGAATCCGGCGTATCTTCTCGCGCACTTCGCCGAACTGAATGGATGGGAAGCCGAACTCGCGACCGGCGTATGGACGATCATCGGCCACACGCCGACCGACACGCTCCGGGACATGCGATACGTTCGACAGCTTTCTCAGTGGATCGCCGTGGCAAAGCAGCTCGAACTATCCCCCGAGAAGCTCGGCGTCATGCACACCCTGGTAAACATGACCGATCTGTCCGACAGTCACGGTACGCGCGAGGCGCTATCCGCGGCCGTTCTCGCTGCCGTTCGTTCCCATGCCAGCGCCTCGAAATCGAATGAGCTCACCGAGCAGCTCGTCGAACGTCGTCGCGACGCCCTGCTCCGGTACTACCTCCACAATGTCGTGCCCGAGGCGCTGAAGCCAAAGATCAAAACAGCGGACGACCTCTACGAATACATGCTGATCGACGCACAGGTGTCCGCGAAGGTGACGACATCTCGCGTCGCCGAGGCCATCTCCAGCGTTCAGCTGTACTTGCACCGCTGCCGCGAAGGCCTGGAGCCCAGTGTGCTGGGAAACGCACTAGCGACGGAAATGCGCCCGGGTGGCTACTTTGCGTTCTGGGATGCGTATAACAAACGCTATGGCACCTGGGCAGGACTGCAAAGACTCTTGCGCTACCCCGCCAGCTATATCGACCCGACGTTGCGATACACCAAGACAAAGTCGTTTCGCACACTCGAGGATGCACTCAGCCAGGGCCGGTTGACCGGAGAGCGCGCCGAAGATGCATTCTTCGCCTACCTGGATGCCCTTCGCACCGTATTCGATATCGAGTACATCGATGGTTTTCAAATGGGGACGGCTATGGATTCCCCCATCCTCTTCCTGGGCAGGAACAACGATTCACCGGTGCGTTATTTCTGGCGGCAGACCGGTCCGGCGACTGTCGAGGCGCCGTCGGCGTGGACCGAGTGGCTTCCGGTCGAAGCCGATATACCTCCGTACAGTAAGCCAGGTGAACAACCTTCCATCGTGTATTTCTCGGGCGCCCCCCGGGTCGTTTGGTGGACATGGAAAACGACGGGCGTCACTTCATCCACCGTTGCAACCACCCTACCCGAGATAGACGCCTTGGTGCTGGATAATGCAGCGCTTAAAGAAGATCTTCAGCTCTACGTCAACATAGCGAGCCTACGCAACGATCACACGTGGGTAACCTACGAACACGCTATCGCCCGGACTGACGAGGACTTGTCGGGAACCTTTGTCACAGTCTATGAGCAATATGGTGAGGAGCACCTTCTGTTCGTCGCGCCGCGAAAGGCAGATCCCACACTGCCCGGCGCCCTCCGCTCCTTCAACAGGTCGCTTATTGCGGGTCCAGGTCCGGGCGGCGTCTTCCTCTTCCCATGGCCGCGAGATGGAGCGGTTCGTGAAGTCCGTAGAAATGCGTTGGCCGGTCCAAGGTGTCCGAAGTACCAGACAACCGACCCGGAAATGACGATAGAGGCGTTTATATCAAGCGACGGTTTGTTCGATATCGAGGTCAAGGCACCGTTAATCGCAATAAAGCCCGTCACCCTCACCCTGTATTTTGACGATGCCGAGGAGCTGACACTCGCCTTCGGAGCCATTGCTGCCGGCGGCAGCCGCCGTCTCCCCGTGGGACGAACATGGAAGGGTTTATGGACCGCCCAATGGAGCATAGCCGGCGTCTTCGGGGCCGACATACCTTGGACCACGGTGTGGTGGGCCAATGCCTCATTGCAGGGCATCGGCACCGGCGTGCCGGGATATCAGACGCTTGTTCCGGATACCTACTATCCCGATAGAGACCATCGCCACTGGTTGTCGACCCGGGCAGCGCCGGTGTTGCAGGAAAGGATTCGCCACGGCGTCGATTCGCTTCTTTCGTATGCGACGCAAACCATGCTCGTCGAACCGAGCAATGCTCCCGGCTTCATGACACACCCCATTCGCTGGATCGGCGGCGCCGCCAGCTACATGTGGGAGCTCTTCTTCCACGCCCCCTTCCTCATCGCTTGCCGCCTGCTCGACGAACAACGCTTCGACGAGGCGGAAACCTGGTTGCGTCGCATCTTTTCGCCCTCGGGTTACGTCGATGCCGAAGGCAACCTCGACACGGACCCCAACGGTAACGTCCGCTATTGGAACGTTCGTCCGCTGCAGGAAGACACGGCCTGGGGACCGGTCCTATCGACGGGCACGGACGATCCCGACGCCGTGGCCATGTCCGACCCGATGCACTACAAGCTCGCCGTCTACCAACGCTGGATGCAGCTGTACATGAATCGCGGCGACATGGCCTATCGCCAGCAGACGCGCGACACCATGACCGAAGCGAAGATGTGGTACGTGCAGGCCAGCCAGATGCTCGGACGGCGGCCCTACTTCCACGGCTTGCTGCCGGGCGTCTGGACGGACCCCACGTTGAGCGTGGCCGCCGCGACAACCAATCCCGCGCTCGACGCGCTCGAGACGCTGGTCGGGGACGCCTCGGTCGCGCTGCCGCCAACGCAGATGGGCCAGGTGCGCATCGTCGACGGCGTCTTCCTGGCGCCGGTCGACGAGGGCACCCTCGTCTGGTGGGACCGTTTCGCGCAACGCCTCTACAACCTGCGTCACGGCCTCTCCCTAGACGGGCAACCCCTGCACCTCCCCCTCTATGAAACCCCTGTCTCGCCGCGCGACCTCCAGCAGCGCCGGCTCGCCGCCGATGCCGGCGCCGGTGGTTTCGACGCGGGAGCAGTCACCCTGCCCGCCTTCCGTTTCCTCGTATTGCACGACCGCGCCCGCGCGGCAGTCCAGCAACTGATGCAGTTCGGTTCGAACTTGCAGGGCATCCTCGAACGTCGCGACTATGACGCGCTGAATGTGCTCCAGCAGACCCAGGCCGTGCAGATCCACGAGCTGACCGGCAAGGCCCATGCCTTGCAGATCAAGGTACTCGAACACACCGCGACGGGGCTGCAGGTGGCGCGTGCCCAGGCCAGCGAACGACAGCGCCACTACGCGGGTCTCGTCAGCCAGTTCATGAACGCCGCCGAGATCGCGAGCATGGGCATGCGTACCGCAGCCCCCATCCTACTTCACGGCAGTGTCGGCGCTACCGTGACGGCAGCGGCCCTCGACATGGTGCCCAACACCTGGATCGCCGGCATGGCCGCCGGCGTAGGCGGCACCACATGGAGTGCGGTGGCGCGGGCCGTGGCAGAAGGCCTGACCACCGAGGCGAACGTCCTGGAGATGACCGCCGGCACGCTCGACATGGTCGCCGGATTCCAGCGACGCCGTGAGGAATGGCAACTGCAGAGCAGCCAGGCGGCCTTCGAAATCGCACAGCTGGATACCCAGATCGCCGCCAACGCCGCGGCGTACGATCAGGCACTGAAGCAGGCGACGCAGATGGACATCGAGCACGGCTACGCCCAGGCGGTGCTCGACACGCTCACGACACGTTTCACCGGCAAGGACCTGTTCAACTGGCAAGCCGGCCGCGTGAGCACGCTGTACTACCAACTGTATGACGCCACCTTGAGCTTGTGCAGCTGGGCGCAGAAGGCCTATCAGTTCGAAACCGACGATGGCGGCACGTTCTTTCAGCCTGGCGCGTGGGACGACCGCTACCAGGGTCTGCTCGCCGGCGAAAGCCTCGCGCTCGGGCTGCAACGACTGGAGCGTGCCTACCTCACGTGGGATCAACGTGCCCTCGAGGTCGAGCGCACGCTATCGCTCGGGGCACTGGCAGGCCAGTCGCTTGGCGACCTCATCGCCGAGGCACTCGATACGAAGGCACCTGCGGCCAACCAAGGGAAGCTGACCGTCGGTTATGAAGAAGATGTCCTGACACTGTCCTTCGTACTGAAAGACGCGGGCATCCTCGACGACTACCCTTCGGGCATGCAGTTGGGGACAAAACGGCGCATCAGGTCGATCGCCGTCACCCTCCCCGCCGTGCTCGGACCGTACGAGGACATTCGCGCGGTGCTCGGTTATGCCGGCGGCGCGGCCGCGCAACTGCCCAGTGGATGCACGGCGGTCGCCCTCTCGCGTGGCCTCGCCGATAGCGGCCAGTTCGTGCTCGATTTCAACGACGGAAAGTACCTGCCGTTCGAAGGCATACCGGTCGACGATACCGGCACGCTGAGCCTGCGCTTCCCCAACGGCACGTCGCGCAAGCAGGAGGACATGCTGCGCAGCATCACCGACGTGATCCTGCATGTTCGCTACACCATCCGAAAGGACCAGTCGGCGTGAACGAGCAAGGTGCCGGACAGAGCCGACGCTCAGAAATGGATGAACAGCACCGCTGCGATACCCAGCGCCAGCACGGCCGCCGTGAGGATCAGCCACCAGACCTCGCCCCGCGGACCCGCCGTGTCTTCGGGCAAGGGCTCGGGCTCCGGCTCGGCCATCACCACGACCGGTTCCGCAGCCCAGCCTGGCGCGTCCAGCACGAAACGATGGGCGGCGATACCGATCTGGTCGCCGGGCTGCAACGCGGCGCGGACCACCTTGATGCCGTTCACCCGCACCGCATGCCGCGCAGGCACGCGCGACGCGTCGAGGACAAGCTCGTCGGCTTCCCAGACCAGGGTCAGCAACGCGGCATCGTTGCCGGGCAGTTCCAGCGGCATCGCCCCGTGGGACGCACCGAGCTCGAGCCGGTCGCGCACCGGCACGACGCGACCCGAAAGGGGACCCGCCACCGGCCGCAGCGCCAGCGTGCAGCGCGATTCGGTCGGTTCGTGGATATCCCGGGCATCGAGGTCCGCATCGTCGCGGATGAGCATGCGGCAATCGCCGAGGGAGAGGCTATCGCCCGGGCGCAGCAGCGCGCGCTCGCGCACGGGCCGCGCATTGACGTACACCCGCCCGGCTTCCGGTGCCACTTCCAGCACCAGACCGCGACGGTCCCGCTGGATGCGGACATGACGGGCGGCAACCTGGGTCTCGGACACGACGAGGTCGTTGTCCTCCGCGCGACCGATCGTGAGGACGGGCCGTGACCAGTGGAAATCACCGCGAGCCGAGCTGACGAATTCGATGCGCATGGAGGAACCGGGACGTTGACGAAGCAACTTTAGCAGAGTGCGGTATCTGTTTGAACGCAAAGGTGTCGTCGTAAGTGTCGACGTCACGTGACGTCGGGCCTGATAGACTCCGGCGCTTTCCCATCGACGAGGACGCCCCATGGCGAAGATCGATATCCGCCGCCCGCACGGCAAGACCGTGGCCGAGGCGCGCGCCGTGGTCGAACGCGTGGCCGAGCGCATGCGCGAGAAGTTCGGTACCGAAGGTGGCTGGGACGGCGACACCCTTACCTTCCAGCGCTCCGGCGTCAAAGGCGCCATCGCCGTTTCGCCGAGCGACGTGCACGTGACCGCCGAGCTGGGCATGCTGCTCTCCCCGCTCAAGGGCACGATCGAGGAAGAGATCCGCAGGAAGCTCGACGAGCAGTTCGCCTGACCCGCCCCCGGCTGGCCCGCAAAGGCCGGCTGTGGCATACTAATGGACTTATGCGGCCACTCCGGCCGTTCATCCGACCCGGAACACATGGCAAAAGACGACGTCATCGAAATGGAAGGCACGGTCCAGGAGACCCTGCCCAACACCATGTTCCGCGTGCAGCTCGAGAACGGGCACGTCATTACTGCCCACATCTCCGGCCGTATGCGCAAGCATTACATCCGCATCCTGACGGGCGACAAGGTGAAGGTCGAAATGACCCCCTACGACCTGACCAAGGGTCGCATCACCTACCGCATGAAGTAAGCGACGTTGATGCGATAACGAGAAAGGCCGCGCAGTGCGCGGCCTTTTTTCGTGTCTCGGCGGTGCCCTGATGGAACCGCATTGCTGTTGTAGGAGCCGATTCATCGGCGATCCTACCGTGTCGCAGCATCCATCGCCGATAAATCGGCTCCCACATGCAGCATCCATCGCCGATAAATCGGCTCCCACATATGGCTACCCCCGTGGTAGTTACCTCTGAGGTAGTTACCTCTGAGGTAGTTACCTCTGAGGTAGTTACCTTTGAGGTAGTTACCCCGGGGTAGTTACCTCTGTGGCAGTTACCCCGGTGGGAGCCGCTTTCTGTGGGAGCCGCTTCAGCGGCGAATCAAGACACGACCGCCGTCAGGCGGTCACAGCCGCCGGCTCCGCCGACTCCGTCTCCACATGCAGCTCGTCGCCTTCGACCGACAAGGTGACCTTGCCGCCTTCGGCCAGCTTGCCGAAGAGCAGTTCGTCGGCCAGTGCACGCTTGACCTTGTCCTGGATCACGCGGGCCATCGGACGGGCACCCATCTGCGGGTCGAAGCCATGCTCGGCCAACCAGCGACGGGCTTCCGGCGTCACGTCCACGCTGACCTTCTTCTCGGTCAACTGGGCTTCCAGCTCGATCAGGAACTTGTCCACCACGCGCAGGATGTGGTCGAAGTCCAGGGCGTTGAACTGGATGATCGCGTCGAGACGGTTACGGAACTCCGGCGTGAACATGCGGCGCAGGGTCTCCATGGCATCCGGCGCGTGGTTCTGCTTCATGAAGCCGATGCCGCGACGCGAAGCCAGCTGGGCGCCGGCATTCGTGGTCATGACGATCACGACGTTCTTGAAGTTGGCCTCGCGACCGTTGGTGTCCGTCAATACACCGCGATCCATGACCTGGAGCAGGATGTTGTAGACGTCCGGATGGGCCTTCTCGATTTCGTCCAGCAACAGCACGCAGTGCGGATGCTTGGTGATCTGCTCGGTCAGCAGGCCACCCTGGTCGAAGCCGACATAGCCCGGGGGCGCACCGACCAGGCGCGAGACCGAATGCGCTTCCATGTACTCGGACATGTCGAAGCGGACCATCTCGATACCCAGCTGCATGGCGAGCTGCTTGGTCACTTCCGTCTTGCCGACGCCGGTGGGGCCAGCGAGCAGGAAGCTGCCGATCGGCTTGGACGGATCGCCCAGGCCCGACCGTGCCATCTTGATCGACGAAGCCAGGGCCTCGATCGCCGCGTCCTGGCCGAACACCACCATCTTCAGGTTGCGCTCGAGGTTACGCAGCACGTCGCGGTCCGAGGCCGATACCTGCTTGGCTGGAATGCGTGCCATCTTGGCCACGATGTACTCGATCTCGGCCACGTCCACCTTGCCCGTGCGCTGGTCTTCCGGCAGCAGGCGCTGGCGCGCGCCGGCTTCATCGATGATGTCGATGGCCTTGTCCGGCAGCAGGCGGTCGGGGATGTGCTTGACCGAAAGATCAACCGCGGCGCGCAGCGCCTCACCGGTGTATTCCACGGAGTGGTGTTCCTCGAACCGGCTCTTCAGGCCCTTCAGGATCTCGATGGAGTCGGCCACGGTGGGCTCGACCACGTCGATCTTCTGGAAGCGACGAGCCAGCGCGCGGTCCTTCTCGAACACGCCGCGGAATTCCTGGAACGTGGTCGAACCGATGCAACGCAGCTCACCCGACGCCAGCATCGGCTTGATCAGGTTGGAAGCGTCCATGGTGCCGCCCGAGGCGGAACCCGCACCGATGATGGTGTGGATCTCATCGATGAAGAGGATCGTGTTCGGCTGCTTCTTGAGCTGGGCGATGACGGCCTTGAGGCGCTTTTCGAAGTCGCCGCGGTACTTGGTGCCTGCCACCAGGGCGCCGAGGTCCAGCGACCAGATCGTGCAGTCTTCCAGCACCTCCGGCACCTGGCCTTCGACGATGCGCTTGGCCAGACCCTCGGCCAGAGCGGTCTTGCCCACGCCAGCCTCACCCACATAAAGCGGGTTGTTCTTACGCCGACGGCAGAGCACCTGGATGGTCCGCTCGACTTCGTCCTCGCGGCCGATGAGCGGATCGATCTTGCCCTGGATGGCAAGTTCGTTCAGGTTGCTGGCGTATTCGCTGAGCGGATTGCCCTTGCCCTCGCTGCCTTCCTCGCCATCCCGTTCGGGATTGGACGCCTGGGCCGCCGACTCGTCGCCGATCTTGGCGATGCCGTGCGAGATGTAATTGACCACGTCCAGGCGGGTGATTTCCTGCTGATGCAGGAAATAGACCGCGTGGGAGTCCTTTTCGCCGAAGATCGCGACCAGCACGTTGGCGCCGGTGACTTCCTTACGGCCGGAGGACTGCACGTGGTAGACGGCGCGCTGCAGCACCCGCTGGAAACCCAGCGTGGGCTGCGTATCGCGCTCGTCCCCGGCCGGAAGCACCGGCACGGTTTCGGCGATGATCCGCTGGAGATCGGCCGCCAGACGCGGCAGATCGACGCCGCAGGCGCGCAGGGCGGCCAGGGCGGAGGTGTTTTCAGTCAAGGCAAGCAGCAGGTGCTCGACCGTCATGAATTCGTGGCGCTGTTCCCGGGCCTGCTTGTAGCAGTGCCCAATGGTGACTTCGAGATCCTTGCTGAACATACGGACCGTCTCCGATAGCTGTGGGCGGCGGGGACCAGCCCCTGTCATTGCCGCATGAACACCAGATGGGGTATCGGCTACATCTTTTCCATAGTGCACAACAGCGGGTGCTGATGAGACCGTGAGTATTCGTTGACCTGGGTCACCTTGGTTTCTGCCACTTCGCGGGTGAAAACGCCGCACACGCCCTTACCCCGGGTGTGTACGTGGAGCATGACCTGGACCGCACGTTCCTGGTCCATGCCAAAAAAGCTGCGCAAAACCTCGATCACAAAGTCCATCGGGGTGAAATCGTCGTTGAGCAGCACGACCTGGAAAAGCGGCGGCCGCGCCGTCTCCGGGCGCGTCGTTTCGATGGCGAGGCCGTGGCCGCGGTCGCTTTCCTGATCGTGTTCGTGTTCCTGGGACATTAATTAAGAACCTTCGGTACGCGATTCGATTATATACACCGGTTTCCCGACCACTTTGGGGTCGACATCAACAGGTAATGGCACAATATGCCTTTTACCAGAGCCCCTCCCCCCCCAATCAGCCGATGCCAACCTCCTCTTCCCTGGCCGAAAACGTCTGGTGCCCCCGTGTCACGGTGGCTTGCGTCGTCGCGCGCGGCGATCGCTTCCTCATGGTCGAGGAAGAGGTCCTTGGCGAGATCGCCTACAACCAGCCTGCCGGCCACCTCGACCCGGGTGAAACATTGCAGGCAGCGGCGGTGCGCGAAACGCTGGAGGAAACCGGTCATACCATCGCCCTGGATGCCTTCCTCGGCGTCTGGCAGTGGACCAGCCACGAGCACGGCGAGCAGGTGCTGCGTTTCGGGTTTGCCGGCCACGTCGTGGCCTACGATCCGGACCGCTCGCTGGATAGCGGCATCCGTCGGGCCCTGTGGCTGCGGCGCGACGAGATCGAGGCCATGGGCGCGCGCCTGCGCAGCCCGCTGATCCTCTCGACGATCGACGCCTGGCTGGACGGCCGGCGCCTGCCGCTCGACACGGTCGCCAGCATGCTGCCCGGGGCCGCCCCGTGAAGGTGATCCTCGGCGTCTCCGGTGGCGTGGATTCCTCGGTCGCAGCCCTCCTGCTCCAGCAGGCCGGGCACGAGGTCGAGGGCATGTTCATGCAGAACTGGGAAGAAGACGACCGCTCCGGCCCCTGCACCACCGACGACGACCGCAAGGATGCCGTGGCCGTTTGCGGGCGCCTGGGCATCCCGTTCCACGCCCGCAACTTCGCTGGCGAGTACTGGGACGGCGTGTTTGCCTACTTCCTGGCCGAATACGCCGCCGGCCGGACGCCCAACCCGGACGTGCTCTGCAATCGCGAGATCAAGTTCAAGACCTTCCTCGAGCATGCGCAGGCCCTGGGCGCGGACAAGATCGCGACCGGCCACTACGCTCGCGTCGACTTCCAGAATGGGCGTTACCGCCTGCTGCGCGCCGTGGATGCGGCGAAGGATCAGAGCTACTTCCTCCACGCGCTCGGCCAGAAGCAGCTTGCCGCCACCCTGTTTCCGGTCGGCGAGATCGAGAAGCCGCTGGTCCGCGAGCTGGCCCGCGAGGCCGAGCTGCCGACGCATGCGAAGAAGGATTCGACCGGCATCTGCTTCATCGGCGAGCGCGACTTCCGCGCCTTTCTCGCCCAGTACCTGCCAGCCAAGCCCGGCCCGATGGTCGATCCGGACGGCCGCACGATCGGCGAGCACCAAGGCGTCATGTATTACACGCTAGGCCAGCGCAACGGCCTGGGTATCGGCGGGCGCGCCGACGCACCGAACGAGCCGTGGTACGTGGTCGGCAAGGATGTCGCGGCGAACACGCTCATCGTGGCCCAGGGCGGAGAAAACCGCTGGCTGCAGTCCACACGGCTGATCGCGAGCGACGTGACCTGGGTCGCCGGCGAGGCACCTGGCCTCTCGTTCCGCTGCACGGCCAAGACACGCTACCGCCAGGCCGACCAGGCCTGCACGGTCGAATTACGCGGCGACACCTTGCACGTTTCCTTCGACGAACCGCAGCGCGCCGTCACCCCCGGCCAGTCCGTCGTGCTTTACGACGGCGAGGCCTGCCTCGGCGGCGCGGTGATCGCGGCCACCGACGCGCCTTACGGGGGGCTGGCCGCGTGAGGCGCCGCGCGCCCCTGGGGTCGCCGACGAATCGGCTCCTACAACCTCTTTATTCCCTATCCGAGTTTCATCCATGAACGAAGAACGCGTCCTCGCTCTCGCCGGGGTGTTCCAGGGCGCCGCCCTGGCCCAGCAGCTGGCCACCGATGGCCGCTGCGATGAGGTGGCGTTCGAAGCCAGCCTTGGCAGCGTGTTCCGCATCGACGCCGACTCGGTCGCATCGGTCTATGGCGGCGTGAGCGGCGTGCGCCGTGGCCTGCGCACCCTGGTCGCGCAGTTCGACGACGAGACACGCGATGTGGCCGTCATGCGCATGGCGATCACCGTGCTGCGCCTCGAGCGCTCGCTGTCACGCAACCGCGTGCTGCTCGAGCGCCTGCGCGAGGGCGTGGTCGCCACGCAGCGCCAGGTCGAGCACTTCGGCATGAACCATGCGAACGTCACCGCACGCCTGGCCGAGGTCTACGCCTCGACCCTCTCCACGCTCAAGCCGCGCGTGATGGTCACCGGCACGCCGGCCCACCTGCAGCAGAAGGCCGTTGTGGATCGGGTCCGTTCGGCGCTGCTCGCCTCCGCGCGCTCGGCGGTGCTCTGGCACCAGCTGGGGGGGCGTCAGTGGCAGTTGCTGATTTACCGGAAACAGTGCGCGATGCTGGCACGGGGCCTGTTGACCGGTTCGACGCTGGACGACGGCGGCTGAGCGTCAGGCCGCCGCCGCATCGAGCCCCGGGATCGTCCCGGCCAGTTCGCGCAGCAGATTGCCGAAGCGTGCCAGGTCGTCCCGCCATGGCGTGGCGCTGCGCCAGTAAAGCGCGATATGCCGCCCCGGCCGCGCCCCTTCGACCGCCGCCAGCACCACGTTGGGAATCGACCCCAGGCGGTCGTGGGCGAGGATCGGCACCAGGGTGTAGCCCCCGCGCAGGGCCACCAGGGTCGCCAGGCTTTCGATACTCAGATCCTGAATCCGCTCGGGCCGCGCCGCCCCCGGCATGCCAAGGTCGGAGACGCCATTGCCGTGACTCTCGGCCATCAGCGTCGCATCGGCGGCATCGAGTTCGGTCAGCGCGATGGCGCGTCGACCGGCCAGCGCGTGCCCGGCCTGCAGCAGGAGTTCGTAAGGCTCGAAGAACAACGCCGTCGACTCGAGGCCGGTGATCGCCGCGCTCGGCGGCGCCAGCACGGCGTCGAGTTCGCCTTCGTGAAGACGCCGGAGGAGCCCCCGCGGCTTGCCTTCGGAGATCGTCAGCCGGGCACCCGGAAAGCGCAGGGGAAAGGGCTCGATGAAATGAGGCAATAGATAAGGCCCCAGCGTGGACGGCACGCCCAGGCGAAGCTCGCTACCGAAGGCGACATCGCCGGCCCGGGCCGCATGCTCGAGATGCTCGGCCGCACCGAGCACGGCCTCGATATAGCCGAGCAGCCGCTGGCCGCTCGTCGTCGGCACCACCTTGCGCCCGCCGCGCTCGAACAGCGGCATGCCCAGTGCCTGCTCCACCTTCTGCACCTGGTGGGAGAGGCCCGACGGACTGATGTACATGGCGCGGGCCGCACTATTGAAGCTGCCTTCCCGGGCCACGGCCTGGACCAGGGCGAGGTCGCGCAAGGACACCGATGACAGGGCCATCGAAATCATCGAACGCTGCGTGCCATCAAATACGTTTGCGCCCATCGCCCGCCCGCTCCATCCTTTCGCCGCCGAATTCGCGCGGCATGCGCCACGAACCCGCCATTCTAGCCGGTCACCGGTCTCACGGCGGTCGCACGTGGAGGCCAGACTGCGCGATAATCGACGCTTTGGCGTCCCCATCGGGGGCGTCAGGCCTCCCCAGCTTAAGAACACGCCAGGAGTACAGCATGAAAGACTCGTTCTCAGTCCGAGACAGCATCGAAGTCAACGGCAAGCGCCACACCATCGCCAGCCTGGCCAAGTTCGGCGACAAGTTCGACATCAAGCGCCTGCCCTACTCGATGAAGATCCTGCTGGAGAACCTTCTCCGCCAGGAAGACGGCCTGAACGTCACCTCGAAGGAAATCGAGGCGGTGGCCAAGTGGGACGCCAAGGCCGAGCCGGAGATCGAAATCTCCTTCATGCCCGCCCGCGTGGTCCTGCAGGATTTCACCGGCGTGCCCTGCGTGGTCGACCTGGCCGCCATGCGCGACGCCGTCACCAAGCTCGGCGGCGACCCGAACAAGATCAACCCGCTGGCGCCGGCCGAACTGGTCATCGACCATTCGGTGCAGGTCGACGCGTTCGGTTCGGAAAGCGCGCTGGAGCAGAACGTCGAGATCGAGTTCGAGCGTAACCAGGAGCGCTACTCGTTCCTGCGCTGGGGCCAGAAAGCGTTCAAGAACTTCAAGGTCGTGCCGCCGCGTACCGGTATCGTCCATCAGGTGAACCTGGAGAACCTCGCCCGTGTCGTCTTCACGGCCGAGGTCGACGGTGAATCCTTCGCTTATCCGGATACCGTGTTCGGTACCGATTCGCACACCACCATGATCAACGGCCTGGGCGTGCTCGGCTGGGGCGTCGGCGGTATCGAAGCCGAAGCCGCCATGCTCGGCCAGCCCTCGTCCATGCTGATCCCGCAGGTCGTCGGCTTCCGTCTGACCGGCAAGCTCGGCGAAGGCGTGACCGCGACCGACCTGGTCCTCACCGTCACCCAGATGCTGCGCAAGCTCGGCGTCGTCGGCAAGTTCGTCGAGTTCTTCGGTGAAGGCCTGCCGAACCTGCCGCTCGCCGACCGCGCAACGATCGCCAACATGGCCCCGGAATACGGCGCGACCTGCGGCATCTTCCCGATCGACCAGGAGTCGCTGAACTACATGCGCCTGTCGGGTCGCGAAGAGAGCCAGATCGCCCTCGTCGAGACCTACGCCAAGGCCCAGGGCCTGTGGCACGACGCCAACACCCCGGAAGCCGAGTTCACCACCACGCTCGAGTTGAACCTCGCCGATGTGCGTCCGTCGATGGCCGGCCCGAAGCGTCCGCAGGACCGCGTGCTGCTCGAAGGCGTACAGGAAAGCTTCCTCGACGCCGTCGGCCCGCTCACCGCGAACCGCAAGCGCAAGAACGGCGACGACGTCGACAGCTTCAGCAACGAAGGTGGCGCCACCGCCGTCGGCAACCCGGCCAACACCGTCAGCAAGAGCGAAGGCGTGCTCGTCGAAAAGGACGGCAAGCAGTTCTACATCAACGACGGCTCGGTCGTGATCGCCGCGATCACCTCGTGCACCAACACCTCCAACCCGGCCGTGATGCTCGCCGCCGGCCTGGTCGCGAAGAAGGCCGCCGCGCGCGGTCTCACCGCCAAGCCGTGGGTCAAGCCCTCGCTCGGACCGGGCTCGCTCGTCGTCACCGAATACCTGAAGAAGACCGGCCTGCTCGAGGAACTCGAGAAGGTGAACTTCTTCGTGGTCGGCTACGGGTGCACCACCTGCATCGGCAACTCCGGTCCGCTGCCGGCCGAAATCAGCAAGGGCATCGCCGAGGGCGACCTCGCCGTGGCGTCGGTGCTCTCGGGCAACCGCAACTTCGAAGGCCGCGTGCATCCCGAAGTGAAGATGAACTACCTGGCGTCGCCGCCGCTGGTCGTCGCCTATGCGCTGGCCGGTACGCTCGACATCGACCTGACCAAGGATCCGATCGCCAACGGTAGCGATGGCCAGCCGGTGTACCTCAAGGACATCTGGCCGACCAACCAGGAAGTCTCCGATGCGATCGCCGGTGCGATCAATCCGGAAATGTTCCGCAAGAGCTACGCCGACGTCTTCAAGGGCGACAGCCGCTGGAACGCCATCGCCTCGCCGGATGGCCAGACCTATGCCTGGGACGACTCCACGTACATCAAGAACCCGCCCTACTTCGACGGCATGTCCGCCGAAGCCGGCACCATCGAGGATATCCACGGCGCGCGCGCCATGGGCATCTTCGGCGACTCGATCACCACCGACCACATCTCGCCGGCCGGTTCGATCAAGAAGGACTCCCCGGCGGGTCGCTTCCTGATCTCCAAGGGTGTCGAGCCGAAGGACTTCAACTCCTACGGTTCGCGTCGCGGCAACGACGACGTCATGGTGCGCGGTACGTTCGCCAACATCCGCATCAAGAACCTGATGCTCGACGGCGTCGAGGGCGGCTACACCAAGTACATCCCGACCGGCGAAGAAATGGCGATCTACGACGCCGCCATGAAGTACAAGGCAGATGGCACGCCGCTGGTGGTTCTCGCCGGCAAGGAATACGGCACCGGTTCGTCGCGCGACTGGGCGGCCAAGGGCACCCTGCTGCTCGGCGTCAAGGCCGTGATCACCGAGAGCTTCGAGCGCATCCATCGCTCCAACCTGGTCGGCATGGGCGTGCTGCCCTGCCAGTTCCAGGACGGCGAGAACGCGCAGACGCTCGGCCTCAAGGGCGACGAAGTGTTCGACATCACCGGCCTCAATGGCGGCGAGTCGAAGACGGCGACGGTCAAGGCCACGCGTCCGGACGGCTCGGTCAAGGAGTTCACCGTGAAGGTGCTCCTGCTGACCCCGAAGGAGCGCGAGTTCTTCCGCCATGGCGGCATCCTGCAGTACGTGCTTCGCCAGCTGGCGAAGGCCGCGTAAGCAGCACCAAGAGAAGAGCCCCGGGAAACCGGGGCTTTTTTTGTGCCTGTCTGTGTGGGCCGGATGGCTGGATGTGGACCAGCTGGATGTGGACCAGCTGGATGAGCAAGCGGTGTAGATCAGTTGGATGGACACGCTTTGTGTGGGAGCCGCTTCAGCGGCGATGGCTTTCGCGCAACCTGGCTATCGCCGCTGAAGCGGCTCCCACACAAAGCCTGCCTGTATCTAAAGGGCTGGCACACAAAGCCTGCCCCATGCTGGCTCGCTGCGTTGCGGCTTGCCGCTATACGCGCGCGTATGCTCCAATGCCGCGATCGTACGACAGGCCGCCGTACGACTGTCTTTTCAGGAGTTCGTCCGATCCATGAGCATTGAGCGTCCGTGGCTTGACCACTATCCGGCCGGCATTCCCGCCGACATCGACGTCAACGCGTACCGCTCCGTGGCGGCCGTCTTCGAAGAGTCCTTTCAGAAATTTCGTGAGCGCCCTGCCTACAAGAACTTCGGCAAGGTCCTCACCTACGGCCAGATCGACGAACTCTCGGCCGCCTCCGCCGGTTTCCTGTCCGGCGAACTCGGACTGAAAAAGGGCGATCGCCTCGCGATCATGTTGCCGAACCTCCTGCAGTACCCGATCGTGCTGTTCGGTGCCCTGCGCCTCGGCCTGACCGTCGTCAACACCAATCCGCTGTACACCGCGCGCGAACTGCATCACCAGCTCGAAGATTCCGGCGCGAAGGCGCTGGTCGTCCTCGACAACTTCGCCGCCACCGCCCAACAGGCGCTGGACGGCACCCAGGTCAAGAACGTCATCACCACGGCAGTCGGCGACATGATCGGGTTCCCCAAGGGGAACATCATCAACTTCGTCGTGAAGAGCATTCGCAAGGAAGTGCCGACGTACAAGCTGCCGATGGCTGTCCGCTTCAAGGACGCTCTCGCCCGCGGCAAGTCGCACCCGATGCCGAAGACCGACGTCGGCCACGACGATATCGCCTTCCTGCAGTACACCGGCGGGACCACCGGTGTCGCCAAGGGCGCCATGCTCACCCATCGCAACATGGTCGCCAACATGCTCCAGGCCGATGCCTGGATCAGTGGGTCGGCCAAGGCCGGTGAGGAGATCATCGTCACCGCGCTGCCGCTGTATCACATCTTCTCGTTGACCGCGAACGGCCTGGTGTTCACGCGCATGGGCGCGCTCAACCTGTTGATCACCAATCCGCGCGACATGAAAGGCTTCGTCAAGGAGCTCTCCAAGGAGCGCTTCACCGCCATCACCGGCGTCAATACGCTCTTCAACGGCCTGCTCAACACACCGGGCTTCGCCGATCTCGATTTCTCCGGCCTGCACCTCTCGCTCGGCGGCGGCATGGCCGTGCAGCGCAGCGTGGCCGATCGCTGGAAAAAGACGACCGGCGTGACGCTCTCCGAAGCCTACGGCCTCACCGAGACCTCGCCTGCCGCCTGCATCAACCCGCTGGACCTGAAGGAATACAACGGCTCGATCGGCCTGCCGATCCCCTCGACTTACGTGCAGATCTGGACCGACGACGGCCAGGTGCTGCCCACTGGCGAAGTGGGCGAGCTGTGCATCAAGGGCCCGCAGGTGATGAAGGGCTATTGGAACCGCCCCGACGAAACCGCGAAGGTGCTCGACGCGAACGGCTGGCTGCGCACGGGCGACATCGCCCGCATGGACGAGAACGGTTACGTCTATATCGTCGATCGCAAGAAGGACATGATCCTCGTGTCGGGCTTCAACGTGTACCCGAACGAGATCGAGGACATCGTCATGCGCCACCCCGGCGTGGCCGAAGTGGCCGCCGTCGGTGTCGACGACGAGCACTCGGGCGAGGTGGTGAAGATCTTCGTTGTCCGCAAGGATCCGTCGCTGACCGAAGAAGCCCTCCGCGAGTACTGCCGCGAAAACCTCACCGGCTACAAGCGTCCCAAGCAGATCGAGTTCCGCGACACGCTGCCGAAGACCAACGTGGGCAAGATCCTCCGTCGTGAACTGCGTGATGAGGATCGGGCGAAGCGTAAGGCTGCGCAGGCCTGATCCCGACAGAAAAACCCCGCCTTGAGCGGGGTTTTTCTTAGGCCCCCATCGCCGCTGAAGCGGCTCCCACAACCAGCAAATGCGCAGGTCTTGTGTAGGAGCGGCTCCCACAACCAGCAACCGCACAGGTCTTGTGTAGGAGCGGCTCCCCACAACCAGCAACCGCGCAGGTCTTGTGTGGGAGCCGCTTCAGCGGCGATGGGTGCTGGCGATCAGTCGTCCGTCCAGGCTTCCACCGTATCCGCGTATCCGCCAAGCAGCTCCCACGACCAGCAGTTGCGCAGGTCTTGTGTGGGAGCCGCTTCAGCGGCGATGGGTGTTGGCGATCAGTCGTCCGTCCAGGCTTCCAGCGTATCCGCGTATCCGCCAAGCAGCTCCCATAACGGCGCCTGCTTGTCCTCGGGGATCAAGGTATAGGCCATCCCGATCTGCCGCGCCGATACGCGCGCCACCATGGCTTCCATATGAATGTGCAGGTCGTGGCCGAAGACCATGTCGAGGATCCATGTCTGGCCGGGCTCGCCACGCCAGCCGAGTGGTCGGCGCAGCATGGCGCCGGTCGCCGAAATGTCGACCAGGTCGGTGGGGTGCGCTTCGCCGCCGCGGCTCATCAACACCGCGGTCTGCACCTTCATCCGCGCGTGGCGATAGCGCATGTTCGAACTCTCCTTGTCAGACATCTGCATTTCCGTCCATTTCGGTTCCTGCTGGATCTTATACGTCGAGTTCGGCATGACCGCACCCCCGCACGACTTACCTTACGTGTCACAAACGGACACATTAGCGCAGTCGTAGCGTTCGCTTGCCTGGGCCGGCGTTCACTCGCTACCGCGCGTCTTCAGCACGCCCGCGCGAACCAGGGCCCCGGCGCCGAAGCGCTGGTTGATCCGGTCCTGCACGCCATCGGAGCGTTTTTCCGAGACCGGCGCTGCGAACATGTCCTGCTGTTCATCGCCGTGCCGGGCATCGAACCCCGAAAGCGTCACGCCGAGCAGTCGCAGCCTCGGCCGTGGGTGCTGATTCCACCAGATTTGAAGCAAGCGACGTGCCACGGCGTAGATATCCGGCGTAGCGTTGCCGGGAACGGGCAATTGCGCTTGCCGGCTGTGGGTGAGGAAAGGCGGCTCACGCAGTTTCACCGACACCGTGCGGGCATCGACACCACGCGATCTCGCCCGCGCCCCTACCCGTTCGCACTGGCGTAACAGCCACGCTTCGGCGATCGGTAAGGCTTCGACGTCGATGTCGAAGGTCCATTCCGAACCGATCGACACCTCCGGCGCGTCCGTCACCACGGCTCGCCGATCCTCGCCACGGCACAGCAGGCGGAGCTGGGCGGCGTGGCGCTCGCCCACAGCCTTGTTCAGGCGCCAGGCATCGGCGCGGGTCAGATCGCCGATGGTACGGATGCCGACCTTGTGCAGGGCTTCCTCGGCCACCTTGCCCACCGTCCACATGCGGCCGATCGGCAGCGGATCGAGGTAACCCTGCACCTCGTCAGGGCGGATATGCAGGAAACCGTCCGGTTTGGACAGCTCGCTGGCCAGCTTGGCGAGCAGTTTGTTGTGCGCCATGCCGACCGAGGCGTTCAGGCCCGTACGTGCACGGATAGCGTCCTTGACCCGGCGGCCGATGGCCTCGATCGACTCGAACAGGCGCAGGCTCGCGGTGACGTCGAGAAAGGCTTCGTCCAGGGAGAGTCCCTCGATCATCGGGGTGACCTCGCCAAACACCGAAAAGACGATCTCCGAAATTTCCGCGTAGCGGGCGTGCCGCGGGAAGATATAGATACCGTCCGGGCAGCGACGGCGGGCCTCGGCGGTCGGCATGGCCGAACGAACCCCGTACTTGCGGGCTACGTAGTTGCAGGTGGAGACCACGCCGCGGCGGCCCAGGCCCGCCACGATCACGGGCTTGCCGACCAGGCTCGGGTCGTCCAGCTCTTCCACGAACGCATAGAAAGCGTCCATGTCGACGTGGATGATCGCGCGGGGAGCCTGCTGCATGCCGATATTGTGCCGCAACCACGGTGCGCCCGCCGGGCGCACCGCTGGACTTGGGAAGGCGCAGGCGATACCCTGTCGTCAATCGGGTGAACTTATTCGGGCGTCGCGCCCTCACCGGTCCGTATTCGAGGACCGGCAGTGGACCGCTCCCGACGATCTTTCACAGGCGGTGACCCTCCTGGGGTGTCCAGCGGTAGTGCCCTTCGCTCGTCGGCGACGATGCGTGGCACGCCGGGTGAGGTGGCGGTATAGCCGCCGGACGGCATCGATTGTTACGTTCCTGGTCGCACTCGCGACCCTTCTGACGTGTGCCGATGACTAACGAGACAACCGAAGTTCAGGTGGTCGAAAAAGCCCAGGGTGCCTTCGCAGGTGTCCCGCAGCAGCAGGAAATGCCCCTCGCGCTCGTGCGCGGGCAGCCCGTGCTGCAAATGCCGCAGGATCTCTACATCCCGCCGGACGCGCTGGAGGTCATCCTCGAATCGTTCGAAGGGCCGCTCGACCTGCTGCTTTACCTGATCCGCCGGCAGAACCTGGACATCCTCGACATCCCTGTCGCCGAAATCACCCGGCAGTACATGGACTACATCGACATGATGCGCGAGGTGATGCGACTGGAACTCGCGGCGGAATACCTGCTGATGGCCGCGATCCTTGCGGAGATCAAGTCCAGGTTGCTGCTGCCCCGGCCGCCGACCGAGGAAGGCATCGAGGACGACCCGCGCGCGGAGCTGGTTCGCCGCCTGCAGGAGTACGAACGCTTCAAGCGGGCCGCGGCCGATATCGAAGAAATGCCGCGCCTGGAACGCGATACCACCGTGGTGCATGCCTTCGTCGGCGAACACAACGTGGTGCGCGTGCCGCCCCCGCTGGATCTCAAGGAGATGCTGCTCGCACTCAAGGATGTGCTCGGCCGTGCCGACCTGTTCACGCACCATGCGATCCAGCGCGAACCGCTCAGCGTGCGCCAGCGCATGGGCGACCTGCTCGAATCCCTGGGTCGCGGCGGGTTCCACCGATTTGAAACGCTGTTCGATGTGACGGAAGGTCGACTCGGGGTCGTTGTCACCTTCCTCGCTATGCTCGAACTGGCCAAGGAAATGCTCGTCGAGATCGTCCAGGAGGAAGCCCTCGGGCCGATCTACCTGAAGACGAAGGTACTGCGTGATGCCGAGCCCGAAGAGGCGCTCGCCTGACGGCCCTCGAGGGCCCACGATCATCGAACCACCGAAGGCCTATGCAACCCGAACAACTGAAACCCATCGTGGAAGCGGCGCTGCTGGCGTCGACCCAGCCGATGACGATCGCGCAGTTGAAGGCGATCTTCGGCGACGAGGACGAGGTCACCACGGACGATATCGTGGTTGCCCTTGCCTCGCTGACGCACGACTGCGACGGTCGCGGCGTCGAACTGATCGAAGTCGCTTCGGGCTGGCGCTACCAGGTCCGGCGCGACGTCCATGGCTGGGTGTCGCGGATGTGGGCCGAGAAGCCCAGCCGCTACTCCCGCGCGCTGCTCGAGACACTGGCGCTGATTGCCTATCGCCAGCCGATTACCCGCCCGGAAATCGAACAGATCCGCGGCGTGGTGGTTTCCTCGAACATCATCAAGACGCTCGAGGAACGCGAATGGATCCGCGTCGTCGGCCACCGCGATGTTCCCGGCAAGCCGGCCCTGTTCGGCACCACCCGGGGGTTCCTCGACTACTTCAGCCTGAAGTCGCTTGACGCCCTGCCCCCGCTCTCCGAGATCCGCGATCTGGAAGAGATCAATCCGCAGATGCGGTTCGAAGGTGATGGCATCCCCGCGCACGCGCGCGTCGGCGCCACCCTGTCGGTCGACCCGGATAACGAGAGCCCCACGAATATCGAAGCATCCGAAACAACCGCCACCGAGACCCCGTCCGTAGAGGACGACACGGTCGAGGTCGCGAACCAGCTGCCTGCCGGCGACGATGTCGCCGCGGCTTCCGCCACTGCCGAAGAGGCAGAGAACCCCGAAGGCGACGTCGCCAAAGACGACGCCGAAGAAGATACCGAGGAGTCACGCGCATGAGTGCGCCGCAACGTTCCGTTCTATCCCTTAAGCGCGGCGAAAGCCGTCCCGACGATGGCACCGTGCTCGAAGAGCGCCTGCACAAGGTGCTGGCAAACGCCGGCCTCGGCTCGCGCCGCATGCTCGAACAGCGCATCCAGGCGGGCGAAGTCGAAGTCAACGGCACCGCCGCCACCATCGGCGCGAGCGTGCATGCCGGCGACCGCGTGGTCCTCGACGGCAAGCAGTTCGTCGTCGCCACCGACAACCGCAACGACGCCGAAGTCATCGTCTACCACAAGCCGGAAGGCGTGGTGACCACGCGCGAAGACACCGAGGGCCGCCCCACCGTGTTCGAACAGCTGCCGCGCCTGAAGGGTGCGCGCTGGGTCGCCGTGGGTCGCCTGGACATCAACACCACCGGCCTCCTCCTGCTCACCACGGATGGCGAACTCGCCAACGCGCTGATGCATCCCAAGAGCGGCCTGGAGCGTGAGTACCTTTGCCGCGTTCATGGCGAGGTGCCCGACGAGACCATCGAGCGTCTCAAGGCCGGCGTGGAGCTCGAAGACGGCCCCGCCCGCTTCGACGAGATCGCCACGATCAGCCGCGGCGGCAGCCACAGCTGGTTCCGCGTGACCATTCGCGAGGGCCGCAATCGCGAAGTCCGTCGCCTGTGGGATTCGCAGGGTTTCCTGGTCAGCCGCCTCAAGCGCATCCGCTACGGCAGCGTGGAACTTCCGCGCGCCCTGCGTCGCGGCGACAGCGACAACCTCGACGAAACCGCGATCAAGGAACTGCGCGAGCGCGCCGGTCTCGGTGCTCCCGCACCGGTACTCACCCTGAGCGCCGTGGTGCACCAGCGTCGCGCCCCGCGTCATGTCACCGAGTACAAGCCAGACGGCCGCCCCGCGGGCGCCTGGAGCTCGGGCCGTCATGACGAAGCACGTGAGCTGACCGCATTCGATCGCCTGCGCGACGACAACCCGCGTGGCGGCCGTGGTGGCGCCGGCGGTGGTCGTGGTCGTCCCGGTGGTGGCGGTGGCCAGGGCGCTCCGCGTCGCGAAGTGAACGGCAACGTCGCCCGTCCCGAGCGGGGCGGTGGTGGCGCAGGCGGTGGTCAGCGCTCGCGTCGCGTCGCGCCGGGTCAGGAACTGCCGTCCATCCGCACCTGGTTTGCCGGCGACAGCCGCACCGGTGGCGGCAATGCGGCTGGCAATACCGCTGGCAACCGCGGTCCGCGTCCGGGTGGCCGTCCTGGCGGTCCGGGTGCCGGCGGCGGCAATCGCGCCGCGGGTCCCGGCGGTCCGGGCCGTGCCGAAGGCAATCGCACCGGCGGCGGCGCACGCTTCGACGGCGGTGGCGGCGGTAATCGCGGCCCGCGTACGGGCGGCGCACCGGGCGGTGGCGGCAATCGCGCACCGGCCGGCGGTGGCGGCTTCGGCGGCAATCGCGCCGCCGGTGGCGGCGGTGGTGGCAATCGCGCCGGCGGCGGTGCCGCCAACGGCAACCGTGCAGGTGGCGGCGGTAACCGCGCCGGCGGCGGTGGCGCCGGCCCGCGTCCAGGCGGCAACCGTGGCGGTCGTCCCGGCGGCGGCGGCCAGGGTGGCAACCGCAGCGGCGGCGGCGGTAACCGCGGCGGCAACCGCTAAGAGCCATGACGTAACAGCCGGCCACGCCCGTAGAAGCCGGCTATGCCTGTGGGAGCCGGCTATGCCGGCGATTGTGGGAGCCGCTTCAGCGGCGATTGTGGGAGCCGCTTCAGCGGCGATCCCGCGGCAGCGGGCAACCTTGCCGCGAGCACCCAATCGCCGCTGAAGCGGCTCCCACACCAATCGCCGCTGGAGTGGCTCCCAGCGTAAGACCGAAGCTAGCCCGTATGACGCGAGGCTAGCTTTGCTGCCACGGCATCGAAACCGATACCGCGCGCGCGCAGCACCACCATCAAATGAAACACCAGGTCGGCGGCTTCGCCGATCAGGGCGTCGTTGCCTTCGGCAACCGCGGCGAGTGCCGTCTCGACACCCTCCTCTCCCACTTTCTGCGCCATGCGGCGAACACCGCCTTCGAACAGCTTCGTCGTGTAGCTGCCCTCCGGCCGTTCCGCGTGACGGGAGGCGACCAGGGCGTCCAGCTCGGCGAGGAAGCCTAGCGACGGCTTGACGTCGTCACCGAAGCAACTCGACGTGCCGGTGTGGCAGGTCGGCCCGGCGGGAATGGCACGGACGAGAAACGTGTCCGCGTCGCAGTCCAGGCGGATGTCAACCAGCGCCAGTGAATCGCCCGAGGTTTCGCCCTTCGTCCACAGGCGCTGCTTGCTGCGGCTGAAGAAGGTCACCAGGCCACATTCGCGTGTCTTCGCCAACGCCGCGGCGTCCATGTAGCCGAGCATCAGCACTTCGCCCGACTGCGCATGCTGCACGATCGCCGGCAGCAGGCCATCGCCTTTGGCGAAATCGGGAGTCGCGTCGCTCATAACCTCACCTCGATACCCTGCGTACGCAGTTCGCGCTTCAGCGCGGGAATGCCGATGTCGCCGGTGTGAAAGACGCTCGCGGCGAGCGCGGCATCCACATCGGCCTGCCTGAAAACGTCGGTAAAATGCGCGGGAAGGCCGGCGCCGCCCGAGGCGACGAGAGGCACGCGCGTGATCGCCCGCGCCGCCTGCAATTGTTCGATGTCGTAACCGTGACGCACGCCATCGGTGCCCATGCAGTTGAGGACGATCTCGCCGGCGCCCAGCGCCTGCACTTCCTCGATCCATTCGAGCGTGCCCTTGCGCAGCGCCCTCGTGCGCGAGGGATCGCCGGTGTACTGGCGCACACGCCACTGCCCATCCTCGTCACGCAGGCTGTCGACGCCGACGACCACGCACTGCACACCGAAGGCGTCGGCAATTTCGCCGATCAGCGCCGGACGCTCGAGCGCAGGCGAATTGATCGAGATCTTGTCCGCACCCGCGTGCAGCACCTCGCGTGCATCGTCCACGCTGCGAATGCCGCCGGCGACGCAGAACGGTATGTCGATCTCGCGCGCCACTCGCTCCACCCAATCGCGACCCACGCGCCGCCCTTCCGGACTGGCTGTGATGTCGTAGAAAACCAGTTCGTCGGCGCCCTCGTCACGATAACGCAAGGCCAGTTCGACGATCTCGCCGACGACGACGTGATCGCGGAAACGGACACCTTTGACCACCTGCCCATCGCGAACGTCCAGGCAAGGAACGATGCGACGGCTCAACATGTCGCGTTCGCCTTTTCGGCCGTGGCGATGGCCTCGGGCAAGGCGAAGGCGCCCTCGAGCAACGAGCGGCCAAGAATGATTCCCGCCACGCCCTGCACGGCCAGATCGGTCACGTCGTTGAGCGACTTCACGCCGCCCGACGCTTGCACGTCCAGGCCCGGCGCCAGCACGGCGAGGTGACGATAGAGCGCAAGGTTGGGGCCGCTCATGGTCCCATCGCGGTCGATGTCGGTGCACAGCAGGTGGCGCGCACCGGCGGCTTCGTACCAGGGCACCAGGTCGTCGAGCGTGTGCACCTCGTCCGCCGTCCAGCCTGCGCTGGGCAGTTTCCACAGGCCGTCGCGGAAGCGGGTATCCAGCGCGAGCACGATGCGTTCGGCGCCATAGCGGCCGATCCACGCGGCCACGGCTTCCGGATCGCGGATAGCGACGCTCCCGACGACAACGCGCTGCACGCCGGCGTCGAGCAGCCGGCGCACACCCTCCTCGTCGCGGATGCCACCCCCCGCCTGCACACGTAGCCGGCTGCTGGACGCGATACCGGCAAGGGTGGACAGGTTCTCGAACTGGCCGGAACGCGCACCGTCCAGGTCGACGACATGCAGCCATGTCGCGCCCTCGTCGGCGTAGCGTGCCGCCAGCGCCTCCGGCTCGAAAGCAAAGGTGGTCTGTTGTGCGTAGTCGCCCTTGAACAGGCGGACTACCTTGCCGTCGCGCAAGTCGATGGCGGGGATCGGTAAGGTCATAGCGAGAGAAAATTCCGCAGGAGCTGGGCGCCCACCCCGGCCGAACGCTCGGGGTGGAACTGCATGCCCATGAAGTTGCCGGAGGCGACGACGGCCGAGAACGGCGTGCCGTGCTCGCTGGCGGCCAGGGTGTAGTCGCCCGTGGGAACGGCGTAGCTGTGCACGAAGTACGCTGTGTCGCCCTCGCGCAGCCCCGCAGTCAGGCAATGCGGCGCGGTGACGTGCAATGTATTCCAACCCATGTGAGGGATGCGCAGAGCGGGCGCATCGGCGAAACGCTTGACCGTCGCCGGAATGACGCCGAGGCACTCCGTATCGCTCTCTTCCGAGCGCTCGCATAGCAGTTGCATGCCCAGGCATACGCCAAGCACCGGTTGCGTCAGCCCCCGCAACACCTCGACCAGCCCGGCTTCGCGCAGCATGCGCATGCCCGGCGCGGCGGCGCCGACGCCGGGCAGGATGACGTGACTGGCCGCACGGATGCGCGCCGCGTCCGAGGTGAGCTCGGCATCCGTGCCCAGGCGCTGCAGGGCGTAACGCACCGAACCGATATTGGTGCCGCCCGCATCGACGAGAACCACCTTCATCAGAGGCTTCCCTTGGTGCTCGGCAGCTCCGCGCCTTCGCGACGGATCGCCTGACGCAGCGTGCGCGCGACCACCTTGAAGCAACCTTCCACCATGTGGTGCGCATTCTCGCCATGCACGGTGAGGTGCAGGTTGGCACCGAGCGTCTCGCAGAGCGAGCGGAAGAAATGCGGGACCAGCTCGGTCGGAACGTCGCCCACGCGGTCACGCGGGAACGCTCCCTCGAAGACGAAACAGGCTCGGCCCGACAGATCCAGCTCGGCACGCGCCGCGCTTTCGTCCATCGGCAAGGCGAAGCCGTAACGACCGATGCCTCGTTTGTCGCCGAGCGCCTGGCGCAGGGCCTGGCCCAGAGCGAGCGCGGAGTCCTCGATGGTGTGGTGCTCGTCGATATGCGTATCGCCCTCGCAGGTGAGGTGCAACGCGAATCCGCCGTGTTTGCCGATCTGCTCCAGCATATGGTCGAAGAAGCCCAGGCCCGTGCGAATCTCGGGCTCGGCGACGCGGTCGAGGTCCACGTTCACGCGGATCGAGGTTTCCTTTGTCTTGCGCAGGACCTCGGCTGTACGTGGTGCATCGAGCAAGGCGTGAGCTACCTCGGCCCACGTCCGCCCCTCGGCACCCACGCGGAAGCCGCGCACACCGAGGTTGGCGGCGAAGGCCAGATCGGATTCGCGGTCGCCGACCATGGCCGACTGCGCACGGCTCCAGCCATCGTCGGCCAGCCAATGCCGCGCAAGCCCGGTGCCCGGCTTACGCGTGTCGAGGTTCTCGTGCGGAAAACTGCGGTCGATCAGTTGCTCGCGAAAGGTGATTCCCTGCGAGGCGAGGATGCCCAGCAACAAGGTGTGCGGCCCATCGAACGCCGCCTGCGGAAACGAAGGCGTGCCGAGACCATCCTGGTTGGTCACCATCACCAGTTCGTAACCCGCCGCGACGCAGCGCTGCAAGGCCGCGATGACGCCGGGTAGCAAGGCCAGCTTCTCGTAGCTGTCGATCTGCTTGTCGGCCGGCTCCTCGATCAGGCAGCCGTCGCGATCGACGAAGAGGATCTTGCGGCTCATGCGGGCACCCCTGCGCGAAGCACGGCCAACACGCGATCGTTCTCGTTACCGGTACCGATGGTGATGCGCAGGGCATCTTCCAGGCCGGTGTATTTCGACACGTCGCGCACCACGACACCGGCGGCAAGCAGGCGACGGTAGATACCTGCGGCATCGTCGAAGCGAACGGCGAGAAAATTGGCGTGCGAAGGCATGACTTCCCTCACGCCCGGCATCTGGCGCAGGGCGACGACCATGCGCGCACGCTCGTTGAGGATCTCGTGCAGATGGTGGCGCTGCAGCCGGCGACCTTCGTAGGAAAGCGCGCCCATGGCGGCATCCACGCACGGCGAGGGCAAGGGGTACGGCGGGATGATTCGCCGCAGCAGGCCAATGACTTCCGGTCGGGCGATGCAGGCGCCGACACGCGCGCCCGCCAGCGACCAGGCCTTGGACAGTGTGCGCAGGACGGCGACATTGTCGTGGGTGTCGATCAGCGAGGCCGCGCTGGCGAGGCCGCTGTACTCCGCGTAGGCCTCGTCGATGACCAGGAGGGCACGGTTTTCGAGCGCCTTCGCGATGCGTTGGAGGTCGGCGCGGTCGACCAGGTTACCGGTAGGATTGTTCGGCGTGCACACGAAGACGATGCGCGTGGCGGCCGTCACGGCAGCGAGTAGCGCATCGATGTCGAGCACGCCGTCGCGACTGAGCGGCGATTCGATCACCGCGGCGCCCTGGATGCGCGCACACACCGCGTACATGCCGAAGGTCGGCGGTGAAACGAGGACGGCATCTTCGCCCGCGCGGCAGAAGGCGCGCACCAGAAGGTCGATCGATTCGTCGCTGCCACGCGTGACGAGTACGCGGTCGGCCGAGCTGCCGTAGAGTTCGGCGAGCGTCTCCACCAGCCCTCGCGGTTGCGGATCGGGGTAGCGATTCAGCCCTTCCCCACCGGGGATATTCGGCGGCCGCGACGATTCGTTGGCGTTGAGCAATACCGTGCCGCCCTGCGCTTCCATGCGGGCACTGGAATACGGCGCGAGCGCACGGATATCGGCACGTGCGAGGTCGAGGATGCTCATGCGGCAGCGTCCATGGCAGCAAGTCGCAGGGTCACCGCGCGACGGTGGGCTTCGAGCTGTTCCGCTTCGGCGAGGATGGCCGCGCAGGGGCCGATGTTACGCAGGCCGTCGGCGGACAACTCCTGCACGGTCACCTGCTTCTGGAAACTCGCCACCGAAACACCGCTGTAGCTGCGTGCGTAGCCATAGGTAGGCAACACGTGGTTGCTGCCGCTGCAGTAATCGCCGACCGACTCCGGCGTCCACTCGCCGAGGAACACCGAGCCGGCCGATTCGATGGCCTCGAGCAGGCTCCGCGGGCTGGCGGTCTGGATGATGAGATGCTCCGGGGCGTACAGGTTGCTGACTTCGATCGCTTCGTCGAGATCGGCGACGAGGATGAGCCGACTCTCGGCCAGTGCGCTGGCCGCGACGTCGGCGCGCGGAAGTTCGCGGCGCTGCCGCTCCACCTCGGCGGCGACGGCATCGAGCTGCGCCGCCGACGGGCTGACCAGGAGTACCTGCGAGTCCGGACCATGCTCGGCCTGGGAGAGCAGGTCGGCGGCGACGAAGCTCGGATCGGCGTCGGCGTCGGCGATGACGAGGACCTCGGAGGGACCGGCCGGCATGTCGATGGCCGCGCCGGCGGGGTCGCCGGCCACCTGCAGCTTGGCTTCGGTGACCCACGCATTGCCCGGGCCGAAGAGTTTGTCGCAGCGAGGCACAGATTCGGTGCCGTAAGCCATGGCGGCGATGGCCTGCGCGCCACCGAGTTTGAACACCCGGTGCACGCCGGTCGCCTTCGCCGCGAACAGCACGGCGTCGTCGCAGCGGCCGTTGGCCTGCACCGGCGTGCAGAGCACCACCTCGCGACAACCGGCGATCGCCGCGGGCACGCCGAGCATGATCGCCGTCGACGGCAACGGCGCGCCGCCGGCCGGCACGTAAAGCCCGACGCGACGGATCGGCCGAAGCACGCGTTCGACCGTGACGCCCGGCGCCGTCTCCACACTCACCGCGGTGGGTGCGGCCGCGCGATGAAAGCGTTCGATACGCGCGGCCGCTTCGAGCACGGCCGCCTTCAACTCGCGCGGCAGGCGCGCCTCGGCCGCGGCGAATTCCGCCTCGGTGACGGCCAGGCCGTCCAGCGTGCTGCCGTCATACCGCGCGGTCAGCTCGATCAGCGCCGCGTCGCCGCGCCTGCGCACGTCCGCGACGATCGCCTCCACGCCTTCGCGCAGGCTACTCGCCCGCGATTGCATCGGGCGCGCGAGAGCCGCGTCGCGGCCGGCCCCGTCGAGGCCCTTCCAGTCGATTCGTTTCATGCCAGCATCTTCTCCACCGGCAGCACCAGCATGTCGCGGGCGCCGGCGCGTTTCATGTCTTCGAGTTGGCGCCAGCTCACCGAGCCGGCGCATAGGGCCTGCAGCACCACTTGGTCTGGCGAGCCGTCGACCGGCGTCAGCGTGGGGATCGGCAGGCCCGGTAGCAGGCGCGTGATCGCGGCCAGCGCGTCGCGCGGTGCCTGCATCAGGATCAGCCGCGAGTCGCGCACCTGGATGACGCCGTCGAGCCGACGCAGCAGCAGTTCGGCGATCTCGCCGCGTTCGTCCAGCGGCAGCTCGCGACGGCCGGCCAGCACGGCTTCGCTCTCCACCACGACTGCCGCTTCGCGCAACTGATTGGCGACCAGGGTCGCCCCGCTGGAAACCAGGTCGCAGATGGCGTCGGCCGTGCCGAGTCGCGGCGCGATCTCCACCGAGCCGGCGAGCATGACCACCTTCGCGTCGACACCGTTGCTGCGCAGCCACTCGCCGAGCAGGCCAGGGTACGACGTGGCAATGCGCTGGCCATGGAGCTGGGCCGGGCCGTCGTAGGCATCTTCCTGGGGCACGGCGATGGACAGGCGGCAGTGACCGAATCCGAGCGGCCGCAGCTCGTCCATGCCGGCGCCCGTCTCCGGATTGGACAACTGGAACTCGCGCAGCACATTGCGACCGACGATGCCCAGGTCGCAGACGCCTTCGGCGATCAGGCCCGGGATGTCGTCGTCGCGAACGAGCAGGAGGTCGACCGGTTCACCCTCGCCGAAGCAGAAGAGCTTGTCGCGGCTCTGACGGAACTTCAGCCCGCAGCGGGCGAGCAGTTCCTGGGCGGGCTCGGTCAGCCGACCGGACTTCTGCATGGCGATACGGAGGCGGTCGCGCGGCTTCATGCGACACCTGCGAGGTTGCGGCGCGCAGCGGCGGCCATATAGCCGCCGCTGCCCTGGTTGAGATAGCGCGCGACCCGACCGATGGTCGTGATGCTGACCGAGGTGCGCTCGTGGATTTCGCGGTACGACCGCCCTTCCAGAAGGAAAGGAACCACCCGCCAGCGGTCCACCATGACTTCGATCTCTGCCGGGGTGCAGAGATCATGGAGGAACGCCCGCATCTCATCGACGCTTGAGAGCCCAAGCAGGGCCTCGCACAGGCTGGTTTCGGCCGAGTTGGCCGGCATTTCGGGGTCGATCGAGCGACGCTTCATAGTGTACTAACGCGTTAATACGATAACTCATCGTATCGCGACAACTTCGGTGTGGCAAGCGCCAGCGCGCGATTGCGCTTTTCTTCCATATACCGCGCTCGGGCCGGTCGACAAGATGGCCGTATTTCCTCCCTCGCGAGCCCATGCCAATGACGAGCACCGTGATCATTGCCGACGATCATCCGGTCGTCGTCGCGGGTGTCGAGACCATCCTGAAATCGCACCGCTACCAAGTGGTCGCGCGTGCCCACGATACCGACGCCCTCTTCGATGCCCTCACCGACCACCCCTGCGACGTCGTGGTCACCGACTTCTCCATGCCCGAAGGCAGCCAGCCGGACGGCATGCCCATGTTGCGCCGCATCCGCGCACTACGGCCGGACACCGGCATCGTCGTGCTGACCATGCTGTCCAACCCGGCCATCCTGCGCACCCTGCTCGACATGGGCGTGTCGGCCATCTTCGACAAACGGACCAGTCTCCGCGACATCCCCGTCGCCGTGCACGCGGCCGACGTCCGCCGCACCTACCTCAGCCCGGCTATCCGGCGACTATTCCATGCCGCGGATTGCGCCGAAAGCGCCGACGAACTCGCCACACGGCTGTCGCCACGCGAGGTGGAAGTGCTACGTGCCTATGCCCAGGGATACGGGCTGATGGATATCGCCGCCTCGATGGGGCGCAGCCTGAAAACGATCAGCCGGCAGAAGCGCTCGGCCATGGCCAAGCTGGGCCTCATCAACGATGCCCAGCTCTACCAGTATCTGGCCGGCATCCGCGCCGGCACGCTCGACGACTGGTCGCCGGCCATCGAGGCGGCGGCCAGCCTGCGGTTCTTCGCGCTCTGACGCCTGCTCAGGCGACCAGGCGGCCGGAGGCCACCAGTTCGCACACTAGGCGCACGTCGCCATCCATCGCACGGTCACGCTGCATGAAAGCGATATGTTCGCGCAGCGTGGCCAGGGCGGCACGGACGGCAACGCCGCCGTGGAAATCCTCGGCGCGCGCCAGTGCATCCATCAGCGCGCGCACTTCGGTCTCGAAGCGGGCGTAATGCGGGGAGTCGCTGCGCGGCGCGCCGTTGATCTTGGCCGCCAGGGCCTCCCAGTCGCCGCGGTGGGCCAGCGTACGCGCGGCGTTGAGCATGTCCTGGCGGTATTCCAGGGCCTGGGCGGCCGTGTACAGCTCCATCGCCAGCACGTGGCCGAGGTCCTCGGTCATTTCGAGCACATGACGTGCCTCGTTGGCGCCCATGGACACGTGGTCCTCGGCATTGGCACTGGTCGGCACTGAGTAGACCGACGCCGGGTGCGCGCGCGTGGCGAGATCGTTGACCAGGGCGGCCGCGGTGTACTGCACGATCATGAAGCCGGAGTCCGTGGCGTCCTCGTTGCCGATGAGGAAGGCCGGCAGGCCGTCGTTATTGGCCGGGTCGACCAGCTTCGCCGTGCGACGTTCGGAGATCGAGGCGAGCACGGGAATCGCCGCCTTCACGTAGCTCATGGCCAGCGCCAGCGGCATGCCGTGGAAATGGCCAGCCGAGATCACCTGATCCTCGATCACCTGGGCGTTCTCCGCATCGGGGAAGACCAGCGGGTTGTCGGTGACCGCATTCAGTTCGATATCGAACACACGGCAGGCCTGCTCCCAGGCATCGCGAACGGCACCATGCACCTGTGGCGCGCAACGCAGGCAATAAGCATCCTGCGGCTGGTGCTTCTTGCCGCCCTTGAACGGGAGGAAGCGCGAGTAGAACGCTTCCTTGCCATGGCGCTGGGTGGCCGGGACCCAGTCCCAGCTGATGTCGAACCGGTAAGCCTGGTCGGATGGCTCGGACCAGGCGTCGGCCAGCCAGGGCTTGAAGCGCGGCACCATGTGGTAGGCGATATCCGCAAGCGTGGAGCCTTCGAGAAGGCGGCTGATCCGCTTCGCGGTCTCGACCTGCCCCGGGTGCGGACGAAGGGCATGCACCTGTTCGGCGTAGGCGCCCTTGCGACCGGCGAAGGCGTCCAGCGTCATGGCGGCGGCCAGGTCGGCCGTCCGGATCAGCATGTCCATCGTGTCGAGCGCGAGGACGCCCGTGGCGAGCATCTGCGTGGTGCCGTTGTTCAGCGCCAGGCCTTCCTTGAAAGAAAGGCGCACCGGCTCGAGACCGGCCTTCGCCAGCGCCTGAGCGCCAGGCATGCGCACGCCTTCGTAGAACGCTTCGCCACCACCGAGCAGCACGATCGCCAGGTGCGACAGCGGCGCGAGGTCGCCACTGGCACCGACCGACCCCTTCTCCGGGATCACCGGGATGACGTTGCGGTTGAGCAGCTCGGCCAGGGCGCGCAGGGTTTCGACGCGGATGCCCGAATGCCCTTTCATCAAGGTATTCACGCGGATGGCGAGCATCGCACGCACCACGTCCTCGCCAAACGGCTTACCCACGCAAACGGCGTGGGTGATGATCAGGTTGTGCTGCAGTTCTTCCAGCAAGGTACCTTCGCGCGGCTCGGGATTGCCGCCCGGCAATTCGTCACGCACGCGGTGCGCGCCGAGCAGCTTGTCAGCATTGCTGCCGAAGCCCGTGGTCACGCCATAGATCGGCTCGCCACCGCCGACCTTCTCGGCAAGGAAGTCGGCGGCGCGCTTGACCTTGACGAGCTGTGCCTCGTCCAGACGGATGGTGGCGCCCTGGCGAGCGATGGCGGCGACCTGGCCGCGTGTGAGGCTACGCCCGTCGAGAAGGATGCTGCTGGTCATGGTGACTTAGGCCGTGCAAAAAGGGAGGTGGGGAGGGAGCGGCTCAGCGACCGATATCGGCCTGGGCGAGTTCGACGCGCAGTGCCTTCACCAGTTCCGTGCGGGGCACTTCGAACTGGTCCTCGCGGCGAAGGTCCTTCACCGTGACGACACCCTTGGCGATCTCGTCTTCGCCAAGCACGATGACGAAACGGATGCCGGCGCGGTCGGCGTACTTGAACTGCTTGCCCAGCTTGCTGCCTTCGAGGACGACCTCGGTGGCGATGCCGGCGTTACGCAGCTCGGTGGCGAGGGTCAGATAGGCCGGCAACTGGGCGGCGTCCATCTGGGTGACCAGCACGTCGACCGTGCTCTGCGCGGTCGAGATCAGGCCGGCGTCGCGCAGCTGCCAATACAGGCGAGTCAGGCCGATCGAGATACCCACGCCCGGCAGGTGCGACTTGGTGTACTGACCGGCCAGGTTCTCGTAACGACCGCCCGAGCAGATCGAGCCGATACCGGGATGATCGTTGAGCGTCGTCTCGTAGACGGTGCCCGTGTAGTAGTCCAGGCCGCGCGCGATGGAGAGGTTCAGGGCGAAATGCGTCTCCGGAACGTCGAAATCGCGGATCATCGCCAGAACCTCTTTCAGCTCGGCGCGCCCCTGTTCGAAGGTGGCCGAACCGGCGCCCAGGGCGTCGAGCTTGGCGAAGGCGTCATCCACCGATGTGGAGCGCACCTGCACGAAGGCGAGGATCTTGTCCGCCACTTCCGCGGAGAGGCCAAAGGCGTCGCCGGTGAGCGTCTCCCGCACGTAATCGGCGCCGCGCTTGTCGAGCTTGTCGACTTCGCGGAGCACCAGCATCTGCTGCTCGGCATCGCTGACGCCCAGGTTCTCGAAATAGCCGCGCATGAGCTTGCGGTTGTTGAGCTGGATGGTGAACGCGCCGATGTCGAGCTCGCGGAAGACGCTATAGATGACCGCCGGGATCTCGGCGTCATAACGGACCGACAGCGAATCCTTGCCGATCACGTCGATGTCGCACTGGTAAAACTCGCGGAAGCGGCCGCGCTGCGCGCGCTCGCCACGGTACACGCGCTGCATCTGGTAGCGGCGGAACGGGAAGCTGAGATCGTGCTCGTGCTCGGCCACGTAACGGGCCAGCGGCACCGTCAGGTCGAAACGCAGGGCCAGCTCGGGCACCCCACCCTTCTCCGTCGCCGCGCCTAGCGCACCGGTCGACTGGACGAAATACACCTGGCGCTCCGTCTCGCCACCGCTCTTGGTCAGCAGCACGTCGCTGTACTCGATCACGGGCGTTTCGATCGGCAGGAAGCCGAAGCGCTCGTAGTTACGCCGAATGGTGTCCAGCATGCGCTGGAACGCGATCTGGTCGAGCGGAAGGAGCTCGAGGACACCGGGCATGGTGCGGGCCGGGGTGAGTGCCATGCAATTCCTCTTCGGACAGGCTATACGGAGGCCGCCACGCGGCAGCCGCATAGATTAGCAGATGGCCGAGGGCGCCCCGGTGCAGAAGTCGTTCCGCGGGCATGTCGAGGCCGCCCGGCGGCGATTTGTAAAAAAGATGCGACGACCTGTTGCGAATCGGCAGGGTCATGGCTAATATACGCGGCTCCCGTCGGGGTGTAGCTCAGCCTGGTAGAGCGCTACGTTCGGGACGTAGAAGTCGCAGGTTCGAATCCTGTCTCCCCGACCAACGAATTCTGTTCGTTACAAAAACGCCGGCCTAGCGCCGGCGTTTTTGTTTTTGCTTTCCGTGGTCGAAACAGCCGTGGTGTGGTCAAGAAACAAGCCGTGGTCGAAACAAGCTTCACGGGGTGACCGAACAAGCGTCCGTAGAAGCCGATCCATCGGCGATACCTCCCCTGTGGGAGCCGCTTCAGCGGCGATGCCTCACCCTGTGGGAGCCGCTTCAGCGGCGATAGCTCGCTCGCCTCGCCCACCCCGAAAACCCCAATCCCAAAAACGCAAAACGCCCCGAAAGGGGCGTCTTGCGTAACTGGCGGAGAGTGAGGGATTCGAACCCTCGATAAGGCTTTTGACCCTATACTCCCTTAGCAGGGGAGCCCCTTCGGCCACTCGGGCAACTCTCCGTGAACGTTCGTCGTTGAGGAACGTGCCTTAACGAGCGAGCAAGGATACTGGTCCTTGCTTCAGCCGTAAAGAGCTTTACTGGTCCTGGTCGTCCCCGGTGTGGCCGGCAGGATCGTTCTCGTTCTTGATGCGCTGGTAAATCTCTTCGCGGTGGACCGCGACGTTTTTCGGTGCATTGATACCGATGCGCACCTGGTTACCTTTGACACCCAGAACAGTGACGGTCACCTCGTCGCCGATCATCAGGGTTTCACCGACCCGGCGGGTCAGAATCAGCATGATTGATACTCCATAAAATCAGGTATTGGCTTCCCCACCAACGACAACTCACCCCGAGTGCTTGCCGTCAATGGATCGACGTTTCGACCATCGAAGGCCGAACTGCCTTCCCCGGCTCTAGTTGTGTGTGTCGCTGACCAGCTGTCCTGCCATTTCGATCCCGAGGATCGATGCCGAAGAATGCATTCGGCATTCGGATCATACTAGCCGAGCCAAACCAGCGCGCGCAACGCACGGTACCGTGAAAGCCCGAAGCGGAACGCCTTTACGGCATGCCGCCGTTCACGCTGGCCGGTTTCGTTCAGTGCAACCGGGCCTCGACCCAGGCCGGGATGTCCGCAAGGATCTGCGGAAGCGTCGGCGCGTCCACGCCGCCGCCCTGTGCCATGTCCGGGCGACCGCCGCCCTTGCCGTCGATCCGCGAAGCCACCTCGGCCACCAGGTCGCCCGCCTTGACACGCCCGAGCGCCGTGCCGCCGACGCCGGCGACCAGCGAAACCCGACCATCCAGCGCGCCCGCGAGGATGATGGCGCAATCGCCGAGCTGTTGCTTAAGGACGTCGACGCTGTCGCGCAGCGACTTGGCGTCGAGACCTTCAATACGCGCGGCCACGACTTTGATACCGCCGACGTCGACCGCGGCAGTCGCCAGATCCGCCGATGCGGAACTGGCCGCCTTCGCCTTGAACGATTCGATCTCGCGTTCGAGTTTCTTCTGCTTGTCGAACAGCTGGCGAAGCTTTTCGACCACCTCGTCGCCGTTCGCGGCGAGCAGGCCGGACACTTCACCCAGCACGCGCTCTTCCTCGGCGACGCGAGCCAGCGCACCGGCACCCGTCACCGCTTCGATACGACGCACGCCGGCGGCAACGCCGGACTCCGAAACGATCTTGAACAGGCCGATGTCACCGGTACGCGACACATGCGTACCGCCGCAGAGTTCGGTAGAGAAGTCACCCATCTTCAGCACGCGGACTTCGGCGCCGTACTTCTCGCCGAACAGTGCCATCGCACCGAATTCGATCGCCTCATCGTAGCCCATGTTGTGTACTTCGGCCTGGTCGTTATGACGGACTTCGTCGTTGACCATGCGCTCGATCAGGGCGAGTTCTTCGGCCGTGACCGCCTTGAAATGCGAGAAGTCGAAACGCAGGCGTTCCGGTGCAACGAGCGATCCCTTCTGCGAGACGTGGTCGCCCAATACCGTGCGCAACGCGGCATGCAGCAGATGCGTCGCGGAGTGATTGAGCACCGTGGCCTGACGCTGCGATGCATCGACCGCCGCACCGACCACATCGCCCTTGTTGAGCGGCGCCGAGCCCTGCCAGCTGCCGAAGTGAGCGAAGAACGCACCGCCGACCTTCTGCGTGTCCTGCACCGCAAGGGCGCCGGACGGATTGCGGATCATGCCGGTATCGCCGACCTGGCCGCCGGACTCCGCGTAGAACGGCGTGCGATCGAGCAGGAGGAAGGCTTCTTCGCCATCGGCAAGCCGCTCGACGGCCTTGCCGTCACGCACGATGGCGACGACCTTCGCGTCGGCCAGTTCGAGCGAGTCGTAACCGGTAAAGAGGGTCGGCGACACGGCACTGGCGACGTCGGCCGGGAGCTGGGCCTTGCTGCCGAAGTTGCTGGCGGCGCGCGCACGCGCACGCTGCTCGCCCATGGACTGCTCGAAGCCGTCCATGTCGACGCTCATGCCGCGCTCGCGGGCGATATCCGCCGTGAGGTCGACCGGGAAGCCGTAGGTGTCGTACAGACGGAAAGCGTCGGCACCGGGAATGACCTGGCCGGACTTCGCCGCGATATCGTCGAACAGGCGCATGCCGTGCTCGAGCGTCTCGCCGAAGCGGTCTTCCTCGGTCTTCAGCGCCTGCTCCACGAAGGACTGCTTCTTCGCGATCTCCGGGTAGGCCTCGCCCATCTCGGCAACCAGCGGCGCAACCATCTTCCAGAAGAAGTCGCCGCGCACGCCGAGCATCCAGCCGTGGCGAAGCGCGCGCCGGATGATGCGACGGAGCACGTAGCCACGACCCTCGTTCGACGGCAGGACGCCATCGACGATGAGGAACGAACAGGCGCGGATGTGATCGGCGATGACGCGCAGCGACTTGTTCGACAGGTCCGCCGTGTTGGTGAGGCGCGAAGCCTCGGCGATCAGATGGGCGAACAGGTCGATCTCGTAGTTGGAGTGCACGTGCTGCAGGACGGCCGCCAGACGCTCCAGGCCCATGCCCGTGTCGACGCAGGGCGCCGGAAGCGGCGACAGCGTACCGTCCGGCGCGCGGTCGAACTGCATGAAGACGAGGTTCCAGATCTCGATGTAACGGTCACCGTCCTCGTCGGGCGAACCCGGGGGCCCGCCGGCGACGTCGGGGCCATGGTCGAAGAAGATCTCCGTGCACGGACCGCAGGGGCCGGTGTCGGCCATCTGCCAGAAGTTGTCGGAGGCGAAGGGCGCGCCCTTGTTGTCGCCGATGCGGACGATACGGTCCGCCGGGACGCCGACTTCCTTGTTCCAGATGTCGTAGGCCTCGTCGTCCGTGTGGTACACGGTCACCCACAGGCGATCAGCCGGCAGTTTGTAAACGCCGGTGAGCAATTCCCACGCGTAGCGGATGGCATCGCGCTTGAAGTAATCGCCGAAAGACCAGTTGCCCAGCATCTCGAAGAAGGTGTGATGACGGGCCGTGTAGCCCACTGCATCGAGATCGTTGTGCTTGCCGCCGGCGCGCAGGCAGCGCTGGACGTCGGCCGCGCGAACGTAACCCGGCTTCTCGCTGCCCAGGAACACGTTCTTGAAAGGAACCATGCCCGAGTTGGTGAACAACAGGGTGGGGTCGTTCGACGGCACCAGCGATGCCGACGGCACGATGGTATGGTCCTTGGAACGGAAGAAGTCGAGGAAGGTCGAGCGAATTTCGGCGGTTTTCATGAGCGATCGTGGCTTGGGAGCTGCGAGACAGGTCGCGGAGACGCTCCGTCCAGAATCAAGGCTCACTGCCTTCAATCGTCGTCGGTGTCTTCCGCATCGGCGTGGGTTAGAACACGTACTGTGGCGGCGGCGAAGCCTCGACGCAAGAGGAATTGCGCCCTTCGCACCCGTTCCGCGGGATCGGCCGAGGGCCCGCCATAACGTCGACGCAGCTGACCGGCGGCCAGATCCTGCCAATCGACGTCGGCGGACTCGATCAGTTCGCGGATCACGGCGTCCGTGATGCCCTGGCTACGTAGTTCGGCACGGATGCGGGCTGGCCCGTAGCCCTGCCCTATCCGGCTCCGCATGAGCGACGCGGCGAAGCGGTCGTCATCCTGGTAACCCTGGTCGCCGAGGCGGGCGACGGCATCGGTGGCCTCTTCACGAGCAAAACCGCCGCGATCAAGCTTCTGCCTGAGTTCGCGGCGGGAGTGCTCGCGCCGGGCCAGCAGCCCGAGCGCCTTGTCGTACGCGGTGCGGTTCGGACGATCGGCGCTGCCGTCGCCCTTCCCCGCGCCTTTATCAGACTTCCTCAAGCTCGTCGGCTTCCGTCGAGGCTTCGGCCTTCGGACCGGCCTTCACGAGCAGGCGCGAACGCAGTTCGGTGTCCACTTCATTGGCGATGGCCGGGTTGTCACGCAGGAACTGGCGGACGTTTTCCTTGCCTTGGCCGATGCGATCGCCCTTGTAGCTGTACCAGGCGCCCGACTTGTCGATCAGGTTCTCGCGCACGCCCAACTCGATGATCTCGCCTTCGCGCGAGGTACCTTCGCCGTAGAGGATCTCGAACTCGGCCTGACGGAACGGCGGCGCCACCTTGTTCTTCACGACCTTGACGCGGGTCTCCGAACCGATGACTTCGTCGCCCTTCTTGACCGCGCCGATACGGCGGATGTCGAGGCGGACCGAGGCATAGAACTTCAGCGCATTACCACCTGTGGTGGTTTCCGGGCTGCCGAACATCACGCCGATCTTCATGCGGATCTGGTTGATGAAGATGACGAGGCAGTTGGTCTTCTTGATGTTGGCGGTGAGCTTGCGCAGCGCCTGGCTCATGAGGCGGGCGTGCAGGCCGACGTGGGAGTCACCCATTTCGCCTTCGATTTCCGCCTTGGGAGTGAGCGCGGCGACCGAGTCGACCACGACCATGTCCACGGCACCCGAGCGCACGAGCATGTCGGCGATCTCGAGGGCCTGCTCGCCCGTATCCGGCTGGCTGACCAGGAGGTCGGCCACGTTCACGCCGAGCTTTTCGGCGTAGCTCGGGTCCAGCGCGTGCTCGGCATCCACGAAGGCCGCGGTGCCGCCGGCGCGCTGGCAGGACGCGATGGCCTGCAGGGTCAGCGTGGTTTTACCCGAGGATTCCGGACCGTAGATTTCGACGACGCGACCGCGTGGCAGGCCGCCGATACCGAGGGCGATGTCCAGGCCGAGCGACCCCGTCGAGATGGTGTCGATCGCATCGTCGGCACGGTCGCCAAGACGCATGACGGCGCCCTTGCCGAACTGCTTTTCAATCTGGCCGAGGGCACTCGCCAGCGCCTTGCGCTTATTGTCGTCCATCGTGATATCCGGGTCTCTTGTGTAGGTAAGTATCTTGCCCGACCGTGGTCTCAGGGACTGCGATCCGCAATCGCCAAGTGTGCCACAGGGGAACGGGGCTCAGCCTCTGAGCTCGAAGGCCATTCCAGCAAGCGCCTTGGCCACCGTCTGTCGGCGGACGGCCTCGCGGTCGCCCGAAAAATGGAAGAGCTCCGCGCGCGCATACCCACCCCGGCGCTTCCAGCCGATCCATACCGTGCCGACCGGCTTGTCGGGGGTGCCACCGGACGGGCCCGCGATACCCGTGACCGCCACAGCCACCCCCGCCCCGTAGCGAGCCAGCGCACCCGAGACCATCTCCAGCACGGTTTCCTCGCTGACGGCACCGGTCCGCTCCAGGGTTCGCGGATTGACCCCAAGCAGGGATTCCTTGGCGCTATAGCTATATGTAACGACTCCCGCCTCGAACCATGCCGAGCTGCCGGCCAGATCGGTGAGGGTTTTGGCGATCCAGCCGCCGGTGCACGACTCGGCCGTCGCGACCATGACTCGCTTTTCCTGAGCGGCGGCAGCGACGTCCTGGGCCAGCGCCACGAGATCGGCGTCGGAGGGAATGGCGGGCGAATCCATGGGCGGGTCCTGTGGGGAAAGGGAGAGGTTCTACTCCCGGGGGCCGCCTCTGTCGATGCAATAGCAGCCGCACCGCAAGCAATTTGAGAAAAGTTCGATGGGAGCGCGGATTGTCGCGGCGCAAGCCGCCCGCTAACATGACAATCCAATAGTGCGATTGTTTTGCTACTCATGATTGCCATTAGCTGACGGTCGTCACTCCCAGACGCAACATCCGCACGATGGCGGGCACGCGAGCGAGTCCGCGTGGCCGACGAGGCGTGCACCTACCGAGTGTGTTTAGCGAGGGCCACTGATCCGCATGGACCCCGTTCAGTCACTATTTCTTCCAGCAAACCCATCACGCCGAGGAAACGCATCGATGGTCGTCCGCAACACGCTGAAAACAGCGAGGTGTCTCATCCCTGAAACGGAGGAATGACAACTTAAGAGCCGGGAGGTTGAGGCGGAACTGGTTTCAACCGCAACATTCACGAGCCTTACACATTTCCGGCATTTGAGTGCGCGAATGCACACTTGTGCAGTGATGCACGTCGCGCCGCAGCCCGTTTCACGCACGTTACATGCCAAAAATGTGTGACAAAGTCCTCAAAATCACGCACATGCACTACTAGTCAGAAAATTCGTGTTGCGTTATCTTTACGTCGCGGACAGGGATCCGCAAAAGGGGTGGGGAACACCAGCCGGTAAGACGCAACCATAAGTGGGCGACGCTTTTGTCGCTCCCGGTACGCGCGGCCATTCTTCGCTGGCACGTTATGCAAGGGCGCAACTGCGCTCGTACAGGATGTTGTATGGATGATTTGCATGTCGCTCGGGGCCAGTTGGCCCGCCGTTCCAGGAAGTTCCAGGGGTACCGCTCAAGCCGCGCGTCTCACGCGGTGGCGCGCCCACAGATCGCCAGCCGATTCGCTCCCCGGCTGGCGACCCTGCATATTTCGTAGCGCTACACCGCTCCGGCTTCGCCTTCCGGCGACGAGCCGCGGTGTTTGTTGCCTACGTTTTTCTCTTCGTTTTCGACGACTTACGAGCCAAGCGTGAATAGAACCCTGAACCCCCTCGCCCTCGGCCTTGTTTCGGCACTCGCCATGCTTCTTTCCGCCTGCGGCACACCCGCGGCCAAGGACTTCGGTGGCAGCTGGAAGCCGGTCAACAAGTACGACGACAAAGTGGTGGAGATTCCGCTGGCCCTGCCATACACCTACTACGCCGCACCGATGGACGGCACGTTGAAAACGATGCTGACCCGGTGGACGAAAGACACGGGACTGAAGCTCGCCTACCGCCTGCGCTCCGACTTCAGCCTCACGCGCGCCGCGTCGGGCATCCACACCACGGAGCTGCGCGACGCCACGGCCCAGTTGAGCGCGATCTACGGGGCACAAGGCGTCGCTGTCACCGTCAATGGTTCGGAGCTTGTCGTCGAGGAAGTCAGCGCCAGCATCGCGCCCGCACCTGCGCCGAAGCCATCCACGGCAGCGGTCGCTGCACCGGTCACACCCCGTGCCACGACCGCCGTCAGCCCCGAACCCATGCCTGCCTCCGCCCAAGCGACCGACGAACATGTCGCCGCGAACGCGGACGCCAAGTAAGCGACGATAGGACAGGCACCCCATGCTCAAGAAGAAAAGTTCGCCTAAGATCGACCAGGCCGTTGCAGAGAGCGTGAGCTTCGAAGTCACTGTGGCCGACCTGGCCAAGCGCAGCGAAAAACGCGCGTGGATCGTCGCCATCTGCTCGCTCGCCGTTTCGGTGATGCTCGGCGGCACCATCTACTACATGATGCCGATGAAGGAGAAGGTTCCGTACCTCATCCTTGCCGACGCGTACTCGGGAACGAGTTCCCTGTCCCGCCTCAGCGACGACGTGGTGAATCGCCAGATCACGTCGAGCGAGGCGGTCAACCGCAGCAATGTCGCGCACTTCGTGCTTGCTCGCGAAGCCTATGACCTTGCGCTGACCAATCTCCGCGACTGGCCGACCGTCCTGACGATGGCCGCGCCGGATGTCGCGCAGTCGTACATGAATCTGCATGCGGCCAATAACGAGCAGAGCCCTTACAAGATCTACGGGAAGTCTCGCGCGATCCGGGTGAAGATCCTCAGTATCTCGCTGATCGGTGGCGAGAACGGCCAGACGCCGAAGGGCGCGACGGTTCGTTTCCAGCGCAATGTTTTCGACAAGGTCAACGGGTCGACATATCCACTCGACAACAAGATCGCCACGATCTCGTTCACGTACAAGCCCAACCTGCGCATGGACGACCAGAACCGGATCGAGAATCCCTTGGGCTTTCAGGTGACGGGCTATCGCGTAGATAACGACTACGGCTCGCTCCCGCCGGCCGAATCGACCGATCCGAATGCTCCCGTGAACCCCGCCGCAGCCAATCCTGCCGTTGCCGTACCGGTCCAAGGCGCTGTCGGCGCGCCAGCCACGGGTACGCCGACACCCGGCGCACCCGTGCAGCAGACAGTGGCACCCGGTGGATACGCCCCGCAGGCACCGGCTGCCGCGCCAGGCCAGGCCCCGCAGGCCCAGGCCATCCCGCTCCAGCAGTCGGTCGGTATTCCGCCCTCGCCCATTCCGTCCGAAGGGGCGTACGCCACGCAACCACAGGTGGCGGCTCCGGCTGCTCCGTATCCACAGGCCGCTTCGCCCGCGGCCCGTCCCGTGACCCGCGCCGCCAATGGAGGGCGCCGTTAAATGAACCGTTCCAGCAAGCTGAACTTGGCCTGCAGCCTGGGTATCGCTCTTTCGGGGGTACTGACCGCAGCCTATGCGGAAACCGTCCCGACCACGATACCCGTGCCATCCCCCACGGGAACCTCGATCGCCGTGCAACCGTATGAGTACCAGCCCGACCGTATCTACACGGTACGGACGGGTCTCGGCATCACTACGCAGATCGAACTCAGTCCCAATGAAAAAATCCTCGACTACAGCACCGGCTTCAGCAGCGGGTGGGATTTGACCCGTCGCGACAACGTCTTCTACATCAAGCCGAAGAACGTCGACGTCGACACCAACATGATGATCCGCACGGCAACGCACTCCTACATCCTGGAGTTGAAAGTCGTTGCCACGGATTGGAAGACCCTGGACCAGGCCCGTCGCGCCGGCGTGCAATACAAGGTGACCTTCACCTACCCCGCCGACACGAGCTTCATGAGCGAGTCGAAGAAGGTCGAAGAAACGCCCGAGCTCGACACGGACCTGGTAAAGGGCCGTGACTACAACTTCGACTACGACTTCTCCAAGTCGCGCAAGGTGGCTCCCTGGCTGGTACCGATCAACGTCTATGACGATGGCCGCTTTACGTACATCAAGATGCCGGACCTCAAACAGTTTCCGACGGGTAACTTCCCGACGATCTACATGCGCGAAAAAGAACACGGAGAGGACTCGGTAGTGAACACCACCGTGGAAGGCAACACTATCGTTGTCCATGGCACGTACAACTACCTGGTTATTCGTCACGACGACAATGTCGTGGGCCTGCGAAGGAACACAAAGAAGTGAGCCCGAACAATCCCTATCAGCCGGACGACGAGTCGAACGGCGGCAACCATGTTCCGCCACCGGGCGACCATCACGCCGGTGAGCGCGACCCGCTGGCCAGCAATCCGTATTCGAACCAGCAGCGCCAGGCGCAACAGCCCGATCTGGATGGCGCCGCCCCGCAGCTGACGTCGAACGACATGCGGCGCATGAATCGCAGCGCGCTCGGCCTGCTCGCCGGTATCGTCGTGCTGCTCGTTGTCGTCGCGTTCTGGCTGTTCCACAGCTCCGGTTCGAACGATAAACCGACCAACAAGCCGCGCGAAGAAACCGTCTCGGTTCCGGATGCACCGACGAGCCCGTTCACGCCGTCGGTGACGACGCCGGAACCGCGCGCGATCACGCTCGCCCCGCAGCTCCCGCCGCAGACGCCGGAGGCGCCGCCGATCCCGGTCCAGCAAATGCCGGCCGGGCCGCATATTCCTACGCTGCTCGAGCGCCGCATTGCGGCGGCGAACGGCAATGGCGGCGGCCCGCAGAGTGCCACCGATGCCGCCATTCAAGCGGGCTTCTCTCCGGTGCCCAGTGCCGGGGGCCCGGGTGGTGCGGGTCCCGGAGGCGGATTCCCGGGCATGGGTGGTGGTGGCGGCCCGATGAATCCGCTCGCCAACTCCGCCTATTCCGCGAAGGACCTGCCGGAAGTCTCGAGTGCGACGCCCTTGCAGCACCCCGACACCCTCATGCTGCGCGGCACCTTCATCCGCTGCGTCCTCGAGACCCGCATCATCACGGACATTCCCGGTTTCACCTCGTGCGTCGTGACCGAGCCCGTCTACTCGTTCACCGGCAAGCGCCTTCTTCTGCCGAAGGGCTCAAAGGTGATGGGCAAGTACGAGATGGAGCCGAATGGTCCGCGCGTTGCTGTCATCTGGGACCGCATCGTCACGCCGACCGGTATCGATGTGAACATGGCCAGCCCGGGTATCGACACCCTGGGTGGCGCGGGTCACCCGGGCCATTACAACGCGCATTGGGGTAGCCGCATCGGCGCCGCGATGCTGATAAGCCTGCTCAGCGATGCCTTCAAGTACGAAGCAGCCGAGCACGGCCCGCGCCAGACGGAGATCAGCAACGGCGTGGTGACGCAGAGCCCGTTTGAAAGCAACACGGCGGACACCGTGCAGCAACTCGCAAACCAGGCCGTCCAGCGCCAGGCGAACCGCCCGGCAACCGTGACGATCAATCAGGGCACCGTGCTCGCGATCTACGTCGCCAAGGACGTCGATTTCACTGGCGTGGTAGCGAGGTACTGAGACGACTATGGATGACGGCGCACTGGCATCGATAGGCAATGATTTCCTGGACTACCAGTACGAAGTGCTGGGCGTGAAGGACTTTCTTGCCTCCTCGGATGTCACCGAAATCTGCATCAACCGTCCCGGCGAGCTCTATCTGGAGCGCCGGGGTGGCTGGCAGCGCGTCGAAGTGCCGTCGCTAACGTTCGAGCGTGCACGCCAGTTCTGTACCGCTGTCGTCAACGAGAGCAATACAGGCCAGCGCATCACCGATACCGATCCTGTCGTGTCGCTGACCTTTCCGACTGGGCAACGCGCGCAGTTCGTCATACCGCCAGCTTGCGAAGCGGGACGCGTGTCGATCACGATTCGCCTCCCGTCCAAGGAGACGCGCACCCTCGCCCAGTACAGCGAGGACGGGTTCTTCAATGAGATCCTCGAAGGCGCGAACACGATCAGTCAGGCCGACAAGGAACTGCTTGAACTGCGCTCCGAGCGCCGCTACGCGGACTTCTTCCGCCACGCGGTGCTCAACAAGAAGAACATCGTGGTTTCCGGCGCGACCGGCAGTGGCAAGACCACCTTCATGAAGTCGCTGGTGCACCATATTCCCGACAACGAGCGGCTGGTCACGATCGAGGATGCACGCGAACTGTTCATCGACCAGCCGAACGTCGTGCACCTGATCTACTCCAAGGGCGGCCAAAGCGCCGCCAATGTGACGGCAAAGAGCTGCATGGAAGCCTGCCTTCGCATGAAGCCCGACAGGATCATCCTGGCCGAGCTGCGCGGCGATGAGTCGTTCTACTTCATCCGAAATTGCGCATCGGGCCACCCCGGGTCGATCACAAGCTGCCACGCAGGCAGTGTCGAACAGACCTGGGACCAGTTGGCGCTCATGGTGAAGGCATCCACGGAAGGCGCTGGACTGGAGTTCGCGACGATCAAACGCCTGCTGATGTTGACGATCGACATCGTCGTTCACATCAAGGCGCACGCAGGCCGGCGATACATCACCGGCATCGATTTCAACCCGGCTCGCGCATTGGGTGCGGACGGGGGGTAACGCTTACACGTACATCGGTCATCAAACAGGAGCTTCAAAGGTGGTACCAGGAATGGAAATGATGGGCTGTCAGAACCTTGCCGTACCGGCCGAGGTGATGCAGCACGTCGTCAACGTGGAGTCGAGCCGGAACCCATACGCCATCGGCGTGGTGGGCGGCCAGCTCGTGCGCCAGCCGCAGAACCTTCCTGAAGCCGTCGCCACCGTTCGCATGCTCGAGAAGAATGGCTACAACTATTCGCTGGGTGTCGCCCAGGTGAATCGGGCCAATCTCGGTAAGTACGGCCTCGATAGTTATGAAAAGGCATTCGAGTACTGCCCCAACCTCAACGCCGGTGCGCAGATTCTCGCCCAGTGCTACGCCAGTGCCGGCAAGGATTGGGGCAAAGCCTTCAGCTGCTACTACTCCGGCAATTTCACCACCGGCTACCAGGATGGTTACGTCCAGCGCGTCTTCAATTCGATGGCGAAGAGCGGCACGTTCGCCGGTGCGCAGGCCATTCCACTCGAAGCAACGAAGATCCCCGTGCGGGTCGTGAGCGTTGGAAACGGTGTGACCGGCATTACTACGGATGGCCCTGCTTATCGTGTGGCGATGCGTCGCGTCGTCGACGCGGCTGCCGCCTCGGTGATAGGGCCGGCCGTGGCTTCGGCAACGGGCAAGGGCACGATGCTGGCGCAGGCGCAGAGCCTGCCCGTGCAGACGTTGCCAGCCGGTGTGGTCCCGGTCACCAACCCGGCACTCACGCCGACGCCCCAAGCACCGCTTGGGCCGATTCAGACCGATGCCGCCACCGCCGCTGCGATGTCCCAGGTGGGCGCCCGCCTCCCCCAGGTCGACCTGACCAACCAACCGGGACGGATTCGAACCGATCCCAGCACCGCGGCTGTCATGTCGCAGATAGGCGTGTCGGCCAATGCGACCGGCAGCGCTCCCGCGCAGGCCCCGCAACCGACTGGCGATCCCAACATTTTTGTACCCCAGGTACGCGGTCCTCGTGATGCCGCGCCTACCCAGGGCACGGCAACTCCCGTCGTCCAGCCTGGCCCGCGCCAGGATCCGGCCGACCTGCGCAACGGAGGCAGCGATGGCGCCTTCGTGTTCTGACCGCATGCCACCCCTACGCGTGACGGAGTCCCTGCCTCGTCACGTCGGCCTTCGGGCCATTGCAACCCGGGTCCGCGCCGCGGCCCCGGCCTTCGTCCGGCGGCATTTCGCCGTCAATATCCGCACTGTAAAGAGGAACCTCGTGATGGCCCTGCCCTCCCTGTCCAAGGCGTTTGCCACGTCCAAGAAGCCGCTGATGAACGCTATCGGCACGTTCGCCCTTGTGGCCGCCCTGATGATCCCGAGTCTCGCGCTCGCGCAGGTCGGCGAGACCGGTACCAAGGTGTGCGGCTTCTTCCAGGACATCAACTCACTGCTCAATGCCGCGTCCATCGTCGTCGTGACCATCGCTGTCATCTTCTCCGGTTACGGCATCGCCTTCGCGCACAAGCGCATCGCCGATGTGGCTCCGGCCCTGATCGGCGGCGTGATGATCGGCGCAGCGGCGCAGGTCGCCAAGATGGTCGTAGGCGGCAACGGTAGCGGCAGTGGCGCCACGGCCTGCACCCAGAGCAGCGGCGGCAGCGCGACCTCGTTCATGATCGACGCGATCAACGTCGCCATGCACCTCATGCATATCCATGCATAAGAACGCGCTGTTTCGCGGCTGCACCCGACCGCCCATGTTCATGGGCGTGCCCTATATCCCGTTCTTCATGGGTGCGGGCACGGGTCTGTTGTTGGCGATGTACTTCAACTTCTGGTTCCTGCTGCTCATTCCCGTCTCGATCTTCGTGATGCGCCAGATGGCGCGTCGCGACGAAATGATCTTCCGGCTGCTCGCCCTGCGGCTGAGATTCAAGACGCTGGTACGGAATGTGCCTGAGCACGACGGAATGTGGGTGTTCACGCCGAACAACTACCGCGACGCGTCCAAGGAAAAGAAACGCAAGTAAGGACTGCCGCCCTGGCACACCGTGCCAGGGCCTTCCCGTTCAACCGGTATCGACGACCATGTTCACTCCAGACGCTCCGATCTCAACGCACATCGCCCTATCCACCCACGTCTCGCCTTCGGTGGTGAAGACGAGGGGTGGCGACTTTCTGTTGACCTGGCGTCTCGGGGGGCTGCCCTTCGTTGGCCGCGAGGAATGGGAACTGGAGCACCGTCACAACAGTTTCAACCGGATGCTGCAGACGCTCCGCGCGCCCGACTACACCAATGTCGCATTTTGGGTACACGATATCCGTCGCCGCCGCGGCATCCGCAATAAGGCTAAGTTTGGCGAAGCATTCAACCAGACGCTGTCGGACGCGTACTACGAGGCGCTGTCCACGCAGAAACTGATGCAGAACGAGCTTTACCTCACGATGATTTACCGTCCGATCGTGCAAGGAAAGGCGTTTGCCGAGAAGAGCGCCGACGTGAGCCGACTCGAGGCCGAGCAGGCCCAGGCGATCACGCAGGTGCTCGAACTCGCGGGCAACATCGAGGCGGTACTGAAGGACTATGCGCCTACGCGCCTGGGCATGTACGAGGCCGAGAACGGCGTCGTCTTTTCCGAGGTACTCGAGCTCTTCGGTTTTATCCTCAATCGCATCGACGAACCCGTGCCCGTGCTCAAGGCACCGGTCTACGACTATCTTCCCGTCAGTCGCCAACGCTTTTCGGCAAAGACAGGCGACTTCGTGCTAACCACGCCCAACGGCGTCAACCATTTCGGCGCCATCCTCAACCTCAAGGAATACGTGGACGCCACGTATCCGGGCATTCTGAACGGCCTGAAGTTCCTCGATTTCGAGTATGTCGTCACTCATTCGTTCACCCCCATGGGGCGACAGGACGCGCTCAAGGCACTCGATCGCACCAAGGGCATGATGGTCTCCTCCGGCGACAAGGCGGTCAGCCAGATCATCGAACTCGATCACGCCATGGACCAGTTGGCCTCGGGCAACTTCGTTCTGGGCGAGTACCACTTCACCATCGCGATCTATGCGCCGACCCAGGACGCGTTGTCACAGCAAATCGCCACGACACGTGCGGAACTCTCGAATGCCGGTTTCGTCACGGTAAAAGAAGATCTCGCCGTTACCTCGGCTTTCTACGCCCAGTTCCCGGGCAACTGGAAATACCGCACGCGCCTGGCCAACGTCAGCTCGCTCAACTTCCTCGGCCTCTCGCCGCTGCACAACTTCGCAACCGGCAAGAAAGACCAGAACCCCTGGGGCGACTGCGTCACCACCCTGCAGACCACGAACGGTCAGCCGTACTACTTCAACTTCCACGCCACCCACCCTGCGGAGAACTCGCTGGGCGAGAAGGCGATCGCGAATACCATGGTCATCGGCAAGTCCGGTACCGGTAAGACCGCGCTGATCAACTTCCTGCTCAGCCAGGTGCAGAAGCTCAACCCGTCGCCCACCATCTTCTTCTTCGACAAAGATCGCGGCGCAGAGATCTTCGTTCGCGCCTGCGGCGGCAACTATCTCGCCCTGGAGAACGGCAAGCCGACCGGCTTCAACCCATTCCAGTGCGAGCGCACCGAAGAGAACGTGCAGTTCCTCGGCAACCTGATCAAGGTACTCGCCGGCAAGAGCGTCTACAGCTCACGCGAGGAAGAAGACATCTTCCGTGCCGTGGAGAGCATGCTCGATACGCCGATGCACCTGCGCAACATGACCAACTTTCAGAAGAGCCTGCCGAATCTCGGCGACGACGGTATCTTCATCCGCATGCGCAAGTGGACCGCAGGCAACGCGCTTGGCTGGGTATTCGACAATCCGCGTGACACCGTCGACCTCAGCAAGGCCAACATCATCGGCTTTGACTATACGGACATCATCGACAATCCCGAAGTCCGTGCTCCGGTCATCAACTACCTCCTGCACCGGCTGGAGGAACTGATCGACGGCCGCCGGCTGATCTACGTCATGGACGAATTCTGGAAGATCCTCGACGGCAAGGGTGGGCTGAAGGAGTTTGCCAAGAACAAGCAGAAGACCATCCGTAAGCAAAACGGTATGGGCATCTTCGCCACCCAGAGCCCGGAAGATGCGCTGGCCAGCGACATCGCTTCCGCACTGGTGGAGCAGACCGCCACGATGATCCTGCTGCCGAACCCCAACGCCAGTCGCGAAGACTACGTCGAGGGTCTGAAGCTGACCGACGCCGAGTACAACGTGGTCGTCAGCCTTGACGAGCGCTCGCGCTGCTTCCTGGTCAAGCAAGGCCATGGCTCTGCGGTCTGCCAGCTCAACCTGCGCGGCATGGACGATGCCCTGGCAGTCATCTCTGCCTCCACGGACAACATCGAGATCATGCACGAGGTGCTGCAGGCGCGCGCGGAGGCCGAAGGCGTCTCCACCGACGCGCTGCGGCCCGAGCAGTGGCTCGAAATGTTCTACGAACATCGCAAGGGCAGCGGCAAGGGGCCCTCGAACCCCACCCCGAACAAATCGAAGCGGGCCGCCTGACCCATGAACGTGCTTCCGGAGAACCACATGGATATCGACATTTCGAAGAAGCGGCCTTGGCTGCGGCGTGCATTCATTACCACGGTTGCCGTTGGTGCGACGTTGGCAGCGGGCAGCTTCACGACTCCGGTGCATGCGCAGTGGATCGTCAACGACCCACTGGTTGCTGGGAACGATCTCGTTGAATTTGGTAAGGACCTCGAACGCTGGGGTGAAACCTACTCCCATATTCAAGCTACCGTCGCCTTCTGGCAGCAACAGCTGGTTCAGATCCAGAGCCTGCAGTTCAAACTCTTTCAAATGAAGCAACAGTTCCCGAAACTCCCCGATGACTACGGCGTCGCCGCGAATTGCCCCGGAGCATCACTCTTCAGTGGTGACATCACCAGCGCACTGGCGAACTTCGCATCCAGCCAATTGACTGGCGGAGACGTGACGACGCAGCAGCGCGACGTTTGCGTGCTGCTGCAGATGACCAAGAACCAGAAGTACGAAGCGACGCGACTTTATCTGCAGCAACTTGACGCGCAGACGTCGTCACTGGCGCAACTAGCCCTCCTTCGTGTGACTCAGGTCAGTGAGTCGCCGGGCAAGCTGTCGTCATACGCCGCGGACACTGGCAAATACACCGCCGACATGATGCAGGCACGTGAGACATGGCAGTCCAACGAGCAACAGCTCGACGCACAGATCGGAATGCTTGAGCGGCGGCAGCAGGTCCTTTCCCGCCAGGCGATCAATGGCAGCAACGACATCCTGGGCAACCTGGTGAACATGGCTGCCCTCAAAGCGGCTTTCTCGCTGTGAAAATGCCGGCATCCTCCGCCCCGCGTGAGCGGAACGACGTTCACCTTGGTCATCGCATCTCTTCTGCGATGACATGGAACAAGTGACACATGTCTGATATCGCCAGTTACGTCTACTTCCAACTCGTCTACAAGTACCTGCAGACGAAGATCAATACGTTCGGCATGGACCTCATGCACCGGATGATGACCTGGGCTGCCACGATCGCCCTGACTCTCGTCACCCTATGGATCCTGATCCAGGGGTTTCGGATCATGACGGGCCGCTCGCAGGCACCGCTGATGGAAATGGTCATCAACATGGGCCGAATCGTCGTGATCGTGGCTGCCGCGACGACGATGGCGGTCACCAGCACCGACTTGAACGACTTCCTCACCACGCAGATGGACCAGGAAGTCCATTACCTGTTCACGGGTAACAAGAACGAAACGACCGCGAGCGCCATCGACCAGAACCTCGCCTATACCCAGCTCGCGCTCGCTTCCATCGACTCGGTACAAGTGATCGAAACTGACCCGGAAATGATCGCGAAGAAGGAGCGCACGTCGCTCATGGCCACGATCGGCACGGCAAGCCCGCCGATGGCCGCGGGTGCGATGCTGCTGCTCTACCAGTTCGCTATGGCACTGTTCATCGGTCTTGGGCCACTGTTTATCCTGTGCCTCATTTTTGACCAAACCAAAGATCTCTTTCGGCGCTGGCTTATGTACGGTATCGGCACGATTTTCTCCATGGCGCTTCTCAGCGCGGTCGCCAGCATGGTTCTCGACCTCACGCTTCGGATCAGTGGTGCGATGTGGGGCGCGAAGATCGTCAACAACCTGCTCAGCCCCGGCACCGAGGGCCTGAGCAGTACCGCCATTCAGCAAGGCGGCATCGGCTTGCTCTTGAGTCTGCTGATCGTGTCGGTACCGCCGATGGCCGCGATGTTCTTCCAGGGTACGTTGGGCAGTGCGATCACCTATTCCGTGTTCCAGGGTGCTGGTGGCAGACCTGGGCCACAGGGCCAGCCACCGGGGATGGCATATGCGCCGCAGCAGCGTGTCGGGCACGATGCTGGGAACCAAGTAGCGACCAACTACGGTTCGCGACTTTCCGGTCAACAGCAGCCGGTGCAGAACGAAGCCGTCAAGAAGTTGTCCTGAGGACCCATCGTGAAGTACTTCATAACGCTGTGCCTAATCCTTCTCTCGCTTACTGCCGGCCAGGCTCGCGCCGAGGGCGGATGTCCTCCGGGGCAGTACCCGCAGCAGGGGCAAGGGTGGCAGACCTGCGTCCCTATTCCTGGATACAACCAGGGCCAGGATCAAGTCACACCACCACCCCTCTGGCAGTCACGCTGGCAGGCAATATCTACCGACGTCGACAAAGCCGTACTCGGAAAGTCGATAGATACTGCTACACAGAAAGACGCAGAGAAACTTGCACTTCAAGACTGTCAAACGCAGGGTGGAACCAACTGCAAGATAGCAATATCGTACGGAAATGGGTGTGTCGCGCTCGCAGCCGGAGACGTCCTTGTCTCGACAGGATCAGGCGCGTCGAAACCCGAAGCAGAACAGAGAGCCATTGGAAAGTGCGCTACAGGGGCGAAGGACTGCCGCGTGTACTACTCGGCATGTAGCCCGCCAGTTCGCATCCAATAGCGATCTCAGGAGCAATCACATGCCGCTACAGTCATCGGAGGAAGCGACGATCAACGCTCAGAGCGATGAATCCAGGATCAAGCCCGAAAGTCGCTAGGGAGACCCTCGTATCGAACGGTGCTGGCGATACGAAGCTCGACGCGGAACGCGAGGCGTTGTTTTCTGCTTTGCCCCATTGCCACATATGCGGAAGGCGGCTGTCCTTCTGGCCAAGTCCCTCAGCTGGGGCAACGGTGGCAAACCCGCATGCCGATTCCGCGATATGCCCCAGGAGCGGCTTCACCGCACGATGCCGAGGATCCTGGTTCGATCTCCAGCCAGACCTGACTACCACCCCAACTCGACCGCGACGCCATTGGACCTACAACGCAACGAACTTGCGCCTTCACCAAAGGAACTACGATGAAGACTGCCTTTCTATTCGCCTTGCTTTTCGGCCTGAGCGCGGGAATTGCCGCGACCGAATTCATTCCGTACTACGGCAACAATCCGTTTCTGTTCTGCCAGTACGGCGTGCCCGAGGACTGCTGGGTGCCAAAGCACAAAGAAACCGGTGAATATCGAGTCACGAACCGCAAGTGTTTCAAGCGGCCGTCGGCAAATCTCTACTCGCGCGTTTGCAAGCAAGCCTTCCCGAACGGCGCGGTCGACCGTTCGGCACCCGGTGAGGCTAAGCCGGTGAACTCGGGCTCGACGAATCAGTACAGCACCACCGATCCGAACGCCACGGCGAATTTGCCACGTCCCGTCGTTCGCACGGTAGCGCGCGATCCGGCTGACGCGAGCCCCTAACTGGCGCGGCGAGCGAACCTTGGCACGAGACATCGGCAAATTCATGAAGATTGGTCATCCGCTACGCTTGCTCTTGCTCTTGCTCGCTGGCCTGGGCGTCGTTGGCGCCGCGAGCGCGCAAAGTGCCAACCCGTATGCAAGACACCAAACTGCCCCGATTGCCGTCGCGCCGGCCAAAGGAAACGCCATGGACGATCTGACCGCACTTACGACCGGCGGGGCAAAGGTTATCGAGTCGGTAAAAGGCGATCTGACCGGAGACGGCCGCGGCGGTGTGCTTCTGGTGCTCGATTCACCGCTGGCCGGTCAGGAGACGTTGGGCCAGGGCCGGCCTCGGAATGTCGTTCTCCTGGTACGCGACGGAACGGGAACGTTCCGTCGGGTCTCATCGAATGATCGCATCGTGCCTTGCTCCACCTGCGGGGGCTTGGCCGGTGATCCCTACGCCTACTCAAGAATCGGCAAGGGCCAGTTCACGGTCGTTGTCGGCGGCGGGAGCCGCGAGCGCTGGACGGATGAATACACCTTCACGTATCAAGATACCAAGCGCGACTGGTTCATCTCGTCGGTGATGCGCCGGGTTGTCGATACCGAAACGGATAAGGAAAAGCACGTCGACCTGTCTGCAAAGGAACTCGGCACAGTACCCTTCTCCGACTTCGATCCGAGCAAGCTTCCGGAAGTGACGTTGCCCTGATGCAGGGCGTGCAACACCCCCGCCCGGATGGCGGGTTCGGCCAGCAGGAGGCAAAGCCGCCCGATCATCAAACAGGAGTTACACATGACGATTGACCGTTCCAAGCCGGCGTTTGCCGGCATCGTGCCACCGCGCCCGTCGCCCCGGATCAGCGCGCTCGTGCTCGCGGGTGTCATGGCCATTCAGTTGGGCGCCCCTCCCCTTCGTGCGCATGCTTCCGAAGCCTCGCCTGCTGCGACCAGGCAGCCGGCCACTGCGAAGCTACCGAAGGGATTCACCGCATACGGCTCCGCCCCTATCGAGGGCGGCGAGTGCATCGCCGGAAACGTCACCGAGGAAGGTCTGGACGGACGCGCCTTCGTTTACGTCAAGGACGCCAGGACACAGCAACCGCGCTGGGTCGCGGCCATTCCGCTACGGTCGGACTGGTACCAGAATCGCGCCACGCATTGTTTCGCCATGGGCGGATCGCTATTCGTCCTGGTACAGAGCGATACCAGTCAGCGGTCGTCGATCTCGCAGACGCTGCTGAACGTGGTGGAGCTTTCTCCCGCGACCGGGAGGATCCTCGCCAACCAGGATGCGGACGTTCCAGGTGTTGACGCTGGCTACTCGTCGTGGGTCGACAAGGGCAACGAGGGTTTCCATGAGGACAAGGGCCAGATCAAGATATCCGGCCAGTACTTCCTCATGAACGACCCCAATAAGAGGATCCCGTTCACGGCGACCCTCCCCGCCCATGCGTCGAAGTAACCACAAGGACCGTAGCCATGACGACACCACAACAACGATTCATTGCCGACATCTATCCCTCCGTACGCAAGGTCGCCGACGAGACCGGCGTATCTGCGGAACTCCTTCTCGCGCAAGCCGCGGCGGAGACGGGCTGGGGCCAGAAGGTTCTGCACGGTACGAACAATCTCTACAACATCAAGGCCGACCCCAGCTGGCACGGCGAGTCGAAGACATTCGAAGTACCGGAATTCAGAAACCGGCATAAGGTGATGGAAGACGCCAAGTTCCGCGTCTACGACTCCTATGAGGATTCGATCAAGGACCGGATCAAGTTCGTCCAGGAAAACCCCACGTACGCGAAGCACGGGCTGCTCGATCCCGGCGTCAAAGGCAATCTCGTCAAGGAAGCCCAAGCCCTGCAGGCGGCTGGCTATGCCACCGACCCCGACTACGCCAAAAACCTCATCGATATCGCTAACGGACCGACCATGCGCAAAGGCATCGCCCTGGCCGAAGGTCGCGCGGAGCCCGAGCACGTCCAAGGACATGGCAAGCCGCATGCACAAGCTCACGGGCAGGCGCAGTCCCCGGGGGATCACCTCCGCAAGGGAGATGAAGGCGGCCGTATCGCCGAACTCCAGACCTCCCTGCAGAAGCTGGGTTACACCCATCCCAACGGCGCCGCTCTGGGCGCCGACGGCAAGTTCGGTGGCAACACCGAACTCGCACTGAAAGCCTTCCAGCGCGACCACCACCTCAACGAGGATGGCGTCGCCGGCCCGAAGACCTTGGAGGCCTTGCAGGCAGCCCAGCAGAAGGCAGGAGCGACGACGCTTGCCGATCCGAAACACCCAGCCCACGGTATGTACAAACAGGCGGAGGCCGGCGTGCACCGTATCGATCGCGAGCACGGCCGTGAGCCGACGCTGCAGAGCGGGCAGTTGGCGGGCTCGTTGACGGCGTCCGCGGTAATAGCCCAGATGAGCGGCATCGACCATGTGGTACTCAACGACGATGCCAGCAAGCTCTACGCGGTGCAGGGTGATCCGAACGCTCCGTTCAAGTCGTTCGCCGAGGTCGATGTGATGCGTGGTTTGAATACCCCATTGGCGCAGAGCACTCAGATTGCCGATGAGCAGCTCTCCCGTTCCGCGGCGCAGGATCAGGCGCAGCAGGTCGCACCGCTCACCCAGCAGCAGGCACGGCCTCAAGCGCCCCACGTCGCCGGACCGAGTCACTAATCCGTCATGGATGGCTTCCGCCACGGATGGTGGATCAGCCAAGCCAGAGCGCGTGTCATGGCAAGCGGGTCAACCAGGAGCTACACATGGCGATAGATCGCGAAACCCAGGTACTGACCGACGCCACCGCGGCGGGCATGACCAACCCGAGGGAGCTGGCCAACTTCATGGCCCAGGTCACTCATGAATCCAACGGACTCAACCGGCTCGAAGAAAGCTTTCGTTATACGCGGAATATCTCGCAGATCCCCGTGCAAGCCGCGTGGCGCGAAGGCCCCGAGGTTCTGGAGGCCGCGCGCAAGCAGGCCCTGATGGGCAAACCCGAGCAACTCGCGGAGCTGATGTATGGCGGCCGCAATGGCAACGATGAACCCGGTGACGGTTGGAAGTACCATGGCCGCGGCTACATCCAGCTCACCGGCAAGGACAATTATCGCGCTGCCGGGGAGGCGCTCGACCTCGATCTGGTAAAGCATCCCGAGCTCGCCGCGGATCCGCAGAACGCGTCGAAGATTGCGGTCTGGTACTGGGAAAACCGCGTGCCCGAGAATGCCAGGGACGATGTCCGCGCTGCGACCAGGGCCGTCAACGGCAAGTACAACGGGCTGGAAGACCGCGAGAACCGCTTCGCGGATTGGCAGCACCGCCTCACGCCCGACGTGATGCACCGCCTCGCCGAGGGTAACGTCGGGCGGCCACAGCGCGAGCATCCGACACTCGATGCCGGCAAGGCCCCCGCTCCCTTGAAGGAGGGCGCAAACGGGGAGGACGTACGCCTGCTCCAGGGCAACCTCGCCCGGCTCGGCTACACCGCCGGAAACCATGGTGAACTCCACACCGACGGCAAGTTCGGTCCGGGCACGCGCGCCGCAGTCCAAGCATTTCAGCGCGACCATCATCTTCCGGTCGACGGTGTCGCAGGGCCGCGCACGATGGAAGCCATCGCCCAGGCCGAACACCAGGATGCCACACGGCGCGCCGCGCAATCCGGCCGGCTGGATAGCTCCGCTCACCCCGACAACGCCCTCTACGAACAGGCACGCGACGCCGTGCACAACCTGGATGCGCAATACCGGCGCACGCCAGACAAGCAGAGCGACCAGCTTGCCGGCGCGGTGACGGTGGAGGCCAGACGGCAGGGACTGACCAGGATCGATCATGTCATCCTCAGCGACGACGGTAGTCGCGCTTTCGCGGTACAAGGCGACCTCAAGTCGCCGCTCAAACGCACGGCCGAAGTGGACACGGCGAAGGCCGTGAATACGCCGATCGAGCAGAGCGGTGCGGAGATCGCCGCGCTGGCGCCCGCCTCCCCCGCTCCCGTGGAAGAAGCCCGTCGACAGGCGCCGGAGACAGGACCACCGCCGCCCATGCCGGACGGACCCGTTCACGGGCGTTGAGCCCCGAAGACACAGGCCTTTTCGCCTCAAGCCGCGCCACTTGGCGCTCCTCGACGGAGATACCTCATGAGCCGCGACATCTACAACGAAGCCAACGAACACTTCCTCAAATCGGGTCGCCAGTACGAGTATGGCCGTCCCGACATGTCATTGCGCAACCGTGGCGGTGATGGCCACACCGACAGCAGCCGCACCGAGCAGGACAACGATCACGACGGCCGCCTCGGTGTCGATTGTTCATCGTTCGTCTGGCGTGGCATGCATGATGCCGGCTACGGTGTGCCCGCCACGCCGTTCGGTACCCACGACCTGTTCGAGGGCCATACGCCGACGCACTATGCACGCGAACACTTCGATGTCATCTCCGCTGCCGAAGCACACCAGAAGAACGGTTCGCTGCAGCCCGGCGACGTGCTGATGTTCCGCGACAAGCATGGCTCCGGCCAGCACGTCGCCATCTTCAAGGGATACGACGCCGAGGGACATATCCACTTCATCGGCTCGCAGGTCGGCTCGGGGCCGGCCGAAGTGAATGTCACGCCCGGGGGCTATTGGGACGGCAAGAACATGGAGATTGTCGGGGCGCTTCGTGCGAAGCCGGAGTTTCGTGTGCGCGACGCGTTGCACGGGCACGCGCCTGATGCACCTGGCGTCCCGGCTGCTTCGACACAGGCTGTTCCGCGTCACACGGTGACGCACGCCGCAGCCCCGACTCACGAAGCCGCACTCCGCCACGGCGATGAAGGCGCCCCGGTCCGCGACCTGCAGGCCACCCTGAACCGCCTCGGCTACAAGGATGAACACAATCGTGCGATCCAGCCGGATGGCGACTTCGGTGCACACACCAAGGCGGCGGTCGAACGTTTCCAGCGTGCGCACGGCCTTCCGGCGGACGGCGTCGTTGGTCCTGCAACCAGGGAAGCCTTGCACACGGCCACGCCACGACTCGACGCCGCCGGCCACCCCCACCATGCGCTATACCAACAGAGCCGTGATGCCGTGCACCGCCTCGACGCGCAACACCAGCGCACGCCCGACCTCCAGAGCGACCAGATCGCCGGTACCCTCACCACCAAGGCACTCGGCCAGGGCATGACCCGCGTCGATCACGCCGTCCTCAACGAGGATGCCAGCAAGGTCTACGCCGTGCAGGGGGAGCTCAACTCGCCGTTCAAGAAGGTCGCAGAGGCGACGACGCAGGAAGCGGCAAACACGCCTTTGGAAGAAAGCAGCCGTCAGGCGCTACAGGTGGCGGCGCAGCAGGCCCAACAACCGGCAGTGGGTATACCCGTCCAGACTCAGCCACCGCTTGTCCCCAGCCAGAGCGCCTGACGCCCTCGCCTTCCTCGCTTATGGATCTCCAGATGAACAACGCCGCGACCTACTTTCCGCACCACGCTTTCATTCCGCAGAGCCTGTGTGCCGCCATGCTGCTCTTCGCACTCCCGGCATTCGCAGCGAAACCGGATGCGGGCGCGCTGCAGTCCATGCTGAAAGCCTCGTCCAGCGGGTCCAACGTGGCTTGTGCCAAGGACACGTACGGCAACGTGGCCTGCACCGTGGATGGCACCGCGGTCGACGTCAACGATGACTGCACCTCGAACATGGCTTTCGGCGGCGTCACCAGCACCAAGGGTACGACGCTTGCAGACGGCTTCAACGTCGCCTCCGCAAAACCCGTCGCTCATGTGGGCGAGCACCAGTTGCTCTGCATCCAGGCGACACAGCGCAAGGAAGGGACGTTGCTCCGCGCACTGGTCAAGGCCGTGCCGACGAAAACCGTAAAAGGCTGCAAAGGCAACGACATCTGCAAAGGCGCCGATACGCCGATCCAATGGAAGCGTTCGCCCATCGGCACCGCCTGCACACTGAAGACAGATGGTCACTACACCGGCGATTGCGCTACCGGCTGGGTCGACGGCAAGGATATCGAGGAGTATTCGATGGGGTTGAATCCCGAAGACACGGGCGCCTGATGTCTCGGCACGTCAGTGAAGACACATACGCACGGCTTCCGCCTCTGGATCGTCACCCGATCGCAGGCGAGACCTGCGTCCGCATGAGTAGGAGAAGATAAGGCATGCGCACCACATCGAATCGTCCCGCCGCATTACTCACGCTCGTCTCGCTACTCCCTTTCACGTTCTCCGCTTACGGTGCCGCCATGAATAAGCCTGATATCAAGCTCAACCCCCAGCCGCGGATGCGCTATGAAATCACCATCAAGGTGGACAACGCACCCGGCCCGTTCGACCGCATCGAGGGCGTGGTCGACTATCGCGTGAGCAACGAGAACTGCGTGCCGCTCACGCCCGTCACGGGTGCCACGGTCGCCCCCGAGAAGCGGGTGCCTATCGTGCTCACCCATTCGGGCGGCAACATCTACAAAGGCGAGATTTACGCAGACCTCCTGCAGGACGAGGACTATTTCGGCAAGGGCGTCTGCCATTGGTCGGTCGTCGCTGCCAGCGCGAATCTATTCGTCAAGCAGGTGGACTTCAGCGCGCCGCTGTTCCATGACGACCTGCTGAAAGGCAAGCCAGTTACCCGCTACTACTCCAATCGCTCCTATGCGACCACACAGGTGGAGCGAGTGGACACCGGTGAGACCGATCGCGCGCAGTACCAGGATGAAGCAAACGCAACCTTCTCCGTTACCGTCCACGCCGAGGAGAAGCATCCGTGAGTATCTCCTCGACCGACTACGCTTTACTGGCGCAGGATGCCTATCAGGACCCAGTCCTGAATAAGCCCAAGGAACTTGGTGGGGTCACCTACGAGGCGATCGACGTGGAGAACAATCCGCGGACCGGCTTCCAGGCTACGGCGTACAAGCGCATGGACACGGGCGAGATCGTCATCGCCTATCGGGGCACCGAGTTCGATCGCGAACCGGTTCAGGATGGGGGTGTCGACGCGGGCATGGTCCTGGCAGGAGTGAATCTCCAGACGGCCAACTCCGAGGCCTTTACGGAACGTGTGCTCGAGAAGGCCCGGATCGATGCCGACCTCCATCATCGCCCCCTGCAGGTCACGGTGACCGGCCATTCACTCGGCGGGACGTTGGCGGAGATCAATGCCTCGAAATACGGCCTTAAAGGCGAGACCTTCAACGCCTACGGCGCCGCGGGTCTGCGCGAAGGCGTGCCCGAGGGTGGATCCCAGGTCATCGACCATGTGCGCGCCGGTGATGTCGTCAGTGCCGCGAGCCCGCATTTCGGCGAGGTTCGCGTCTACGCTGCACAGAAAGACATCGACACCTTGTCGCATGCCGGCTATCGCGACGACAGTGGCATCCTCAGCCCGCGCAATCCGGTCAAGGCGATCGATTTCGACGCCCACGCGATCGACAACTTCGTTCCGAACAGCAAGCTACTCGGCCAATCGATCATCAATCCCGAAAGCGAGGCGAGGTACAAGGCCCACGAAGGCATGATCGACCGCTACCGCAACGACGTGGCAGACATCCGCATGGGTCTGTCCGCCGCATGGGAAATTCCCAAGGCCATCGGTGAGCTGAAGGACGCCGTCGAACATCGCGCCGTGGAAGCCATCGGCGCAGGGGTTCTCGCCGTCGAGCATGGTATCCAGCAGGTCGGCCACCACATCGCCGACGGTGTCCACGCTGTAGAAGCGAAGGCCCAGAGCGCGTGGAATACCCTCACCCATCCCGGCGCATGGTTCGAGCACGACAAGCCCGGGGTATCGCTCGATCACACCGCGCACCCGGATCACCCGCTCTTCAAGCAGGCGCGCGAGGCAGTCCATGAACTCGACCAGGCCCATGGCCGCGCGCCGGACGGGGTGAGCGAGAATGTTGCCGGCAGCCTCGTCGTGAAGGCGCGGCAGAACGGGCTCGACCGCATCGACAAGGCCGTGCTCAGCGAAGACGCTTCACGTATCTACGCGGTGCAGGGTAACCCCGAATCACCGCTGAAACGGGTGGCCGAGATGCCGACCGAACAAGCCGCCAGCACGTCCCTCGCCGAAAGTAGCGTCCAGTGGCAGCAGGCCGCGCAGCAGGCACAACAACAGGCCCAACTGGCCAGCCAGCAAGCCCAGGTCCAACCGGAAAGAGCACAGCCGTCGCCCGGCCTGTGATCCCAAGCAAAGGAAAAAGGTACATAGCGCATGAGTAAAACAAGGGGATACTGGGCGATCGGACTCTTCGTCGTCGCCCTCGTCGTCGGTGAGTGGCTGTCGGGCTACCTCACGCTGTTGTTTCTCCGTCTCGGGCAGATCCCGGTACGGCTGGCAACCTACTACGAGTATGTGCACGCGCTGGGCCTGCCCCAGGTGCAACCGTTTGGCTGGAAGATCAAAACCGCCGGCGGCCTGGGATTCGGCCTCCCATTGATCGCCTGGTTCGTCGTGCTGTACTTCCTCATGAGGAAGAAGAAGCAGGCCATGCACGGCGACGCCCGCTTCGCCACGGCATCGGATCTTCGCAAGCAGAAAATGCTCACCCCATCCAACAACGGCATCCTCGTCGGCAAGTACAAGGGCGATCTCGTCCGCCTCCCCGGCCAACAGTTCGTGATCCTCGCCGCCCCGACCCGCTCGGGCAAGGGCGTGGGCGTGGTGATCCCGAACCTGCTCGACTACAAGGAGTCGGTGGTCGTCCTCGACATCAAGCAGGAAAACTTCGACCTGACCAGCGGCTGGCGCAAGTCGCAGGGTCAGGAAATCTACCTGTTCAACCCGTTCGCCGAGGACCGGCGCACACATCGTTGGAATCCGCTGAGCTACGTTTCGAAGGACCCCGCGTTCCGTGTGTCCGACCTGATGAGCATCGCCTCGATGCTCTACCCGGACGGCTCGGACGACCAGAAGTTCTGGGTCAGCCAGGCACGCAATGCGTTCATGGCCTTCTCGCTGTACCTCTGCGAGAAGTGGGAAGACGACGAGAAGAGGGGCCGGCCAATCGCCGTACGTAGCAAGCCGACGCTAGGCATGATCTATCGCCTTTCGTCCGGCGACGGCACCGACCTTCGCGAGCTCTATACCGCGCTGTCGAAGGAACCATGCCTCAGCGCGAACGCGCAGTCCGCTTTCGCGAATATGCTCTCGCAGGCCAACGAGACCTTCGCCTCGATCCTCGGCACCTTCAAGGAACCGCTCAACGCCTGGATCAACCCGGTGCTGGACGCCGCGACCAGCGAGGACGATTTCCTCCTGACCGATGTCCGCAAGAAACGCATGACGATCTACATCGGCATCCAGCCGAACAAGCTGGCCGAAAGCCGCCTGATCGTGAACCTGTTCTTCAGCCAGCTGATCAACCTCAACACCAAGGAGCTGCCGCAGAACAATCCGGAGCTCAAGCACCAGTGCCTGCTGCTGATGGACGAGTTCACGTCCATCGGCAAGGTCGAGATCATCGCCTCGGCGGTCTCGTACATGGCCGGCTACAACATCCGCCTGCTACCGATCATCCAGAGCATGGCCCAGCTGGATGCCACGTACGGCAAGGACGTATCGCGCACGGTCATCACCAACCACGCGCTACAGATCGTCTTCGCCCCGCGCGAACAACAGGATGCCAACGACTATTCGGACATGCTCGGCTATACCACGGTGCGCCGCGAGAACATCACCAAGAACAAGAACGGCGACGTTTCGAAGAGCCACTCGGAAGAGAAGCGCGCACTGATGCTCCCGCAGGAGCTCAAGGCGATGGGCACGGACAAGGAAGTGTTCCTCTACGAGGGCATTCCGCATCCGGTGATATGCGAGAAAATCCGGTATTACGAGGATAAGTACTTCACGTCGCGGTTGCTGAAGAAGGCCGATGTTGCGGCACTTTCGATCTGACAACAGAGCAACGTTTCTCACACCAGGCCCATCCGACAATGCACGACGCTGTTCAAGACAACCCCAAATTGTTTTGCCAGGGTCACATCGTTGCCCGCGTCATCGACAAAAACACGTCGCAGGCAACCATCGCTAAACGCGGTGAGAAGCGCGGGCCAAGGGTGCCTTATGAACACCCTGGCCCGCTGACCAAACCAATTTGGTGTTTGGCTGAGGGGCGTGCGGGGTTGCATGGGGTGGAGATGGTGAGATGAATCCCGATCGCCGATGAATCGGCTCCCACAGATGAATCGGCTCTCACAGGAGTACTCCCGGCCAGCCCAGCCCAAGGACGGTATCATTAGCGATCAGCGCGCCAGAGTGGCGCGCCTTCGGCATTGAACCTCGGAAAATCATGGCTTTAGCAGAAGATACCTCGGTGGGCGCCGGGCATACGCCCTTCATGCGCCAGTACCTGACGGCCAAGGCCGAGCATCCGGACATCCTGCTGTTTTTCCGGATGGGCGATTTCTACGAGCTCTTCTACGACGATGCCCGTAAGGCCGCCCGCCTGCTCGATATCACGCTGACGCAGCGCGGCCAGTCGGCTGGCGCGCCGATTCCCATGGCGGGCGTGCCGTACCACGCGGTCGAGAACTACCTGGCGCGGCTGGTGAAGCTGGGCGAGTCCGTGGCCTTGTGCGAGCAGATCGGCGATCCCGCCCTATCCAAGGGGCCGGTGAAGCGCGAGGTCGTGCGCATCGTCACCCCGGGCACGGTCACCGACGCCGCGTTGATGGAGGAGCGCCGCGACAACCTGCTGCTCTCCATCGCGGCGGGTCCGACGGGTTACGGCCTCGCCTGGGTGGACCTCTCCACCGGCCGCTTCCTGCTGACCGAAGTGGCTACCGCCGAAGGCCTCGCCGCCGAACTCGCGCGCCTGCAGCCAGCGGAGACCCTGGTAGGCGAAGACGTCGCCTGGCCGAAACTCGTCTCGACCCTGCCCGGCCTGCGCAAGCGCCAGCCCTGGCATTTCGACGGCGACGCCGCACGGCGCGAACTGTGCCGCTTCTTCAAGACCCGCGACCTGCTCGGCTTCGGCGTCGACGGCATGCCGCTGGCGGTAGCCGCCGCGGGTTGCCTGCTCGGTTATGTCGAGGAGACCCAGAAGGCCGCCCTCCCCCATCTCACCGGCATGGCCGTGGAGAACGCGGGCGAAACGATCGCGATGGATGCCGCCACCCGGCGCAACCTCGAGATCGACACGCACCAGAGCGGTCGCGTCGAGAACACCCTCCTCGGCGTGCTCGACGAGACGGTGACACCGATGGGTGCCCGCCTGCTGCGTCGCTGGCTCAACCGCCCGCTGCGCGATCGTCAGGTGCTGCGCGGCCGTCACCAGGCCATCGGCAGCCTGATCGACGCACGTCGCCATGCCACGCTGCGCGAGCGCCTGCGTGGCATCGGCGATCTGGAACGCATCCTCGCGCGTGTCGCATTGCGCTCGGCACGCCCGCGCGATCTGTCCACACTGCGCGATGGTCTCGCTGCGGCGCCCGCGCTTCGCGAAGATATCGACGGCCTCGACAGCCCGCTCCTGCACAGCCTCGTCGAACGCATCGGCGACCACGCCGAGACCGCCGCCCTGCTCGCCCGCGCCGTGATCGCCCAACCTCCCGTGTTGTTGCGCGACGGCGGCGTGCTGGCCGAAGGCTACGACGACGAGCTCGACGAACTGCGCCAGCTTTCGACCAACGCCGATCAGTTCCTGGTCGACATGGAGGAGCGCGAGAAGGCTGCCAGCGGTATTCCCTCGCTGAAGGTCGGCTACAACCGCGTACACGGCTACTACATCGAGATCACCAAGGCGCATTCCGAAAAGGCGCCGCAGCACTACACGCGTCGCCAGACCACGAAGAACGCCGAGCGCTACATCACCGAAGAGCTCAAGCAGTTCGAAGACAAGGTGCTCTCGGCGAAGGAGCGCTCGCTGATGCGAGAGCGTGCACTCTACGAGTTGCTGCTCGACAAGCTCACCGACCGCCTCGCCGAACTCAAGATCGCCGCCACGGCGATGGCCGAACTCGACGTTCTGGCGAATCTCGCCGAGCGTGCCGAAACCCTGGACTGGGCCGCGCCCGTGCTCACCGACGAACAAGGCATCCGCATCGAACGCGGTCGCCACCCCGTCGTCGAGAAAGTGCGCGACGAGCCGTTCGAGCCGAACGACCTCGTGCTTGAAAAGGGTAGACGCATGCTGGTCATCACCGGTCCGAACATGGGCGGTAAGTCCACCTATATGCGGCAGAACGCGCTGATCGTATTGCTGGCGCATGTCGGCAGCTACGTGCCGGCATCCGCCGCGACGATTGGCCCGATCGATCGCATCTTCACGCGTATCGGCGCCGGCGACGACCTTTCCCGGGGCCAGTCGACCTTCATGGTCGAGATGAGCGAGACGGCGAACATCCTGCACAACGCCACCGAATGCAGCCTCGTGCTGATGGACGAAGTCGGCCGCGGCACCAGCACCTACGACGGCCTCTCGCTCGCACGGGCGGCCGCAGTGCACCTGGCGGCGACGAGCTGCGCCTTCACGCTGTTCGCCACCCACTACTTCGAACTGACCGAGCTGGCGCAGGACTTCCCGACCATCGCCAACGTCCATCTGGACGCCGTCGAGTACGGCGACCAGTTGGTCTTCATGCACACGGTGAAGGATGGCCCGGCGAACCGGAGCTTCGGGCTGCAGGTAGCCGCACTGGCCGGCTTGCCAAAGACGGTGATCGCGGACGCGCGCCGCTATCTGGCCGCTCTGGAGCAAGGTCACGAGGTGACGGTCGCCGTCGCGATGCCGCCTGCCGCGACGCCGCAGATGGGCCTCTTCGCGCCGTCGCTGCCCTCGCCCGTCGAGGAGGCGCTTCGCGCCATGGATCCGGACGAACTCACGCCGCGCGACGCGCTGGACCGGCTCTACAAGCTGAAGAAAATGCTGCGCTGAACCATTGAGACACCCTATCGGCTCGATCTGAACAATCGAATTCCCCTCTGGGGGCCGACTTCCTATAGTGAACCTGCGGTCTGGGCCATCGGCTCACCCGCAACGGGGCTTACGACTCTCCATCTTCCCGCCCCGTCACGCCCCCCGCCTCATCCGCGTCAGCAGCCCGGGTGAGGACTTCCGGGGGGCGGTTTTTATGTGTGAGGCCGTACTGCTGCGCTTCGATCATGGTGCGCATCAGGACGACGAAAAGGTCGGCGCTGAACAGCGACAGCGTGTGCACGCTCCACAGCATGTGGCCATAGGCATCGAACAGCCGCAGCGAGCCGTCCGGACCACCTTCGTCGAGCTTGGCGATATCCGCGATGGCAATGCACTGCCCGTCGACATCGACACCGGTACGACTCAAGCGTAGTGCCGTGGTCCGGCCGAACGCGATGGCACCGGGCGCACGCGCGGCAAGGCGATCCGCGTCGGCGATGGAGTGAAACGTCAGCACCTCGCCGGCTTCGAGCGATCGCAATGCCAATGGGCCGCGCTCGCGCAGCTGACCGCCGATGATCTCGCCGCGCAGGTGGAACGCGTCGCCATGGTCATCGAGCACGTCGATCCACGCATCGTCCGGACTACAACGAAACGCGAGCGCGTCGGCCGGCCCGAACAGCCGGCTGCCCGAGCGATAGAGGTGGAGATCGGCCATCGCCATGAAGGGCACGAAGCTGCTCTTTGGTGGCGTAGCGCGACGCACGACAACGCCGTGTTGGTGCAGGTCGAGCACCGTGTTCGACCGGATCGAGATCCAGGGGAACAACATGTTGACAGCCTGCAGGAGCCGATGGATACGCGTCCGCCCGTGACGACTGAGCAGCCGCCCCGGCACGATATCGGTGGGAACGAGCATGATCAGAGCGTCTTCTTCAGGTCCTGGATCAGGCGACGTGCATGCTTGTCGGGCTTGCCTTCGGGCCGCAACAAGGCGCCGCCCGTCAGGCGACGATCTTCGCGCTGCCGCTCACGCTCCGCGACGCTTTCTTCCGTCTCGGTGTAGAGCTTGCGCGCTTCCGGCGCTGGCCCGCGCTTCTCGGACAGTGCCGCAACCACCGCGACGAAACGCTCCTCGCCGCGCGTGATCTTCAACCGATCGCCGACATGCACCGGCTTCGCCGGCTTGCACGCGGCATCGTTGAGCTCGATCTTTCCACCGACGATCGCTTCCTTGGCCAGCGCGCGCGTCTTGAAGAAGCGCGCGGCCCAAAGCCACACATCGGCGCGTACGCCAGGGGTCGTCAGGAGTTCGTTCATGGCACGCCTCAGCCTGCAGGGAGCAGCAGGTTACCCAGTGGCACGGTGACCAGGCAAAGGAGGATGCCTGCACCGAGGACCGTGTTAGCCAGGCGCGGCTCGAGGTCGTACTGGTCGGCGAGGATAGCCGCCGAAATCATCGGCGCCATCGCCGCCTGCAGGACGCCGACCGTGAGCGTGAGGCCGCCGATGCCGGCAGCGATGCCGATGCCGAACACCACCAGTGGCGCGAACAACAGCTTCCAACCCAGCCCGGTGACGAGCGCACCCAGCTGGTCGCGCTGGAGGTGCAGGCGGAACTGCAGGCCGACCGAGAACAGCGCCAGTGGCGTCAGCGTCGCGCCGATCTGCAGCATCACCTTCTCCACGGCTTCCGGCCAGCCGCCAAGCAGCCCGACGGCCACGCCAACCACCAGCGAGACGAACGCCGGGAAGGTCAGCACGCGACGCACGATCGCAGCCACGCTCGCTCCCCTTCCCGAGTACATGGAAGCGACCACGATGCCGCCCGCGGCGAGCATCGGGAAGCAACCGAGCTGGTCGGCGATGACAGCCACGGAAAGGCCGGCTTTGCCGTGCAAGGCCTCCATCATCGGATAGCCCATGAAGGACGTATTACCGAGGCCACAGACGAGGGTCAGGCAGCCGATGCGCGCCGCCGACCAGGCAAAGATACGTCCGAGGGTGGCGAAGAGCGCCCATGCACCGAAGAAGGTCACGTACATGCCGACCACGGGAAACCACAGGTGCACATCGATCGTCACGTGCGGCACGAGCGCCAGCACCAGCGACGGCAACGCGATGTTGAGCACCCACCAGTTGATCCCGGGGACGATGCCGTCGGGCAGTCTGGCGAAGCGTCGGCAAAGGATGCCGAGGGCCAGGCAGGCGAAGAGGATGAGCAGTGCGGACATGGGGGACGACGATAGCAGCGCGTCCAGCAAGTCGGTAGCGGCATTGCTACATGTGGGGCTCTATGCGGGGCCACATGTGGGGCTCCATGTGGGGCTCCATGTGGGAGCCGCTTCAGCGGCGAAACGCCAACGGAGCGGTGACGCTGCGCTGGCTATTCGCCGCTGAAGCGGCTCCCACACAGAGCCGGCTCAGGCCACACAGAGCCGGCCCGGAAACCGGGCCGGGTACTGTATTAGCCGAGCAACACGCGGTTCATGCGCTGGACGAAGGCTGCCGGGTCGGCCAACTGGGCGCCGGCGGTGATCTCGGCCTGTTCCAGGAGCAGGCCGGCGATGTCACCGGCCTTCGCGTCGTCGGATTCCGCAGCGAGGCGCTTGACCAGCGGGTGCTCGGGATTGAGTTCGAGCACGGCCTTCGATTCCGGTACGTCCTGACCGGCTTCGCGCAGCAGCCGGGCGAGATGCGGCGCGAGGTCGAAGTCGGCCAGTGCGAGGCATGACGGCGAATCGGTGAGGCGTGCAGAGACGCGTACGTCACCGACGCGATCGCCGAGCAGGGCCTTCGTGCGCTCGATCAGCGGAGCGGCTTCGGCACTGGCCGCTTCCTGCTTCGCCTTGTCGGCCTCGTCGAGCGGGAACTCGCCCTTGGCCACGTTGCGCAGGCGCTTGCCGTCGTACTCCGTGAGGTAACCAAGCATCCACTCGTCGACGCGATCGAACATCAACAGCACTTCGATACCCTTGGCCTTCAGCGCTTCCAGCTGCGGGCTGCCGGCGGCGGCCGCGTAGCTATCCGCCGTGACGTACCAGATCGTGTCCTGGCCTTCGCCCATGCGACCGATGTAATCGTCGAACGACACCGTCTTCGCCGGGCCGTCGCCTTTGGTCGAGGCGAAGCGCAGCAGCTTGGCGATGCGATCGCGGTTGGCCGTGTCTTCGACGATACCTTCCTTGAGCGTATTGCCGAAGCCGGCGAGGAAGGTGGCGAATTTCTCCGGCTCGTCGCGCGAGACCTTCTCGAGCAGGTCGAGCACGCGCTTGGTGCACGCGGTCTTGATGCGTTCGAGCTGCCGGTTCTGCTGGAGGATTTCGCGGCTGACATTGAGCGGCAGGTCATCGGCATCGACCACGCCGCGCACGAAGCGCAAATAGTTCGGCAGGAGCTCTTCGGCGGCGTCCATGATGAAGACGCGCTTGATGTAGAGCTTGAGGCCCTTGCGCTCTTCGCGGCCGCCCATCATCAGGTCGAACGGCGGCTGCTCCGGCACGTAGAGCAGCGTGGTGAAACTCTGGCTGCCTTCGACGCGGTTGTGCGTCCAGGCCAGGGCATCGTTGAAATCGTGGCCGAGCGCCTTGTAGAAGTTCTGGTATTCCTCGTCCGTGATCTCGCTCTTCGGACGGCTCCACAGGGCCGAGGCCGAGTTGATCGTCTGCCATTCGGTCGGGTCGGGCTTGCCGTCCTTCTCGACGGGCATGCGGATCGGGAAGGCGACATGATCGGAGTACTTGGTGACCAGCGAGCGCAGCTGCCAGAACTTCAGGAACTCGTCCTCGTCGGCCTTCAGGTGCAGGACGACGGTGGTGCCGCGCTCGGTGACATTCATGTCCTCGAGGGTGTACTCGCCCTTGCCGTCGCTTTCCCAGCGCACGCCAGCCTCGGTGGGCTCGCCTGCGCGACGGGTGATGACGGTGACCTTGTCGGCGACGACGAAGGCGGAATAGAAGCCCACGCCGAACTGACCGATCAGACGCGCGTCGGCCTTCTGCTCGCCCGAAAGGGCTTCGAGGTAGCGACGGGTGCCCGAGCTGGCGATCGTGCCGATATTGGCGACGACTTCGTCCTTGCTCATGCCGATGCCGTTGTCGCGCACGCTCACGGTGCGCGCTTCCGGATCCCAGGTGATCTGGATCCGGAGTTCCGGGTCATCGGATGTCAGGTCGGGGTTGCCCACGGCCTCGAAGCGCAGCTTGTCGCAGGCATCCGAGGCGTTGGAAATGAGCTCGCGAAGGAAGATTTCCTTGTGCGAGTAGAGGGAATGGGTGACCAGGTGCAGGACCTGGGCGACCTCGGCTTCGAACTTACGTGTTTCCTGGCTCACGGCGCCGTTCCTTCAGGGTTGGACAGCCTCGAATTATGGGGGCGGCTGGGCCCTGAAAAAAGGGCGTGCGCCCCTGGGTAGGGGGCGATGCATCGGCCATCCTGGGATAGCGGGTGGGGTTACGGCAAGCACCCTTTCGCCGCTGAAGCGGCTCCTACAGGGCTCCTACGGGCCTAGGGGGCGGGCGCTTGGGTTATCGGGCGGCCTGGAGGGCGGCGATGCGTTCTTCGATCGGCGGATGGCTCATGAACAGGCGTTTGAAGCCCGTGGCCAAGTGGCCGGATATGCCGAAGGCCTGGATGGTCTGGGGCAGGCTGGTGTCGCCGTGGTTGGCGGACAGGCGCTGCAGGGCCGAGATCATCGAAGCCCGGCCGGCCAGGTTGGCGCCCGCCGCGTCCGCACGGAACTCGCGCCAGCGGGAGAACCAGGACACGATGATCGAGGCGAACAGGCCGAAGACGATCTGCAGGACCATCACCACGACGAAGTAGCCGATGCCACCCTCGCCGTCGCGCTCGCGGCCGCCGCTCATCCAGCTGTCGACCACGCGCCCGACCACCCGGGCCAGCACGATCACCAAGGTATTGAGGACGCCCTGGATCAGGGTAAGAGTGACCATGTCGCCGTTGGCGACGTGACCGATTTCATGGCCGAGGACGGCCGACACCTGCTCCCGGTCCATCTGTTGGAGCAGGCCGGTGCTCACCGCCACGAGCGCGTTGTTACGCGTCATGCCGGTCGCGAAGGCGTTCATTTCCGGGGCGTCGTAAACAGCCACCTCGGGCATGCCGATGCCGGCCTTCTCCGCATGACGACGCACGGTCTCGACCAGCCAGCGTTCGGTTTCGTTGGCCGGCTGGGTGATCACCTTGGCGCCGGTGGTCATCTTGGCCATCCACTTGGAGATGGCCAGCGAGATGAAGGCGCCGCCCATGCCGAAGACGGAGGCGAAGACGATCAGCCCGGACAGGCCCATGCCGCGCTGTGCCGCCCATTGGTCGATACCCAGCACGCGACAGACGATGCTGAGGAGGAGGATGACCGCGAGGTTGGTCGCGATGAAAAGGCCGATACGTTTGAACATGTCTTTCTCTCTCAAGGCGGCTGGCGTATGGCGCCGCCGTATGCGGAGTTTTCGGGGCGAACGCCGAATGATTCAATCCCCGCAACCCGCGCCGTTCATGGGATGGCGGCCTGGCGCGCTTTCGCGAGCGACGGCATCGCCTACACTGTTGCCCTCGCGCCCATCGCGTTGTGAGAAACGTCTCAACTCGTGTTCGGTTACACCCTATGAGCTATCGCGGCCGGTTCGCCCCGTCGCCAACCGGCGCCCTCCACTTCGGTTCCTTGGTCGCCGCGGTGGGCAGCTGGCTGGTCGCTCGCCATGCAGGTGGCGAATGGGTGGTCCGCATCGAAGACATCGACCCACCGCGAGAGGTTCCCGGCGCGGCGGCTGCGATCCTCGCCACGCTCGACGCCTTTGGCCTGTCGCCGGACGGCCCGGTGCTGTATCAGTCCGCTCGCGGCGACGCCTACGCAGCGGCCTTCGAACGACTCAAGGCGGATGGCCATGTCTTCGCCTGCTGGTGCAGCCGGGCCGATCTGGCCGTCCACGGTGGCATGCATCGCCACGGCCAGTGCGTCGCCGCGCCGGACGCGGACCGGCCGCCGGCCTGGCGGCTCCGTTCGCCCGACGAAACCATCCACTGGCAGGACGACCTCCAGGGCCCGCAGTCCGAGAACCTGCTGGAGGTGGCCGGCGATTTCGTGCTTCGTCGGGTCGAAGGCCTCTGGGCCTACCAATTGGCTTGCGTGGTCGACGACGGCGAACAACGCATCACGCACGTGGTTCGCGGTGCCGACCTGCTCGAATCGACGGCCCGGCAGATCTACCTGCAACGCCTGCTCGACCTGCCCAGGCCCGGCTACCTGCATCTGCCACTGGTGCTGGATTCGAACGGCCGAAAGCTCTCCAAGTCGGCCGCTGCCCTGCCCGTGGACCCAGCCGATCCGCTGCCCGCCCTCCGGCTGGCGCTCGAGCGCCTCGGTCTGGGCACCCCAACGGGCGCCGACACCCCACGCGCCCTGCTGCGCGCCGCGCTGAACGAATTCAAGCCTGCGTCGCTCCGCCGCAGTAGTCTTGGGCCCGGTGGGGCGCTATAACAATCGTTTGCCCGCGGCGCAGCGGGCCTCTATGGGAAACGGGCGAGGATGAGTCAAGGCATTACGCAACGTACGGCACTGGTGACCGGCGGCACGGGCGGCATCGGTACGGCGATCGTGCGCTACCTTGCGCGCCAGGGTCATCGGGTCGCCACCAACTACCGCGACGAAGCCAAGGCGGCCGCCTGGCGCGAAGACATGATCCGCGACGGCATCGACGTCGTCATGGTCCCGGGCGACGTGGCCGATCCGGTCTCCGCCGCCACCATGGTGCGCAATATCGAGGATCTCGCCGGCCCCATCGAAATCCTGATCAACAACGCCGGCATCACGCGCGACACGACCTTCCACAAGATGGACTTCCAGCAGTGGACGGACGTGGTCAATACCAATCTCAATGCCGTCTTCAACGTCACCCGTCCGGTGATCGAAGGCATGCGCTCGCGCCAATGGGGCCGGATCGTGCAGATCAGCTCGATCAACGGCCAGAAGGGCCAGTACGGCCAGGCCAACTACGCGGCGGCGAAGGCCGGCATGCATGGCTTCACCATCTCGCTGGCCCAGGAAAACGCCCGCTTCGGCATCACCGTCAACACGGTGTCGCCGGGCTACGTCGGCACCGATCTGGTGATGGCGGTCCCCGACGACATCCGCCAGAAGATCATCGCGCAGATTCCGGTGGGACGGCTGGGTCGTCCCGAAGAGATCGCGCACGCCGTCGCTTTCCTGACCAGCGAGGACTCGAGCTGGATCACCGGCTCGAACCTCGCTATCAACGGCGGCCACTACATGGGCTGGTAAGGTCGCCTCAGAGCCGGAGGTCGTCGACCGACGCCGGCTCGTGGATCGCCACGTCGTTGTGATGGGCGCGGAACTTCGCCATCACCTTGTATGCCAGGCGCCGCGCACGCATCACCGAGCCCAGCGGCCGGTGTGCCATGACGCCATGCCACGGACTGAAGGCCAGGCCATCGTCGATGGCGGCGCGGCGCGCTTCGTTCCAGGCCGCCTGCGGCGGTATGACGATGCGCGCCACGTCGATGTAGGGACTCTTTTCTTCCGGCCAGGGTACCGACGCATCCTCGATCGGCATGGTTTCCAGGTCCGTGCAGAACTGCACGCGAAGGTCCCACTCGCCACCCTCGCTGGCGAAGTGTTCGATCATCGCGTCGCGCAGACCGTTCGGCTTGCCGTTGACGTTGAGCTCGGCGTCCGTGAGCGCCGTAAGGTTCGGCGAGCGCGGCGCGATCGATACCTTCACCACGTACTCGCCGAAACGCAGCGGTGCCTGGCTGTAGTAGCTGTCGCCGAGCGGATTCGTCTCCGGCTGACCGCCGAGCGCAAGCAAGGTCGAGCTCTTCCCGCCGAAGGCTTCGACGATGCGTTCGGTGCCACGTAGCACCGCCGACAAGGCCTTCTTCGCGCCTTCCGCGCGATCGGTGGTCGCAGCCACCAGCTTCAGCGTGCCGAGGAACTTCTTCGCGGTCGGCGCGGAGAAGGCCGGCCCGTTGACCAGCACGAAATCCTGCGTCGCCTCGCCTTCGCTGCCCGGCAAGCGATCGCCGTCGACACCGAAGATCTTCACGGCCATGCCGCGTGGCGTGGAAACGCTGTCGTCGAGAATGTCGCCAGGCACCGTCGACAGGCGCATGACCACACCGTAGCGCCCTGCCCTGGCGAAGATCCCCTGCGCGAGTTCGCGCGGGAGGTCGTCGGGGACGATCATCTCGCCGGTAAGCAGCGCATGGCTCTTCGCATGCACCGAACGATAGGCGTGCTTTTCGTGCTCGAGGGTGGTCTGGTTGATGCCGGTGAGGGTTTCGATCAGCTGCTCGGCCGTCTCGGCCTCATCGGGCTCGACGTGCTCGAGGGATTCGTCGAAGCGAATCGGCGGCGGGTTCAGGGAGAGGGGCATGGCGATCTCGGCGTCCGGATGACGCTTCATCGTGCGGCCGGGCTCGTGAAGGCGATGTCCGTCCCCGCTCCCGCCGGGGACTTACATCAGCTTGTAGCTGAACGTCAGGTTCCAGCGAACGCTCCGGTTATGGCTTTCCGGGGGCTTGTCGCCGGTGGGCTGGGCCAGCGCGAAATCCACGGTGTAGTGCTTGTTGTCCGAAAGGCGCACACCGATGGCCGCCGAGTCGAGCTTGTCGATCAGCGGGCGCCCGCCGTTGAGGTAGACGCGGGCGGTCTGATAAGCCACATAGGGAACGATCGACTTGATCCATCGCGTTCCCGAAACAAACCCCCGGTTGACCTCGAGCGACGCCGCCCAGCCACTGTCGCCGGCCGCGTCGCCCGGATCGTACGCATAGGCAAAGCTCGGACCGCCGAAGTTGATCTGCTCGGTCGACGGCAAGGCGTTGTCGCTGTACTGACCGGTCGCACGCACGACCGTGCCAATCTTGTGTGCCCACTGTTCCGACCAGGCAAGGTTCATGGTGTAACGGGTGAACGCCACATCCGGCATCGCGACCGCCAGCGGGCCGCCCAGGTTGGTCGTCGCGCGCGAACTGGCACCGAAGCCGTCGAAACCGTGCGCCACCGCGAAACTGAACTGCTCCGTGCGTTTCTCGGCGGATTTCAGCCAGGACAGTTCCGCATTGAGCACGCGCACGCTCGACCGCAGTGAAATCATCGCGCCCGTGGTCGTGTTGCGGTAACGGTCGTCCTGCGTCGACGCGTAGACGCCCATCGTCAGGTTCAGCCGCTTGCTGTTGGTTAGCACCAGGGGATAGATGGCCGTCAGCGCGAGACGCTCCTGCGAGAGGCGATGATCGAGATACGAAGGCAACTCGTTGTCGGTATCGGGACTACCCCAGTAATGGCTGCCATCGATGCGCCCTTGCCAGCCTCGCGACCCGATCGGTTCCACCCATGCCGCGGAGTAGAGACGCTGCCCGCCGCCATTGGGAAACAGCGTGGAGACGCTGAATTGTTCGCCCAGTGGGGTGGCGCCGTTTTCCAGCGCGGTGAAAACACCTTGCGCACCCGGGTGATTGAGGTCCATGCCGTAGCTGGCGTCGTAACGCTGCCGGGTGATCGTGAGATCGAGCGTCGTCGCGCCGTCCGTCGTCGTCGGTGGCGGCACATTCGCAGCAACCTTGGTACCCGGGAGTTGGCCCAGTAGCTGGGTGTAGCGCTCGAAGGTCGCCTGCCGCAACGGACGCTCGTCGACGATGTGCGCCGCCATGGCGCGAATGCGCCCTTCGAGATTGCCCGGATCGCCGTGCACGGTCAGACCGGAAACATAGCCCTCGACGACAGTGACCCGAACCACGCCATCGGCGAAGGTCTGGCTGGGAATGAAGGCGAACGACAGCGCATAACCCTTCTTCTTGTACATCGCAGTGACGCTGTCGGCGGCAGCGACGAGCTGGCGGACGCTCGTATCCTTGCCGCGCATCGGTGCGAACAAGGCGGCGACATCGGCGAACGGAAGGGAGCGCACGCCAACGACCTCGAAACGCGTCGGCGTAAGGTGACTGGCGAGAAGCGCCTCCAGTGCCTGGTTCGGCGCCTGTACGTTTACCGTGACCGAAGGCGCCTCTTTCGGCGTCTCCGTCCTCGGCAGGGTCTGGAGTGGATTGGCCGGCGCACGTACTTGCGCCTGGGTGGAACACACGACGGTCATGCCTAACAGGCAGCCGAGCCATCGATTCATCGATACCCCCTAAGAACGATGACTTATGTGACGAACAACGAAGCGCGGGCGGTGTCGGTCACCGCCCGCGCCGATCACGATTACAGGCCGTGATTGCCCTTACCGAGATCCTTCAGCCGACCGAGCAGGCTGCTCACCGGGTCCGCCCCGGCGCCAGTGCTGCTGCCCGTACCGGTGGTCGACGTGAGGCCCGTCGCCGTGGCGACGTTATTGACGACGGTGTTGAGCGTGGTCGTCACCGGCGCGATAGCCGGACTGCTGACGACATTGCCCACGCCGGCGCTCACGTTGGTCACCGTGGTCGCCACCGCATTGGTTACCGGGGAGAGACCACTGAGGCCACCGGTACCGACCGAGCCGACGACAGGCGCCACACTGGCCACCGTGTTGACAGCGCCGCCAAGCGTCGTCGTGATCGGCGTGGCACCGGGCGAACCGGCCTTGCCCAGGCCGGTGTCCAGCGTGGTGCTGAGCGCACCGAGCGTGGAACCGGTGTTCACCAGCGCGCTGCCCACAGGCTGCGAGAGCCCGCCAAGCGCGCCGGGTGCCTGCGTTGCGGCCACGCTGTTGCCCAGCGAGGTCACGCCTGCACCAAGGCCTCCGGTGACGCCGCCTGCGGCCACGCCCGTTGCGGCCACCAGGTTGCTCGACGCGACCGGCGAGGCACTGCTGCCGAGCGAGCTGGCCAATGGCGTCACGACGTTGCTGAGCGTCTGTGTCAGCACGTTCGCCTGTGGCGAACCCAGGGCGCCACCGAGCTGCGTGCCGAGTGTCTTCACCCCGCCGCCCGCCGTCTGAACCACGTCCGAGACCACCGCCGTGATCGGCGTGATCGGCGTATTCGCACCGACCGTGCCCAGGCCCGCACCGAGATCCTGTACGGCGCTACCGGTGTCGACGACGACGTTATCCAGACTGCCCGTGGTGACCCCTACCGGGTTGGCGATATTGCCGGTCTGGCCAAGGCCGTTGGTGACGCCGTTGCCGAGCGCCGAGACGGCGCTGCCGAGGTCGCCTACGGTACTGCCGAGGGAGTTGGTCAAGCCCGCGGTGCCGCCGAGCGCGGTGACCGAGGGAAGCTGGGCGCCGATACCGGAGACGGTTCCACCCAGGGAGGAAACGATATTGCCAGCGCCGGTCGCGATCGCGCCCACAGCGTTGCTTGCCGAAGCCGTGCCGGTGCCGCCGCCGGTTCCGCCACCACCGGTTCCACCACCGCCGGTTCCGCCACCGCCGGTTCCGCCACCGCCGGTTCCACCACCGCCGGTGCCGCCACCCGTTCCGCCGCCGGTGCCACCTGTGCCACCACCGCCCGTGCCGCCCGTGCCACCGCCATCGGTACCGCCCGTGCCACCGCCGGTGCCACCGCCATCGGTACCGCCGGTGCCGCCGGTGCCACCGCTATCGCTGCCGCCCGTGCCGGAACCGCCGCTGGCCCCGCCTGCGCCACCCGGATTGACCGTACCCGAGGAACCGCCCCCGGATCGGGTCGAACCGTGTCCGCTGCAGGCCGTGATCGACACGGACGCCGCCAGGATGCAGCTGACCAGAAGCGTACGGGTAAAGACTTTGCTGAACTTGAGTTCGCTCACGACTCACTCCTCGAACGCACCGCGTTCTGGGTAGTGCCCCCTGCCTGTGGGAGCGATACATCGAATGTGACCCGCGTCACAGCCGTGGATCCATCAAAACGCCGCGAACTTCGTATCGGTACGCAAAATTGGCCGTTAGGTAGGAATACGTAAAGCAAATTCGGCCATCTGTTAATGACGGCCGAGCGCTCACTCGCTTGGATCGAGCGAAGTGATAAAAACGTTCTACGGGAGCCGCTTCATCCTGTGGGGGCTGCTTCACCCTGTGGCCCCCTTCATCTTGTGGAACCCCCTTCACCCTGTGGGAGCCGCTTCAGCGGCGATAGCCAGGTTGAGGCACCCTCCCATCGCCGATGAATCGGCTCCCACAAATGAATCGGCTCCCACAGATGAATCGGCTCCCACAAATAAAGCGGCTCCCACACAAAGCGCAGGCGAAAAAAAACGCCCCGGGAATCCGGAGCGTTCTTAACAAGCATCGCAGCGCCTCTGCCCCCAGGGCCCGGCGAACAATCAGTGCACGGTAAACAGCTTGTCGAAGCCGGCGATGCGCAAGGTATTGCGCAGGTCGGCGCTGGCGTTGACGATGCGGATCTCGGCGCGGTCGCCGCCGGCGTGCTCGCGCAGGAGCATGAGCATGCCCAGGGCGGAGCTGTCCATGCCGGTGACCTGTTCCAGGTCGAGCACGTAGCTGCGCGCCGCGGCGACGTCGCCCAGGCAAGCGTCGTGGAAGGCGCGGTGGATGGAGAAGTCGAAGCGCTCGCCCAGGTGAAGGGTCAGGCAGCCGTGCTCGGTGTCGTTGTGGACGTTGATGGACATGGTGGCTTCCCTTAGAACAGGTCGATGTCGCCGGCAGCCATGGACTGCTGGAGGGCGGGGCCACGCGAACGCAGGCGGGCACGCTCACGCTGCTCGGCCAGGCGCGAACGGACACGCTGGGCGCGGGCACCGAGCTCGGCCGGATCGGCCGGAGCGCAGGCGAGTTCTTCGATGTCGCGCGTGCAGTCGGCCGTGATCTCCTGCAGCTCGACCAGGCGCGAACGCGTCTGGTGCAACAGCTGGCTGAGGATGTCTTCGAACTGCAGCGAGCGGATCGTGGTGGAGACGTCGTTGCCGAGACCACGGTTGATCGAGGCCGCTTCGTCGGCAGCGGCGCTGGTGCGCGCATTGGACTCGGTGATGGTGGACATCATGCGGTCGATGTCGCCCTTGGCCGAGAGCGCGACGTTCATATCCTGCGAGGCCATGTGGCCGACCAGCTCACGCAGTTGCTCCATCGCCGTGCGCGAACGCTCGACGTGGGTGCCGATCTTTTCGTTGAACTGGTTGCTGTGCTGCGCGAGGTTGCGAATTTCACCGGCCACCACGGCGAAGCCGCGGCCGGATTCGCCGGCGCGTGCGGCTTCGATCGCAGCGTTGAGGGCCAACAGGTTGGTCTCTTCGGCAATCGTGTTGACGTTCTTCAGCAGCGCGAAGACGGCATCCATTTCCTTCGCCATGCCGTCGATGCGGTAGACGATGCGCAGGCTCTCACGCGAAAGCTGCACGATGAGGCCGACGAAGTGCTCGAGCAGACCGGCGGTACGCGAAGCGAAGTCCTGTACCGAGATACCGTTGCCACCGCTCTCGATGATCTCGCTGAGCAGCTTCTGCTGCTTGCCGGTCTTGTGCGACAAGCCGTTGAAACCGCCGCCGAGTTCGGCAACGGCATCACGCAGCAGGTCGAGTGCCTGATGCAGTTCGCGGCTGGCATGGCCGAGTTCGTCGACGATGGCGCTGCGTACATCTTCCATCGCCTCGCGCACCGAGGTTTCGTCCGAGGACGGCGAATGCAACACCACCTCGACGTCCGGCAGCGCGGCCGGACGCAGGCTGATCGCGATCCAGGTCGCAGTCAGGAGTGCCACGACGACCGGGGCGACCCAGGCCGAGTGGAACACCAGCACGAGGACCAGGGCGATAGCACTGGCGGCAAAGCCGATGCTTCGTTCGTTCTTGGGAATGAGCATGATGACGTCTCGCTATCAGGTGCCGACGCGCGAGGCGACGGCGGAAACGGGTGTATGGGCGAGCGCGAGTAACCGCGCGGCGATCGCATCGAGCGGAAGCATTTCGTCGGCGGCGCCGGCTTTCCAGGCAGCGCCGGGCATGCCCCAGACCACCGAACTGGCTTCATCCTGGACCAGGGTAGGCGCACCGATTTCCTTCAGTTCGCCCAGGCCGCGGGCTCCGTCGTCGCCCATGCCGGTGAGCAGCACGCCGATGGCCGCGGCGCCGACACTGGCGACCATGGAACGGAACAGGACGTCGACAGCGGGCTTGTGGCGGTTCACCGGCGGCCCGTCGTGCAGACGGCAGACGTGCTTCGCGCCGTCCCACATCACCAGCAGGTGCTGGCTGCCAGGGGCGATATAGGCGTGTCCGGCCTGGATGGGCTGGCCGTCGCGGGCTTCCATGACACGCATGGCGGAACAGGAATCCATGCGCGCGGCGAACGGACCGCTGAAAGCCGCGGGAATGTGCTGGGTGATGACGATCGGCGGCGCGGTGGGCGGCATCGCCTCGAGCACCACGCGGATCGCCTCGGTGCCGCCGGTGGAGGCACCGATGGCGATGATGCGGGTGCCACCGCGCGTACCGGCTGTCTGGGCGCGCGGCAGCACGGCGTCGGCGGAGAGGCGCGGAGCGACGTCCAGTTTGCTCACCGAGGCGCGCTCGCGCGGCTTGGCGCCGGCGGCAAGGCGTACCTTCGCGCAGATCTCCGGCGCGTGGTCCATAAAGGTGTTGGCGAGATCGGCGGGCGGCTTGGTGAAGAAATCCACCGCGCCCAGCTCGAGTGCGCGCAGGGTCACGTCGGCGCCCCGCTCGGTCAGCGTCGAGACCATCACCACCGGCATCGGACGCAGGCGCATCAGGTTGTCGAGGAAGGTCAGGCCGTCCATGCGCGGCATCTCGACATCCAGCGTGAGGACATCGGGATTGAGCAGCTTGATCTTATCGCGGGCGATCAGCGGATCCGCGGCCGTGCCGACCACTTCGATGCCCGGATCGGACTCGAGCATGGTCGTCAGCACCTTTCGGACCAGGGCCGAATCGTCGACGATGAGGACGCGTACTTTCTGCATGGGCGCTTGCAACTCGGTTACAGCGAAATTGATGAGGCGGTACCGCTGACGACGGGCGTCAGAACAGTTCCACCTCTCCCTTTATCGGATCGTCGGCCAATCGCTTGAGGTATCGTTTCTCGCGATCGGCCAGATTGTTGTCGTGCGTGGCGCGCAACTGGCGCACGCGCACCTTGCCGCTGACCGGAAAGAACTGCACCTGGCGCGGGTAGATGTCACCCACGTCCGCCGCGCAGAGCTTCAGGTTCTCCGTGGCTATGTAGCGCTGGACGAAGGTGATGTTGCGCTGGCCGATGTCGGTCATCGTCGCCAGCACGCGCCCACCCCCGAAAATCTTCACTTCCAGATCGTCGCGACGGCCACCGGCCTTGAGGATCGCGTTGATCAGCTGTTCCATCGCATCGTTGCCATAGCGCGCCGCGCGGCCGACCGTCGAGGTCCAGCTGTCGCGCTCGCCCGCGGGCTCCGGCAGCATGAAATGGTTCATGCCACCGATGCGCCGGCGCGCGTCGCGCACACAAGCCGAAACGCAGGAACCGAGCACGGTCGAGATCATCTCTTCCTGGGTGCTCACGTAGTACTCGCCCGGAAGGATCTTGACCGTGACCACTTCCTGGGCGGGATCCCAGAAGCGGCGGACGTGCTCGAACCCGGGCAGCACGCTTTTCGGATCGAAGCCGATGAATGTCCTCGGCTGCGCGACGAACGTGTCGCTCATGTGCGTTTCCGGTAGACCGTTCGGCCGATCAGATCGAAGTCCTCGGACAGTCCGTACATGGACTCCGAGTGCCCCAGGAACAGGTAGCCGAGGCTTTCCAGCATGCCGGCGTAACGGGAGAACAGGCGCTGCTTGGTCGGCTTGTCGAAATAGATGACGACATTACGACAGAAGATCGCATCGAACTTGCCTTGCATCGGCCACTCGTGCAGCAGGTTCAACGGCTGGATGGCGACCAGTTCGCGCAGGCGCGGATGCACCTGGACATAGCCGTCGAAGGAGCCTTCGCCGCGCAGGAACCAGCGCTTGCGCCGCGCGTCGCTCACACCGCCCAGACGATCGACCGGATAGACCCCCTTGCGCGCCGCCTCGAGCGCCTGGGGCGAGAGGTCGGTGGCGAGGATCTTCGCGTCGATCTGGATACCGGTGCGCTCGATCGCCTCGGCCAGCACCATCGCGATCGCGTACGGTTCTTCGCCGGTGGAGCAGCCCGCCGACCAGATACGCAGCCGACCACCGCCGCGCTTCTCCGCCAGCCAGCGCGGCAGAAGCTCGTCGACGAGCATGTCGTAATGGTGCATCTCGCGGAAGAACGAGGTGACGTTGGTGCTGATGCAGCTGGCCAGCTCGCCCAGCTCCGCGTCGGGATCGCGGCGTAGCAGATCGCAGTACGCCTCGAAGCCCGGCAGGTTCAGCGCACGCAGGCGGCGTAGCAAGCGGCCCTGGACCAGCTGCCGCTTGTGGTCGCCCAGCGAGATGCCGCACTGCTGCAACACGAACTCACGCAGGAAGGCGAATTCCTTCTCGCCGAGATTCGGTCCGGTCGCGCTCGCCAGCCCGACGGGATCGGCGTTGTTGACGAGCGCATTCATCGATCAGAACTCCTTCCACACACCGGCGTCGGCCGAGGTCTCGACCGGACGCGGGGCGCGCGGTGTCGGGGTGCTGCGCACGGCGGCGAACACGGTTTCCATCTCTTCGCGGGCGGGATCCTTGCGCGGCGCCTTGGCGGCCGGTGCGCTGGACGCCTGGCCGGTGATCTGGAAGAACGAGACCTGGCGGCTGAGCTCGTTGGCCTGCTCGTGCATGGCCCGGGCGGCCGCGGCGGACTCCTCGACCAAGGCGGCGTTCTGCTGGGTCATCTCGTCCATCTGCAGCACGGCGTGGTTGACCTGGTCGATACCGGCCGACTGTTCGGAACTGGCGGCAGCGATCTCGGCGACGATATCGGTCACCTTCTTCACGCTGTCGACGATCTCGGCGAGAGCCTTGCCCGACTGGTCGACCAGCTCGGAACCGGCCTTGACCTTGCTCGCGCTGTCGTTGATCAGGCCCTTGATTTCCTTCGCCGCGCCGGCCGAACGCTGGGCCAGGTTGCGCACCTCGGTGGCGACCACGGCGAAGCCGCGACCCTGCTCACCGGCACGCGCCGCTTCCACTGCCGCGTTGAGCGCGAGCAGGTTGGTCTGGAAAGCGATTTCGTCGATGAGACTGACGATGTCGGAAATCTTCTTGCTGGAGCTGTTGATCTCGCGCATGGCGACGACCGTCTGTGCGACCACGTCGCCACCGCGCTCGGCCTGCTCGCGCGCACCGCGGGCCAGCTGGTTCGCGTGGCTGGCATTCTCGGCGTTCTGCTTCACGGTGGAGGTCATTTCCTCCATCGACGAGGCGGTTTCTTCCAGGCTGGACGCCTGTTCCTGCGTGCGCTGCGAGAGATCGTCGTTGCCGCGCGAGATCTGCTGCGCCGCCGTGCTGACCGAACCCGAACCGTGGCGCACTTCGCTGACGATGGCGCTGAGGCGCTCGTCCATGGCGCGGAACGCTTCCTGCAACTGGCCGAGTTCGTCCGAACGCGTGACCTGGATATCGTGGCCGAGCTTGCCCTCGGCAATCTGGTGCGCGACATATACGGTGTGCGAGAGCGTGCGGATGATCGAGCGGACGACCAGGACGCCGATCAGCAGGCAGATGAAGAGGCCGACAGCCAGCGAACCGATGCTGAGCGAGCGGATCAGCTGATACTGCGAGCTTTCCTTGGCGTAGATCGCCGCGGCTTCGTTACGCTTGGCTTCGATGAGCTTGCCGAGCTGGGTCTGGCGGTCCATCAGCAACGGGCGAACCTGCAGTTCGAGCACGTCGCTGGAGCCTTCGTCCCCCTGGTTGAGCGCGTCGACCATGTCCGACTTGGCCTGGTCGTAATCGGCGTTGGTCGACTGCCACTTGTCGTAAAGCTTCTTGACGTCGGCGGACATCGGCACCTTGACGAAGTCGGCCTTCAGCTTGTTCATCTCGTCCTGGTACTTCTGGAACTCGGCGACCTTCTGCTTCACCGCGTCCTTGTTGCTGACCTTGCTGGCCGCTTCACCGAGAACCACGAACGACATCAGCGAGTCGGTGTTCACGCGGCTCAGGGTCTCCGTGGGAGCGAGCTCCTCCTCGTAGATCTGGCGCATGCCTTCGTTCTGGAAGTGCATCGCACCCAGGCCGACGGCGGCGCCACCCAGAAGCATGAGGGTGAGCAGGCCGAGCACGCCGTAGAGGCGGCCGCGAACGGTCAGGGCGGGTACTTTGAACTTGAACTTCTTCATCACGGTTCCAATCGGCAAAGTGCGGCAAGGACTAACCAGGCGTTACGCTCAGGCGACGGCTTTGACATCCGTGGAGGCCAAGGCGGCTTCCAGCATCTGCGCGTCCTGCGGCTGAAGCAGGCGGTCGACGTCGAGCAGGAGAACCATGCGCTCGGCGACGGACGTGAGTCCCTTCAGGTATTCGGTATCGACGGTGGTACCCATGTCGGGTACCGGGCGGACCTCGCCCGGGGCGACTTCGACCACGTCGGAGACGGCATCGACCACGATGCCGAACTGGCGGCCGTTGACCATCACGATGACCGTGACGGTGGTGGCGGTGTATTCCTCGCGGGCCAGGCCGAAACGCAGGCGCAGGTCCAGCACCGGCACGATGGCGCCGCGCAGGTTGAGCACGCCGAGCACGTAGCCGGGGGCCTGCGGAATGCGGGTAACCGGCGTCCAGCCGCGGATCTCGCGGACGGCGAGGATATCGACACCGTATTCCTCGTTGCCGAGGTTCACGGTGAGGTACTGCGCGGCCTCTTCAGGCGTGGCGGTGGCGGAGCTGGCTTGCTGGTTCATGTCGTTCCCACGGCGGATCGGATCGGCGGTTCGGGACCCCTTCCCTTGGGGTATCGGCCGTCGCGGTGGGTTCTTGAGGGAAAATTGCGTACCCGGAGTGGGGATTTATCCCTGTGGGAGCCGCTTCCGCGGCGATAGGGTGCTTGCAGCAACCTCCCCAGTTCCTGGCCAGCGGGGAATCGCCGATGAATCGGCTCCCACATAGAGCGGGGACCCCCAGAACGGCGGGGCCGTCTGCGTCAGGCGGCCTTGCGGCGGGCCTGCAGGCGGACCAGGCCGGTCACATCGGCGATCAGCGCCACCGAGCCGTCGGCCAGGATGGTCGCGCCGGAGATGCCGGCGACCCGACGGTAGTTGGCTTCGAGCGACTTCACGACGGCCTGCTGCTGGCCGATCAGCTCGTCGACGAACAAGCCGATGCGCGTGCCCTCGCCTTCCACAACGATGACGATGCCCTCGTCCACCGCCCGGCGCTGCCCGGCACACCCGAAGACGTCGAACAGGCGGACGATCGGCAGCCAGTGGTCGCGGAAGCGGAACAGCTCACCGCCGCCGGCCACGCTGCGAACAGTGTCCGGCTTGACCTGCACCGACTCGATGATGGACACGAGCGGCACGATGTAGATTTCGTCGCCCACCGCGGCAGTGAGGCCGTCGATGATGGCCAGCGTCAGCGGCAAGGTGATGGTGAACGTGGTGCCGCTGCCCTGCACGCTGCGGATGGCGACCGTGCCGCCCAGGTCCATGACGTTGCGGCGGACCACGTCCATGCCCACGCCACGGCCGGAGAGATCCGTGGTGGCCGCGGCGGTGGAGAAGCCGGCCTCGAAGATCAGGTCGGCCACGGCCTCGTCGGACATACCCTCGCCCGTGGCGATGATGCCGCGCTGGATGGCCTTGGCCACGATGGCGTCGCGATTGAGGCCGGCGCCGTTGTCGGCCACTTCCACGACGATGCTGCCACCGCGATGGAAGGCTTCCAGGCGCAGCGTGCCGGTATCGCTCTTGCCTGCGGCGAGGCGCTTGTCCGGCATTTCCAGGCCGTGATCGATCGCATTGCGGACCAGATGGACCAGCGGATCGCCGATCTTCTCCAGCACCGTCTTGTCGAGCTCGGTGGTCTCGCCGCGCATGTCGAGCACGACCTTCTTGTCGAGCTTCTGCGCCAGGTCGCGGACCAGGCGCGGGAATCGGTTGAACACCGTGCTGATCGGCAGCATGCGGATGCTCATGACGCTTTCCTGCAGCTCGCGCGTGTGGCGGCCAAGCTGGGCCAGGCCATGGCGGAGCATTTCCAGCTGCGACGCATCCACACCGTCGTTGAACTGGCTGAGCATCGACTGGGTGATGACCAGCTCGCCGACCAGGTTGATCAGGGTGTCGATCTTCTCGATACCGACGCGGACCGAGCTCGACTCGCTGTTGGCGGCGGGATCGCGCACGGCGCGCGGACCGGCGGCGGCCACCGGAGCCGCCATAGCGACCTCGGCGACCGGCGCGGGCGCGGGCGCGGCGATGCGCGGCGTCACGGTCAGGTCGCAATCGCCGTCGACCCAGTCGAACACGCCTTCGACCGCCGCCCGCTTGGCGCCGGCGTCGAGACGGAGCGTCCAGCCGAGGTAGGACGATTCGGCGTCCATGTCGGCAAGCGCGGGAAGTTTGCTGGCATCGCAGCTGACCGCGAGCGGGCCGAGGGCTTCGAGTTCGCGGAACATGCGTGCCGGGTCGTTACCGGACTTCAAAAGATAGTCGAAGGGACGGAAGGCGATATCCCAGCCTTCGATCGCCTCGGCGGGCGCCGCGGCCTTGGCCGCCGCGACCGGCGCTGCCGTGCCGCCGGACACCATCGCCGACAGTTCGGCCAGCAGGGCCTGGCTTTCCGCGGTGGCCGCCGGCTGGCCGGTCATCGACAGGGAAAGCATGTCGCGCACGGTGTCGCCCGAGCGCAGCAGCAGCTCCACCACGGCCTTTTCCATGGGACGGCGGCCGCTACGGACCTCGTCCATCAGGTTCTCGGCGACGTGGGTGAAGGCGGCGACGTCGGTGAAACCGAAGGTGGCCGCACCGCCCTTGATCGAATGGGCGGCGCGGAACACCACGTTGATCAGTTCCGGATCCTCGGCACCCTCGTCCAGGGCGAGCAGGGCCTGCTCCATGGCGTCGAGGCCATCGAGGCTCTCCTCGTAGAACGCCTTGTGGAATTGCGCCAGATCGACTTTGGACATGGGGAGACCCTGGAATTACCGGAACACTGAGGTAGAAACAGACGCGGCTGGGATCAGCCGAGGACGCGGTTGACCGTAGCCAGCAGTTGGTCCGGATCGAACGGCTTGACCAGCCAGCCCGTCGCGCCGGCCGCCTTGCCTTCCATCTTCTTTTCCGGGTTCGACTCGGTGGTGAGCATGAGGATGGGGATGCCGCGGTAGTCCGCACGGGTGCGGATCTCGCGAACCATCGTGATGCCGTCCATCACCGGCATGTTCACGTCGGCCAGGATCAGGTCGAACTTGTGCACGGCCGCGGAATCGAGTGCCGCCTGGCCGTTGTCGGCCTCTTCGACATCGTGACCGGCGCCGCGAAGGGTGAAAGCCACCATGCTGCGCATGGAAGCCGAGTCGTCTACCGCAAGAATCTTAGCCATCGAAGCACCTTCAGTTCACGCCGGCGCGAGCCGGCAGTTCAATCAATGAGTTGAGGCCCAGCACGGCCACGCCGCGCTGAAGGCTGTCGCTGGCACCGGTCCAGGTCACGGGAAGCCCGGCCGCACGTGCATCGCGGGAAAACGCCGCGAGCAGCTGCAGGGCCGCCGTATCCACCTGGGCCACCGCGGCACCGTCGAGTTCGACGGGGTCGCCGGCGGCAAGCGCCTTGAGCAGGGTATCGCGCAAGGCCGGGGCCGCGGCGATACGCAGGTCCGGCTCGAGCGCCAGGGGCGCCCGCATTGCGTCTTTGGAGGATTTCTTCGCCATCGTCCGATACCGGTTCGGCCCTGGGCGCGTGTCGCCCGGGGGTTCGTTCGATGGTCTTATCGGCCTTGGGGGGGAAAGCTTTAGGGGGTAGCCTTGAGCCGGACAGAAGAATCGAGGCGGTCCGGTAGACGACTTATCGTCGAGACTTGCGCCACCCAGCACAGCCTACCGCCCGTTCAGTGCCGATGTCATGGTCAATCTGTGCCTATCGGCAGTCCATTGCATGATGCCCCGCGTTCCTTGCAAATCGCGCGTCAAGCATCCGCGATCTGCTGGAAACTAGATCCGAAACGGCATATCGGTTCAATTCGATCTATCGGCCGCGCGGACCGATGACGGCGCTCACAAGTACCCCCAACACGAACAAGGCACCAAGACCGCGCCATTCGCCCAACTCGCTACGACTGCTAATAAGCGCTGGAACAAATAGAGCGACGGCGGCAGAACCACCACAGAGAAGCAAGGCGATTGCCCTAGATCGAAAAGAAGACGTACCGATGCGCACTACCAAGTCTGACGCCGGCCACGCCTACTTCAATCGGGTTTACCTTCGAGACGTCGCGGAGACGGGTGGTGCGAGCCTCAGCCGGCCTTCGCGGGAACGATCAGCATCGCGTCGCCGTATGAGAAAAAACGGTAGCGCTGCAGTACCGCGTAACGATACGCCTCGAGGATCGCTTCCTTGCCGGCCAGCGCCGAGACCAGCATCAGCAGGGTCGACTGGGGAAGGTGGAAGTTGGTGATCAGGGCATCGACGCTGGTGATCTTGTAGCCGGGGAAGATGAAGATCTGGGTCTCCCCCGCGAAGGGGCGCAACACGCCCTCGACGGTCGCGCTCTCCAGCGCGCGGACGACGGTGGTGCCGACGGCGACGACGCGGCCGCCAGCGGCGCGCGTCTCGCGGATCTTCTCCACCAGGCCGGCGCCGACGTTGAGCCATTCGCGATGCATCACGTGATCGCGGACATCCTCGGCGCGCATCGGCTGAAACGTGCCGGCGCCGACATGCAGGGTGACGTAACCCATCTCGACACCGCGCGCCCGCAGCTTGGCCAGGAGTTCTTCATCGAAGTGGAGGCCCGCCGTCGGCGCGGCGACGGCGCCGGGCTCGCGCGCGAAGACGGTCTGGTAGCGCTCGTTGTCGGCTTCCTCGGCGCCACGCTCGATGTAAGGCGGCAGGGGCATTTCGCCCAGGCGCGACAGCAGACGCTCGAGCGGCTCCTGGCTTTCGAAACGCAGCACGAAGAACTCGCCTTCGCGACCGAGCACGGTGACCATGCTGCCGTCGGCAAGCTCGATCCGGCCGCCTTCCTTCGGCTTCTTGCTCACGCCCAACTGGGCACGTGCCTCGTGCGGGCCGGTAACCCGCTCGATCAGGATCTCGACCGCGCCACCGGACTCCTTGCGGCCATACAGGCGTGCGGGAAGCACCCGGGTATCGTTGAAGATCAGCAGGTCGCCGGGCTGGAGCATCTCGGGCAACTCGTAGAACTTCCGATCCTTCTTCGTGTGCGCGCCGACGTCCACGACGAGCAACCGACTCCCCGAACGCCGGGCCAGCGGCGCCTGGGCGATCAGGTCAGGGGGCAGATCGAAGTCGAAGTCGGCTTTCTTCACGAGAGGGGGGTTCAGGAGGCGGGTTGGGCATTATCGCCCATCCCGGCCCGAGGGGTGCTGAGAGCATCCGGCCGAGGGGTGCTGGCATCCATTCGGCTTTCTGTGGGAGCCGCTTCAGCGGCGATGCGTGCTAGCCCAAAGCGGCCCCGCTAACGCGGAATCGCCGGCATAGCCGGCTCCCACAGGTCTCCGATGCATCCGGCTCCCACAGGGTGCCGATGCATCCCGCTCTAACAGGTCGCCGGTGCGTCGGTTCCTACCCGGCAGCGGCTCGCCGGCGGCGGCGGACGACCAGGAACACGAGGCCGGCGATGGCCAGCACGAAGACCGCGATCTCGACGGGGAGGTATTTGCGGATGACATGCTTGACCGCCCTCACCTGCTGCGCGCGCTTCAGCTTGCGGGCGCTGGCGAAATCGGGTTCCTCGCAGTTCCAGCCGAAGCTGTCGGCCCATTCCACGTACGGCCCCTGCTTGACGTAGCGGGCGTAATACGCCTGGGCGCGGCGCTGGCGTTCGTTCAGCGGCTTGGTCGTGTCGCCATCGCTGGGCTCGTTGTAATCAGGCGGCCCCTGCAACATCCAGCTGGTCGCCATGCACAGGGAGGCGGCAAAGGCCTGCGAGCGAGGCGGCAGCAGGTCGGCCGCCGAAACGGCTCGATCGGCAGCGAGATAGCGGTAGTGGAAGCGGCGATCCGGCTGGGCCGCGCTGTCGTTGAAACGTTGCCGCTCGCCCGCCGTGACCAGATCGCCCTTGAGCGTCTCGATGCTCTGGCCGCTGCCGCCCTGGTAGCCACCGCCGTTGTCGCCAAAGTCCGGCCCCTGCTCGAAGCCGAGCAACTCCATACCGTTCTCACGCGCGATCTTCGCCGCCGCGTAGCGCGCTTCCGCCTTGCCGATGTCGGTCCAGGCGTGGTCGCCGTCGTGGATGTCCCGCGCATACTCCTTCGCCTTGGCACGCAGGTCCACATCGCCGAATCGGATATCGAGGCCGGGTGCGAAGTAGGCCTGGGCGTCGTCGAAGCGGCCGGCACGCATGAGGCGTCGGGCCAGCAGCCAGCGAAGACGATCGTTGAGCGGCAGAGGCTCGGCCGGGTGATCTTTATCGGGTGTTGCCGCCGGTGCCGCCGAAGCGGGTGCATGGGCGTCGATGAAGGCCTTCAGTTCGTCGACCGTCAACACGCGCTCGGCGATATAGTTCATGTCGTTACCGTAACCGGTACCCGACTCTTCCAGCTCGCCGTCGTAGACGTTGCCGTCGCCGCCCACGGCCGTGGACGCCTCGTACATGCGGGTCATCGCCTCGACATATTCGCCGCGCGCCAGCGCGAGCACCCCGCGCTCGCCCATCAGCCGATGCACGCTATCGGACTCCAGGGCGGCCTTGGGGTCGTCGGCACGGGGGAAGGCCTTGGCGGCCTCGGCATACGCGCGGGCGGCGCCTTCACGATCCCCCTTGCGCAGGGCCAGCTTCGCGCGCACCCAGCTGGCCAGCGGGCCGTCCGCCCTGGCGACGAGCTTCTCGGCATCGTCGTAACGACCGAGCTCATAGGCGAGCGAGGCAAGACGATCCGCCGCGCCGACTTTCTCGATGCCGTTCTTCTGGATCGCATCGACCAGCGCGGTAAGCACCGGCTGGGGCTTGCCGTCGGTGGTCTGCGGCGACACCCAGCTCAAGGCGTAGGTCACCAGGAGCCGCTGCGACACCGGGCCGTCGATCAGCGCATCGACCTGCGCCTGGTTAGACAGCACGGCGCTGGCGATCGACGCCAGCGATTGCACGGCGTTGCTCGAGCCATGGCCGGCCTGAGCGGCATACAGCGCAATGGCGTGTTTCAGGTCCGCCGGCGAGAGCGACGAAGCGCAGTCATCGCCGTTGTAGAGATCGACCCAGACGCATGGCCTCGCACCGGCGTACAGGCTCAGACGCGCTTCTTCGCCGAAGCTGGCCACCGCCAGTCCCTGTGCGTCGGAAGCACCGGCGAGTACACGCGCGCGCACTTGCTGGAAGGCCTTTGCCGCCGCGTCACGCTGTGCCGCGAAGGCCGGCGTGCCCGCCGCTTTCGCGGCCCGCAGCGCATGCACCTCGCCGAGCATGTAAGCCGCCCAGGCACCGCGGCGTGTCGACTGGTCCGGCGGCAGGGCCAGCACCTTCTCGAAACTCGCCTGCGCGCTATCCAGGGCGTCGGCATCGAACTCGGCACACGGCGGCTTGCTCAGCGTTTCGCCGTACTGACTGGCCGGCGCATCCGGGCAGTCCTGCGTGGCCTGGGTCCACTCCGCTGCGCCCGCCAAATAGGCGCTCACATCGGCGGGAGGATCCGCCACCTGCCCGCTGGTGAGATCGGGTTTTGCCTTGGGCTCTTCACCGAAACGCCCCGTCTCCACCGCTACCAACCCGTCGCTGGCCGGCAGCAGGTGTTGGGCCTCGAAGGCAAACGTATTCTGCGGAATGGCCTTCAGGGTGGCGGCACGATCGTCCAGCATCTGCGTCGGGAAGTCGGGGCCGCAGGCCCAGGCGACCGCACCGACCACGGCGATCGCGAACCCGATCGCAAGCGTCTTCTGCATCATCATGAAACGGGCATTCCTTGTACGGGTGTCGGTGAAAGGGTAAGCGGCGTGCCTGGCTTGCAGCGGGCCCAACCGATCGCACGGCGCGTGTGCGCGGGGATCGGGCGGGCACGTTCGGCGACCAGTTCGAGCTGGGCGTCGTGACGTTGCAGACGGTAGCCATCGATGCCGTCGGCCAGTTCGCAAGAGGCGGGCAGCGCGACGCGCGATGGTGGCGCGACATCGGTCGCACCGGCATTCTCGAGGATCACATCGGACGGCGCGTCCGCGGAGGGTCCGGGCTGCAACGTCATCACGAGGGGGCGCGTGTCGAGGTGGCCGGTCACGACGCCCCGCCAGGTGGCGAGACTCCACGCACGCGTATCGTCCACGGTCGGCAGGCGGAACCACACCACGCCGACGAGACCGCGCGGGCGATCTTTCGACAGCTGCGCCACGAACGCCATGAGGGCATCGGGCGCCGCATACAGTTCCGCCGAGGTCGCACCGGCCGCCAGGGCGGCTTGCTCGCTTTCCACGGCGAGCAGGCTGCCGTCCTCGTTCCAGCTCACGCGCGAGCCATACGTGGGCAGCGCCACGCGAAACGGCTTGCGGGTATGCGTGGCGAACTCATCCACCCAGCGATCGGCAACCGCGGGATCGAACAACCCCGCTTGCGGCGCCTGCACGGCATGCACCTGCAGCACGGATTCGTCCGGCTGGGCCAGCAACGGGTCGAGGTCGCGCGAGCCGAGCCATGTCGGCAAGGCGGTGATCGAGAGCGACAGCGTACCTAGCCTAGGACGCAGCGCGGCCAGGAAGGCCGTATACGCGGGCAAGCGCGAGGTGGGGCAGTCGTAGTCGATCTCGATACCCGCCAGCTGCGTGGAAGGCCAGCCGGCTGTGAGTGCGGCGATGCGGTCGGCCAGCACCTGGGCGTCGAAGCTCGCCAGTCGCCCGTCGATACGTACGACCAGCACGACGGGACGGCCGCTGCGAGCCAGCGCCTCCCGGTCCGGCGCGAAACGATGAAACACGCCATTGCGGTCGGCTTGGGCGACCAGCACCCGCCAGTCGCGAACCAGGTCGCTGGAGCTGGCGACGGCCTCGCGAAGCGCCGGCGTCCACTGCCGCTGCCAGACATAGGCGTCGTGCGTCAGCGGCACGGGCGCGCGACCGCAAGCGGTAACAAGCACCACCGCGATCGCGACGATCGCCAGACTCCGCAAGACGTGGCCCACTCCGATGGCTTCCCTGGCCGCGCCGAAGGGGCGCGTTACCGCCGCATTGTAGCGGTCAGAGCCAGCCTTTCTGGCGTGCCAGCCGGAAGGCCTCGATGCGGTTCGTCGCGCCCAGCTTGCCGATGGCTTCGGACAGGTAATTCCGGACCGTCCCGTGCGAGAGATTCAACTGCGTGCCGATATCGTTGGCCGATTGCCCTTCCCCCGCCAGGCGCAACACCTGCCGCTCGCGATCGTTCAGGGGGTCGGCCTCGGACCATGCCTCCAGCGCCAGCTGGGGGTCGATGGCGCGGCCACCGCGATGGACCATGCGCAGGGCCTCGGCGAGGTTCTCGGCCGGCGCGTCCTTCAGAAGGTAGCCGCTCACGCCGGCGTCGAGCGCGCGACGAAGAAATCCCGGCCGGGCGAAGGTCGTCACGATGATCACCTTCATCGGCAGTTCGTGACGGTGGATACGCTGGGCGATTTCCAACCCGGTCAGGCCGGGCATCTCGATGTCGGTCACCAGCACGTCAGGCTTCAGTCGCTGCAATTCGCGCCAGGCGCTTTCGCCGTCGGCGGCCGAGCCGAGCACTTCGATATCGGATTCCAGGTTGAGCAGGGCCGACAAGGCGCCGCGCACCATGGCCTGGTCTTCGGCAATCAGGACGCGGATCATGCCGGGCTCCCGTTATCCGTCATTCGCATCGGGAAATCCTGTGGAGTCGTAGTGGCGAGGCGGCGGTCCGCCGCGGTCAGGGGTACGGCGATGCGCACGCGGGTGCCCTTGCCACGCTGCGACTCGAAAGCCAGCGTGCCGCCGAGCGCGCGGACACGTTCGCGCATGCCGCAGATGCCGTTACCCTCGCTGTTCACCCCGCCGGTGCCGTTGTCGGCGATGCACAAGGTGAGTTCGTTCCCCTTGATCTCGACGCGAGCTTCGGCCGACGAGGCACGCGCATGGCGATGAATATTCGTCACCGCCTCGCGCAGGATGAGTGCAAGCCCTGCTTCCAGGCGCTCCGGGAGCTCGGGGAGGTTGCTCACGTAGTCGAACTGAACCATCGAGGCATTCAACAGCAACCGCGCGGAAGCCAGTTCGCCGGCGAGGCCGGTGGCGCGAATCCCCGTCACCGCCGAACGTACTTCGGCAAGCGCGTGGCGGGCCACGGCCTCGGCCTCTTCCATCTCGCGTCGGGCGGCGTCCGTATCGCGATCGATCAGGCGGCGCGACAGCTCCAGCTTGAGCGTGATCAGCGAAAGCGTATGCCCAAGGAGATCGTGAAGGTCTCGCCCGATGCGCTCACGCTCGGCCATCGCCGCCAGCCTGCGCACCTCGTCGTGCGACAGTTTGAGCTCCGCGTCACGCTGCGCATTGAAGCGATAGATGACGTTGATCGAACCCACGGACAGCGCGATGAAGCTGATCGTCGCGAGGATCGATGGCGGCCACGCGTAGATGAAGGTGCCGGCGAGGACAAACCCACCGATCACGGCGGCCATGCCGGTATAGCAACGCTTGGGCGATCCCTCGAAACCCATGATCGCGCACGCGTAGATCATGTAGCACCCGCCACCGCTCGCGTTGATGCCCATGATCGAATACGCCAGCAGGGCAACCGCCGCGGCGAACCACGGCGCCTGGCGAATGGGCCGGATGTAGCTGATCGCGTAAAGAGCCAGGAAGGCCGGAAACGTGGTGAGGGTGGCCAGCCACCAGTGCGGGTTGAGCTTCTCCGCGAAGACGAGGTCGCCGAAGACGTAAACCGTCCATACCAGGTTGAACAGGCTGGCCAGGCGCAACCGTGGCTTCTCGTGGAAGCGGTTCCACAGCGAATCCGGGGCGGGCTGGAACCACGAGCGAGCCATGCGCTTATCCGAGGAAAGACGAAGGTTCATGCTACTTCAACCGTAGCGACGCAGGCGACGCGCGGCGATCAGGAGGAAGGCCGCCGTGAAACCGACCAGCACGAGCACGTGCGGCAGGACACTGCCCGGGTTCAACCCCACGACCGACATGGCGAGCTGATCGAGGTGGTACGCCGGCCAGATCGGCGCGATCGACTGCACGAAGGAGGGCATGATCTGCAACGGGAACCACAGCCCGGACAGGAAGGCCATCGGCAGATAGACGAGGTTGACCACACCGGGCGCGCCCTGCCCCTTGACCAGCGTGCCGATCAGCAGGCCGAGCGCGCAGAACGGCAGGACACCGAGCACTTCGAGCAGGAAGAAGGCGACCAGCCGTGACGCCGGCAGGGTCACGCCCGCCAGGAACACCGCCATGCACAGCAGGATGATCGAAACGACCGCGGCGACCAGCATGGCCATGCACATCTTGCCGAGCAGATAGGCGCCAGGCGGCATTGGCATCGCGCGCTTGAGGGTGAGCAGACCGGTGTCGCGTTCCAGCGCCAGCGATACGCCGAAGCCGAACAGGCCCGGCGCCATCACGCCGAACGTGCCGTAGGACGCCAGCAGGTAACGCGGCGCGTCGGCGCTGTTCGAATGGGCGAGGAAGATGCCGAACATGAGGTAGAACACCGACGGAAACAGCAACGTCGGCAGCAGGAATCCCGGATTGCGCAGGTAGCGCAGGCATTCCGACTTCGCCTCCTGCACATACGCGTTGATCAGTCGGCCCGTGGTCATCACCGGCGTGGCGATGCTGTCGATGGTGTTCATGCGGCCTCCTGGGAAAGATCGGTCGTCTCGCTTTCACGGGTGATTTCGGTAAAGGCCTCGGCCAGACCGGCGCGCTGTACTTCAAGCTCGCTCAGCGCGGCATCGGCGTCGAGCAGGCGTCGGACAATGGTCTCGGCTTCCGCGGTGGCGATCGCGAGACGGCCCTGCACCAGCTCGGCGGAGATCACTTCCGGCCAGGCTGCGACGGTCGCCGCCGGCGTGGCGGTGATGCAACGGATGCGGCGCACCGCGACATGGGCACGCAGGGCATCCACCGTGCCTTCGGAGACCACGCGACCCTTGGCGATCACGCAGACACGATCGGCCAGGGCTTCCGCCTCTTCGAGGTAGTGGGTGGTGAGAACCACCGCGCACCCATCGGCGACCGCCTTGCGAATCGCCGCCCAGAGCGACTGGCGCGCGACGATGTCCATGCCGACCGTGGGTTCGTCCAGGAAGAGGATTTCCGGCCGTCCCGCCAAGGCCATGGCGAATTGCACGCGGCGCTGTTGGCCGCCGGAAAGGCTGGCGTACCGCCGGCCCAGGAGATCGTCGATACCGGCCAGCGCCGCACACTCGGCGACCGACCTCGGCGCGGGGTAATAGCTGGCGGTGAGAGCGATCAGCTCACCGGCCTTCAGCGTCGGCGGCAAGGCGGCCGACTGCAGCATCACGCCGATGCGCCGGCGCGCCTCGATGTCCTGCGGATCGCGCCCGAACAGGCTCACGCTGCCACTATCCGCGCGGTGCAGCCCGAGCAGCAGACCGATGCTGGTGCTCTTGCCGGCGCCGTTGGGGCCCAACAGCGCGAGCAACTCGCCGCGGTGGATTTCCAGGTTGATGCCGTCCAGTGCGACGATGGCGCCGTAGCGCTTGCCGACCTGGTCCAGACGCGCAATACAGGTGTCGTTGATCATGGTGTCCTCCCTTGCGTCGCAACATATTCCGTCGCAACCCCTTGGCGGCAGTCGCTTGCGTCATTGTGCGGATGTGACAAGCGTCACCCGGGGGTTACGCGGCCAAAATCCGCGTGATATGCTGAGGAAATAATCCCTTTACATATAGACACTTAGCGGCGTCTTAAGGGATCGATTCGAACAGTGCCGCGTCATTTGAAGTGAAGGAGTGGGTTATGGACGTCATCGGTCTTCTGCGCGAATTGCGCGACTTTGGCGGTACGCCGCGCACGCGAGGCCTGGCCGACGCCACCGTCGAGCGTTTCGCCGGCATCGACCCCTCCCTGGTCCAGGCCATCGAAGAAGCCGTCGCCTATCACCAGGCACTCCGCGCCGACATGGGCGACTTCCTGCGCATGGACGAAGCCGAGCAGATCAACCACCTGCAGTGCGGCCTGGTGAACTTCTACCCCGACGACGGCGTGAATCCGTACGTGCCGGCCGCCGCGCGCGGCCCGTGGGTGGTGACGCTGAAGGGCGCCGTGATCCACGACAACGGCGGCTACGGCATGCTGGGCTTCGGCCACAACCCACAGCACATCATCGATGCGATGGCGCGCCCGCAAGTCATGGCCAACGTCATGACCGCGAACGTCTCCCAGCTGCGTCTGTGCGACGCGCTCGACAAGGAGCTCGGTCGCCATCGCGGCGGCAGCCCCTACTCGCACTTCCTTTGCCTCAACTCGGGTTCGGAGTCGGTCACGCTGGCCGGCCGCATCGCCGACGTCAATGCGCGCGTGATGACCGATCCGGGTGCGCGGCACGCCGGCCGTACCATCAAGCGTCTCGCGGTAAAGGGCGCCTTCCACGGCCGCACGGAGCGTCCGGCGATCTACTCCGATTCGTCGCGCCGCAACTACCAGCAGCACCTGGCCAGCTTTCGCAACGAAGACACCTTGATCACGGTCGAGCCGTACAACGTGGCCGCGCTGAAAGCCGCGTTCGCCGAGGCCGATCGCCAGGGCTGGTTCATCGAGGCCATGTTCCTCGAGCCGGTGATGGGCGAAGGCGATCCGGGTCGCGCGTTGACGCCGGAGTTCTACGCCGCCGCGCGTGAACTCACGCGTGAACACGGCACCCTGCTCCTGGTCGATTCGATCCAGGCCGGCCTGCGTGCGCACGGCGTGCTGTCCATCATCGACTACCCGGGCTTCGAGTCCCTCGACGCGCCGGACATGGAGACCTTCTCCAAAGCGCTCAACGCCGGCCAGTACCCGCTATCCGTGCTTGCCGTCACCGACCGTGTCGCCGGCCTGTATCGCAAGGGCATCTACGGCAACACGATGACCGCGAATCCGCGTGCCCTCGACGTCGCCGTCGCCACGCTGGCCGAACTGACCGACGAGGTCCGCGCGAACATTCGTGAGAAGGGCCAGGAGTTCCTGCAGAAGCTGGAAGGCCTCAAGAGCGAACTCGGCGGCATGATCACCAAGGTCCAGGGCACCGGCCTGCTGTTCTCCTGCGAACTGGCCAGCGACTACAAGTGCTACGGCGAAGGCTCGACCGAGGAATACATGCGCGAACGCGGCGTCGGCGTGATCCACGGCGGCGCCAACTCCCTACGCTTCACCCCGCACTTCCGGGTGACCAGCGCCGAGGTGGACCTCATCGTCGAAGAAATCCGGCACGCGTTGAAGGAAGGCCCGCGTCGCTCGGCTTCCACCAAGGCGGCCTGACACCCGCTCCCTGTGGGAGCCGCTTCAGCGGCGATAGGCGCGCGAGGAAGCATCGCCGATGAATCGGCTCCCACACAGAACCCCCTTGGGTTTTGTAGGCGATGGCTCAGAGAGGTAAGCTCAGACGCCGGATTCGCCCGGCGTCACGTAGGGGTTTGCCATGTGTATGCAGCTTCGTGTCCTTGCCGTTGCTTCCCTGCTCGCCTTTTCCGCCAGTGCCATAGCCGCCCCGCAGGCGGCCAAGAAAGAACTGACGCCGCAGCAACAGCGCATGTCGACCTGCAATACCCAGGCGACCGGCAAGAAGGGTGACGATCGCAAGACCTTCATGAGCAGCTGCCTGAAGGGCGAGACCGCGGCGCCGGCCAAGCAGACCCAGCAGCAGAAGATGACCTCCTGCAACAAGGACGCCTCGGCGAAGAGTCTGAAGGGCGCCGAACGCAAGACCTTCATGAGCGGCTGCCTGAAGGGCTGAACGACGTTGGGAGCCGGCTCCCACACCCTCCGGCCTTCGGGCCGGAGGGGCCTCGCATGCGACAATCGGGCATCTCCGCCATCGACCGCATGCCCATGAAAATCGTCGAAGTCCGCCACCCCCTCATCCAGCACAAACTCGGCCTGATGCGCCGGGCCGGTATCAGCACGAAGGAGTTCCGCGAACTCGCCTCGGAAGTCGCCGCCCTGCTCACCTACGAAGCCACCGCCGACATGGAAACCGAGTGCAAGACGATCGAGGGCTGGGCGGGTCCGGTCGAGGTGACGCATATCAAGGGCAAGAAGGTCACGATCGTGCCGATTCTGCGTGCCGGCCTGGGCATGCTCAGTGGCGTGCTGGAGATGATTCCGGCGGCCAAGGTGAGCGTCGTCGGCCTGCAACGCGACGAGGAAACCCTCGAGCCGGTCGCCTATTACGAAAAGCTCAGCGGCGGCATGGATGAGCGCACGGCGATCATCGTCGACCCCATGCTGGCGACGGCCGGTACCCTGGTCGCCACCGTCGACATGCTCAAGGCGGCTGGAGCGAAGAAGATCAAGGGCCTGTTCCTTGTCGCGGCGCCCGAGGGGCTCAAGCGCATCGAAGCCGCTCACCCGGATATCGAGATCTACGTCGCTTCCATCGACGACCACCTGAACGAACTGGGCTACATCCTGCCCGGCCTGGGCGATGCCGGCGACAAGATCTTCGGGACCAAGCAAAAACCTTCCTGAGTCGTCGGGTGTGTCACATCCCCCTGTCATAAATTCGCGGCACACTCGGCCCGCGGACTCGACAGGGGGAACGCCACGCAGGGGATTGCGCGGTGCTTCGGGTCGCATACATTTCAACGACTCGAGGGGATATTCGAATGCGTTCGACCACGACACGGCGCGCCACCTGGGCGGCGCTGGCCGGCCTCATGGCCGTTCTACCGCTGCAGGCGGCGGACCTCACCATCACCCAGTTCCGCCTTCGCGGACCCGCCGGCGGCAACGACGAATTCGTCGAAGTGCAGAACACCGGCACCGCGGCACTGGACGTTTCCGGCTACAAGCTCAACGCCTCCAACTCGGCCGGCACGACCGGCACGCGTTTCACCTTTCCGGCGGGGACGTCGGTGGCGCCGGGTTGCTTCCTGCTGCTGGCGAACACGGCGGCTTCCGGTTACTCCGGCAGTGTCACGCCCGACCTGAAGTACTCGACGGGCGTGACGGACGATGGTGGCCTCGCCCTGCTCAACGCCTCGGGCACGGCGATCGACCAGGTCGGCCTGAGCAGCGGCTCGGCCTATAAGCTGGGCACGCCGCTCGCCACGCTCGGCAGCAGCAATACGGACCAGGGCTACGGCCGCAAGACGAACGCCGCCGGCTTCCCGCAGTCCAGCGGCGACAATTCGGCGGACTGGGTCAAGGTCGCGCCGACCGCCCCGCGCGCCAGCACCTCGCCCTGCGTCGCGCAGGGCCCGAGCCTTTCCATCGCCGACGCCACGGTCAGCCTGCGTAACGGCGACGACGTCACGATGCCGTTCACCGTCACGCTCAGCCAGCCGGTCGGCACCGACGTGACCGTGCATGCCACGACGGCGGACGACACGGCCACGGTCGCCGCGGGCGACTACGATGCCGTCGACACCACGCTGACCATCCCGGCCGGCGGCAACAGCAGCACCATCAACGTAACCGTGCACGGCGCGAAGGCGGCCGGCCCCGACAAGGCATTCCGCGTCAACCTGAGCGACGCCACGGGTAACGTCACTATCGCCAAGAGCGCGGCGGTCGGCGCGATCCTCAACGAGATCCCGGTCGCCGCCGAAATCTGGCAGGTCACCGGTACCGGCCAGGTGTCCCCGCTGGTCGGCAAGCGCGTTGCGACCCACGCGAACATCGTCACCGCCGTCGGCCCCGCCGGCTTCACCATGCAGACGCCGGATGACCGCGCCGATGCCGATCCGCTGACCTCGAACGGCATCTACGTGTTCACCAGTACGGCGCCGACGGTGAAGTCCGGCGACGTGGTCGATGTCGAGGCCACCGTGGACAACTACTTCAACCTGCCCGAGCTGAAGAACGCGACGATCACCACGAGCATGCACGGGGCCCACCTGCCGAAGGCCGTGGCCTTTGGCAACAGCATTCCGTCGACGGATCCGAATGCGCTTTCCTGCGGCACGACGAACTACCAGTGCTACGTGGGCATGCGCGTCACGATCGACAACGGCATGATCACCACGGGCAACCTGCGTTTCAGCAACGAGCCCTTCGCCGAGGTCTACATCACCGCGAATGGGACGCGCTCGCTGCGCAAGCCGGGCGTGCGTTACACGGTGCCCGTACCCGATGGCGTGAACCTGCCCAACTGGTCGGGCAACCCCGAAGTGTTCAAGATGAACACGGCCGACTTCGGCGCCGTGCCGGCTGACACGCCGTTCAACGCAGGCACGACCTTCAAGGCAGAAGGCGTCATGTCCTATGCGTTCGGCACGTACACTTTCATCCCGACGAAGATCACGATCAAGAAGGCGGCCACGCTTCCGCGCGCCGTGGATTCGCGTCCGTTCTACGCCGTGCGCGTGGGCGCCCTGAACACCGAGCGCTTCTGCGATTCCGACTTCAATACGACCTTCACCTGCAGTGGCGGCAGCAGCGAGCCGACCCCGGACCAGGTCAAGCTGAAGACACAGCGTCTGTCGGCCTATATCGGCAGTGTGCTGAAGCTGCCGGACATCCTCTCGGTCGAGGAAGTGAAGAGCCTTGCCGTGCTGCAGGGCCTGGCCAAGCAGCTGGGTGACGACTACCCGGCGCAGTACGAGGCGATTCTCCAGCCGGGTCACGATCCGAGCGGCATCAACGTCGGCTTCCTTGTCCGTACCGACCGGGTCCGTGTGCTCGACGTGCGCCAGCTGGGTGCGGACGAAACCTGGGACGACCAGGGCTCCGTCTCGTTCCTGCACGATCATCCACCGCTGCTGCTGACCGCCGAAGTGCCATCCATCCTCGGCCGGATGCGCGTCAACGTGATCTCCGTGCACCCGAAGGCCCGGCAGAACGTGGACAAGACCGGCAGCGCGGCAGATCGCGACCGCCAGAAGCGCTTCCTCCAGGCGAAGTCCCTCGCTACCCAGGTGCAGGCGTTGCAGACCGACCGGAAGAACCTGCTCACGCCGCTGCTCGTCGTCGGCGATTTCAACGCCTACCCGTTCACCGACGGCTTCGCCGACGTGGTCGGCCTGATCGCCGGTCGTTACGACGACAGCCAGAACCTGTTGAAGCTGGGCAAGAACCTGGTCAAGCCGACGCTGTGGAATGCCGTGGATTCGGTGCCCGAGCAGGACCGCTACTCGTTCCTGTTCACCGAGAACTTCGGCAACATCCAGGGACAGGCGCCGCGTCAGGTTCCGACCCATCAGGTGCTCGACAACGCCCTGCTGAACACTGTGGCGCGCGGTCTGTTCCTGAAGATGCAGTACGGCCGCGGCAACCTCGACGCCCCGGTGCAGACACTGGACGATGCGGCCACGGCCACCGATGCGAAGAAGGCGATCGGTTCGTCCGACCACGATGGTTTCGTGGTGGATCTGCTGACGCTGCCGTTGGGGTTGTTCTGATGTGAGAGCGGTTGCCCGGCTGAGGCCGGGCAACCTATCGCCGCTGAAGCGGCTCCCACAAAAAGCCGCATGCTTGCCGTGGATCGGCTTTTTGTGGGAGCCGCTTCAGCGGCGATACCCTGACCTCCCTGTAGAAGCCGCTTCTGGCCTCCCTGTGGGAGCCGCTTCAGCGGCGATACCCTGGCCTCCCTGTAGGAGCCGCTCCTGGCCTCCCTGTGGGAGCCGCTTCAGCGGCGATACCTCACGAAGCGAAACGATCGGTCGCTTCGACCAGTTCCCGCACGATCCCCGGCTCGAATGCCGAATGCCCCGCGTCCTGCACGATCTTCAGATCGGCTTCCGGGAACGCGCGGTGCAGGTCCCACGCGCTGCGCACGGGGCAGACCACGTCATAGCGCCCCTGCACGATCACCGTCGGGATATGGCGAATCCTGTCGACGTCGCGCAGCAACTGGCCATCGACTTCGAAGAAACCCGCGTTGACGAAGTAATGGCATTCGATCCGCGCAAAGGCGAGCGCAAACTCGTCTTCGCCGCTGGAAGCGATATGGCCCGGGTCCTGGTAGAGGTAGCTCGTCGCACCTTCCCACACCGACCACGCACGCGCGGCGGCGACGCGAACCGCGGGATCGTTGCTGGTCAGCCGGCGGTGGTAAGCACTGATGAGATCGCCGTGTTCGGCCGGCGGAATGGCGGAGAGATAGGTCTCCCACGCATCCGGGTAGAGCATGTCGCAACCACCCTGGTAGAACCATTCCAGCTCGGAACGACGCAGCATGAAGATGCCGCGCAACACCAGCTCGCTCACGCGTGCCGGATGGGTTTCCGCATAGGCCAGGGCGAGGGTCGAACCCCAGGAGCCGCCGAATACCTGCCATGTGTCGATGCCGAGGTGCTCGCGCAGTGTCTCGATGTCGGCGACCAGGTCCCAGGTGGTGTTATCGGTCAGTTCGGCATGCGGCGTGGACTTGCCACAACCACGCTGGTCGAACAGCACGATGCGGTACTTCTTCGGGTCGAAGAAGCGGCGGCAGCGCGGGTTGGTGCCGCCACCGGGACCGCCATGGAGGAAGACCACCGGCTTGCCCTTCGGATTGCCGCTCTCCTCGAAATAGAGGGTGTGCAGCGAGGAAACCTTGAGCGTGCCGCAGTTGTAGGGCTCGATCGAGGGGTAGAGGTCGGGGGAGTCCTGGGCCATGGGGCGGGTCTTCGGTATCGGGGAGGTGACAAGGCTAATGGGGCGGCCGGTGGATTCCAACCGTTCGCCTCGCAAGGATCGCCGCATGCCACTCGGCGGGAGACGCCCGTTTAGAGGAGCTTTCCGGGGTTCATGATGCCGTTGGGATCCCACACCGCCTTGATCCCACGCATCAGGGCGATTTCCGCCTCGCTGCGCACGCTCCCCAGCCAGGGCTTCTTGACCAGGCCGATGCCGTGTTCGGCGGAGATGCTGCCGCCGTGACGTTGCAGGGTGTCGACCAGCAGCGAGGTGACGTGCTCGCACTGCGCGACGAAGATCGCGTTGTCCAGATCGGCCGGCTTCAATACGTTGATATGCAGGTTGCCGTCGCCGATATGGCCGAACCAGACCACGTCGAAGTGCGGGTACTCCGCCGTGAGCAACGCCTGCATCTCGGCCATGAACGCCGGCACGGCGGAGATGCGCACGGAAACATCGTTCTTATAGGGTTTGTGCGGCGCCAGGCTCTCGGTGATGCCTTCGCGCAGGCGCCAGAGGGCCGCGGCCTGCGCCTCGCTGGAACTGATCGCACCATCCACCACCCAGCCTTCGTCGAGGCAGCGTTCGAAGAAGGCAAGCGCCGCCGCCTCGGCCTTCTCGTCCACGGCGTCGTACTCGGTCACGACATAGAACGGATGCGTCTCGCCGAAGGGACGCTGCGCGCCATGGGCAAGGACATGATGCAAGGCACGCTCGGTGAAGAATTCGAAGGCACCGAGCGTCAGGCGATGCCGGGCCTCGGCAAACACCTTCATCAATGCGTCCATCGCCGGCACGGCAAGCAACATGACCTGGGAGGGTCGCGGCGGCGAGGTTAGGCTCAGCGTCGCCTCGACCACGATGCCAAGCGTGCCCTCGGAGCCGATGACCAGATGCCGGAGGTCGTAACCGGACGCGTTCTTGACCAGGCCGCGATTGAGGTCGAGCAGTTCGCCGGTTCCCGTCACCACCTTGAGCCCGGCGATCCACCGGCGTGTATTGCCGTATCGGATGACCCGGATGCCACCGGCGTTCGTCGCGATGTTCCCGCCGATCTGGCAGGAACCGCGGGCCGCGAAGTCCACCGGATACAGCAGGCCCCGCTCCCGCGCCGCGTTGTGCACCGCCTCCAGGGCGATGCCGGGCTGGACGGTCAGCGTGCGATCGATGGGGTCGAAGTCCAGCACCCGGTTCATCCGGTCGAGGCTGACCACGATCTCGCCATGCGCAGCGACCGCCCCGCCCGACAGGCCGGTACGGCCGCCCGACGGAACCACGCCCACGCCCTGCCCGTTCGCCCACCGGACCACACCCTGCACCTCCGCGATCGAGGCCGGATAGGCGATCGCCAGCGGTGCCGGCGTCCAGCGCCGGGTCCAGTCGCGACCATGATGCTCGAGGTCGCCCGGGTCGGTCGACAGCTTCAGATCGGGCAGCAGGCGGGCAAGTTCGGACAGGCGCGGGTCGGTCATGGGGCTCTCGCTCGGGTATCCACGGCAGGGTGCCAGCGCGCGGGCCGGGCGTCCACTGCGCTGCAACATGAACGTCACTCTCTGGCATAGTGAGCGTCTCGCCCACGGATCTGAAGCCCGGCCATGAAGCGCACGTCGTACCCGAAAGAAGACATCAAGGTCCTGCTGCTCGAAGGCGTCAGCCGCAGCGCATTGGAAACCTTCCGCCAGGCCGGCTACTCGCAAATCGAGTTCCATGAGAAGTCGCTTTCCGAAGACGACCTCAAGGAGCGTATCGCCGATGCGCACATCGTCGGCATCCGCTCGCGCACCCACCTCAGCGCCGATGTCCTGGCCGAGGCGCGCCGCCTGATCGCCGTCGGCTGCTTCTGCATCGGTACCAACCAGGTGGACACCGCGGAAGCCGAGCGCCTGGGCGTGCCGGTGTTCAACGCGCCCTACTCCAACACCCGCAGCGTGGCCGAACTGGTCATCGCCGAGACGATCATGCTGGTGCGCCGCATTCCGGAGAAGAACGCCGAGTGCCACCGCGGCGGCTGGTCGAAGTCGGCCGCCGGCAGCTTCGAGGTCCGCGACAAGGTGCTTGGCATCGTCGGCTACGGTCACATCGGCACCCAGGTCGGCGTTCTCGCCGAATCGCTGGGCATGCGCGTGATCTTCCACGACGTGGAAGCCAAGCTTTCGCTGGGCAACGCCCGCCCGGCGGCCAGCCTCGATGACCTGCTCGAGCGCGCCGATGTCGTGACACTGCACGTCCCCGAAACGGCGCAGACCAAGAACATGATCGGTGCGGCCGAAATCGCCCGCATGCGTCCCGGCGCGATGCTGGTCAATGCCTCGCGCGGCACCGTCGTCGACATCGATGCGCTGGCCGCCGCGCTGCGTTCGAAACACCTCGCCGGTGCCGCCATCGACGTGTTCCCGGTCGAGCCCAAGGGCAATACCGACCCCTTCGTCTCACCCCTGGTCGGCATGGACAACGTGATCCTCACGCCGCACGTCGGCGGCAGTACCGCCGAGGCACAGGAGAACATCGGCATCGAGGTGGCCTCGAAACTGGTGCGCTACAGCGACAACGGCAGCACGCTTTCCGCGGTGAATTTCCCCGAGGTCTCGTTGCCCGGGCATCCGACCAGCCGCCGCCTGCTGCATATCCACCGCAACATCCCTGGCGTCCTGTCGCGGGTGAACGAGGTGTTCTCGCGAGCGGCGGTGAACATCGACGGCCAGTATCTGCAGACCTCCGGCCAGGTGGGTTACGTGGTGATCGACGTGACCACGACCGAAGAGCACGCCGCCGCGCTGCGTAACGAACTGGCGGCGATCGACGGCACGCTGAAGGCGCGCGCGCTCTACTGAGCGCGGTGCGACTCGATCATCTTCCAACCGTTGCCCGAGGGGTCGCGGAAGTTCGCGTCCACGTTGCCGTAGCGCTCTTCCGGCGCCTGGGTAAACTCCACGCCACGAGCGCGCATGCGTTCGTAGGTGCCACGGCAGTCGTCCACGTTGAGCACCAGTGGCGGCATCGCGCCCTTCGCCACCACTTCGCTCATGGTCCGCGCGGTGGCCTCGTCGAGCACCGGCGCCTGCGGCTTGAACAGGCCCAGCTGTAGCGAAGGCTGCTCCGGATGCTGCACGGTGAGCCAACGGAAGTCGCCGTTTTGCGCGTCGGTATGCACGCGGAAGCCGAGCTTCTCCACATAAAAATCGAGGGCTTCGTCCTGGTCGCGAACGTACAGCCCTACTACTGCGATACCCTGGCTCATAAACACTCCGGTTTGTTGGGAGCCCCTTTTTTAGCAGCCTGCTCCCGCCGTCGCTTCTCCGAAACTGCGCTTGTCATGCCGGGCCTATAGGCGGCACTGACGAAGCAGTGCGGCACCTCGGTCAAGGCGTGTCGGGCGGCCTGCTCGAAGACGCGCCATGCGCTGGGGCTCTTGCCATTCACATCGCGAAACACGCGACCGAAGGTGCCCAGGCTGTTCCAACCGGTCTGCAAGGCGATCTCGAGGACCGGCAGCTCCGTGTCGCGAAGCAAGGCCTTTGCCCGTTCCATTCGGCGCGTGAGCAGGTAGCGGTGGGGAGGAAGGCCGAAGGCCTGCTTGAACGATCGCGCGAAATGCGCTTCGGACACGTGGCTCACACGTGCCAGCCGTTGGACCGGCCAGGCCTCGTTCGAGGCGGCGTCCATCCGGTCCTTTGCGCGTAGCAGGCGGCGTAATAGCTCCGGGTCCACCGTCTTGCCCTCGTAGGAGCCGCTTCAGCGGCGATTTCATACCGTGTCGCTAGCACCCATCGCCGATGAATCGGCTCCTACCGAGGAAGGAGCCATCCCGTTTCACCGCTCGCGTGGAAGGTCGTGCCTACTCGCCGCCTTCGGCGACCACGCGGGCGCGGCCGCGTTGCTTGGCCAGGTAGAGGCGTCGGTCCGCCACGGCAATGGCCGGCAGAATCTGATCGCCCTCCTTGGGCGCCAGTGTATGCACACCCGCGCTGAGCGTCACGCGCTTGCCCGCACCGAGGCCGGCATGCGGAATCATGGCTTTCTCCACCAGGTCCAGGCAGCGCCAGGCCAGGGCCAGGGCGGTGGCTTCGTCGGTATCCTGCAAGAGCAGCACGAATTCCTCGCCGCCGAAGCGGCAGAGCAGATCCGCCGGGTTGCGCACGATGTTCGACAGCGCCGACGCGACGCGCTTCAGGCACTCGTCGCCTTCGAGGTGTCCGTAGTGGTCGTTGTACTGCTTGAAGAAATCGATATCGAGCACGACCAGCGACAGTGTCTGCCGATTCTGTCGCGCATCCCGCCACGCCGTCTCCATGACCATGTCGAAGCGACGGCGGTTGGCGACCCCGGTGAGGCCGTCCTTGAATGACAGCTCCTCCAGCTCGCGCTGCATGTCCAGCAGCTTTTCCTCGGTGCGCTTACGCTCACTGATATCGAACATGAAACCGACGAGCGCATTCGGCGAGCCGTCCGGATTGCGCACGACATGGACCACATCACGAATCCAGACGTATTCACCGGTCTTGGTCAGCGCGCGATAGTCCGCCTCGTGATCGACACCGGCCTGCGACTGCGACACGCAGAAATCGAAGACCCAGGCGCGATCTTCCGGATGCATGCGATCGGCCCAGTCCTGCACGGTTGCCCAGGACTGCGGCGACCAGCCCAGCAGCGCTTCGATCTGCGGGCCGATATAGGCGAAGCGCAACGTCGCCCACTCGATCTTCCAGGGAATCGCACGCGTGGATTCGAGCAGGGTTCGGTAGACCCCGATGTCTTCCTCGGCAACGACGTCTTCGATACTCATGGCGTGCCCTGTCCCCACTGACGGCTTCGCGAGTGTAGCGGCCAAAGCCTGCAAAGCTTGAGTCGCAGGGCCCCGGAGACGACGCCGGCGCCCCGACGGCGGGGCGCAACTCTCTACGAATATTCGCAAAATGTCATTGACAAGTGCCAGATAGCCCACGTACTTTCGGACACGCCTTGGTACCTGCGACGCGCCACTTCATGGCAGGAACAAGGCGGGAGAAGGATCTTGCGGGGGCAAGTCGTGCGGGGGGAGCGTTCGCTCGGGGGAGTGAACACTGCCGTAGGCCGGCGTCAGGTCACCGCCAGAACCGTTTGGAACGAACGTCCATTCGTTTTGGTGGCCCACCTTTCTGGGCCAATTTCGGGGAGTGACACATGCATCTGCACAGCATCCGTCGACGCGGAGGGCTCAGGCCGACCGCGTTGGCCATAGCGCTTGGCCTTTCCATCGCCGCGATCTCGCCGGTCATGGCGCAGTCCACCACCGGCGCGATCTTTGGCCAGGCTCCTGCCGCCGCCGGCGGAACGGTCAGCGTCACCAACGACACCGGCTTTACGCGCGACGTGCCTGTCGATGCCGACGGCCGTTACCGCGTCAGCAACCTGCCCCTGGGCAACTACACGGTCAGTCTCAAGCGCGATGGCGCCGTGGTCGATACGCGTAAAGACGTGTCGATCAAGGTCGGCGGCAGCACCGACGTGTCCTTCGCGGGCGCGACCTCGGCCGCCTCGGCCCAGTCGCTCGAATCGGTCACCGTCACCGCCAATACCCTTCCGCCCATCGACGCCACCGCCGTCGATGCGCGCACGGTCATCACGTCGGAAACCCTCGCCCGCCTGCCACTCGGCCGTAACGCCGAAGCCATCGCCTTGCTGGCGCCTGGCGCCGTACCGGGGTCGAACAACCTCGGCGCAGGCCGCTATCGTACGGTTTCGTTCGGTGGCTCCGGTGCCTCGGAAAACGCCTACTACATCAACGGATATGCGACGTCCGACCCCTATCGCAACCTGGGTGGCGTTGGCCTGCCGTACGGCGCCATCGACCAGCAGGAAGTCTATACGGGCGGCTACAGCGCCAAGTACGGCCGCTCCGACGGCGGCGTCATCAGCCAGGTCGGCAAGGCCGGTACCAACGATTGGCATTTCGGTGCGCAGGTTCTGTGGGAACCGAGGTTCGCCGCGTCCACGGCCGGAAGCATCTATTACAAGAACACCGCACTGCCCACCGGTTACGGCTACGAAGACGAATCGCGCCCCGGCACGATCTATCGGAACCGCAAGGACAATACCAAGTGGACGACGACGTACAGCGCTTACGTCGGCGGCCCGTTGATCAAGGACAAACTGTTCTTCTTCGTCGCAGCCGAAGCGGAGAAGTCCGAAGGTACGTCGACCGCGGCGATCGACGCCAACCCGGTGGCAAACAACCACTACACGTACAACCTGCCGAAGTACTACGCCAAGATCAACTGGAACATCAACGACTCGAATATCCTCGAGTTCACCGGCATCCACTCCACGGACGAGCAGCGCGGCACGTACTACGACTACAACTACGACACGCGTCGCCAGGGCGCCCCGCTCGGCTCGAACGCGGATACGTCCAAGCTCACGTCCAAGTACGCCATCGCCAAGTACACCAGCTACATCACCGACGACGTGACGCTGACCGCGACCTACGGCAAGAGCTGGACCGACGACTACCTGCAGAACCCGACACCGGGCATCGACCAGCAGCCGTACATCGACCGTCCGTACAACCAGGATCCGAGCATCGTCGGCAACAACCAGGTGACCAACCTGAATACGTCGACGACCTCGCAGGATCCGGGCGCCAATAGCAAGACGCGCGGTCTTCGCCTCGATCTCGAGTGGCAGCTGGGCGATCACCACCTCGCTGGCGGTATCGACAACATGCATTACCAGGGCCACAACGTGGGCACCTCCACCAGCGGCCCGGGTTACTACTGGCGCTATGGCAAGGCGTCGGATCCCACCCTGCCGATCAGCACGGCGCTGGAGGTCGGCCCACCGGGCGGCGACGGCTACTACGTCCAGAAGCGTATTTTCTCGTCGGTGACGAGCATGTCCCTCGACCAGCGCGCCCAGTACCTGGAAGACCGCTGGCAGGCAACCGACCGCGTGCTGCTGAGCATCGGCGTGCGTAACGATCGCTTCAAGAACTACAACGATCAGGGCCGCGCCTATGTGAACAACGCTGCCCAGTGGGCGCCGCGCCTTGGCGCGGCGTGGGACGTCTTCGGCGATTCGACCCTGAAGATCTACGGCAACTTCGGCCGTTACTTCCTCGCGCTGCCGAACAACGTCGCGGTGCGCGGTGCGTCCCCGTCGACGCTCACGCAAGAGTTCTTCGACTATACCGGCATCGATAGCCTGGGCCGCCCGACCGGCCTGACCCCCATCGGTGCCGGCCCCAGGTCTCCCGATGGCGAATACGGCCAGCCGGTCGACCCGGAATCGGTCACCGCGCGTGACCTTCACTCGCAGTACCAGGACGAAGGTATCGTCGGCTTCGACAAGACGCTCGGCAGCGAGTGGGTCACCGGCGCGAAGATCACGGTGCGCAGGCTGCGCACGGCGATCGACGATGTCTGCGACACCGGCAAGATCGCCGACAAGCTCACCGCCGAAGGCCTCGATCCGGACTCGGTGTCGATCCCGGGCTGCGTGATCTTCAACCCGGGCTTCACCAATACCTTCAGCCTTGCCAATGCCAACGGCGTGGGTCGTACCGAAGTGAAGATGAGCGAAGCCGACTGGGGCTTCGATCAGAAGGCGATTCGTCGCTACTACGCGCTCGACCTGTACCTGGAGCATCCGTTCAACGGCAAGTGGCAGGGTCGCATCGACTACACGTTCTCGCGCAGCTACGGCAACACCGAAGGCCAGACCAAGTCCGATATCGGCCAGACCGATATTTCGAAGACGCAGGACTGGGATTCGGCCGAGCTGATGCTTAACGCCAATGGCCTGCTGGCGAATGATCGTAAGCACCAGATCAAGGCGTATGGCGCTTACCAGCTGACTCCGGAATGGCTGGTCTCCGGCAACCTGCGCCTGGCGTCGGGCGCACCGAAGTCGTGCCTGGGTTACGAAGATGCCAACGCGGATCCGGATCCGATCGGCTACGGCTCGTCCTACCACAACTGCAACGGCTTGCCGTCACCTCCGGGGCTGAAGCGCAATCCGTGGTATCGCCAGGTCGATCTGGCGGTGACCTATCGTCCGACCTACTTCGACAGCAAGCTGGCGTTCGGCCTGAGCGTGTTCAACGTCACCAACGAGCGCAAGCCGCTCAACAGCTTCGCGACGTATGAAGCCTCGCCGCAGACCGTGCTCAACAACTACGACCTGGGCCAGTACTACCAGACGCCGCGCTATGCGCGACTGACGGCAACGTACGACTTCTGATCCCGGCGTATATCGATATGACCGACTACTAAGAACAACATCCCAGGGATGGGAACCAACACGCTGATCCCCAGATCGCCGCCTGCTCCCACAGGCGGCTTTTTTTGTCTTCACGGCTTACCGGGGGCGGGCGCTCGGCATGCCGGGCATTCTTTCGGACCGCGCACCGCGCACCTCGCACATGGCTCGCCTTCGCTCTCGCGGGCTCGGCTGCGCCATCGTTCTCCACAGACACTCGCAGAGCGAGTGAGGCGACGCCTTCGCCACCCCCGGCATTCCGCGATGAACGTTTTTTGCTCCCGCGAGGGACCTCACGTATGGCGTCAACCTAAACGCCTGCCCTACGTTGGACACTCATACCCAGGGCCCGGATGAACTCGATGCACCGTTGCTATTCCACCGTGGCCCTGCGTGGCTTTACGATCGCCTGCCTCGTTGCTCTCACCGCCTGCGCCGGTAACGGCATCAGGCTGGCCACCGCACCCGACCATCCGCGCACGTTCGACGGCCACTGGGTCGTCGATGTCTCCCACAGCGAGGATCCCGATGCGGCACCAGGCGGGGCCGGACGCAGCGGCGGCATGGGTGGCGGCCACGGCCACGGCGGCGGCGGGATGGGCGGTGGTGGCCGACATGGCGGTGGTGGCACCAGCGGTGGCGGCGCGAGCGGCGCTCATGGGAAGGCCAACGACGGCGACAACGGCGACATGATGCGCCGCGCCCTCCTCCTGCCCAACACGCTCGATATCGCCATGCAGCCGGGCAGCCTGCTGATCACCCCCGACGGCCATCCGCGTAGTGTCCCGATGGTGACGAGCAAGGACACGCTTGGTGACGCCACACGTGCTGGCTGGGACGGCGACAGCCTCGTCGTGGTCATCCACATCGACGACAAACGCGGGGACATCGTCCAGCACTACGAAGTCGCAGCCGACCACTCGCGCCTCGTCGTCACGACCGAGTTCAAGCAGAAGTCGAAGACGGTTTCGCTGGTGAGGGAATTTACAGCGGCGCCACCTCCGGCAGGCGCCCCAGCCGCACGAACGCCCGACGTCTAACGCGCTGCTGGCAACGTGAGGCTTCCCAGCTGCAAAGGGTCAGCTCTCGGCCGAGTCTGGATACAAAACGCCCTTACGAGCCAATCCGTGTCCAGAGACGGTCGGTACCTTCCCGCCTGTCGACGAACGCTGTGATACGACCCTGCGCGTCGCGCTGGAAGACCTTTCGCAGGTAGACGTCGTCAGGAACGAACAGGACGTCGCTCGCTTCGGCACCCCGTTCCTGGGTCGTTTTTCCCTGCTCTTTCGAGATGATCCGACCCAGCCGCTACTCAGGCGGACCGCCAGCGGGTAACGCTTTTATCTTGCGCCAACTTGTCCTGGCGACGACGAACGCCAACGTCGCCACGATGAGCGGCAGCACGGCATGCGCGTATTCGCCGTGAATGATGACGGTCGCGAGTGCGGCACTCATCACGATGAAGCCGAACACGGCACCTGTCACACGACTCGACTCCCGGAGGAGCATAACGGCAGCCATGGATTCCATCGTTCCGGTGAAAAAGTGGAATCCTGGGGGATATCCCCATCGCAGGTATTCCTCGTAAATCGGTCCAGGCGCGATCATGTTGACCAGTGAACCGACGAGGAGAAATGCGGCAAGCGCGAAGGGTAGAACTTGGTGCCACGAGACTTTAGCCATGGGTCCAACCTCAGACGGTACGTTTGTCGCCGCCGGGATGCGATCTTCGGAGCGGATATCGAAGGCCGCATCGTTGGCGGAGGGAGGACCTAGGGGGCGGTGGCCCGTTGAGCCGCTGCAAAGACATCGCGAGCGGACGTCGTAGCCGGTACGTGCTCCGTCCCCACGACCCCCAGGTCCATCCCTCCGGCATTGACGGCCTCATACATGGTTTCGGCCGGAGCAGACTTACCCTTTGGAATGCCGAACTGCTCGAATGTATTCGGCCAATCGGCCCTTGGGACGGCAACTGCCTTAACGTCGCGCTTCATCACTTCGCCCAGTTGCGCAGCCACTTCATCCGCGCTCACCATGGAGCCGAGTTCGATGATCCGATGCCCCAACCATGCCGACCCGCCCAGGAGCGATGCGATCTCGACGCCGATGTCGTTGGTCGCAACCATGGCCGATTTCCGATGGGTCGGGTCGTTGAAGACGGGCAACGTTCCGCCCTGGGCGACGTGCAAGCCGTAAAGGAAGTTCTCGAAGAATCCGCCGGCGCGCACATACGCGATCGGCATGGTCAGGTCGCGGAAAGCCTGCTCCAGAAGCGACAGCGCCGTGATAAGGCCCATTCCGCGGCCTCTGTTCGCGCCCATCGACGAAAGCGCGACTATCCTGGGCACCGGCGCCTGGGTGAGCGCCTCGACATAGTTCGCGATGATGTCCTGGGCTTCCCCGAAATCCGGAGAAGGGGCCCAGATGGGAGGCAACATGACAAACGCACCGTCGACGCCCCTGAGTGCCCGCTTGATGGAAGCCGCATCGTTCCAGTCGCCGTCAACCAGCTCGACGCCTTGGTCGGCCCAGCGTGCCGCCTTCGCGCGGTCGCGAACCAGCGCCCGCACCTGCCTGCCTTGCGCGAGCAAATGAGTCGCCGCTGCGCCGCCAACTTTTCCCGTGATTCCCATGACTAAGAACATCTGCATTCGCCTTTCCGTTTTGATGGCCCACGGTACCCCGTGCGCTATTATTCGAATATGAGGCATATTCGGAACGGGCCGTGCAGATGAACTTAACAATCGCCCGAACCCATCTGGATGGATTGGTCGTGTTTCTAACCGTGGCGGAACACCGAGGCTTTCGGGCTGCCGCCCGGCATCTCGGCATCACGCCTTCTGCGGTCAGCCAGGCCATACGCAGTCTGGAGGAAAGAATTGGCGCGCCGCTCTTCTCCCGTACGACGCGAAGCGTCAGGCTGACCGAAGCAGGCGAACGCCTGCTTGCCCATGCACGCCCGGCGGTCGACATGCTCACCGCAGGATTGGACGCTGCGAGCGGCTTGGGTGGCGAGATTACCGGCCGACTGCGCATCAACATGCCCAGGCCCATCCTGCCGTTGTTGGTCAATCGCTTGCTTCCGGACTTTCTCGACACTCACCCGAATATTGAACTCGAACTGGTGGGCGACGACCATCCCATCGACATCGTCGAAGAAGGATTCGACGCGGGAATACGACTGGGAAACTTCGTCCAGATCGACATGGTCGCGATGTGGCTAACGCCACCGGAGCGCTTCGTTGTCGTCGGTGCCCCGGCGTTGTTCAGGGAACGTGGCCGGCCGGCATCTCCGTACGACCTGCAGAACTTTCGTTGCATCCTGCTTCGTCAATCCGTGCGAGCTCTCGATCATTGGCAATTTGTCGTCGATGGCAAGCGCATCACGGTGGGCGTAGCCGGGCCTCTTGTGATCAACGATATCGAGGGCTGCATTCGCTCGGCACTCAGAGGCGTTGGGCTCTTCCAACTGCCACACTCGCTCGTGATGTCATATCTGGAACGTGGCGATCTGCAGACCGTGCTCGAACCGTATTGTGAAGAGGTTCCCGGGCTTTCCCTTTACTATCCGAGTCGAAGTCAGTCACTGCCGAAGCTTCGCGCGTTTGTCGATTTCGCCACCGAGCGAATGCGGCGACCGTTCAAGTCGGCCGATTACTTGCCGAATCCCAAAAGAGATACCGACAAATGATGGGTGCCGCCGTGGCTTTCGTCGTGAATTCAATCTGACGATGGCGCAACGTCCAGCGCTACGAGTGCGCAGCCGACCATTCGCGCCTCGTGGTCATGCCCGGGTTCAAACGGAAGTCGAAGACGGTTCGGCGATAGCGTTGCGGCGACCTGGCTGTCGCCGCTGAAGCGGCTCCCACACTTTTGCCTGCAACCAACGAAAAAAGGCGCCCCAACGGGACGCCTTTTCGAATAATGGTCGGGGTGGCGAGATTCGAACTCGCGACCACTACACCCCCAGCGTAGTGCGCTACCAGGCTGCGCTACACCCCGACGAGCAAACGATTGTAGCAGCAACGCCGCGACCTGCGGAAGCAGTTCAGCGACGAAGGAGGGTCAGTACTTCTTCCAGCTCGAGACGCACCTGACGGACGATCTGGTGCGACATGCTCGCTTCCATACGAGCCTGCGGGCCTTCCAGCCGGGCGCGGGCACCCGTGATGGTGAAACCCTCGTCGTAAAGCAAAGAGCGGATCTGGCGGATCATGAGCACGTCGTGGCGCTGGTAGTAGCGGCGGTTGCCGCGACGCTTGACGGGCTTGAGGGCCGGAAACTCCTGCTCCCAGTAGCGAAGGACGTGCGGCTTGACGCCGCAAAGCTCACTGACCTCACCAATGGTGAAGTAGCGCTTCGCCGGGATCGCCGGAAGTTCGGTGTTATTCCCTGGATCCAGCATAGCCCTCGACTCTTACCTTGAGTTTCTGGCCAGGACGGAAGGTAACCACCCGCCGGGCCGAGATCGGAATTTCCTCACCGGTCTTGGGATTACGACCGGGCCGCTGATTCTTCTGCCTGAGATCGAAATTACCGAAGCCGGACAACTTGACCTGCTCACCCCGTTCGAGCGCCTCGCGGACGACTTCGAAATACGCGTCAACGAATTCCTTGGCCTCACGCTTGTTGAGGCCCACGTCGAGGAAAAGCCGCTCGGCCATTTCCGCCTTGGTCAGCGCCATCTTATCCTCGCAGTCTTGCCTTGCATGTCTTCTCCAATGCCCCCACCGCTTCTGCCACGCGAGCGTCGGCATCGTCGTCGGTAAGGGTGCGTGAAGCGTCCTGTAAAATCAAGCCCATAGCGAGACTCTTTCGACCTTCATCGATCCCCTTGCCGGCGTATCGGTCGAACAGGCGGATCTCCCTGAGAACCTCGCCGAGCACACCGCGGACGGCGGCCTCGACGGCAGCCCAGGACACTTCTTCCGGCAGCTCCACGGCGATATCGCGACGAACCGCCGGGAAACGGGCCACGCGTCCCGCACTGGGAAGACGGCGGGCGAGGATCGATTCCAGCGCCAGTTCCATCACATGGACATCGGAGCCCAGGTCGAGGGCCTTGGCCAGCGCCGGATGCAGGGCCCCCAGGAAACCGACGGGCTGGCCGTCGCGCAGCACGCGGGCGCCGCGACCCGGGTGCAACCAGGCCGGCAGGTCGTCGGTATCGACGGACCAGCGCTGGGGCTCACCGGTATGGGCGATCAAGGCATCGAGGTCGCCCTTGAGGTCGAAGAAGTCGACCGGACGGGTCGGCTCGCCCCACTGCTCGGCACGCGCGGCGCCACTGGCGACGAGCGCCACGCGACCGACTTCGTCGGGCGCGCCACCGGTCGCATGGAAGCTGCGCGCCACTTCGAACAGGCGAACACGCTCCTGCTGACGTGCGCGGTTATGCCGCAAGGCTTCGATCAGGCCAGGCAGCAGCGACGTGCGCATGACGGCCAGATCCGCCGAGAGCGGGTTGGCCAGCGGAACCCAGCCCTTGTCGACACCCCAGGTGGCGAGCAGGTCGGCATTGACGAAGGACAGGGTCACCGCCTCGAAATAGCCGCGCGCGGCGATCTGGTCGCGCAAGGCCATTTCACTCAGGCGCGCTTCCGGCTCGGACCGCAGGGCGATCTGCCCGGCGGGGATATGGGTCGGGATGCGGTCGTAGCCATGGATGCGCGCGACCTCTTCGATGAGATCTTCTTCGCGCTCGATATCGAAACGGCTGCTCGGCGGCGTGACTTCCCAACCGTCGACGATCTCGACCACGTGCATGCCGAGGGCGGTGAAGATACGGGTGACTTCGCTGGCGGCGACCTCGATGCCCAGAAGGCGGCGCAGACGGGCGTGACGGAGCAGCACCGGCGGGTGATCGCGCAGGTCCTCCGCTCGCTCTGCCACCGTGACCGGGCCGGCGCTACCACCGGCGATCTCCAGCAGCAGCTCGGTCGCACGCTCCATGGCGCGCTGCGGCAGGGCCGGATCGACACCGCGTTCATAGCGATGCGAGGCATCGGTATGCATGCCGAGCTTGCGTGCGCGCCCCATGATCGCTGCCGGCGCGAAGTGCGCGGCTTCGAGGAATACGTTGCGCGTGACGTCGGTCACGCGCGAGTCGAAACCGCCCATGATGCCGCCGAGGGCTATGGGGTTGGCTTCGTCAGCGATGACGACGAAGGAAGGGTCGAGCTTGACCTCGCGGCCGTCGAGCAGCTTCAGGACTTCGCCCTGCCCTGCATGACGCACGATGACGGCGCCCGAGAGCTTATCGTTGTCGAAGGCATGCATCGGGTGCCCGAGCTCGAGCATCACGTACTGCGTGATGTCGACGATCGCACTGATCGGACGAATACCCGCGCGGCGGAGACGCTCCGCCATCCACAGCGGCGAGGACTTGCTCGCATCCACCCCTTCGATGACACGACCGACGTAGCGCGGCGTGTCGGCGCCGGCTTCGAGGCGGACCTGGCGGCTGGTGCCGACGGTAACCGGCGCACTGGTGGCGCCGATCGCCTTCACGCGGCTGCCGAACAGCGCGGCCACGTCGTGCGCAAGGCCGTTGAGGCCAAGCACGTCCGGCCGGTTCGGGGTGATCTTCAGCTCGATGCTGGCATCCGGCAGACCGAGGTATTCGGCGATCGGCTGGCCGACCGGCGCATCCGCCGGCAGCTCGAGCAAGCCCGAGGCATCGGCATCGATGTCCAGCTCCTTCGCCGAGCAGAGCATGCCGAAGGACTCGACACCGCGCAGCTTCGCCGCCTTGATGTCGATGTCGTTGGGGAGCTTCGCACCGACCTTGGCCAACGGCACGCGGATCCCCACGCGCGCATTCGGCGCGCCGCAGACGATCTGCAGGAACTCGCCCTGCCCCGCGTCCACCTTGCATACCTGCAGGCGGTCGGCTTCGGGATGCTTCACCGCTTCGACGATCTCGGCGACGACGACGCCGTCGAGGTGCTCACCCAGGGGAGTGACCTCTTCGACTTCCAGGCCGGCCATGGTCAGTGCATGAACCAGCGTCGCGCGATCCGCGTCGATGGCAACCAGTTCACGCAGCCAGTTTTCGGAGAATTTCATGGGAGCGACTCGTTAACGTGGGATCGACGGCTATCAGGCGAACTGACGCAGGAAGCGCAGGTCGTTCTCGAAGAAGGCGCGCAGGTCGCCCACGCCATAGCGCAGCATGGCGAACCGCTCCACGCCCAGGCCAAAGGCGAAGCCCGTGTAACGCTCCGGATCGATACCGCAGTTCTTCAGCACGGTCGGGTGGACCATGCCGCAGCCGAGCACTTCGAGCCAGCGCTCGGTACCGTCCTCGGCATCCCAGCGGATGTCGACTTCGGCCGAGGGCTCGGTGAACGGGAAATAGCTCGGACGGAAACGCATCTCGAAATCGCGTTCGAAGAACGCGCGGATGAATTCCGCCAGCGTGCCCTTCAGGTCGGCGAAGCTCGAGGTCTCGTCGACCAACAGGCCTTCGATCTGGTGGAACATCGGCGAATGCGTCTGGTCCGAATCGCTGCGATAGACCTTGCCCGGCGCGATGATGCGGATCGGCGGTTGCCGACCCTGCATCGAGCGGATCTGCACCGGCGAGGTGTGGGTGCGCAGCAGGCGACCGTCACCGAAGTAGAAGGTGTCGTGCATCGCGCGCGCCGGATGGTGCGGCGGGAAGTTCAGCGCCTCGAAGTTGTGCCAGTCGTCCTCGATCTCCGGACCGTCGGCGCGCTGGTAGCCGAGACGACCGAAAATATCGGCGATGCGCTCGAGAGCGCGGGTAATCGGGTGGATGCCGCCGTATTCGCCATCGCGGCCCGGGAGGGTCACGTCGATACGCTCGGAAGCGAGGCGACGATCCAGTTCGGCCTGTTCCAGCGACTGCTTGCGTGCCGCGATGGCGTCGGTCAGGCGTTCCTTGACGCGATTGACCTCCGCGCCGCGCGCCTTGCGCTCGTCGCCGGACAGCTGGCCCAGCGCCTTGAGCGCCGCGGTGACCGCACCGTTCTTGCCCAGCAGGCCGACGCGAACGGCGTCGAGTGCCTCGAGCGAGGGTGCGGCTTCGATGTCGCGCAGGGACGCGTCGATATGCTCGATCGATTCCATCGGGTTTCCTGGTTTTCCCGGCCGGAAAAAAGAATGGGGAGAAGGCCAGGCCTTCTCCCCACGTTATCCATCATCGCGCGGTATCGCTACTGCGCGTGGTAAAGCGGATTACGCAGCCAGATGGGCCTTGGCCTTCTCTGCGATCACGCCAAACGCCTTGATGTCGTGCACGGCGAGGTCAGCGAGGACCTTGCGGTCGACGGCGATCTCAGCCTTGGCCAGACCGTTGATCAGGCGGCTGTAGGACAGACCGAACTGACGGGCGGCGGCATTGATACGGACGATCCACAGGGCGCGGAACTGACGCTTGCGCTGCTTGCGGCCGATGTAGGCGTACTGACCAGCCTTGATGACGGCCTGGTTGGCTACGCGGAAGACCTTGCGACGGGCGTTGTAGTAGCCCTTCGCACGGCCGATGACTTTCTTATGACGACGACGGGCGGTAACGCCACGCTTAACACGAGCCATGGTTCAACCCTCCCTTAAAGATACGGCAGCATGCGAGCCACACTCTTGGTGTCGCAGGCTTTCACGTGGTTGGGAGCGCGCAGGCCGCGCTTACGCTTGGTCGACTTCTTCGTCAGGATATGCGACTTGAAGGCGTGACCAGCCTTGAACTTGCCCGACGCGGTCTTGCGAAAACGCTTCGCTGCCGCCCGGTTGGTCTTGATCTTGGGCATCGGAATGCTCCGTATTCGGGTTGCTGACTGTTCCGGCGGCGAGCCCATGGGGCAACGCACTTTCCTTCCTGCCGGGTACGGTGATACGGCCCATCCATACGGGCCGAGCCGGCGATGATACCGAATCGTGAAGGCCCGCGCCAGAGGGGCAAAGGGGGCAAAGGGGGCCGAAGGGCAAAGAGCGCCGAGGGGCCGAGCGGCACAGAGGGGCCAAGTGGCCGAGTGGCACAAAGGGGCCGAGTGGCCGAGCGGCACAAAGGGGCCGAGTGGCCGAGCGGCACAAAGGGGCGGAGTGGCCGAGCGGCTCTTTGTGGGAGCCGATTCATCGGCGATGGGTGCTCGCCGCATCCTCGCCTCGCTGGCTTCTCGCCGCTGAAGCGGCTCCCACAAGGGGCGCCGCTTCCGGGGTGGATCAGATCTTCTTCTTCGGGCCGATCATCATGACCATCTGGCGGCCTTCAAGACGGGGGAAGGATTCCACCACACCGTCTTCGCCGATATCGCCCTGGACCCGGCGGGCCAGGTTCTGGCCGAGGTCCTGGTGGGACATCTCACGGCCGCGGAAGCGGATCGTGACCTTGACCTTATCGCCTTCCTCAAGGAACTCGCGCATCTTGCGGAGCTTGATCTGGTAGTCGCCTTCGTCGGTGACGGGGCGGAACTTCACTTCCTTGATTTCGACCTGCTTTTGCTTCTTCTTGGCAGCCGAGGCCTTCTTCTGGGCTTCGAACTTGAACTTGCCGTAATCCATGATCTTGCAGACCGGCGGATCGCCGTTCGGCTGGATTTCGACGAGATCCATGCCCAGCTCTTCAGCGGCCTTTATGGCGTCACGGGTCTCCATGATGCCCATCTGCTCGCCTTCGGCGCCCAGCACGCGAACCCGCGGAACGCGGATCTCGAGGTTCTTGCGATTGCCCTTGTTATCGGTCGTAGCGATACCGCTATCCTCCAGAAGATTGAACCAGGTGCCGGACGCGAGCGATCAGCGCTGCGTCTCGGCCTTCAGCTTTTCGACGAACTGGGCCACCGGCATGCTGCCGAGGTCCTCTCCGCCACGGGTACGTACGGAAATGGCTCCCGTTTCCTTCTCGCGGTCGCCGACCACGATGAGATAGGGCACCTTCTGCAACGTATGCTCCCTGATTTTATAACCGACTTTCTCGTTGCGCAAATCAGCCTCGACCCTGAAGCCTTGTCCGACAAGGGTTTGGGTGACTTCACGCACATAATCGGCCTGTGCGTCCGTGATGCTGAACACAACTGCCTGAATGGGGGCAAGCCAGGGCGGAAGCAAGCCCGCGTGGTGCTCGATCAGGATACCGATGAAACGCTCCATCGAGCCGACGATCGCCCGGTGCAGCATGACAGGATGCTGGCGCTGTGAGTTCTCGTCCACATACTCGGCGCCAAGGCGCTCGGGCATCATGAAGTCGACCTGCATCGTACCGACCTGCCAGGCGCGCCCGATCGAGTCCTTCATGTGGTACTCGATCTTCGGGCCGTAGAAGGCACCCTCGCCCGGCAACTCCTCCCACGCGACGCCGGCCGCCGACAGGGCGGCACGCAGGGCATGCTCGGCCTTGTCCCAGACCTCGTCCGCACCGATGCGCTTTTCGGGGCGCAGGGCGATCTTCATGGCGATATCGTCGAAACCGAAGTCGGCGTAGACCTTCATGGCCTGGGCATGGAACGCCGCGACCTCGCCTTCGATCTGCGCCGGGGTGCAGAAGATATGGCCGTCGTCCTGGGTGAACGCGCGCACCCGCATGATGCCGTGCAGGGCACCCGAGGGCTCGTTGCGATGGCAGCCGCCGAACTCGCCGTAACGGATCGGCAGATCCCGGTAGCTGTGCAGGTGGGTGTTGAAGATCTGGATGTGGCCGGGACAGTTCATCGGCTTGAGCGCATAGGTGCGCTTCTCCGACTCGGTGAAGAACATGTTCTCCTGGTAGTTATCCCAGTGACCGGACTTCTTCCACAGGCTCACGTCCATGATCTGCGGACCACGGACCTCCTTGTAGCCGCTGCTGCGGTAGACGCCGCGCACGTATTGCTCCACAGCCTGCCAGATGGCCCAGCCCTTCGGATGCCAGAACACCATGCCCGGCGCTTCTTCCTGCATGTGGAACAGGTCGAGCTGCTTGCCGATGCGGCGGTGATCGCGCTTTTCCGCTTCTTCCAACTGCAGCAGATAGGCCTTGAGATCCTTGTCGTTCAGCCACGAGGTGCCGTAGATGCGGGTGAGCATCTCGTTGTTGGAATCGCCGCGCCAATAGGCACCGGCCACCTTCATGAGCTTGAACGCGCGCAGCTTGCCGGTGTTGGACACGTGCGGACCACGGCAGAGGTCGGTGAACTCGCCCTGCGTGTAGAGCGAGAGTTCCTCGTTGGCCGGAATGCCTTCGATGATCTGCGCCTTGTATTCCTCACCGATGCCACGGAAGAAGGCGATTGCGTCGTCGCGGCTCTTCACCGAGCGGGTGACCGGGATCTGCTCCTTGACGATCTTCTCCATCTCGGCCTCGATCGCGACGAGGTCGTCCGGCGTGAACGGCCGTTCGTAGGCGAAGTCGTAGAAGAACCCGTTGTCGATGACCGGCCCGATGGTGACCTGGGCGCCCGGGAACAGGCGCTGTACGGCCTGGCCGAGCAGGTGCGCGGTCGAGTGGCGCAGGATATCCAGTGCCTCGGGGCTCTTCTCGGTGACGATTTCAAGGGCGGCGTCGTGGTCGATCGTATAGCCGGCGTCGACCAGCTTGCCGTCGACCTTGCCGGCCAGGGTGGCCTTGGCAAGGCCGGCACCGATCGAGGCGGCGACGTCCTGGACGGAAACGGGATGCTCGAACGGGCGCTGGCTGCCGTCGGGTAGCGTGATCTGGATCATGGTTGCAAATTCCGGACAAACAAAAAGGGCGCCATACGCCCTTCGGTGACGACGAAGACGTGGCGTGGGATCAGGTTGGGAGGCGCGTAGTCCGCATGTCGCACTCTCGGCCAGCGTTACCGCGGGCCACCTTGGTCGCGTGGATATCGGGCAAAAACTAGATCAGCTGTGCGGCCGTGTCAAATCGGCGGTCCGCTAGACTAGGCGGATCGCTCCATTGGCAGATCTCTCATGCGTATCCTGGTTACCGGCAGCGCCGGCTTCGTCGGCTCCCACCTCACCGAACGCCTGCTCGCCCGTGGCGACACCGTACTGGGGTTCGACAACCACAACGATTACTACGACCCGGCCCTCAAGGAAGCCCGGGTGGCCCGTTTCGTCGGACACCCGAACTACACGCATGTGCGGGCCGACCTCGCCGACCAGGCGGCCGTGGACGCGGCCTTTGCCGCGTTCCAGCCCGAGCGCGTCGCCCACCTCGCCGCGCAGGCCGGGGTGCGCTATTCGATCACTCACCCGCATGCGTACGTGCAGAGCAACCTGGTCGGCTTCGTGAATACCCTGGAGGCCTGTCGCCAGCACGCCGTCGGGCATCTGGTCTACGCGTCGTCGAGTTCGGTCTACGGGGCGAACCGAAAGATGCCCTTCGCGGTCGAGGACGCCGTGGACCACCCGGTGAGCCTGTACGCGGCCACGAAAAAATCCAACGAGCTGATGGCCCACACCTATAGCCACCTGTTCGGGCTGCCGACCACGGGACTGCGATTCTTCACCGTCTATGGCCCCTGGGGCCGGCCGGACATGTCGCCGATCCTGTTCGCCAACCGCATCGTGAAGGGCGAGGCGATCGACGTGTACAACCACGGCAACCACAGCCGCGACTTTACGTACGTGGACGATGTGGTCGAAGGCGTGGTCCGCACGCTCGACCACCCGGCCCAGGCGGATCCGTCCTATGACCCGGTCGCCCCGAATCCGGGCAGCTCGGCGGCACCGTATCGCGTCTACAACATCGGCAACGACGAGCCGGTGCAGCTACTGGACTTCATCGGACTGCTGGAGAAGCACCTGGGACGCACGGTGGAGAAGCGCCTGCTGCCGATGCAGCCGGGCGATGTACCGGATACATGGGCGGATGTGTCGGCCTTGCGACGGGATGTGGGGTATGCGCCATCGACGTCGATCGACGAGGGGCTGGGGAAGTTTGCTGCTTGGTATAGGGAATATTACGGAGTCGACTGATGCAGGAGCATCGCCGATGAATCGGCTCCCACATGGGGTTGGGGCATCGCCGATGAATCGGCTCCTACATGGGGCTGGAGCATCGTGGTGGCTCTGTGTGGGAGCCGCTTCAGCGGCGATGCTCTGTGTGGGAGCCGCTTCAGCGGCGACGCTCTGTGTGGGAGCCGCTTCAGCGGCGATGCTCTGTGTGGGAGCCGCTTCAGCGGCGACGCTCTGTGTGGGAGCCGCTTCAGCGGCGATGCTCTTCGTAGGAGCCGACTTGCCGGCAATGCGTGCTCGCGTCAGAGCAACCGACGAAGCAGCCCGGACGCCCTTCGCGTCTTCCTCGACACCGCATAGCCAAGGATGTCCGGTGCAGCCAGCAGGGTGAAGTGAGTGCGCGCACGCGTCACGCCCGTATAAACCAGTTCGCGCGTCAGCACCGGCGACGGTTCGGACGGCAAGGCCAGTGCGCCGTGCTCGAACTCGGAACCCTGCGACTTGTGCACCGTCATCGCGTAGACGGTATCCACCGCGGACAGCCGACTGGGCACGACGAAGCGCACCCGCTCGCTACCGTGCTCGTCCATCACCGCGAAAACGACACGCAGCGCCATCCCGCCCTGCCCGTCCGGCACCCACAGGGTCACGCCCACATCGCCATTCATCAGGCCGAGGGCGTAGTCGTTGCGCGTGACCATGACCGGGCGCCCTTCGTACCATCCCGCCACCGCATCGATCAGCCCACGGTCGAGGAGGCCTTGTGCGATGCGTTCGTTCTGCTTGTCCACGCCGGCATCGCCGTGCCGCGTGGCGCAAAGGAGCTGGAAACGGGCGTACGCCGCGAGTGCACCCGCACCCCATCGCTGGAACGCCTCGAAAGGTGCATCGATCGCCGGACGCTCGCGTTCGATCCAGTCCAGGTAATCGCGATGGCCGGGCGCGCCCGCGCGACCGTCGATAGCCAATGTGGCGATCGCCGCGGGTGAAGGCGCGACGAACGCGATGTCGCCGGGCGCGCCGGCAAAGGCGCGCGTCACCGCGGCCGCGTCGCCGGTATTGATCGCCTGCGCCAGTGCACCGATACCGCTGTCTTCGCCAAAGCGCCGGCTGCGGCGCAGCATGACGACACGTTGGTCGAGCGGGCGCGCGTCGAGGGGATCGGTCCACGCCCCCACGTCGACGGCGCACACCGCAGTCAGCCAGTCGTGCGTGGCGAGATCGTAGTGACCGGCATCCGCCCGCGCGCACAGATCGCCGAGTACGGCACCGGCCTCGACCGACGACAACTGGTCCTTGTCGCCGAGCAGGATCAGTCGCGCGTCGTGCGGAAGCGCGTCGAGCGTGGCCGCCATCATCTCCAGGTCGATCATCGACGCCTCGTCGATCACGAGTACGTCCAGGTGCAAGGGGTTGTCGCGATCGTGTCGGAAGGCCCGGGTGTCCGGGCGGCTGCCGAGCAGACGATGCAAGGTGGTGACTTCGGCGGGAATCGCCTGCTTCACGGCATCGTCCACGTCGAGCCGCTCGATCTGCCCGGCGATCGAGGCGTTGAGCCTGGCCGCGGCCTTGCCCGTCGGCGCGGCGAGCCGGATGCGCAGGCGGGGTTCGTTGCGCCTGTGCGCCAGCGTCTGCAGCAGGCCGAGCAAGCGCACTACCGTGGTGGTCTTGCCCGTGCCGGGGCCACCCGTGATCACCGCGAACGACCCGCGCGCCGCCACGGCGCAGGCCACCTTCTGCCAATTGAGGGCATCGGCTTCGGCGGGGAACAGACGATCCAGCTCCTGAGCGAGGTCTTCCGGTGCCACCGAGGGAGCGAGTCGCGAGAGGATAGCCTCGGCGACGCGCGCTTCGTCGCGCCAGAAGCGGCGCAGGTAAAGCAGTCCGCCATCGAGCACGAGCGGCGTGCTCGAATCACTGCCCGACACGCCGACCAGCGGCGACGCCGGTAGCCATGCGTCGGCATCGGCCAGCATGGGCTCGACGGCGGCGAGGGCCTCGATGTCGACACAGATGTGGCCTTCGCCCAGCTCACGGCTGGCCAGCGCCGCCGCCATCAGGACGCGCTCATCGCTGGCCTCGTCCAGCGTCGCGAGGAAGCGGGCGAAGGCGCGATCCACCGAGCGCAGTCTCGCCTCCTGCACGCCACGGTCCAGCCACGCCGTCAGTTGCGCGTTCATGCCACGGCTCCTTCGAAGAGCGCGTCCAGTGCGTCGATCATCGCGCGCGCGGGACGCTCCACATGCACGCCGTGGCCTTGACCATCGACGCCACGCAGGTAGATATAGATGGCACCGCCGACATGCGTGTCGTAGTCGTAGTCATCGCCCAGCCGGGAGCGCAAAAGCCGATGCAGGGCGAGCAGGTACAGGGCGTACTGGAGTTCGTAACGGGAATCGAGGATCGAGTGCCGCATGGCCGCCGCCGTATAGGCCTGCTCATCGACGCCGAGCCAGTTGGATTTGTAATCGGCCACGTACCAACGGCCCTCGTGCTCGACGATGAGATCGATGAATCCCTTCAGCATCCCGTTGACGCGATCCGCGGTGAGCGCCGGACGCGGGGCGCCATCGAGCGTGTGCTCGCGCACGATACGGTCGAGTGCCAGGGTGTCCACACGGCGTGCCTCGAAGAGGAATTCCAGCTCGGCCCGATAGCGCGAAGGCTCGCCCAGCGAGCCCAGGGCAAACGAACCGCCATCCGGGGTCGGGAGCGGCGTGCGCAGCAGCGCCAGCAGCCATTGGGTGAGCAGGTCGATGGAGGCCTCCCAGCCCCGACGTTCGCAGCGCCGGGCCACCGTGTCGCGCAGGCGCGCGGGGTCTGCCGCGATCTGGGCGAAGCCTTCCTCGGCGATCCACTCGAGCAGATCGTGGAGGAAGGTGCCTGCCTCCGCGCCCCGCTCGAAGGCGTGGATCGTTGCGGCATCGACCGACGCCGACAGCACTTCGCCCGCGTACTCGACGATGACATCGTCCGTTGCCGTCTCGGGTGCGGCGGCTTCGCTATCCGCATAGCGCAGGGCGCTGTAGCTGGCGATCCACCATGGCTCCGCCTTCGCAGAGCGAGCCTCGCGGGCAGGCAGCGGCCGTTCGTCGCGCACGGGCGGCTCGTAGCTGCGCTCGTCGGGCGCCGGCATGTAGTCGATGCTGATCGCCGGTTCGTCCCGCGCCATGGCACGCAGCAGGCCTTCGATCGCGCCATTGTCGATGTCCTGGCCGCCGCTGAGGAGGTGGCCGAACGCGGAGCGATGCACCTGGGGCTTCTTCGCCGCGTTGTAGCAAACCGGCGCGACGCCCAGCCAGATCGCATGGCGCGCGCGGGTCATGGCCACGTAGAGCAGCCGCAGATCCTCCTGCAGGGAGGCTCGCTCGGCGGCGTCCCTGGCGTCCCGCACGGAATCACCCGCCGCGTCGTGACTGGACGAGAGTAGCTCGAGCTGCGGCCCGTTCCCGTCATGGTACCGGTAGCCCTGTCCCGGTCGCGTACCGCCACTGGCGCAGACGAAAGGCAGGAATACCAACGGGTATTCCAGGCCCTTGGATTTGTGGATGGTCACGACCTTGACGAGATCGTCGTCGCTTTCCAGGCGAACCACCTGGTCGTCGCCGGTGTGGCTGGCGGTATCCTCGATACGCTCGGCCAGGTGACGAATCAACGCCTGTTCGCCTTCGATCGTCGAGGCGGCCTGCTGGAGAAGCTCGGCAAGATGCAGGAGGTTGGTCAGCGCGCGTTCGCCACCAGCCTGGGCAAACAGGCGGGCCGGCAGGTCGAAGACGTGCAGGAAACGATGCAGCATCGCCAGCACGCCGGCGCGACGCCAGGTCTCGCGCAGCTCGAAGAGTTGCTGGCCGCGACGCTCCCAATGACGCTCATCGACATTCAGCAGCTCGAGCTCGCCGTAACCAAGCGACAACGTACGCGTGGCAAGCGCCGCCCGCATGGCGGTGTCCGAGGTCGGTTCGGCGACGGCACGCAACCAGAGCAGCGTATCGTGCGCCTCGACGCTCTCCAGCACCGAGTCCCGATCGGAGAGGAACACGCTACGCACACGGCGGGCGGACAGCGCGCTACGAATCTCCGACGCCTCGTTGTGGCTGCGCACCAGCACGGCGATATCGGCGGGCTTGAGCGGCATGACCGAATCCTCCGCGGCGAAGCCCGTAGCCCCCTGCTTCGCCGCCTGCAGCAGGCGAACGATTTCCGTCGCGCAGGCCTCGGCCATCTGTTCGCGGTACATGCGCACGCCGACCGGTACTTCGTCGTCCAGCAGCCAGACGCGCAAGGCGGGCTGGTCGGCGCCCTCGACGACGAAGCGTTCGGCACGCCCGCGCGCCTGCACCCGATGGAAGGGCAAGCCACGGTCGGCGAAGTGGAAGGCCCCGGTCGGGTGTTCCTCCGCCCGGGCGAACAGGGTGTTCACGGCGGCGACCATGCCCTGACTCGACCGGTGGTTGGTATCGAGGCTGTAGTGCGGCGACTCGGCCTCGCCGCGCGCGGAAAGATACGTATGGATATCGGCACCGCGGAACGCGTAGATCGCCTGCTTGGGATCGCCGATGAGCAGCAGGCCGACATCCGGGTTGCCCGCGTACACCGCACGAAAGATCCGGTACTGTAGCGGATCCGTGTCCTGGAACTCGTCGATCAGCGCGAGCGGATACTGCCGCCGGATCGTCTCGGCGAGCTCGGCACCCGAGTCCACCGCCAGCGCGCGATCGAGCCTCGCCAGGAGATCGTCGAAACCGATCTGGGCGCGTCGGCGTTTCTGCGCGGCGAAGCGCTCGCGCACGCGTTGCACGGCATCGGCCAGGATCGCAAAGCGGATCGCGGGTTTGCCCGCCTGCCACTCACTCCATTGGTCGACGGCACCGAAGGCGGGATGCTCGGGACGGACGTTGCCCTTGCTCACCGCCCCATCGAGTCGCGCGGACCCGTAGCGCGCGACATCGACCGCACCCGGATCGCCGGTCTCGAGCCAGCGGCGCACGCCGGCGAGATTTCGTTCGAGCGAGGCCGGCTGGTGGATGTTGTTCTTCAGCGCCTTGCTCCGCACGGCATCGCGCAGCAAGGTCTCGATGCGTTCGACGTCGCTCATCCAAGCGTCCCGGACGACGGCCAGTCGACGCGCATCCTCGTCTTCCCACTCGCGCAGTGCGGTGAACAAGGCGCCGACATCCGTCGCGTTCAGTGCCTCGCCGTTTACCCGCAAGGTGGTCTCGCCACCGAAAAGAAGGGGGCGCAACGTGTGTAGCAGGGCATCCGGCGTCTTCCACTCCGCCAGCACCGCGGCCACCTGGCGCGTGTCCAGCGGATAGAACGCCTGGCGCCAGTAGTCGCGCACGCAGTCGGCCAGGAGCTCGCTTTCGTCTGGCTCGAGCGTCTGCACGAAGGCGTGACCGCTACCGAAGGCGTGCTGGGTCAGCATGCGCTGGCTCCAGCCGTGGATCGTGAAGATGGCTGCCTCGTCCATCCATTGGGCGGCCAGCTCCACCCGTCGGGCGCACCCGGCATGAGCGGACGCCGGGTACGCGGCAAGCAAGTCGGCGAGGAAAACGTCGTCCGAGCGGCCGACGCGGAAAGCGCGGGCGGCGTCGACCAGACGTGCACGTACCCGCTCGCGGAGCTCCTGCGTCGCCGCTTCGGTAAACGTCACCACGAGGATGTTCGGCGGCAGCAGGGGCTGGGCCATGCCATGACCGAGCACCGCACGCACGTATAGCGCGGCGATGGTCCAGGTCTTGCCGGTGCCCGCGCTGGCTTCGATCAGACGAATGCCCGACAGGGGCATGACCAGCGGGCGCAACGATTCCATGACGACCGTCATGACACCTCCACGCGCAAGGCGCCGAGGAAGTCACGATACGGGATGAGGCAATCGGCGAAGCCCGCCCGCATCAACGAGGCAAAGTCGGGAAACGCGCGAAGCAGGTAGGGATCGCCGTCGACCTCGCCGTGCGCGCGCTCATGTGTGGCTTCATACGCGGCACGCGCCGCCTGCGGCGCTTCGTCGGGCGAGCGTGCGTTGAGCCATGCGAGCGCGGTCTTCACCGCGACCGGCCTCGGCGTGACCATGCCTTCGCGCCAGGCGCGCAACAGCCTGCTCAACATCGCGATGGCGTCGTCCGTCGCGAGCGGCTCGAGAACGATCGTGGCGTCCGGCCCGATATAGCGCGTGACCACGGCAAGACCCGCCGCCTGCGCGACGAGGTGGTCCACCCAAGGCATCACCAGGCGATGCGCGCGCGGCGCGCCCTCGGCATCCAGCACGTTGGATGGCGACAGCAGGAAGGCGGCGAGTCGACCCTGGTCGTTGCCGCGGAGGTCCGCCAGCCAGTCTTCGATGACGATGCCATCGAGATCGACGTGGATTTCGCGCTTTCCTGCCTCACGCGGCCACGCGCGCCGCTCGACGACGAAGCGTCCGTAAACCGCACCGGCGATGGCTTCGAGGTCGGCACGGACCGGCGCCGCGAAGCCCCCCATCGGCAGGGCACCGCTGCGTTGCAGTCTTGCCGCCGCCTCGTCGATCGCCTCGGTGGCCCTGCCTTCGCTACGCAAGGCGGCGCGGAGCAGCGTATCCGCCATCGCAAAACGACCCAGGCTGTCGACGGCAAACGGCTCCCGCTCGTCGCCGCCGGCATCGCTGGCTTCGAAGCGAACACCCAGGCGCGCCTGGAAGAACTCGCGCACCGGATGGCGCAGGAAACGGCGCAGCACGCCCAGCGAGATCGGGCGATCGACCACGAGGGGGGCCAGCTCGGCATGGACGGTATGGCTGACGTCGTCGTGCGCCTGTCGCCACTCGCTCGCGTACGTGAAAAGCCGGGCATCGTCGGCGCGAAAATACGCACGGCTGAAGGGTTGCAGGGGATGCTCGAGCGTGAGCATGCCGAGGATGTCGGATCCGCCCTGCCCCTGCCAGGCAGCGGCAAGATAGTCGCGCAGCTGACCGACCAGCACCGACGGCGCGCGCTCGGCGTTGTCGCGCGAGCTGCGTCCCACCCAGCCGATGTGCAGTGCGTCGCGCGCCGAAAGCAAGGCTTCGAGGAACAGGTAGCGGTCGTCCTCGCGACGCGAGCGATCGCCCGGTCGCCACGCCCCCTGCCTCGACATCAAGTCGAAATCCATGGGCGGGCGCGCACGCGGGTAATCGCCGTCGTTCATGCCGAGCAGGCAGACCAGCCGGAACGGAATGGCGCGCATCGGCATCAACGTACCGAAGCTCACCGCACCGGCCAGGAACCGCTTGGAAAGACCGCCCTGATCGAACTGGCCGAGCCAGGCTTCGCGAACCACCTCGATGGGGACCGCATCGTCGAAGGCCGCTTCCACGCAAGCACGCTCCCAGGCATCGAGCGCGTCGAGCAGGCGCTCGATGCGCATGCCATCGTCGGCTTCCGCCGGTTCGAAGAAGTCGCGCAAAAGGCGGCGCAGTCGCATGCCCCACTCGGTGGCGGAGGCCGGCTCACGCAGCGCCAGCCAGTGTTCGCCGAGGCGTTCGAGCAGATCGGCCAGGGGGCCGACCAGCCTGGCGTCCAGGCCACCCACTTCCGGGTAGGGTTCGATGTCGCCCCAGGCTTCGCCTGCCCCGACGGCATAACCGAGCAGCATGCGGCGCAGGCCGAACGCCCAGGTGTTCTGTTCGAGCGCCGGGAGATCGAGTGAGGCGCGCTGTGCCGCGTCGAGGCCCCAGCGGACACCGGCGCCTTCCACCCAACGATGCAGCAGCGGCAGGTCGTCGTCGGCGAGCCCGAAGCGTTCGCGCACCGCCGGGACGTCGAGCAGGTCGGCCATCTCGCCGGCACCGAATCGCGACTCCGTCATGCCGAGCAGCACATCGAGCGCCATCACCAGCGGCACCGTACCCCGCGCCGCGCGATCGGCGACGCTGTAGGGGATGAAACGCGGGTCGTCGCGCGGCACCCGGCCGAAGACGGCGTCGATATGCGGGCCGTAGGTTTCGATATCCGGCACCATCACGATGACGTCGCGCGGCAGGATAGGCTCGCCTGCCTGCGCCGAGGCTTCGAATCGCGCGAGCAGTTGATCGTGCAGTATTTCCACTTCGCGCTGCGGGCCATGGGCCACATGGAAGGCGATGGATGTATCGCCGGCTTCGATCGGCCGCGGCGTTGGTGGTAACGGTTCGAGATCGAGAATGGCCGACTGCACTTGCCCCAGCAGGCGATTCGACGCGGGCTCGGCGAACAGGTCGATGCGCTGGTCCCATGCGTGGAACCGCTCGCGATAGCTCTCCGGATGATCGAACTCGTCGAGGAGGCGGATGTAATCGCGCCCCTGCTTTCCCCAGGCGGCAAGCAAGGGATTGGCATGCAGGTGCATGTCGTCGTCGGAAAGTTCCGCCGGCATGCCCGGCTTCGCCGTCTGTCGACGGCGCTCGGCACGCAGCAATTCACGATCGTCGACGATATCCGCCCAGTAGTGCCGGCAGGGATTCATCACCACCAGCACGACCTGAGACCAGCGCGCCAGCGCGGACAGCGCCTCCAGGGTCTGCCGGGGCAACGACGACATGCCGAAGACGACGATGCGGCGTGGCAGGGCCGTGGGCCGCTCGGTCGCCTCGGTCACCGCGCGCAGGAAGCGTGCGTGAACGGCGGCCCGATGGCCGTCCGCCTCGTCGGCGCCGACATCGTCAAGCAGCCGCCGCCACAACGCCGCCTGCCAGCGATCGGCCGGAGCCATCGCGGGGGAGCCGCCGCGTGCGTCGCGAAGCACGTCGCGACCGTCCGCCCAGTCGTCGAGCCAGTCCGCACGGTATACCTGGTACTGGTCGTAGAGATCTGCGAGACGCTCCGCCAGCTGGTGACGCTTGCGCGCGTCGCCATCCGAACCGAGAAACGCAGCGAGCGGTTCGAACGCCGGGTCACGCGCCACCGAAGGCAGGAGGCGCATCAAACGCCAGACCAGACGGGATTTGTCGAAAGGCGATTCGGGAGGCACCGCGTCGCGGCCGAGAACGGCCCGGTAGGCCACCCAAAGGAAGCGCCCCGGCAACTCGACATTGACCGCGGCAGCAATGCCCAGGCCACCGTCGTCGACCGCGCGCGCCAACGCCAGGCGAAACCACTGCGCGATGCCGTTGGACTGAACGAGGATCCACTCGTCCTCGAGCGGCTTCAGCGGCGCCCGTCGCAGCCAGGCAACGAGGACGTCCCGCAGCTCTTCAAGCCGGTTGCCATGCAGCACCATGAGCCCTGGCGCGATGTCCTTCCCGTCGCTCAACCGGCCATTCCCGCAGTCGTGAAGTCAGCGCCGATCATGACCGATCCGGATCGCACGGGGCGAGACTTTCAGAACGGCTTGGCGACGACGAGGAAGACGATGGCCAACAGGACCAGCACGGGCAGTTCGTTGCCGATGCGCAGTGTCTTCGACGAAGGCAGGGCACCGCCCGCCATGCTGCGCTTGAGCAGTCGGCCCGACCAGATGAAATAGGCGAGCATCGCCGCCACCAGGGCGAGCTTCGCATGCAGCCAGCCGCCACTGATATGGAAGTAGAACCAGAGGATCAGCCCGAAGACGAGGGCGACGCCGAACATGGAGTGACCAAACGAGTAGAGCCGGCGGCCCATCAACTCGAGCCGGGCCTTGACTGCAGGCTCGTTGCCCGCTTCAGCGATATTCACCAGGATGCGCGGCAGGTAGAACACCGTCGCCATCCAGGCCATCACGAACACGATGTGCAGGGATTTGATCAGAAGATAGGCCACGCGCGCCGCTCCATCGGGAAAGGCGTGAGTGTAGCCGTTCGGCGATCAGGACGACGCCATCCCTATCCCCTCGGCGAAGGCCTCGGCGATGGAGCCGGCCGGGGCGAGCAGGCCACCGCTGGCGACGCGTTGCGTGCGGGTTGCGTGTTGGAGCCAGGGTATTTGCCCGAGCGCAAGGCAAGAAAAAAGGAGCCATGAAAGGCTCCTTTATCGCTGTCTTCAAGCCACTTTCCGCACGAGGGAAAAGTGGTGGGCGGTACAAGGATCGAACTTGTGACCCCTACCATGTCAAGGTATGGGAAGATGGGCAAAATCAATGAGTAAGACCTTCCCTATCCGTCCTTCCACATCTTTTGGAATCAGATACTTACCGAAAGCAAAAGGTCACTCTGGGGTCACTCAAAATGACTGAAGATCCTCGTTGCATAATCCACGACTTCGACCTTGACTACATTGACCATATAGGCGGCGAGGCGCGGGAAGCCTGGTTTCGAAAGATTGCAGTTGATGCCATGGTATCCAGCCAGACCGTCGTTGACAGAGCCGAGTCTATCGTTCCTTGGTTTGGCCAGCCCGGTATCTACTTCTTGGTGAAGGATGGGAAGGTCGTTTATGTGGGTCAATCGGGCTCGATCAGCTTTCGAATCAAGCAACACCTTGAGACAAAGGGTCGATTCGACGCGATCAGTGTCCTTCTAGGCATACCTAAATGGGCACAAACGGTTATCGAATACGCCTCTACATTAGGGCTTGGCGTCCAGCCTGGAACAAAGATCTAAGGGGCTCTGGAAGTCTCAACTCCTACGATTGGCTGGATGAAATAGCCAGAGGGCTTGACGCCTCGGCAGTCCTGAGTCACTGACCATGACAACCCTCATGCGGCATCCGATGCCTCCCCTTGGCCTTGGCAATCCGCTGGTGATTGGCCTCGGCCCAGCGCTCCACGAACTTCTTCGCCAGGGCCTCGGTGGCTACCCGGGCCCCGAAGCTGTGCTCGTCATCCACCCCATGCGGGAAGATGGCGATACGCCAAGGGTCCACAGGCCACGCCGTCGAGGTCACGTAAGCAAAGGCTACCCCATCCCACTCGGCGAAGTAGGGGGCTCCGGTGACGGACGGGGTCTTCCAGTGGACGGGCATGAGGGCATCTTACGCCCGACTATCGAACACAGTGATGTCCTTAAAGGCCGTGCCAGATGCCGAGTCAGTCACAGTGACACGGTACACAGCGGAGGCCGACGTTCCTTGTGGCGGATTTCCCGTACGGACAAAAGTCGCTGTCGAAGTGGCCGCATTGTTGACCGTGAACGTACTTCCGGATACGAACGTCCAGGCATATGAATACGGGGGCGTTCCGCCAGTCGGGAAGGCAGTCGACGAGCCGAAGGCGACGCCAGCTCCTGGGAAGCTATCACCGCTAACGTTGGCTGCTGTAACCGCCAGAGTCGTTGTCTTGGACGACCCACAGAGCTACGAGAGGCTGATGGGCAGGGCGGTGGGTACGCCGGCATTCGGGCCCGTATTCGACACCCATGCGCCGCCACGTAGGAAGGCTCCCAGTGGCGTCCCAACGGGAGCACCGAACTCGGAGTAAACCTGACTCATGCTGATGGGAGGTGAGGCTGGAAGCGTCACAGCAGCCCAGCCTTCCGCAAGACGCCCTCAAGGAACGCTACGCGCTCTAGGGCTAGACCAGCCTTATCCACGCCGAGAATGCCTTCATGGTCAGCGTGCACGTACTCAGGGGCTTCCTCCTGAACCTCTTGGGCGATAGGGCTAACGGCATACTCGCCTGATGCCTTCCACGTAAATTCAGCCAGCCGGATACCTGATAGGTCGCGTGGTTCGAAGTCGCCGATAATGTCCTTTAGGCGAGCGTCAGAAGTGGCCGTCACGATAGGTGACGATACCGACACGGTAAAGTTTGCATTGCCCGAGGCATCGATGGTGAATCGAGCACCAGCCGAAGTGTCGTATACGAAGAACGATCCATTGGCCGCTGGGCCACCACCAGACGATCCGACTGCGTAGGAATGCGCTCCGCTCGTCAGGTTGCTGAAAAGGTAACTTACCGAGTTAGTCGAACTAGCCGACTGAGTGACAGCGTTGGTATTTGCGGTGAATCCGGTGCAGGTTACCGCTGTGCAGGAGAGTGTTCCGGCAAGGCTGACGGCAGAAAGACCCTCATGGACGATCCGGTTAGCCACGGCACCGAAGTTGGCACCACCCACCTTCAGTTGGTTGTCGTTGTCGAGGCCGAGATTGACGCCAAAGGTGCCCTACCGAATGAAATTGATGTAAGCAGCCTTAGCCGATCCACCGGACACCTCGCTCTGTATCACGAGGCCCTTTACCGGATTGTTACCCGAGGCAGCGATAGTTGAGTCTGACGAGGATACGACGGCCTGAGCTGGGAACGTGACATTGCCAACGGGCCGGGAAATACCCACCTGTGTCCATACGCCGGCACCTTGGCTCCGAAAGGTCAGGATATCGCCTGCTGCGGTGGTGAGGTTCGAGCCGCCCGATAGGACGATAGATGCCGAGTTCGTTATCGTGAGAACGCCGGAAAAGGTGACCTCGCGTTTCAGTCCGGGCACCGACGTGCCAAAACTGGTAATGGTAGCTGTGCCGGTGACCGTGACAGCCTCACCATCGGACGTACCGAGATCGGTCGTCGAGGCAGAGGCGATAGATGCTGAGGACAGGGCGTTAGTGGAGCGTAGAATGGATGCCTAGGCCCGGAGGTAATCATCCAGGCTGTTGCCGATGGCATCGGAACCCGATGGGCTGTTGCTAGCCGCCAGGGTGGACAGATCCTACATCTTAGACGGGACAGGCATTGTGGACCCTCAAAATATCTTTCTGCGATTCTTCATGGGGATGCTCATTGCGCCTGCCATGGCGATCCTGCTTTACGGGACTGCTAGGCTGGTGGCAATGGGCGTAGCGAAGTGGATGCCAGAGTCAGCGTTGAAGCGGCGCCTTCTGACGGACACCGAGAGCGGAAGACTGGCCTACAAGCCCAGAAGCACCCGCCGCGACATCCGCAAGGGCTGACCTCTGCTGGGCAGTCATCTTAGCGATGATGGCCTGCGATTCTGGAGCCTGTGGGTTGGCGATAACGCCAGCCAGCTTGGCCTTGATTGTGTCGTTGGTGCCGAACAGCTTGTACAGCGTGTCGAGAGGCCGCAGGACGGTCCCAAGAAGCCCGCTGTCGGCAAGGCCAGGCAACCCCAGCCCGTTAGCTGCCTCACCCAATAGATTCTGACTGGCGAGGTTCTGGACGGTATTGGAGCCTGCTGACTTGCCCACCGAGTCTGCTACAGCCTGACGGCTAAGGTCGTCGCCAATGGTGCCGAGTAGTCCCTACTGCTGCGGAGAGAGAATCTTAGCTGCCTGCGCACCCTTCTGGCCGGTAACCTTCTGTGCAATCTGGTCAAGTTGTGAGAGTGAATTGTTGAACGTCGTTGGTGCGGCAACTTGATTTCCAAAGGCATCCTTATTGCCCTTCTCGACCTTGGCGAGTAGCCCCTGAAGGATCTGCTACTGGTTGATGGGTCCGCTAGCCGCTTTATAGGCATCCTTGGCAGCGATGTAGTCCGGGGCAATCTTGCCAATCTCACCAATGAGGTCGTTCTGAGTTTTTTGCACAGACGCCTTCGACACATTCTCAAACCCCGGCTTACCTGCCGAGTTAGCGATATTGTCTAGAGCCATTTTTACGTAATGGAGCCCCTGCGTAGAGCTAAGCGCGTCGCCGATATCCTGATCGTTTTCTGCGGCAAGGCCCTTCGCCATATCCACCGCCTTTTGCATGGATGGGCGTTCGGCCAGCTTCAAAAGATCCGGACTAGGCTGGATGGGAGCATCCGTCACTGCCTGCGAGTAAAGCTGGTTCGCCGTTTGGGCGCGTGCCGCCTTAGCCGCTGCGACATCTGCTGGCGTACCCGCAGCGGCATCCAGAAGTCCGATGCGTGCCTGGTTGTTGCCAAGCCTCTGTTCGACGAACTGGTTCGCAATAGCGGGGTCGCTATCGGAGACGGCACGACGAAGCTGTGCAATTCCGGGGTTGCCCGTTTGCTCGGCGAGGTCCGCATTAACCCCCGGAACGGCACTAGGCGTCGCCCGCTTGGCAGCGTCACCACCGAAGCGACTCAGGGTATTGGCTACGATCTGATCCTGTCCACCATCGAAGAATGGGGCCAGCAATCCCTTGCCGGCACGATAGGCAGCACCAACCACGTTAGACGCCGTCTGGCCCAGAAGGCCAGCTCCCGCACCGATGCCCGTATTCAGGGCGCGACTACCTTCACCCTACCCCGTCGCAAGCGGCTGTACGGCACCCATGACTGCGCCTGTGGCCGCTGCGCCGCCGTAGCCTGCCGGTACTACGCTACCAGCCACACCGGCGCCTTTGAGCAGCGTACCGCCGAGTAGGCCGAGGCCGACGTTTCCAGCTATGGCTCCGGCTAGACCAGCCTTGGTATGCATAAGGGGCGCATCTGTGGCGTTCGTATCCGCCTGGTCTGCCTTTAGGCTGTCGTATGCGCTAGAGAATGGCTTTGGAGCCCAGTCAGGAGCGAGGCTGTGTCGCTCCAAAAAGGCAGGTATAGCGATTGCGGCCTATTTTGCGCCACGAATTGTATCAAGGGTTGTTTTCCCAGCCGCTGCTCCGAAGTTCTGAAGGTCTGTCCCAAGTCCGTTAGCTGCCGGTGCTCCGTTATCCGGTGCATTCGCATCGATCAGATGATAGAGGCCAGCCTTTTTGTAAAACTCCGTGGGATCTGCGTCTGGGTAGTATTTCTGGCGGATGGCGGACGCCAGCTTACCATCCGGAACATCGGCATATTGTGGGTACTGCTGTCGAATGTCATCGAGTATCGTCACAGGCCAAGTCCAAGCGGGTCTTTCTGATTGAGGTTGATAGTGCCTCCGCTAACTGCCGGAACAGACGGTGATGCGCCATCACCACCTGAGAACTTGTCAAACAGCTTTTTGGCCCTCGGGTCGATGACCTGAATACTCTTGGAGCCGTAGCCTAGGGCCTGGTCAGCCTGATCCTGTAGAGCCTGTAGACGGCCTAGGACAAGCTTCGCAGCCTCCTGGTGTGCAGCCTTGAGTGCATCATCGCCATTACTGTCGGCGAATATTTGGCGATTGTGTTCACGGTCACCTAATGCGCTATTGCCACCTGCGAAAGTCTTTGCTAGTTCATCACTTACCGCACTGGAAGCTACATCGAACTTAGATAGCTTGGCTTGTCGATCACCACCAATCTTTTGCGCATACACATTCATCGGTCCGTTAACCAGCGAAGAATTAGTGTTTCCTAACTGGTCAATGGTTGTGCCGAACTCGTCAAGATGGTGAGCAAGCGTGTTCAATGACTTGATCTGCTCGCCTATCTTGCCAGAGGTAAAGTTCTGGCGAGCAGCGGCACGTGCCTTGTAGGTTCCGGCGTCAAGCGTCGGGTCTACCTGCTGGGCCACAGAAATAAGTCGCTGCCAATTAGGGTCCATGGCCTGCTTACCGGTGGGGACTGGATAGCGACCGTCAACGATGGCCTGAACACTGGCCTTGTCGGCAGGAGACAGGGAGTCCATTGTGGGAACGGCGCTCGTGTCTGCACCACCAATGCCAAGCGCACGCTTCACATCGTCATCCGTGCCGCCGTACTGCTTGATTAGGGCAACTTTCTGGGCGAAGGCGGACGCAGCCGACTGCTGAGGTGCAAATCGTCCTGCTGTAGCGATGGTCTTGTACGTCCCGTCCGGCTGCAATTCCTGGGTGACCTTGTTGTTACCCACATCGAGTTCACGAGTCGGGGCAATGCTGAGGTCACGCTGACCCTTCTGGATAGCCAATTGCTGGGCTTGGGTCTGAAGCTCGTTCTTATGGAGTTCAAGAGCGGCCTCCGGGTCAATCCCCGCAAGCTCCTGTGCATAGCCAGCCTGGTCGAACACAGGCTTTCCATCAGGTCCCTGTGTGACGTGCTTCAGGGCCAAATCCTGAATCTGCTGGCGACGCTGCATCTGTTGCTGCTGATCCTGCATCTACGCTTGCTGGAACTGCATCTGCTGCTGCTTGAAGCGGTCCTGCACAAGCTGCTGTCCGCCCTACTGGGCTGACTGGATGCCGCCGAGTAGGCCGCCCGAGATCGCCTGAAATGGACTGACGCCCGGCTGAGAGTTTGCCGATAGGATGGAAAGACCAGCATTGAGAAGGCCCCCATTCGCCAGTGAACTCTTGTCGCTGTCGCTAAGTCCGGGCTGATTGCCAGTGAAAATATCCTGCCATGCCATTATCGCATGCTCCCGAGAAGGCCGAGTCGAGTGTTACCGCCGATGTAACCCGATGCCCCTTGCTGGACCTGACCAAGCTGCACGGCACGAGCACGAGCCTGAAGCGGCGACTGGGTTGGCATCGTTCCCTGCGTCGGCTGAGTCGGTCCCATGCTTAGTGGGCTCGATGCCTGCGGTTGCTGACCCGGATATTGAGCCTTTTGAAGTGCCCACTGGCCGATCTTGGAGAAATCGAGTCCCTGCGTAGCGGCAGATTGTGCCTAGCCACCACCGAGTACCTGGCTGTAGTCAGTGGTTGGCTGAAACTGCTGGTACTGTTGCATCGGTGCTGCGGCCTGAGCGTTGGCGTTAGGTCCAGCCAGGCCAGAAAGAAAGTCGAAGGTTCCCATATGTCCGCCTTAGAGGTAGTAACCAGCCGCACCAACGATGCCGCCACCGATTGCGCCAATAGCCGTACCGATACCCGGGACTACGCTTCCGATTGCCGCGCCGGTGGCGGCACCTCCTAGTGCTGAAGTGGCGGCACCACCAACAGTACGGGGCTTATAGGCCGGGTTAGCTCCAGTCGTCGCCGATCCAGCAAAGTTTCCAGAAATCGAGTTAAGCGCGTTGCCGTAGTTCGCAAGCTGTTGCTGACCGTAACCGTAGTTCTTCTGATACCAGTCGTTGTAGTCCTGATTGATACCGCCCTGGTTGTAGTCCTGATAGACCTGTCCAAGGTTTGCTAGCTGGCCGTTGTACTGGGCCTGTAGGGCACTTGCGCCGTTTAGGGCATTGGATGCGCCAAGGATGTTCTGGCTGTTGTTCTGCGATGCCGCTAGCTGGTTCTGGAAGCCCTGCTGCCAGCGATCCGCCTGGTTGTTGTAATCGGTATAGCGCAGGTTGTCCGTGTTCGTTGCAAGGCTCTGTGCGAGCTGCTGCTGGCTGGCCGTAGACGCCTGCTGCATGGCAGACCCACCGAACGCACCGCCCTGTGCGAACTGGGTCGGAAGCTGTACGCCCGCACCCTGAAGGTACGAGTTGGTGATATCCCGGTTGGAGTCACCGACGACCTTGTCAAGGTACTGGTTCGGACCAGCATACGGGCTAGCCTGAGCGGCGACATTCTGACTTCCGCCGACAATATTGTTGAGCGCCGCCTATTGACCGCCATTTCCCAGCGCACCCCAGTAGGAGTTGACGGTGGCAAGTTGCTGCTGATCTGAAGGTGCTGCGTTTAGCTGACCCTGGTAGGACTGGTAAGGAAGTGCGTTCTATGCCTATGTCTGGTTGATGAACTACGTATAGTCCTGGGTCAACCAGGCCGGAAGTTCCGTCTTGGTCGTGGTGGTGGTGTTCTTCGGGGTGCTGCTTCCGCCGCCCATATCAGTTGACCTCGTACCAAGAATGAAGTTTCGTGGCGTAGCGCTCGGGCCAGCCTTCCTGCGGAGTTGCGAATACCAGTCGCTCGAAGCCGGCTGCTTGCTGGACAGCTTTTGAAATCTCGATGCCGTAATGCCCCGTAGTCGGCTCTGTCGTATAGCCGAGCCACAGGTTCAGGGCGGGCATTTTTTCGTATGGGAACATGTGCGGAACGACGATAGAGAAACCGGCATACTCGCCCGACACCTTGTTAACGATATAGGCGGCAGCATGTCCCGATACAAGCGCGTGATAGACATCCTCGGCAATGTAGGGCTCGTGGTTCGTCTCTATGATCTACCGAATGCCAGGCGAAATAATGGGCCATGCGGACCGGATATCGGCCACGTATGCATAGTTCATCATGCCGTCTGAGGTGGTGCCTGCGAGTTGAGGAAGCATTAGTTGCCTGTCAGTGTGCGTACGGGTAGCCAAGTGCCGGGAGTGCCGGCTACGGTGCAGCGCCATCCGTGAACGAGATATTTCGATCCTGCCGTGCCTAGCTCGGAAGGCGCCGAGTTCAGTACGAAGTCACCCACAGCATTCTGTCCCTGCGTTGGGATTGTCGGCTGGGCGTTGTAGACCGCTGCCGCCCTTCCCTCGGTGATCAAATTGACCTACGTGGCCGTTAGCCTATAGAGGTCTGACAGCCGAAGGACGAGCTACTGAAGGTCGCCAGGAAGCGTGGGATTCTGCTGAAGCTTCATTCGGGTGTCGTCGGCATGATTTCAGGCGTATATCCATTGATGACCACCGTACCCGTCCAGTCCATGCGTATGCGGTGCCAGCGAGCATCCCTGTGGAAGTCGAATCGTCCGTTAGTTTGGGGGATCGTTGAGTCCTGAACCGGTGCAACACCGAAGTCGTAGCGGTAGAAGTTAGTGCCTGTAGCGGCAGTCGGGCTGGTTCGATAGCGAGGCGTGACGCGTCTAAGAAGGGAGTAGTTCGTCTCGTCGCCTATATCACCGGTGACGATATAGGATGCACCCGGAACACCTGTCAGGCTGTAGAGCTTATGGTCCGTGCTGATAACCCCCGGAACCGTGTTGTCGGCGATCCAGAACGGCGAGTCATAGGCGATATTTGGCAGGTTGTCGTAGGTGCTATAGAGCGTTCCAAGACCATCGTATGTGACGTTCCCCGACGAGTACTGAATCACCGCCTCGATGGACCGGGCGAACTTCCCCCATTGGTTCGTGCGGATGTTGTAGACCACGCACAGATCACAGATGCCGGTAGATGCCGTGCTAGGGAAGTACCAATACACCAGATCTCGCGTAAGGTCTGCGCCGCCCTTGATATTCGACCGCTGCGACCCGTTTAGGTTGGTGAAGAACCACTCGCGGATCGGGGCACCGATGGACCTTGGGACCGTACCGTCGTAGACGAAGAAGTCATTCGGTCCGACGAAGAAATGGCTCGCGGCCACGACCACGACCGCCTCTTGACCGGAGCAGCCAATCTCGCCGGGAATCCTCTGCCACTGCCATATAACCGGTGGGCCCGCGAACTGGCCTCGGTACATGGATTTCTCCTTGTAAGCCACCACATCAGCGCCGAATTCACGAGCTGCGGTGATTGGGCCCGGAGCATCTACCAAGCGCCCATTGGCCGCCTGAGATCCGACTGTGGGTGTCCAGGCCGTCTAGTCGAACAGGTTTGAGCACCACCATCCGTCGGGCTGATCACCGTAGCTTCCCGTTTGGTCCGACCAGTTAAAGGCCATGACGAAGTTGGATGCTGAGCAGATGATGGCGGCAGCGGGTGCTGTTGGGATGTCGGCGAACACTCCCGAGGGGGCAGCCTACTGAATACGCTGCGCACGGTTGGTCGCCAGGACATTGCTTCCGAACATGGTGAATCGCCACGGAGAAAGCCCTGTATAGGCTCCAGCCACTCGTGTACGGTCCACCCACGCTCCGCCCGATATATCCCAAAGCTTTGCTGTCGTACCAGCTACGATGCGCTTAGTGCCGTCTAGCAACGTGCCAACGTAGGCACCCTTGCAGGCGCTATCCAGTGCGGCAAGGCCAGCGTCAACGAGGCTATTCCCCGCTGCGAATCCTTTGGTCGTCGGGATGATGTTATCGCAATCCACGATAACGCCCGGTGTCTGTGGATCGGTGTCCGGACCAAAGCCAATGAAGGGAGTGGCACTCACGGCGTCTGAATATCCATGCGCTGACGTGGAGACGGTGAGTAACGAACGTAGTCGTCCTGCTTCTGAAGACCCGCAAGTGCCGTCTGATAGCCAACGCCAAATAGCTGCGTGCGGGAGTCGTCACGCATGTATACCGATGCCTCCAAGAGCGTGGCGTATAGGTAGAGGCTCGGGTCGTCCTGAATGAGCCAGTTCTGGGTATTCGTCGTCGATAGCGAAGGTACGCCCGCGAAGTAAACCATGCGGTAGCTATAATCGTCGCTTCCTATGACGTTCAGGGTGTTATTGGTGATGTAGTACCCGGTAGGACATACACGGTTGTCGCCGTTAAGCGACTGCTAAGGTGGGACTGGATCAAGCTCACGCTCGTACCCACCGAAGCTGATGATGAATGCCTGCATCTGCCGAAAGTCGGAGGGCAGCGCTACCTATCCGCCCACGGTGGTTCCCGATAGGACGGTTTGCTGCGGAGCCGTACGAAGGTCTCGATTGATCCTCGTCTCGGCAAGCTGAATGAAGTCAGGGATGCGCGGTGCCAGGTCGGCACGAGCAAGCCAGTTTGTTACGGCAGCCTGCAAGGAGGCATAGTCGTTAATCACTTGTTGCCTACCCGGCCCTGGTACACGCGAAACGGAGCGTTCTGCGGGTCATTCAGAAAGTCGGCCTGAACCTGCGGATCGCGCATGAAGTCACGCCACAATACGCCCTTACGGTTGCACCAGTCTTCGCAGATCCACGCGTCCACATGGGCGAGAACCTTGATGTCCTCATCACCTGTCTAGCCGGCCTCACGCTGCTCACGGCAGGCGTCGGCGAGCTGCTTGATCTGGCTCGTCTGCACGATGGCATAGTCAACCATCGTCTTGTTATCGACTGCTACGAGTTGGCGTTCCATGTGTCTCTCCGTAAAGTGGGGAGAGGCCGAAGCCTCTCCCCGTTGCTAAGCTGACCGTATTAGTTACCGGTCGCCGTCAGATCACGCACCGCGGCCAGGGTCGATTCCTGGCGAACCACGAGCGTGACTTCCGTACGGATCTGCCAGTTCTTGGCATCACCGGTCGTCGCAAGCTGTTCGGATTCGAACGGACGGAGCTGACCTAGGGCCAGCTTGTCGAAGTCGACCAGGTAAGCCGTGTTGATGAGGCCCGCCGAGCCCGCACCCATGACGCGGTTCGGGACAACCTTGCTGACACCGAAGTCGTGACCATAGAACGTGAACGCGGTCTGGACGATGACGTCATTCGGGTTGAGCGACTTGGAGACACCGCCCTACATGGCGACCTCGTTGGTACGCTGGACAGCCGCACCGAAGGTGGAGAACTTCGCCTTGTGGGCCGGGCTGACCAAGAACACCGCCGCGTCGCCACCGTTGCTGTACGCACCGAGGATGACGGCCTTGGCCGAGGCTTCCACGAACGGACGCAGCGTACCCAGGGTCGGGGCCGTGTTCGTCTGCGGGTTGGGAGCCACGCCACCGACGCCGAAGTCGTTGTTGGTCGCTACGAAGCCGTACAGGCCACGCATCTGACCAGCGACACCGGAAGTTCCGGTCACCGAAGCACCGTTGCCGATGGCGGCAGCCTCGATATCGCGCTTGAGTTCGACCATTTTCTTGGTCTTCAGGCGGGCGATTTCCGAGCTACGACCGTACTTGCGAACCGCCTCAGCCGTATTAGACACCGAAAGCGTGTCCTGAATGATCTGGGTGCGGTTGTTGTACTGACCCGGCTGGGCCTACGCGGCGTAGGTCGCATCCGCACCTTCGATGGAGGCATTGGAGGCGTTCGGCGAGCGGTACGTGTCGGCAGTCCACTCGTCGAACACGTTCTCGACCTTGATACGGTCGATAGCCGAGGTCAGCGGGGAGTCCGAAGGACGGAAGTTGTAGATCTTGTCCTCGACGTCTTCCGCAACGCGGATGACACTCGGGGTGATAAGGGTATTTGCGGGCATTTCAGTTTCCTAAGAGGTTAGATGCCGCGCTCAAGGGCGAAACCGGCCAGCGCATCCAGGGAATTAGGATTGCGTCGGTAGTTGTCGGCTGCCTTCATAGCGCCAGCGGATTTCTCGGGCTTTCCAGCCGTGCCAGGTTTGACGGGTTTTGCCGGGATCGCCGGGGGTTTCGTCACTTCCGTGGCTTTGGCCTTCGCAGCCTGTGCTTTGTCCCAGAGAGCCGCCTTGCGGGCGACGATCAGGGCACGTGGGTCAATCAGTTCTTTAAGCTCGTCATGGGTGTAACCCGCGTCTACGAGCGCATTGGCGATATCCGTCGATTCCGCCTTACGCTTGCCGGGGTCTTTCCATTCGGGGAGGCGATCCAGCAACGTTTCCTCCGCCAGTCGAAGCGATTCGGCGCGGGCTTTCGCCTGCTCGTTGATCGCGTACTCCTGCGTGGCCTGTCGGTGGGCCTCAATCTGCCCAAGAAGGGCCTGTCGCTGTGCCATCTGCTCTTTGACACGCAGATAGCCGTGCGGGTCCGTCTCAAGCAATCCTGCAAGCTTCGCCTGATCACCAACGTACTCCTGATAAAGCGCTGCCCCGAGCACATTTAGCGAGTTGACTCGACTTTCGAGTTCCTGCTTGACCTGTGCCCGCTCAGCCTGCGCCGCTCGGGTTAGTTCCGCTGCCTCTTGCGTCTTGCGTGTGTAGTCCTGCTGCCGCTGGTAGCCATTGATGGCCTCTTCGAGGGTGATTTCGTGCTCTTCACCCTGGATGCTCACCTTGACCTTCTTGGCCTTCCAGCTTTCGTCCTCGTTGGTCTTGTCGGTGTCCTTTGCTGAATCGTCTGTGGCCTCGTCAGCGGCTTTCTGCACTTCTTCCGTGTCTGCGTCCGTATCTTCGTGGCCCTCCTGGCTCTGATCGCCTTCTGCGCCCTCCTAGGCGGCCTCGTCCTTCTCGCTCTCGTCCATCATTCCAGCGATATCAAGCAGGCTGTGCTCCGTTTCCGGTTGGCCGCCCTCGTGTGTAAGCTCCGTTTCCGGTTGGCTCATGGGGTAAATCCTCAGTTACTTGGTGACGGTCTGCCCATCGCTCAGGCGGACCTTGAATGTGCCACGCACAACAGGTGCGGAGCCGTAGATGCCGATAAAATAGTCGGGTCCGTCGCAGGGGATAGACACGGCCGTCAGGGAGCGAGGCTTGTATCTGTCCTCAATCGCGTTCAGAAGCCCGTAGCACTCTTTCCAATTCGATGGGCTATCGTCGCCCTGGCAAGCTTCCCGCTCTCCATCACGGATGCCAGGTGCTGTTCCAGACGATCCAGAATCTTGCTCGACAACCACAACTTTTCGCGGCCTTCCGCGTCTCTTGCCGGTGAGTTGCGCCATTGGGTTTCAATCTCCGAGCGTACGGTGTCGAATGCCTCGCGATAGAGAGCATCCTCAAGGATGGCTTTCGCCTGGTGGCCTCGCTGGTCTTCTTTCTCAGGCGTCATTTTCGTGTGCCTCCTGATAGTCCGCATCAGCCGACGCCGTGCTGGCGTCCTTCGCGCCCATAGCTTTAGCTGCGAGGATCTTCGCCTCGGCGTTGATGCGAGCGACTTCGATGGCGGTCTGGTGAGCCAGTTGGGCCTTAGCCATCGCGAGCTGGTACTCAAGGCTGGCCTTCTCTCTTGCAAGGGTCATGTCGCTTTCTGACTGAAGCTGATTGCGCTGGGCCTCAAGCTGCGTCTCCTGCTGAGACTGCTGAGCCTGATACGCCTGCTTCATGCGCTCGACTTCCACATCGCCCTGCTGCTTCTGAGCCTGCAACTGGCCCTGCTGCTGCAACTCGGCCTGCTTGATCTGAGCGTTGGCCTGGATAGCGGCCATCTTGTGGGCATTCGGGTCAGGCGCTTGCGGAGGCGGCTGACTGGGATCGGGGGCTGTGAAGTACCGGCTGACGTCGGTCTTGCCGAGGGCTGCGGTGAGGTCTTCCAGCGTGTTATAGGCGTTCTGCGGGACAGTGAGACCGTATTGACCCGCCTGCTGCTGGATCTGCAAGAGCTGCATGGCCTGGGCCACCTGCACCTGCTTGGACTGCGTGCCGATGCCGACCGATACCACCATGTCGTAGTTGTTGGCCCACTCGCGGGGATCGACGGCGAGCCACTGGCCGTTTACCTTCACCTGTTCCTCGCGATCCTGATATTGCGTGACCATCTTCAGGATGAGGCGATACAGGCGCTTGATGCCGGTCTCGGCGAACACGCGGGCAAGAAGCTTCTGGCGGGTTGCGGCCTGGTCCATGAGCTGGCTAACGCCTTCGGAACCAATGTTCGACTTCGACAGCTCGTTACCCACTAGGCCCTGACTGAATTCCTTCACGCCAGTGCGTCCGTCGCGGACGTTCTTGAAGTACTCGATGCCCTGCATGGCCTGGGCGGCGATGGATGGCACCGTGACCTCGCGCATCATTCCGGACTGCTTGACCCGAATCGCACCGCCCGGAACCGGGTTGAGAAAGTCGTCTAGGTTGACCTGTCCTTCCACGATCTCGGTGCGCGGCGTGTTGGACAGGTAGAAGTTGTCCAGCATCTGGCGGTTGATCGCCGTCATGATCCGCTGGAGGTCTTCCACGAGGTCGTAGAACGACATACCGACCAGCTTGTAGGGCATCAGGATTGGGGTAAACAGGGCGAACGGGTGATCTTCTACAATCTCATTCTCGAAGACGACCATTCCTGCCTTGACGATGCGCCGGTACTCGGCAATCCCATCCTTGTCGAAGTCGACCAGCATGTACGCCTCGGTCAACGTCACCTTGCGCTGGCTCTTGTCGGCAGGATGGTCGTCGTAGCTGTTCACGCCATCGTAGTCGCCGCGTACGGACGCCTCAGAGGAGGAATTCGCACGTTTGTCCTCGTACATGGACTCAACCTTTTCCTCGTCGTAGCCCATGCTCAACAGGTCGGACTTGGTGCGCTCCACGTCGTGGCCGATATAACGGACCTTCTCGATGTCCCGCGAGTCCTTGGAAATGGTGATTTCCTCGGGAGGCACACCACAGACGACGAACTTGTCCTTGCGCTGCTTGACACGAACCGTGACGTCATAGGTAGGCGGAGCGGGCTGAAACTGACCCGGTGCCACCTCTACGGGCTGAGCGTCCGCCTATGGGGCGCTGGCTGCGACTGAGACGACCTCCATCGAGTCATCGCCCTTGATCGCCTCAAGGTCCATGTCCGACTGGTTGGTCAGCTTCTACTCGCGGACATCCCACGAGCGATCACAGTAAGCCTTGACGACGCCCATACGGGTAATCAGAGACGACTTGATGGCGTCGTGCAGGATGGTGAACCCAGGGTTCTTGCGATGCAGGACGTAGCCGCAATACCGCGTGGCGTCCTTGCAGTTCTTTTCCTCGGACGGACCTGAAGGCTCAAAGGCCACGACATCGTCTGTGGAGGCGAACATTTCCATGAGACCAGGCATCGTCCACTCGACGACGTCCATTAGCTCCTTGGAAACGACACGACTGCGACCCTCTACCTCGGGCGGGGCAAGCTCACCTACGGCCTCGCCCTGGTAGTAGGACATCGCACGCTCGCGGTCCGTCTACATCTTGTCATTGAAGCCGATGCCGTTCGTGCGCTCACGGTCGATCAGGGCGCACAGCTCACCATCCGACATCGAGCCGCCAGTGGCTTCGTCGTCCGTGTCACCCAGGATTTCGTCGTACGGGTCAGTTTTCAAGCGGTGCCCATTTTCTTGTAGGTGAGTTTCGTCTTGTCCCAGCTATCGTTAGAAAGCTGCGGGGCGACAACATGCATGTATCGGAAGGCGTCGGCACCGTGGCTGTACTGGTCGTGCAACGGAGCGCCAGGCTCGCCCGTCGATAGCGGCAGGGAGCGCCTGTAACGCTTCAGGCACTCGACCAGCGGGCCAGTCTTCGCCTTGTCGAAGTAAACCTGTGCAAACTGCCTGCGAGCGAGACGGATGCCTTCCTCGACGCCCAGCTTCGGGACAATGATCACGTCCCAACCAAGCTCCTGCATGATCTCCTGCGAGGACTTTCCGGTCTTGAAGTCCCGGTTCTCGCCATCGTGGGGGAGGCATACCTTGCCCCAGTTGTACGGACGGGTTTTGAGTTCCGTCGAGTACCAGTCCAGAGTCTTGTGGTTACCCTCGATGTACTCGATAGCCCTAAGCTGGCTTAGATGCTTCTACACGAGAATAAGCGTCATCTGGTCGTTCCAGCCAAGGTCGAATACCACATGGACCTTCAGGGCTGGATCGTAGGGAACTTCGCAGATGCGGCTAGGTGCAGCTTCCCTGGCGCTTGCTATCTCGTCAGCGTAGATCGCACCGGAGACGGCAGGCAGGCAGATGCCTTCCCATGTGTGGTCGTACTCTGCCTTGGTCAGCATTTCCTTGTCGCGAAGCCGCTCGGCCTCAAGGATGCCGTTGAACCACGGATTGTCTGAGTAGTTCATCTTCACGACAAACGAGTCTTCGGGAGCATTCTCCACGAAGCGTACGAAGGTCGGGTCAGTGTCCAACTCCGGGTTGAACGTAATCCAGACTTCGGAGCCGTCCTTGCGGATGGTCGGTATCAGGATCTTCCAACTCCGCTCCGTGATGGCCTGCGCTTCCTCGCACCAGACGATGTCAACGCCCTCGTAGGACTTCACGGACTCGGCGGTCTATTCGCTCAGTCCGGCAAAGGTGATCTCCGTGCCGTTGATGCCCTTGATGACCGTTGCCTGGACCTCGTAGAACGCACCCAGACCCATTGAGGCTATCTGGTCGCCCAGGAGCTTGTGTACCGAGTCCTTGATGGACTTCTGGATCTCTCGGGTACAGAGGATACGCAATGGCCTCTGAGCGCCCTGCAGGAGCAGCGCGCGGGCGTAACCCCAAGACTTGCCGGAGCCTCGCCCGCCGTATGCCACCTTGTAGCGTGCTGGCTTGAAAAGTCCCTCTAGCTTGTCAGGGAACTCGATCATGCTCAGCCTTGACGAACGAGATAGTCAGCCCCGCCACCAGCGGATTATCCGGGTCGCCTGATACCTGAGTGGGAAGAACCTTCCCGAGAAGCGTCATAAAGGCGCTAGGCGACGACTCAGCCTGCTTCACCAGATAGTCGACGCCACCCTTCTTGTCCAACGCCTCAAGGATCATTTCCTTGAGCGTCGCGGTCGTCTTGTTCGGGACACCCTTCTGGCGTCCACCAGTTTTGGGTGCACCTTTACCAGCCACGTCTGTTCACCTCTAGTTTAGACTTCCGAACCAACTGACTTAGACATTGGGTTCAATCGTCGGCCACCAATCCTCTGTGACCTATTCGCCAGTGTCGGCGTTGATGTAAATGGCGGCGGCTGTTGGATTCGAACCAACGTTGGCAGCGGTTAAGCTGCTGGATGGTTTAGAGCCATCCCCCTTCGGCCCCTCGGGCAAACCGCTCTTGAAAATGCGCTCCCAGTTATCTGAGAACGTCTGTTCGTCCACGCTCAGAGGACGACGGTCATCGCCCTTTCCGCTCATGCAGTCGCGAAGTTGGCGTTGAGGTAATACGCCAGCGCAGCCCAGGTTTCGAAGGCCACGGATTCGCTAGCAGCGCTTGCCGGCGACTGGACGATGGCGTAACCGTTAAACGTCTTCACGATGGTGATGGCTGATCCTGCCAGCCAGGTAGGAATGCCGGTCATCAGCTACGCACCTTGGCGATTTCCTGGCGAAGCCAGTCCACGAGGTTGTGGGCAGAGGCGCCCAGTTCCTCTACGGCCTTCTCGACGCGCTGGAAGAAGGATTCGTCGGCGACACTGGCCGAGGCGTCCGGAACTTGGGCAAAGACGGGATCAGGCGCCACGATGGGTGTGGGCTCGGGGGCAACTTCAGCAGCCACTACAGACTCGGTTACTTCAGGCTGTACGGTTTCGTCGGTCATTTGGATTCCTCGGGTTTGTATTTGACCCAGCCGCAGATAACCTTTCCGGTCTCGTCGTGGGTCAGGATTTGCTTGGCTGTGCCGTCCGTCAGCACATCGTCTTTTGACACGTAGATGGGCTTGGCCCAGTCGCATCCGTCAGTCTGGACGGGACCAGTCGCGCAGCAACTCAGCACTGGCAGAGTCAGAAGGAGCAGTAGCGACAGGAACCGTTGGTGCATCTGGAAGCGCATTGACCTGACCCTCTACGGTGCTTCTAACCTTCTTGTGCTTCTTGATGACCTTCTCGACCTTCTGAGCCTGCGCCTGTCGCTCGCTGGTGGCTCCGTGGTAGTCAGCCCATAGCAGACTGGCTCCCCACAGAAGAACGATGCCTAGGGCTATGTAGACGTATCTCACGAGGTCTCCTTAGTCATCACCAGATCCGAAGTAGGCACGACCTACAACGATGACCACCGACAGCACCAGCCCAAACGCAATAAGGTCAATGAATGGCATAGCCGACATCCCGATATTGCTCAGCCGTGAAGACGATGGGGATAGACCCCATAAGCTTGAACTGGGTGTCCTGGTAGTTAATGACGATGGCGTAACTCGTCACTGCCACTACCTGACCATCCTCGCCGAAAACCCCCGATCCACTGTCCCCATAGAACCCGTTGACATCGTAGATCGTCGTCACCTTGCCTTCCTTCTCGTCGTGCCCGGCCACATGGCCTTCGCGGTACATGAAGTTCAGGAAGGCTGGCTGACCCCAAAGAAACACTACGTCGCCAGGTTTGGCCTCCTTGCCGATATGGGACCACGAGGTGAACGTGGTATCCACGACCAGCATCGTGTGGTCGTTGCCGTCGTCGATCTGCTTCTAGACCTTCGCGGCCCTGTCGTTTACCTTCAGGGACTTCATGCCAACGAAGCAATGAGTCGCTGAGAGAATAAGGTGTGGGCCAATGGCCGTACCGCTACACACCCCATTTCCGTCCATTTCCAGCCGCAAGGCCGTAGCCCTGGTTCGACTCAGCAAATCTTCTCGCGGAGAATGCGTTGCGCACCCTACCGCAGCCAAGACAAGGACGAGGTAGAACGCGATTCGCAATTTCATTTACTGCCTCAAACCGGAGGTGTCCGGCGGCTTCTTTGCTACGGCTGACTCTGCGACATCTGCGGAGCAGTACAGCCCGAGTACCCAGGTGACCGTGCTCGACCACTGGGCGGAATCAATGAGGTGGAAGATCAGCAGGCCAGTTGCGGTAATGAACGCAGCGCAGGCCAGCTAGAACTTGGATTGAAGGAAGCCGCTCATGGCTTGAGACACAACTGGGTTTCGGCCTCTCGGCGTCGGGTGAGTCCGTTTACCACCTAGCCACCTGCCCTATTCCACCTGCGTAACTGGGTACACCACACACTGGGCGGGTAGCCCTCATTGGCAAGACGCTGCAAGGTTGAGGCACATGCGACATCGGGGCCGAGATTGAACACCGCCGATGTCAGGGCCGCAGCCTAATTAACCGTCAGTGGAACCTAGATGCACTGGAGTACGTATCCCGCAGCTACCTACAAGTCCCTCTTGAACCACTTTTCGCACTGGTAGTTGTCGTAGTGCTTGCCCAGTACCACCTCCGGCCCCGTATGCCCCGTGCAGGCAGTCGTAACCCCTACAACGTCCGAGTAGCCCTCGTAGACCGTACCCTCCCATGGCTGGGTGAAGGCTGCGGCTGCGGCAACGACTGCCGCCAGAAATCCGCCAACGATCTTAGAGCTTGGGCGAAATGACACTCTTGCGCTCCAACAATGGTCGAACCCACTTACGCCACAGGAAATCCACGATCATCAGGGCTGAGTAGACGCAGGCGAGAATACTCGCCAAGGTGCCCCACTAGACGCCCACGAGGGTCGAACCTACATATCCCACGGTCGGCGCTACCTTTGCTGCATCGACAAGATGTTCTTGAAGCATCATGGATGCCCTTTCTGTTAGTTAGACGGCGATGGTCCGCACTGGACCGCCCGTATACACGTCGAGTTTCGACGCAATCTTGACTGCCTGGGCAGCGGTGGAACCGGCCAGCATGGCACCCATGGCGAATTCCTCACCCGACCCAATAGCGTATGGTCCCTTGAACTTCATCGGGATCATCGAGGTTGAATCTAGCCTGTAACTAACCTTGGGGCCGACCAGAAGGCCATAAGCGGACGTGTCGTCGCTCGTATCGGCCTCTAGTGACTCCAGCGACCCCGTCTCGATCTGGCAGAGCATTTTCATGACCAGGGAGAGCTTCCCCGCTCCGCCAAATACCCACCCACTAAATGGTCCAGTTCCGACGCGATGGATCTTCACCACATCGAACCGCTTGAACGAGGCCGTACTCTGGCTGTCTGCCGCCACAACTCCATCTTTCACGGCTATGGTCGTAATGACAGCGATCCTCGGTAAAATTCTGTTGGCGAAAATGCAGATTTGTGAAATTTCGTGGATATCTATCATTTTTGATACTTTAAGTAGCTTAAGGTATCATTTTAGATAGATCGACTTGGGCCGGATTACGCCACGCGTGCCAGCGAAAACCTGCTCTCAGCATTCTTGTACTGGCGCTTGAGGTACGAGGCCAAGGAGCGGTTCTCATACTTACGGCAAAGGTAGTCGAGGGTCAGCGGCATTTCGCAGAACGTGCCGTCGCGAACCTCGTTCAGTACCACGATTCCTCGCCAGTGCGAATTAGCCATGCCTTTGTAGGGCTCGTCGTGGAGGTAGCAGCTACCAGCGACGATGCCGTGGCGCATCTGGCCTGTGGCGTACTGCACAGAGCCCTGCTGAAGACCCTGGACGTGGCCCTGCACGAATGTCGTGCCGATCTTGGCTAGCCGGTTGCTGATCGTTCCGCTGATCGGCTTGCCTGTATTCGGATTGGCGAAATAGTGGGCGTAGGTGACGCCATCGATCACTACCGCGCCGGGCGATCCATGGACGTAGTCGATGACCTCCCAACCTAATTTTCGGTCTACGAACTGATGCGAGCCAACGGCACCAGCCCACTTGGGGCTTGCTGAGATAGCTCGCTCAAGCCTCCATTCGTGATTCCCGCGAAGGATAACCTTGCGACCCTTGTAACCAGCCATGGCCTCGTGAAGACGAATCAGGGCCTCGTTACCTGCGTCGAGGTCGTCCTGATACCGAAGTCCCTCAAGGTCGAGCGATCCCGGCGAACTCCACGAGGACAGGCTTTCGAAGTCCCAATGGTCGCCGAGGTGGACAACCACATCAGGCTTGTAGTCCTGAATCGCTCGACCTACCCACTCAAGGTGGTCAGTCGGGGCGCCCGGCTTGATTTGGGTATCTGGAAGAATAAGGTGTCGACGGGGCTTCATCAGTCCTCCCGATCCGCCAAAGGCATGGAGTAACCAGCCACTGGCGTGTGGTCGTGCTCGGCCTTTAGTACCTCGTGAAGCATCCCCGACGCGTTGAACAGGACGGCGCAAAGGTTCTCGACCAAGCCGTCCGGCGTCTCTATACCCTTGCTCTCTTCCCACACGGCGAAGAAATGCCGCCAGAGGGACTTCATGTAGACATCGCGGGCAATGCCCAGGGTCCAGTTGTCCGAGGCCCTTAGAGAGCCATCTGGGAGCTTCCGGTGGGCGTGCATATAGTCGGCGTACTGGCGAAGAACGAGCGGGCTCAGAAATCCATCAAAGTCCAGCTTCCCAGCGTCCGTATCGCGAGTCGCACCTGTTGAGAACTGGCGAATCTCCGCCTCAGTACCGACCAATCGGCTACTGCCATCCTGATTGAAAGTCGCACGAATCATATGACCCCCGATAGGTCGGTTTTAGGGTGCCGGTGCCCTGTATCGGGCAGGGCGGGCTATACGCCTCGACCGGCATAAATGGCGGAAGGTTAAGGAGTTACCTTCCCGTACGAAGATAGTGTTCGCGACGCTTCTGTGGAGTCCAATGTCGAGATTTTGACGCCTTATCCCTTAGAACCCTCTGCTCATGGGTGAACTGCTTAGCTCTACCCTTTCCACCGGCGCTGTAGTTGCATGATTGATGGCTAAACGCGATGTTATTTAGATCGAAAAACAGATCCACCGCATTGCCTGAATCTATCCAGGGCCGGATATGCTCCACGCTGAAAGATTCTCTTGTAAGCTCACCACCACAGCGATAACACAGGTGCCCAGCCGACTTAATGAAAGCAAAAAGCAAGTCCGATCTGAGCCTGTTAGCCGCTGTGCTTACATTCATGCCCAACTGTAGCGAACGCTTATCCATGACTGCCCCCAAGGCGTCTACAGATGAAATGCGGAAGGTTAAGGAGTCGAACCCTTACGGTTTCCCGCAGCACGGTTTTCAAGACCGCTCGCCGGCCAACCCAGCGCAACCTTCCTAAGTGGTGCGGCACGACCGGGAACTCCCAATCCAGATGCCGGGTAAATTGGAGCGGGTCAGGAGAATCGAACTCCGCGTTCTTCAGCTTGGAAGGCTGCTGCGCGCCCTTTGCGCTTGTTAACCCGCATAGGTTTGCTGTCAGTCGTGGCCGTTAAGCCACTAGCGGGTGGTGTGAGGCCCGCATCAGATCCACAGCATGAGATCTACAGCAATGAAAGTTTTCAGGTGTTCGCCGGCCTGAGCACCGGAAGCATCTGACAGCAAACCTATACAGGTCACGGTTACCGTTATCCGTGTCGTCCCGCCAGACGAGGCCCTGCCCTTGCGGCAGTAATCCCGGCCTCTTTCTGGCTGTGCGGCGACTACCGTTCGATGAACGGGCCCGCAGAGGCTTAGCCGGGAATCTCAGGCGTTTAATCCGCCCTCGTGTGGATTTGACCATGCGAAAATTCGATGGTCACAGTCAGGGCGTTGATTGAAACTCGTCTACGATGTGTAGCTGAAAGCCTCCCCATCCCTCACTCAAGTTGTATTTCCCTGGGTCCTCGCTGGCCAATAGGGCCAGAAGAGCCTCCGGCTCGCCGTAATTGAATTCTGGATAGGGGTGGCTGTAGCCTGGTACTTTCTCACCTACGTAACTGCGCAGCATGTCCATGACAGCGTCCCGATTAGTTGTAGCCTTAACGTCCTCAGCGCCATACTCGTCATAGTTGCTTAGAATGTAGATCCGGCTCATGCGACAGCCCTCGTTGCTCGCAGTACGTGGTGGTACTGGTAGTGAAGCTCGACGGTGTAGTTCTTTAGGCCCTCTGACATCATCGTGGTCAGTTCGCCTCGGATCTTCAGGTAGGTGGCGTGGTGGATGCCAAGGCGGCGTTCAACCTCGCGGGCAAACTCAGCGTGGCGACCGAAGACGATGAACTCCAGGGCATCCACGCCGGCTTGCGAAACCCAATCGTTCCTACGCCCCCTAGGAGCCACTACAGCCTGTCCGTTAGTCTTCCGGGTACGAGTGTGCTGCCTAGCCATGCCGATAGCCCACGAGGCTAGCTGGCGGTCGTATACGGTGTCGCCACGAACCACTCGGCTGTAGAGTTGCCAGCCGGGGTAATGGGGATCAAACAACTTCGCCGTCCGGTTCGCCGCATCAATGCAAGCGTCCGAAAGTTCAGGCATCGCGAATGCCTCGTCCGTATCGCGGCCAATGATGTCGTGGGTGGTCATTTAGCCACCTTCGGTACGCTGACCTTTGGCAACGTGACCGGTTCGCCCCAGGTCTGGAAATACTTCGCTCCGATCTTTACAAAATCGACCTTATTCACCGGCTGACCACCCGATGCTGCATGGGCCTGCTCGCATGTGTGGAAGTATTTAGGCGGACCGGGGACTTTCTTTTTATATGCCGTGTTACCCAGGCTGAAGATTCCATCCCTTAGCTTCGGTGGTATATAGTCCGGGTTGTCGATTTCTGGGTAGGTCCTATAGAGACTAGTGAGTGATGCCTTTCCAACTACCTCGACGATCTTCTCAACCTCGACGATCTTATCAACGATTTTCTCAACCTCTACAACCCTCGTAAAAAAACTCACGCCGCCTCCTTCATCTTCGTGTAGTTGATGGCTTTCTGAATCGACGCCCACGCACATTCTGGGTCGATGCCTAAATGCCACAGGATGTTTCTCTTCTCGCCGCTTGGCAGTTCGATCATGCCGTGGATAGCCGTATCGCCAGCGGGGATATCCGCAGCATCGTATTGCCTGCCACTTAGGCCAATGCCGAAGTAGTCATAGACGGCCCGCGAGTAGATCGCCCACAGGAATTCGTGTTCCTTCGTCCGCCACTCGGATGACAGGTGCGGAGCTGGTCGCATCGTGACAACGCCGTGGTTCACATGCATATCCTGCTTCCGCTCGTGGGCCGGTGAGGTCGACGCGATGTGATACAGGTCAATCCGGAGTGTCTTGCATAGCTGGCGGCTGTTCATGAGACGTCGATTACCCTCTGGCTATATACACGGCGATTTCCGACCTTCTTGCTAGTCCATCCATGCACCTGAAGCGTCCACCCGGCCTCACGGCAAGCCTGCAATGCCGCAGCGTGGTCTTCGTCACTGATCTTCTTAACGCGGGCTGACACGCCGGTCGTCGTGGTCTGCACTGCGATGGTTCCGAGCGGACCAACTCCCAGGATGTCCCACATGCCGAACAGATCCACGCGGCGCTTAGTGAAACTGTTCCAAGTCTCGACAATCCAGCACACGTAACCCTGAGCGCGCAGTGAGGCGAGGCTAAGCTGCGTTGGCGATTGGCCTGCCATTAGTGCCTCGTCACGGTCGAAGAGGCCCAACCTTGGGCCCTTGCCCCAATCAGCCGGCTATAAGCCTGCCGAGAGTCTTCAAGCTGCACGTTGGTGCGGTGGAGTTCCAGTTCGTAGTCGATCCGGTCCTCTTGCTCGTTCTCGTAAAGCTCCCTGTAGTTCTCACACTTTTCTCGGTAGTACCTGACCTTGAAGTCCATGCGGATGTAGATACCTGCCGCGACGAGGGCGGCAATAACAATTAGCGTCACCATTTAAGTACCCTCTCGTTGGCAAGTAGAGCGATCGTTCTCAGAACGCCCTCGTAGAACCACCGCTTAACGTCTTCGGTGGCAAGGAAAGTTGTGCGACGGTCGCATTCGGCGTGGCAGTCGCTGCATCCGTATGCGCCCAAGATGTCCGGAGCCTTCTGCCCTGCCCCAGTGATCCCGGCGAGTCGTACGTGACAGAGAACGACCGTCTCAGGGTTGTGGTTGCAGATGGTCGGCAGGCGTATTAGGCATTCACGGCCACGAGCCTGTTTGCGAAGGTCAGTCATGGCCAACCTCCAGATAAACGCCACGCTTGGCAAAGTCGGCCTGTACCGCGTCGGCATAGGCGGACAGTTGTTTCTTGGTCATCAGGGACGTGACCGGCCAGAAGCGCATGACGGCAAGCTTGTCTTCGTAGCTCAGCGGCTTAATGGCCTGGTCATAGGCGGCACGGAAGTCCTCGTCCTCGGCACGCAGTATCGCCACGCCGTGATGTAGCTTGCAGTAGCATTTCCATGCGAGCGCGTCGTCTTCCCGAAGCTCTCGGGCCATCTGCCCGTACCATGCGTGCGAAAACGCGTTCTGCTGGCTGCTACGAGCCTTCCCGGGCTTCAAGACAAGGCGGAGAAACTTGCTCTCCGCCCATGCCTCGCGGACCTTGCCCAGCGCATCGCTAAGCGTCTCCGCCGAATTGATGGTCAAGGTCTGCATGACTTAGTGGGCCACCTCGTAGGTCACCGAATGAACCTTGGCGATCCGCTCACCCTTCTGCGGGTTAGCAAACTCACGAGCCCACTTACGGGTGTTTGCGAAGGTGATGACTGTGCCCTCATGGGCGTCGATTACTGCCCATCCCGGTACATCCTTGCCGACTGCATCCACGTATGTCCCGGTGCGGATATGGTTGCCGTGCTGATTCATTTGCGCCTCTTGTTCATCATGGTTGAGGTACGTTCAAACTGGTCGTGCATCTGAACTAATCGGTCGCCGTCCAGGCTTTGCGAGCTATCCGGCTTCTTCCCTATAGATCGTCCGTTTTCTTCTGCGTAGATCGGTTTCGGCTTGAACTCGGCGAACAAGACAAGGGCTTCTGCCATTGCAGTGAAGTTTTTCCGGTTCTCCGCCGCCTCGACTTCTCTGGCGGCCATTCGTTTCCGGATGAGGGCCTGTACGTCATCGGTTGTCATAAGCCATGTCCGTAAAGCGCATTGTCTCGGCCAGCCATGCGGCACGAACGACTCCGGTCGGGCCGTGGCGGTTCTTCTCGACGCTAAGAATTGCCTCTGCCTGATCCGCCGAGTCGTCATGTACGCCCGGGCGATACAGGGTGATGATCTGGTCCGCTTCCTTCTCTATCTCGGATGAATCGGAGATATCGCCCATGCCAGGCTGCTTGTCCTCTCGGGTATCGACGTGACGCCCAACCTGAGCCAAGGCGATGACAGGGATGTCCAGATCGCGGGCTAGGTTCTTGAGACCGCGCACCACTTCGCCCACCCGTTCATGCTTCGGTGTGCGCTTGTCGGCGTTACTGGCCTCGATGCGCTGAACGTAATCGACCAGAAGAATCTTGATGCCGTTCTGTTGCTTCCACTTCCGGGCCATGCGGGACACGTCGGCGATGGACGGGGCGCTCCGGTCGTAGATCAGACAGGTACGCTCGATCAGGCGCCCTACGGACAGGTCAAGCTTCCGAAGGTCGTCCGTGTCAAAGCTTCCGTTACGCATCCGCTCGGCGGGAACGTGGGAGTCGATGGACATCAGGCGGGCAGCCATCTGCTGCGCGGGCTGCTCAGCGGAAATGAGTCCGCACGGCACGCCAGCGGACAGGGCGAAGTTGAGCAGCAGGGCCGTCTTGCCCATCGCAGGGCGAGCACCGACGACCACAAGATCCGAGTCGTGCCAGCCACCCAGAACCTTGTCCAGGCGAGCGAGGCCAGTGGAGATTCCCGGCACCTTGCCGCCGAGCGCCTTCGCCCGTTCGGCCTCCTGATACGCGAGGGTCATCGCCTGCCGCAAAGTGAACTCTGCGCGTGCCTCGACCTTCTGCATCGACATCAGCCCTGCGATAGCCCCGTCAAGCAGCGCAGGAGCCTCGCTGTCGGACGTGTAGGCATCGGTTGATAGGGACGTAGCCAGATCAATCAAGGATCGCCGTACGGCCTTCTCACGGACGATCTGAGAATAGGCGGCTAGGTTGGCCGACGACGGGGTGTTGTTCGCCAGATCGTAGAGGTACGACGAGCCGCCCATCATTTCGGCGAAACCGTTCGTGTCCATCCAGTCGCCGAGCGTCACGGCATCGCACGGCTGACCACGACCGGAAAGTTCCAGCATGGCCCGGTAGATCATTTGGTGATCGCGGCGGTAGAAGTCCGCCTGCGTCAGCCGCTCGGCTACCGTCTCGATCTTCTCGGGCGAAAGCATCAGGCCGCCAAGCACGGCCTGTTCGGCTTCGACAGAATTTGGAGGCACCAGAAGGAAACGGTCGGTCATACGCCGAGTTCCTTTCGCGTCTTTTGAGGCCCTGAAAAGGCAGGTTGCTGTCCGTTCTGAGCGGCGGGAGCGAACAGTCCCGTCCATCCACGCTCAATGGAGCGTTCGATGATCGTCTTCGGGCTATGCCCCTGGCCGTGAAGTTCCGTCAGGGTTTTCAGGGAAAGCTCTTTCGCCTTTGCCGTCCAACCTTTCCGAGAGTTTCGGTAAGTGTGCCAGTCCGCCCAAAGTTCAGCGGGTAGCCAGTCGGGCAACGAAATGGGGAGGGACTTTTCCGACCCTTCTTTTTCTTCTCTACTCTTCTCTTCTCTATGCGTTACCGTAACGTCTCGCGTTACGTTACTTTCTGTAACGTTTTCGACCTTCTTTTTATCCCTGTATCGACGCTGACGTTCCGCGTTTGCCGAAGCACTCCCGGTGGCCGGATCAACATTGTATTCATTGAAAAATCCTGGGAATACGATACCGTCCGTAGTCTGCTTAACCCACCCAGACGACGCCATTGCCTCGCCAAATCCTGGCAGGTCGGCGATGTCGTCAAGCACGTAAATGTCCACGCCACGGCAGATCAAATCAGCGTTTTCGCGATCACCTCGCGTACGCATAACGCCCCATACAGAAACGAGTGCGCCTACCGTTACGTTACGCATAACGTTACGCGTTACGGTCATGTCACGATGACAGTTATGCGAAACGAACGAGGCTAGTTCGCCATCCGGAGATATTAGGGCGTCAGCGATCACCGATACCTTGGGGTCTCGGTATAGGTCGCTTCGGATCTTGATCCAGTCTGCTGCCATGCTTCATTCGCTCTTGGCGTTACGTTGACGTTCGGCGTGGTTCGATTACGGACGCTAGGAAAAATGCGTGCCGTGGATTAGCCCGTAGGCTTCGGCGGTCCTCGCAATTGCCTATTGAGGGCCTGTAGGGGGATCACGTTGTTGCGTATCTCCGGAAGCTTGTAGCGAGACGCTATGGCCGTCTCAGCGGCATGAGCAGCGAATTCCTCGATAGACATCCCTGCCCTACTTGCAGCCTCGGTAAGCACCGAAAGCTGTTGGTCCGTTAGGTCGCACGTAATTACGGGCATGTGGCCCTCCCCAGGGACTCCCTAGACACTTCAAGCCGCACGCGCTTCGTCGTTACTCTTTGCCAGCAGTTCCACACCAGCCATCAACAGTTCGCGAGCGAACGCGGCAGGCTGGCGTTTGTTGATTCGTGCAAGGGCCTCGATGACCGCGTATTCCTCATCGTTGAGGCGGACCTTGATCGGGTTATCCCTTACATGCGTCGGATCGGCGTACATCGTTCGTTCCTTTGGAGGTCTCGTATGGGTAGGACTAAGGGGTTACCTGGACTTGTTGGCCCGAAGGTTGCCGTTCTCGTCGAACGCTTCGGGACGAAGCTCGTAGCGGATGCGCAGAAAGTGATTGGCCGGAATCCGGTCATGGGGCCACTGGTAGATCGCCTGGCGGTTCTTGAGGCCAAGTGCAGCCCGGAGCTTTTCGACAGTTCCGAACAATTCGATGGCTTGGGCTTTCGTTATCATGGCTGACATTCTCACTCCGCTTACCACTAATGTCAATGGGCTGACACTAAATAAAAGTAAGCTGCATTACATGACACTTACAGAGCGGGCGCGCTACGCCAGAAAGCGGGTAGGAATGACTCAGGTCGAGGCCGCGAAGGCGATCGGCTGTAGCCGGGGCACGGTCGCCATGTGGGAAAGCGGTGGAAGCGCCAGCATTGAGCAATACCTTTTGCCGGCCGCTAAGGTGTACAAGGTCAATCCAGATTGGCTCGATTCTGGCAAGGGAAGCGATGACTACCCATGGACAGGTCGAGTAGTCCCGGTGCGTGCCTTCGAGGTGGAGGCCGTTGAGTCAGACGAAGATTTCGACCCTAGCCGAGAGGTTTGGGTCGAGGGGGTGGAGGTGGAAGTAAGCGGGGGGAGCGGGCGCATCGTGCCCGAGTTCGTGCCGACTGAATATCGGCAGCGGTACACCCTTAAGTGGTTTCAAGAAACAGGGGCAATTCCGGCAAATGTAAAGGTGATGCGCGTCAGAGGGTCCAGCATGGAGCGGACGCTGTTCGACGGGGATAAGGTTGCCGTAGACACCGGGAATGTACGGCTTCAGAGCAACCATGTGTATGTCGTTGTGATGGGTGACGAGGTACGTGTAAAGCGGCTGTTCCGGACGGCAGATGGGAGGGTCCGCATCGTGTCCGACAATGCCGACAAGGCGCTCTATCCTGATGAATTCGTGGAAGACGATGCGTCCTCGTTCATGATTATCGGCCGCGTCATCGACCGGAGTGGTCGTGGCGGCCTCTAGCCTGGGGAATGCTATGCGGAACGTCGTAATTTTGGCGGCTGGAGTCGCTTTATTGGCAGGCTGTTCGACCGGCTACAAGACAAAGGGATGGACTGGCGGCTTCAGCGAGACGCAATTGACTGCCGATTCCTTTATGGTGAATTTCGCAGCCAACGCCTACACATCGCCGGAACAGGCGTCAGACTTCGCCATCCTACGAGCTGCGGACAAGTCCGAGGCCCTAGGATGCGACCACTTCACCATCCTCAACGGATCGGAGTCGGCGGTCACCGGGGCGGTCACGGTTAACACGGCCGCCTACGGGCAGAACACCGCTATTTCTACTGGTGGGGTGTTCCCCATGGTCAAGCCGAACAGCAAGCTCATGGTGAAGTGCTACCGGGGCCAGCCGGAGGGCATCCAGGCGTTCGACGTGGCATTCATCCAGTCGAGCATCCGGGGCAAGTACAAGCTGAAACAGTATGCGGTGGCAAAATGAAGACGATCGCATTCGTCGCTTGCATCGCCACGGCTGGATGCAGCACTACACACCAAATCCGAGGCGCTGCGGGCGAACCTATCGTAATGATCCATTGCGGTTCATCGACTTCGTTCACCGTTTGCTACGACAGGGCTGCAAAGGAATGTCCTGGTGGCTATCGGACGGTCTCCGAGGAACCTGGCTTCAACAGAAAAACCTTAAAGGTCATCTGCCAATAGCTATCGAGCCCGCCCAGAGCGGGCTTTTTTACGCCCACCAATGTCAATAGTCACCATGAATTGTCAGTAGATGTCAGCATAGAAACAATTTATGGTCATTGTGCTTGCATTCCACTGTCAGTGGGCTTACATTAGTCCTCAAGCCGCCCATCCCGCCATCCCGGCGAAGCGGCTAGGAGACTCAGATGAACTTCCTCTACTCGATCATCGACGGCAGCGCAAAGGCTCAGGAAGAAGGCACCGAGTTCGTGTGCCGCCTTGAGGCCCGCAACCAGGCAGAGGCAAATCGCCTCGCACGTCGCTACGGCGATTGCTGCTACGCCGTGGAGCTTTGAGCCATGGAAATCAAAATCCGCAACCAGAACTTCGGGTACGCCGATGTCAGCGTTGTCGAGGGGTCTACCTCGATCGATATTGGCTGCCTGAGCGAGAAAGAGCGCGGCACCTTAGCCAGCCAGCTTCGCCGTGCTGCTTATGAGCTTGACGGCATCGACACGGTCACCAAGGAATCTGCCGAAAAGGCCATCCGCTATTTCGAAGACGAAGGCAACTCGGACGATATCGACGAGGCCGCCCTTCTTTTGGAGGAAACGGAATGAACATCGCCCACTCCTACCCCATCCTCGTTTCCAGCCGCGACGTGAAGTTCGCCGTAGCTGAGGAAGACGCGGTCGCTACGGCCCGCAAGGGTGTGAATGCCATCGCCAAGAACAACGCCGTGCATCGCCTTCTCGATACGGCACAGGTGATCCTCGATTCGATGTCCGTAGCAGACCAGCCGTCGCTCCATGCGCGTCTGCGTAGCGACATTGCGGCCCTCAAAAGCTTCTCTCCGGAGGCATCGGCATGAGCACCGAGACGCAGAATGTGGATGTGCTGGCGGTGATGGACCGTATCACTCGGGAAGTCCCGATGGGCTGTGGTCACATCGTAAATATGCGGGATGCTCGCGACGCCGTAGCCGAACTGATCGATGCATCAGACAGGTTGCAACGTAAGGCGATTCGAAAGTCGAAGCTCACATCGTCCGTGTTCACCTCGGATGTCGATAAGACCCGCGCCGCCCTCGCCCGCGTCGGCGGTGCCGCATGAGCAAGAACAATGGTGGTCCGGCGTTTCCAGAGGTATCAACCAACGTCAGCTATAGCCAAGACTCCGACTATCGCTACGCAGACGTACAGAGCTTTGGTGGGATGACCCTTCGCCAGTACTACGCCGGAAAGGCTCTTCAGGGCCTTCTAGCTGATGGCTCCAGCGGACTCAAGGGCCAGATCGATGCCACAGCGGATTTCGCATGGTCATTGGCGGCGGCGATGATCGATAGGGAGCCTTCCCCATGACAACCCTCCGCACCATCGCCGCCTTCCTTTTCATCGGTGCCTTGGGGCACGTATTGGGGCTGATATGAATCACGAAGAAACACGCTTTGCTGCAAAGGTGATGTCTGCTTGGGCTGACGGGAAAACCGTGCAGGCCCGCGACAAGCACTCGAATAACTCGTGGTTTGATTGCCCATCAACGGAAAATGATTCGATGTCGTGGAGTTGGCGGGATATGGAATACCGCTTCAAGCCTGAGCCGCGCGTCGCATACCTAACGGTTTACGAGCGCGAGGGTAATCCGTATGGGGGCGCCTATCGGAGCGAAGTCGAGGGAGAGTGCAATTGTGGTGCCGGCGGAGAAGTCCGCAAGTTCGTCGAGGTTCTCCCATGAGCGCCCAGCACATCACCAAAGACACCCGCTTTGAGTGCGCGCAGATAGCTATCGGTCGTCGTATGGCCGACTCCTTGTGGATGAATGAGGCATGGGGCACACAAGTTGATTGCGATGCCGTGAGTAGGCAGATGTGCGAGGCCATGGCTGACGGCGATGACGCCCAAGCCATCGCCATCCTTCGAAACGCATTGAGTGCCGTCGCCGAGCGCGAGGCATCAGCGATATACGGGGTGTTTCTATGAACAGGAATCCACAGATGTTCCGCTGCAAGCTCGCCAAGATGGTGAACGGCGCCATGGTCACGGTGACGTACATCGGCCCCTACGACCGCATCCCGTCTGGCTGGTCGATGTTCATGCGCCGCATCGTTGGTCCGAGCTGTGGAATGGCCGCATGAACGACTACGACGACTACATGGCGCACATCCGCGCTAGTGCCAGGGCGCGCAAGCCGCTGACCCGCGCCGAATGGCAGTGCATCGGCGCCTATTTCGGCCTTGTCGCCATCGCTGTGCTGATCGCGCTCTGGACTGGGCACTAATTCCATAACTGTTTGTAATCCGAATTTTCTAAGGGGTATCGCATGGCTAAGAAAAAGGAAACTCCGTCACAGACCATCGTCTCCTACAAGGGATTCGATGAGAACTTTCAGTGCCGTGGATATCAGTACGAGATCGGCAAGGAGTACCTGCACGAAGGTAGCGTTGAGGTTTGCGCCAATGGCTTTCATACCTGCGAGTATCCGCTTCATGTGCTTCGGTACTACAAGCCTTGCACATCGCGTTTCGCCATTGTCGAGCAAGGCGGCGAACTGTCTCGCCACGGCGATGACACCAAGGTAGCTAGTTCCAAGATCACCGTCAAAGCCGAAATCAATCTAGCCGGCCTCATCAAGGCGGCGATTGAGTACACGACCAGCAGGGCAAAGCCTGCTACTGGTAGCTCGTCCAAGGCTAAGAATGGGTCGGCCAGTAACTCTGGCAACTACGGTGCAGCGACGGCCTCTGGCTACTCCGGTGCAGCGACGGCCTCTGGCTACTCCGGTGCAGCGACGGCCTCTGGCAACTACGGTGCAGCGACGGCCTCTGGCAACTACGGTGCAGCGACGGCCTCTGGCAACTACGGTGCAGCGACGGCCTCTGGCTACTACGGTGCAGCGACGGCCTCTGGCTACTCCGGTGCAGCGACGGCCTCTGGCTACTCCGGTGCAGCGACGGCCTCTGGCTACTACGGTGCAGCGACGGCCTCTGGCTACTACGGTGCAGCGACGGCCTCTGGCGACTACGGTGCAGCGACGGCCTCTGGCTACTCCGGTGCAGCGACGGCCTCTGGCTACTCCGGTGCAGCCACGGCCTCTGGCGACTACGGTGCAGCGCC